>Ga0233451_10000001_pt1 | contig 355856 bp, 349 predicted proteins | sample 011ome_29_FD_183052 | JGI IMG/M metagenome (GOLD analysis project Ga0233451, IMG submission 183052) | Coastal salt marsh microbial communities from the Groves Creek Marsh, Skidaway Island, Georgia - 011504CT (spades assembly) | ecosystem: Environmental > Aquatic > Marine > Intertidal zone >... | reverse complement strand
TTTTTATTGCTACTGTTATTATTGAAGTTGTTTTAACGGTAAAAGTCAAAATGCAAGAATACGATTAAAAAGTAATTGTAAAACTTCTTGAGAATTGAAAATGAGCAAATCTGATAATATCTCTTTATGATTGGTAAGCATTTCTTATAATGTTGGAAAACCTAAGTTTTTGTAAGCAATCAGTTCTTCTAAATCCATTTGGTCATCATCTTCAATTTCTGTTTTTCTAAACTCATTAAAATACTTTTCAATAATGTTTACAAAAGCAGGTGTTTCAATTTCTAATTGATATACTAAAGGTTCGTGTTCTTTCCACCTTTGAAATTGACCAAAATTCAAATCTGGAACATGCATAAGTTCTATGGCTATTGGTTTATTTTGAATTTTAACTTGCATCTTTTTAATAAGATAATTTTTAATTGTTAATTTTTAGTTTAATGTCATTTAAACTCAAAACTAAACACCAAAGACTTAAAACTAGTTTTACTGCGCATCTACATCAACGATAAACCGAATTGGTCTAAATTCTTTAACTGATTGAAACGTGTTTTTAATTTTTTCGATATGTTTCTTTGTTTCTGCCAAGTTTTGTTTTGGCGGAATTTTAATTGTAATATTTTTAATATATTGATTACGAACTCTAGAAACTACAGGGGCAGTCGGACCTAAAACATGCTCTCTAAATACATTTTGTAATGCCTTTGCAAGCCAATTTATTCCACTATCAACCTTTATATAATCTTTGTGTTTTAAGGTAATTTTTATCAAGCGATAATACGGAGGATAATGATACTGCCATCGTTCTTGTAATTGTTCTTTATACATTTCTGCATAATTGGTGGTAGAAACTTGTTGCAATATTTGATGGTAGGGATTATAGGTTTGGATCGCTACATTTCCTTGTTTTTTTGAACGCCCTGCACGTCCAGAAACCTGCACCATCATGTCGTAGCTACGTTCATGTGCTCTAAAATCTGGAAAATTCAACATATTATCGGCATTTAAAATTCCGACTAACGACACATTTTCAAAGTCCAATCCTTTTGATAACATTTGTGTACCTACTAAAATATCAATTTCTTGCGCCTCAAAAGCACCTATTATTTTTTGATACCCATGTTTTCCACGAGTAGTATCTAAATCCATTCTACCAATATTGTGATTTGGGAAAATTTCTTTCAATTCTAATTCAATTTGCTCCGTTCCAAAACCTTTTGTATCTAAAGTATTACTGCCACATGCGGCACAATTGTTTGGCATTGCTCGCTGATAATTACAATAATGGCATTTTAACTCGTTTCGGTATTTATGATAGGTTAAACTCACATCACAATTTGGGCATTGTGGAGCAACACCACAGGTTGTGCATTCTACAACTGGAGAAAACCCACGTCTATTTTGAAACAAAATAACTTGTTCTTTATTTTCTAAAGCTTCAGTAATTAATAAGGTTAAACGATCAGAAAAATGACCATTCATTTTCCTTTTATGCTGTTTTTCTTTGATGTCTATCAATTCGATTTTTGGCAATTGCACATTTCCAAATCTGCGATTTAATTCCACCAAACCATATTTACCATTTTGCGTATTAAAATAACTCTCTATGGATGGCGTTGCAGAGCCCAATAAAATTTTTGCTTTGTGTTGGTGCGCTAACACAACGGCCGTGTCTCTTGCATGATAACGTGGCGAAGGCTCAAATTGTTTGTAGGATGTTTCATGTTCTTCATCAACAATAATCAATCCCAAATTAGAGAAAGGTAAAAACACCGAGGATCTTGCTCCTAAAATAATTTGGGCTTTTGGTTTATTTTCCAATACATTGTTCCAAACCTCTACACGCTCATTCATTGAGTATTTTGAATGAAATACAGATATTTGGTTTCCAAAATAAGTTTCTAAACGTGTAATAATTTGCGTAGTCAATGCAATTTCTGGCAATAAAAACAAAATCTGTTTTCCTGAATTTAAATTATTTTCAATCAGTTTGGTATATACTTCAGTTTTTCCTGAACTTGTAATTCCGTGTAATAAAACAACCTCTTTTTCTTGAAATGAGCTTTTAATTTCTGCCAATGCAGTTTCTTGAAAATCGTTTAAGCTTTTTAAATCGTTGGTACTACCTTCAAAATGAATTCTGTCTGTTTGAATTTCATACAATTCAAAAATTTCTTTATCAGCCAACGCTTTAATAACAGCTGTAGAAACGCCTATTTTTGTTTCTAAATCTTTGGCTTTAATTGGCTTTTTATCAGCATATAATTGAAAATACCCTAATACTGCTTCTCTTTGTTTTTTTGCCCTGTTTAACTCTTGTAATAAGTTTTGCAACGCTTCATTAGAAGTAAAATTAGCCTTTAACCGAACATATTTTACCATTTTAGGTTTGTATTGTTCGTAAATTTCTTCTTTGATAGAAACCGCTTTTTTCTGAATCAATTCGTTGATTATTGGTAAGACCTTTTTCTTTCCCAAAATATCAGCAACTTGATGTATGGTAAGCTGAGATTGATGTTGTAATGCTTCAAAAATTAAAAACTCATCATCATTTAAATTATTTTCTTCTGTAAATGTTTCGTTTTTTAAAACAATCGTTTCACTTTCTAACAAAAATGCTGACGGTAAAGCTGCTCTATAAACATCTCCTAAGGAACACATATAATAACTAGAAATCCATTGCCAATTTTGTAATTGAACTTCCGTTACAATTGGTTTCTCATCCAAGATTTGTAGAATTTCAATCGCTTCGTATAACTCTGGTTTGTTTTGATGTACCCTAAAAACCAACGCAGTGTACATTTTTGTGTTTCCGAAAGAAACCGCAACACGCATTCCTTTTTGCAAAAAATCAGCTTCTCCCTTTGTAACCGAATAGGTAAAGGTTTTCTGAATTGAAATGGGTAATATGACGTCTATAAAATGGATAGGAATTTATTTAACTACTTTGTATCAAATATAAAAAGGTTTGTCGGAGTAAAAAAGCCTAATCATTTTTTGTAATATTGTAGCAAACAGTCTATTATGAAAAAAATCTTTTTTTACTTTTTGTTGCACTTTCTTTTTCTGCCTTTACGCAAACTGATTCGGGAGATTTAGAAGTTTATTTAAATACTAAATTAAGCAACATTCCAGGAGATACAGGAAATAATTACAAAGTACCTACTAGCGGTGAATTAACAACTTGGGGAACAGTAATTACTGCCATTTTAGCTGATGATCTTGCAACAGCAAGAACCCAAGCAGCAACTATTAATTATCAAATTGTAGAATACACAAATACATCGCTTTCGTTAAATAGAATTTTTTATGTGTTGGAAGAAAAAAACACACAGACTAATTATTGGGGAACCTATGTGTTTAGCAAGACTCCCGATAGAAATAATTTAATCTTACAATCTCCACACTCATCTGATGATTTTAACACAGGAAAACAAGCTATTTATGCTTTTAATAGATTAAATAATATTGCCCTATTTTTAAACGGAACACAACGCTGTAATAATTCTACCGCATCTACTTGTGCAGGAACTACAACTGTTTGTTCTGGAGTTTTAGAAGCCTTAAAAGTTTTTGACATGGCACATAACACTAACAATATGTTTCAAAAAACAACGGAAGTTTTATTCAATTCTATTGCAAATTCTTTATTTGTTCAATTACAGGGGTTTTCTAAAAAAAGCAGCGATCCCTACGTAATTATGACAAATGGAACCGATATAACACCAACAACAGATGATTATGTGACAATGATAAAAAACGAGTTATTTACTATAGATAATTCTTTAACTTTTAAATTGGGACACATAGATACTGACTGGGATCGATTAAGAGGGTTTACAAACACACAAGGGAGATTTATCAACGGGAGTGCAACCCCTTGTAATACATCAGCCTCTGAAACTTTTGGAAGATTTATTCATATAGAACAAGAAAAATCCAAATTAAGACAAGATGCAAGTGGTTGGGAAAAAATGAATGCAGCTTTAGATAATGTGTTTGCCAAAACCCTTGCTGTAGATGAATTTTCTAAAAAAGTAATTTTAAAAACAACAAATTCTTTTACAAATTCTATCTCGTTTTCTGCAAAAAACATTACCAAAGTTGAATTATTTAATGTTCTTGGTAAATCTGTATATAGTAAAAACACAACTGATGAAAACATCCAAATCAACACTAAAAAAATGAGTTCTGGAATCTACTTCTTGAAAGTTCATATTGGAAATGCCACTTACACTAAAAAATGATTCGTGAATAGTACAGATTGGGAAAAAAGGGGTCGATTTATTTCAATAAATAATCATTCTGTATTTGTAATTGATGAAGGGAGTTCTTCTGAAACACTTGTAATTCTTCACGGATACCCAACTTCATCTTTTGATTATTATAAAATATTACCAAAATTAACTGAAAAATATCGTGTTAATATTCACGATCATGTTGGTTTTGGCTTTTCTGATAAACCACAAAACTATTCGTATTCTTTAATAGATCAAGCTACAATAGCCTTAGAATTATGGAAACAATTAGGACTCGAAAAAGTAACACTATTAGCTCATGATTACGGAACAAGCGTAGCAACTGAAATTCTAGCAAGACACAACAACAATGAAATTGATTTAATAATTGATAATTTGATTTTATGCAACGGTAGTATGCATATAGAATTGGCTCAAATGAGAAAGATTCAAAATTTACTAAAAAGTAGATTCGGTAAATATGTTGCCATGCTTACAAATTTTACAATTTTTAGCAAGAACCTTCGAAACGTCTATTTTGATAAAAACAAAGTCACTAAAGATGAATTGCGCCTAATGTGGCAACAATTAGAATACAATAACGGAAAAAAAGTAATGTATTTAATTAGCAGATATAAGAACGAACGGTATACACTTTGGAATAGGTGGATTGGCGCCTTAAAAGAAACTCAAATTCCTACGAAACTAGTTTGGGCAACAAAAGATCCTGTTGCGTTTAAAGAAATAGCAGAATTATTAACTACTGAGATTCCAAATAACGAATTGTTTTGGTTAGAAAATTATGGACATTTCTCTATGTTAGAGTGTCCTAATGAATGGGCTGAATTGGTTTTAAAGTAATAGGTTTTGTATACTTCTGTTTTTAGTTTATTTTTATAAATAATTTTAAACTTTATTTTATGATTATCTATGGATCAAAGTTAGCACACTTAAAATAAGAGCAATCTAGAAGAATAACTTGTGAAAGCTGTGGCTCAAAAGAAACTGTTGTATTTAGTGTTTTTAGTAAACATGTGCATATTTTTTGGATTCCGCTTTTTCCGGTTGGAAAAAAAGGTTTTTCTGAGTGCCAGCATTGTAAAAAAGTTCTAAAAACTAAAGAAATGCCAAACGACTTTAAACAAGAGTATAAAATTATCAAAAGTGATAGCAAAGTTCCTATTTGGCAATTTTCTGGTCTTATTTTAATTATTTTAATAATTCTTTGGGGAGTGTTTGATGGTATTGCTTAAAAAAAGAGGCTATAAACTCTAACTAATATTTGCCCACAATCCACTTTTTTTCTGTAGCTGTGTAAACGTATGTAGCGTAATATTGTTTTCTGGTTTCGATAAATTAGCATCATCAGATAATATATCAATTGCTGCATTTCTTGCAGAAACTAGAATTGAAGTATCTTTTACAATATCCGCTATCTTTAGATTTAACACTCCGCTTTGCTGTGTTCCCATAATATTTCCTGGTCCTCGTAATTTTAAATCTACTTCTGCTATTTTAAAGCCGTCTGAAGTTTCTACCATCGTTTTTAGACGTGTTTTTGCATCGTCAGAGATTTTTACATCCGACAATAAAACACAGTAACTTTGGTCTGCCCCTCGCCCAACTCGTCCACGCAATTGATGTAATTGACTCAAGCCAAAACGTTCAGAACTTTCAATTACCATTACACTTGCATTGGGCACATTTACACCGACTTCAATCACAGTTGTTGCCACCATTATTTGTGTTTCTCCTTTTACAAAACGTTGCATTTCATATTCTTTATCTTCAGGTTTCATTTTTCCATGCACAATACTTATTTGATATTGTGGTGTTGGAAAATCTCTAGAAATACTTTCATAACCATCCATCAAATCTTTATAATCCATTGCTTCAGATTCTTGGATGAGTGGATACACTACATACACTTGCCTGCCTTTGGCAATTTCATCTTTTAAAAATTTAAAAACCGCTAAGCGATTGCTATCAAATCTGTGTACAGTTTTCACTTCTTTTCTACCTGGTGGTAATTCGTCAATAACAGAAATGTCTAAATCTCCATATACAGACATGGCTAAAGTTCTTGGAATTGGTGTAGCTGTCATTACCAAAACATGAGGTGGTAACTCGTTTTTCTTCCACATTTTTGAGCGTTGTGCAACTCCAAATCTGTGTTGTTCATCAATAATAGCAATTCCTAAGTTTTTAAAAATCACTTTATCTTCTAGCAATGCATGTGTTCCTATCAAAATATGCAAAGTTCCGTCTTCTAATTGTTGATGAATTTCTCGCCTTTTTTTTGTTTTTACTGAGCCAGTTAATAAGGCAATATTTATAGGAGCATCTTTCAATAATTCTTCAAGAGCATTAAAATGTTGTGTTGCTAAAATTTCTGTTGGCGCCATTAATGAAGCTTGAAAACCGTTGTCTATTGCAATCAACATGGTCAATAAGGCAACAATGGTTTTTCCAGAACCAACATCACCTTGTAGTAACCTATTCATATGAATTCCGGTTGCAACATCTTTACGAATTTCTTTCAACACACGCTTTTGTGCATTAGTTAAATCAAACGGAAGGTAGCTGTTATAAAAAGTATTGAAATAATCTCCAATATTTTCAAAAACATAGCCTTTTAACTTTGATTTTCTAATGATTTTCTTACGGATAAGTTGTAGTTGAATAAAAAATAATTCTTCAAATTTTAATCTATACTGTGCTTTTGCAAGATTTTCTTGACTTTTAGGAAAATGAATATTTAACAAAGCCTCTTTTTTTGACATCAATGCATACTGACTGATGAAATTTCCTGATAATGATTCATGTATATTTCCATCAAGTTCAATAAACAAATTCTGTAACAAAGTTCTAATTACTTTATTACTTATATTTTTTTTACCTAGTAATTCGGTTGATGGATAGACAGGTTGCATTGCTGTTTGAACTTTCTTTTTATATTCAGAAAGTAATTCCATTTCTGGATGCGGCATAGAAAACGTATTGTTAAAAATGTTTAGTTTTCCATAAACAACATAAGGAACATTAGGTTTTAATGAATCTTTTATCCATTTTACTCCTTTAAACCAAACCAACTCTATTGTACCTGTTTCATCAGTAAATGTTGCCACTAATCTGCTTCCTCGTTTTTGTTGTACCGTTTTGACATGCGAAATTTTTCCAACAATTTGAACATCAGCATTGCTGTTTTGTAGCTGATTAATTTTATAAAATTGTGTTTTATCAATATATCTAAAAGGAAAAAAATGCAACAGATCGGCACATGTTCTAATACCAAATTCTTGCAACAACAAACTAGCTCTATTTGCTGTTACACCGTTTACATATGTTATGGGACTTTTTAAACTAATCAAGGTTCAAATTTTCTCTTTTAAAAATATCTAAATTACATATTTTGTAACGAATGATAAAGAGAATATTCTTTTTTAGAGATTTCAATAAAAAGAAAAATTAATCTCATCTTTATTCTTACATTTGCAAGTCCAAAGAAACTACAACTTTTTAGTGATTAATATTCTATAAATGAGACTACACAGAAATTTAACATATGCAGTAATAGATAGTTTACGCGATGTTTTTAATGAAGGAGAATATGCTGGTAAAGCAGTAGAAAAAGCATTAAAAAGAGATAAACGTTGGGGAAGCAGAGATCGTAAATTTGTAGCAGAAACCATTTATGAAATTATAAGATGGAAACGTTTGTATGAAGAAATTGCCAATGTAAAAGAGCCTTTTGATAGACCTAATTTATGGCGATTATTTACGGTTTGGTGTGTATTAAAAGGCATCCCTCTACCCGATTGGAATCAGATTGAAGAAACACCAACAAGAAGAATTAAAGGTAAATTTGACGAACTTTCTAAAATAAGAAAATTCAGAGAATCGATTCCTGATTGGATGGATGAATTGTGTGTAAAAGAATTAGGTGAAGAATTATGGACTAAAGAAATGGAAGCTTTAAACACACAAGCCGATGTTGTATTAAGAGTGAATACCTTAAATATTTCTAAAGAAAAATTACAGAAAGAGTTAGAGGAAGAAAGTATATTTACAGAAACACTTCCAAATCATCCTGATGCATTAAAATTGGTAGAAAGAGCAAATGTTTTCAAAACGGATGCCTTTAAAAAAGGATATTTTGAAGTCCAAGACGCTTCTTCTCAATTAGTGGCTAGTTATTTAGATGTAGAACCAGGCATGAAAGTAGTTGATACTTGTGCAGGTGCAGGAGGTAAAACACTACACTTATCTGCATTGATGGAAAATAAAGGGCAAATTATTGCCATGGATATTTACGAAAGCAAATTGCGTAAGCTAAAAGTAAGAGCAAAAAGAAACAAAGCACATAACATAGATTTACGTGTTATAGATTCAACCAAACCCATTAAAAAACTATACAATAAAGCAGATAGAGTTTTAATCGATGCTCCTTGCTCTGGCTTAGGTGTTTTAAGAAGAAATCCAGATTCTAAATGGAAACTACAACCAGAGTTTATAGACAACATTAAAAAAACACAACAAGAAGTTTTACAACAATATTCTAAAATGCTAAAACCTGGCGGTAAAATGGTTTATGCAACCTGCTCTGTACTTCCATCAGAAAATCAGGAACAAGTAGCTAAATTCTTAAACTCAGAAAACGGAAAAGAGTTTACACTACTCAAAGACAACAAAATATTAGCCTCAGAATCTGGTTACGACGGATTTTACATGGCCTTGTTAGAAAAGAGTACCACTTTATAGTCTAATATTCGTTTTGAAAAATATTAAAAAAGCAGCATAAAAGCTGCTTTTTTTATGTTCAAAACATCGTGGATAACTCCTAAATTATGTGCGCTTTTTACTACTCAATTTAAAGGAATTATCTTAAATTTGCCTACAGTAAAACAACCTGTCTACCGATCAGGCAGGCACACAAACACACTATAAATGATTCTTTTCTTTGGAAACCAAGACCGTAAAGTGTTTGCTGTTCAAACAGCAAAAGAAGTATCGGCAGAAAACATTTCAAAATTAAATTGGCTTTTTGGAAATCAACCTAAAATAAACGCGGCGTCTATAGACGCTTTTTTTATTGGTCCACGTGCCGCAATGATTACTCCTTGGAGCACCAATGCTGTTGAAATTACTCAAAATATGGGTATCGATGGAATCATTAGAATTGAAGAATTTATTGCTTCAACAAAATATTTTTCTGATTTTGATCCGATGATTTCTCAAAAATTTGAGTATTTACATCAAGCTATTTTCACCATCAATGTGACACCAAAAAAAGTCTTAGAAATAGATAACATCTCAGATTACAACAACAAAGAAGGGTTGGCATTAAATGATGAAGAAGTAATCTATTTAGAAGACTTAGCAAAAAGGTTAGGAAGAAAATTAACAGATTCTGAAGTCTTTGGTTTTAGTCAAGTTAACTCAGAACACTGTCGTCATAAAATATTTAACGGAACATTTATTATTGATGGAGAAGAAAAACCAGTATCATTATTCAAAATGATTCGTAAAACTTCAGAAACAAATCCAAATGACATTGTCTCGGCGTATAAAGACAATGTGGCTTTTGTTAAAGGTCCGAAAGTAGAACAATTTGCTCCAAAAAGTGCAGACAAGCCAGATTATTATGAAATATCAGCATACGAATCTGTCATTTCATTGAAAGCAGAAACACATAATTTTCCTACAACTGTAGAGCCATTTAATGGTGCAGCAACAGGTTCTGGAGGTGAAATTAGAGATCGATTAGCTGGAGGAAAAGGTTCATTGCCATTAGCAGGAACTGCAGTGTATATGACCTCTTATTCACGATTAGAAGAAAACCGTCTTTGGGAACAAAAGATGAATGAACGTGACTGGTTGTATCAAACACCCATGGATATTTTAATCAAAGCTTCAAACGGAGCATCAGATTTTGGAAATAAATTTGGACAACCTTTAATTTGTGGCTCTATACTTACTTTTGAACATGAAGAACATGCTCGTAAACTTGGTTTTGACAAAGTAATTATGCAATCAGGTGGAATTGGATACGGAAAAGCAGAGCAAGCTTTGAAAGATGTGCCGAAAGAAGGTGACAAAATTGTCATTCTTGGTGGCGATAATTATAGAATCGGAATGGGTGGAGCTGCCGTTTCATCAGCAGACACAGGAGAATTTGCATCGGGAATCGAATTGAATGCTATTCAGCGTTCAAACCCAGAAATGCAAAAAAGAGCTTCAAATGCCATTCGTGGCATGGTAGAAAGTGATGTAAACACCATCGTTTCTATTCATGATCACGGTGCAGGTGGGCATCTAAATTGTTTATCAGAATTGGTGGAGGAAACTGGTGGATTGATTGATTTAGACAAGTTACCAGTTGGAGATCCAACCTTATCTGCTAAAGAAATTATCGGAAACGAATCTCAAGAACGTATGGGATTGGTTATCGGAAAAGAAAACATTGATACTTTACAGAGAATTGCAGAACGTGAGCGTTCACCAATGTACACCGTTGGAAATGTAACCAACGATCATAAATTTACATTTAAATCTAAAACTACTGGAGAGAAACCAATGGATTTAGACTTAGATGATATGTTTGGAAGTTCACCAAAAACAATCATGACAGATATAACGATTGATAGAAATTATCAAGAATTAAGTTATTCAGTAGAAAATTTTAAAAGCTATTTAGAGCAAGTATTACAATTAGAAGCTGTCGCTTGTAAAGATTGGCTTACCAATAAAGTAGACCGTTCTGTGGGCGGTAAAGTTGCCAAACAGCAATGTGTGGGTGCCTTGCAAATTCCGTTAAACAATGTCGGAGTTATGGCATTGGATTATAAAGGAAAAGAAGGAATTGCAACATCCATTGGCCACTCGCCTATTTCTGGATTGATTGACCCTGTTGCAGGTAGTAAAAATTCTATTGCAGAAGCATTAACAAATATTGTTTGGGCTCCATTGAAAGACGGTTTAAAAAACGTCTCTCTTTCTGCAAACTGGATGTGGCCTTGTAAAAATGAAGGTGAAGATGCTCGTTTGTATAAAGCTGTGCAAGCTATTTCTGAGTTTGCTATCGATTTAGGCATTAATGTGCCTACTGGGAAAGATTCATTATCAATGAAGCAGCGATACAAAAACGAAGAAGTAATCTCTCCAGGTACAGTAATTATTTCTGCCGCTGCAAATTGTACAGACATCACCAATGTTATTGAACCTGTTTTACAACAAAACGGAGGTGGTATTTATTATATTAATCTATCTGAAGATTCTTATAAATTGGGAGGTAGCTCTTTTGCTCAAATTTTAAATAAAGTTGGTAATGATGCTCCAACAATTACAAATCATAAAAGTTTTAAAAACACTTTTAATACCGTTCAAAAATTAATTAAAGAAGGTAAAATTATTGCTGGTCATGATGTTGCTTCAGGCGGATTGATTATCACTTTATTAGAGTTGTGTTTTGCGGATACCCATTTAGGAGCTGATTATAATCTAAGTTCTTTAAATGAAATAGATTCAGTTAAAGTTTTATTTGCTGAAAACTCAGGGATTGTATTTCAGGCTATTGACAATTCAGTTGAAGCTATTTTAAAGGATTCAAACATAGTTTTCCATAAAATTGGAATTGTAAATACTTCTGGAATAGTAAATGTCAAAAACAATATTGATACTTTTAGTTTAAATGTTTCTGAAATGAGAAACACTTGGTATAAAACATCGTATTTATTAGATCAAAAACAAACTGCAAATGGATTGGCTAAAGCACGAATTGAAAATTTTGCAAATCAACCATTACAGTACAAATTTCCAACTCATTTTACAGGGAAATTACCTGTCGTTTCGAGCGCAGTTAAGAAATCTCGTCCAAAAGCAGCTATATTAAGAGAAAAAGGAAGTAATTCTGAACGAGAAATGGCAAACGCCATGTATTTAGCCGGGTTTGATGTAAAAGACGTGCATATGACTGATTTAATATCTGGAAGAGAAACTCTAGAAGACATTCAGTTTTTAGGTGCCGTGGGAGGTTTTTCAAACTCCGATGTCTTGGGTTCTGCGAAAGGTTGGGCAGGAGCCATTAAATACAATGAAAAAGCAAACAACGTAATTAATAATTTCTTTAAAAGAAAAGACACCTTATCCGTTGGAATATGTAATGGTTGTCAGTTGTTTATGGAATTAGAGTTGATCAATCCAGAACATACAATTCATGGTAAAATGTTGCATAACAATTCTCAAAAACACGAAAGTGCCTTTACATCGGTTAAAGTACAAGAAAATAATTCTATAATGTTATCAAGTTTAGCTGGAAGCACTTTAGGAGTTTGGATTTCTCATGGAGAAGGAAAATTTAAGCTACCAGAACCTGAAGAAAACTATGACATTGTTGCCAAATATAGTTATGACGCTTATCCATCAAATCCAAATGGATCTGATTACAATACAGCGATGCTTTGTGATGCAACAGGACGTCACTTAGTGATGATGCCACATATTGAGCGCTCTACTTTTCAATGGAATTGGGCAAATTATCCAAAAGGAAGAAAAGATGAAGTTTCTCCTTGGTTAGAAGCTTTTGTCAATGCTAAAAATTGGGTAGACAACATCAATCAATAGAATAAAAAAATCCAATTACGTATAATTGGATTTTTTTATTAAAGAACTGTCACATTTTAATATTTACAGTGTCTTTTAGGTAAACATTTAAGAATTAATTATGAAAAATTTCACAAAACTAGCGGGTTTAATTACTTGTTTCTTACTAACAACATCTATTGTAGCACAAACAAAGATTAATGCTTCAGATATCATGAATGATATCAAAAGCGGCAAAGGCATAACCTATAAAAATGCAACTATTGTAGGTGAGTTAGATTTCACTTTTATGAATGAACAATTGATGAAATTACCGAAAAGGAGAAAAGGTAGTTGGTGGAATAAAAACTCTGACAATAAAATAAAAAAACAAATTAGCACTAAAGTTTCTTTTGAAAACTGTACGTTCGAAGATAATGTTTTTGCATATATTCATGACGAAGATACAGGTTATACATTTGTTGCAAATTTTGAAGATGTAGCAATTTTTAACAATTGTGTATTTAAAGAAATGGCAATGTTTAAATATTCTCATTTTAGTAATCAAGCAGATTTTACTGATAGTAAATTTAATGGAGACACTACTTTTAAATATGCAGATTTCAAAAAAGATATTAGTTTTTCAAATGCTATTTTTAGAGAAGGTTCTACTTTTAAATACACCATTTTTAACAGAAAAGTAAATTTTTCAAATGCTGTTTTTAAAGAATCTGCGACATTTAAATACGCTAAATTTAAAGACGGTGTTTCTTTAAATAAAACTAGATTTGAAGAAGACTTAGATTTTAAATACACCAAAGTAAATGGCGATTTTGATATTGCTGGAATGCATGTAGAATATGATATTGATTCTAAATACACGAACATAAACGGTAAAAAATTTAGATATAATTAATAAGATAATACCTCAAAATTTTTGATTATTTAAATGCGTCAGCTTACAAAGTTAACGCATTTTTGTTATATTGCTCTTTTAAGAACAAAATTTTATATGAAAACCCCCATCACTCGTTTATTTGATTTTATTTCTTATCAACAAGAAAACTATCCCCAAAAAAAATGCTATGTCTACAAAAAAGACAATGTTTGGAAATCCATTTCTACAAATGAATTTATTGAACAAGCCAATGCTGTTAGTAGAGCCTTACTAAAATTAGGGGTTAAACCATATGATAAAATCGCTGTAATAAGTTCTAACAACAGACCAGAATGGCATGCTTTAGATATTGGTGTTTTACAGATTGGAGCACAAAATGTTCCTCTCTATCCTACATTATCAAAAAATGACTATAAGTATATTATAAAGCATTCAGATGCTGAGTTTTGTTTTATTTCTGACAAAGTATTGTTGAAAAAAGTACTAGAGATTAAGAGCAAAACTTCACTAAAAGAGATTTTTACATTTGACGAAATTGATCCAGAAACTAGTTGGGATTTTTTTTTAAAATTAGGAAAATCAAAAGAGAATCAGCAAGAGGTTGAAGAACTTAAAAAAGGAATTAAAAGTGATGATTTAGCAACCATAATATACACTTCTGGAACTACTGGAACACCAAAAGGCGTGATGCTTTCTCATAGGAATATCGTAGAGAATACACTTGTTAGTGCAGATGCACTAGATTTAAAAGCCGGACATAAAAGAGTCATTAGCTTTTTACCTATTAATCATATTTTTGAACGATTTGCTTCTTATTACTATCAATACAAAGGATTTGAAGTGTATTTTGCAGAGTCTCTAGATAAATTAGGCGAAAATTTAAAAGAAGTAAAACCTCATTTTATGCCCGTTGTACCAAGACTTGTAGAAAAAGTCTTTGATAAAATCATCGCCAAAGGAAATGAGTTGAAAGGTTTTAAAAAAGTTTTATTTTTTCTATCCTTAGAATTAGCTGAAAATTACAAACCCTATAATGAAAAAGGGGTATGGTATAATATCAAGCTTTATTTTGCTCGCAAACTTATCTTTAGCAAATGGAAAGAGGCCTTAGGAGGGAAAATGCAGTTTATGGTTACGGGTAGTGCTCCAATTCAAGAGCGTTTAATTCGAATTTTCACTGCTGCTGGAATACCTATTTTTGAAGGTTATGGACTTACAGAAACATCCCCTGGTGTTTCCTTCAACAGTTTAAGAAATCGTGGATTAAAAATTGGCACAGTGGGTAAGGTCCTTAAAGGTATTGAAGTAAAAATTGCCAGTGATGGAGAAATTTTGATTAAAGGTTCAAATGTTATGTTAGGGTATTATAAAGATGAAGCCCTAACCAAAGAAGCTCTGAAAGATAGTTATTTACATACTGGAGATATTGGGACTTTAGATAACGAAGGTTTCTTGAAAATTACTGATCGAAAAAAAGAAATGTTTAAAACTTCAGGTGGAAAATACATTGCACCTGCTGTTTTAGAAAGTGAATTAAAACGCTCTCCTTTCATCGACCAAATTATGGTAATTGGCGAAAACGAAAAAATGCCTGCTGCCTTAGTACAAGTTAATTTTGAGTATGTTAATAAATGGGCTAAAAAGCATAATCATACAATAAAAGATATCAGTACAGATTTAAAATTGAATTTTAAAATTCAAGATGAAATTGATTTACACAATCAAGATTTGGGTAGTTGGGAACAAATTAAAAAATTTGAGATTACTCCAGACGAATGGACTGTAGAAGAGGGACTTATTACACCTACTCTTAAAATAAAAAGAAAAGTGATAAAAGAGAAATACCAACATCTTTACGATAAAATTTATAAAGAAGATCATGAACAATGATTTTCTATTTGATAAATAAGTCTAATTTTCATACTTTGCGTGATACTAAACAACTCTTATGTCAAATAATATCTCACGCCTTTTCGATTTCCCTTATTATCAATTAGAAAAATTCAAGCTTAATAAGGCATTTACCTCTTTTAAAGATGGTAAATGGAATTCTATTTCTACACAAGAATACATTGATAACGCAAATCAAATAAGCCGTGGGTTACTTAGACTCGGAATAAAGAAAAATGACAAAATTGCTGTAATATCAACTATCAATAGAACAGAGTGGAATATTATGGATATTGGTATTTTACAAGTAGGCGCACAAAACGTTCCAATATATCCTACCATTGCCAAAGAGGATTATGAGTATATTTTAAATCACTCTGAAGCAATCTATTGTTTTGTATCTGATACCACTATTTTAGAAAAACTAAATCAAATTAAAGGCAACACTCAATTAAAAGGAGTATATACATTTGACGACATTAAAGGAGAAAATCACTGGAGTGAAATTTTACAGCTTGGAAGTGATGAAAGCAATCAAGCAGAGCTTGAAGAATGCAAAAAATTAGTTAGTTCCGATGATTTAGCAACATTGATTTATACATCTGGAACAACAGGTAGACCCAAAGGTGTAATGTTGTCTCATGGCAATATTGTTTCTAATGTTTTAGCCAGTGAAAAAAGAGTTCCGTTAGTGAGTGGTGATAGTCAGGCGTTGAGTTTTTTACCTGTATGTCATATTTTCGAAAGAATGATTTTATATCTATATCAATATTGTGGTGTAGAAATTTATTTTGCTGAATCTATTGAAAAAATGAGCGATAATTTAAAAGAAATTAAGCCTCAAATAATGACCGCAGTTCCAAGATTGTACGAAAAAGTTTTCGATAAAATTTATGGCCGTGGAGCCGAATTAAAAGGCTTTAAACAAAAGTTGTTTTATTGGGCAATTGAAATTGGATTACAATTCGAGCCTTACGGTGCTAATGGCTGGTGGTATGAAAAAAAATTAAGCATCGCTCGTAAATTGATTTTCTCTAAAATAAAAGAAGGTTTAGGTGGACGATTAGATTTAATGGTCTCTGGAAGTGCAGCTTTGCAACCAAGATTAACACGCTTTTTTGCAGCCGCAGAAATGCCAATCATGGAAGGTTATGGATTAACAGAAACATCTCCAGTTGTCTCTGTAAACGATGTTAATAATGGCGGATTTAGAATTGGAACTGTTGGTAGAATTATAGATCATGTGGAGGTAAAAATTGCTGATGATGGAGAAATTTTAGTAAAAGGACCAAATGTTATGCTTGGTTATTTTAAAGATCCTGAGAAAACTGCTGAAGTAATGACTGGCGATTATTTTCATACCGGAGATATTGGAGAAGTTTCTGAAGATGGTTTTTTAAAAATTACTGATCGTAAAAAAGAAATGTTTAAAACCTCTGGTGGTAAATATGTTGCTCCGGCCTTATTAGAAAACGAGTTAAAGCAATCTCGCTTTATTGAACAAGTAATGGTCATCGGAGAAAACGAAAAAATGCCTGCTGCCATTATTCAACCTAATTTTGAATTTGTAAGAGAATGGGCACAAAGACACAATCTGAATTTAAGCACTAATGAAGAAATTGCAAATAACGAAAAAGTAATACAAAGAATTGAAGAAGAAGTTGTTCTTTGCAATTCTAAATTTGGAAAATGGGAGACCATTAAAAAGTTTAAACTTACTTCTGACGAATGGTCTATTTATGCTGGACACCTTACTCCTACTATGAAAATGAAACGTAAAGTTATTAAAGAGATTTATAAAGACTTATACGAAGAAATTTATAGAGAATAAAAGCAGAATGAGAACTTTCATTATATCTATATTTTATTGTGCACTTTATCAAATTTTGCACAAAAAGTAACTACTAAAAATATTGAGTTCTACACAAAAGATTCAATAAAAATTAGTGCAACTTACATTTATCAAAAAACTAAATTAGCTGGAATTCCTTTAGTGATACTTATTCATCAAGGTGGATCTTCTCGAGAAGAGTGGCTAGATTTGCCTATAGTCAACAAACTTGCACACCAAGGTTTTGGAGTTTTAGCGTATGATATTCGTATGCATGGAAAATCTCAAAAAGATGGTGAATTTGGAGATTTATACAACAATCCGAAACGTGCTCCTTTAGATTTAGATGCTGCCATCAATTATATGTTTAAAAATGAAAACATAAATTTTAAAAGAGTTGGAATTGTTGGGGCTTCAATAGGCTCTAATTTAGCTGCTGCTTTTGCTTTTAAAAAGTATTCTGATAAAGATGATGCTTATAAAATAAAATTGGTTGTTGTTTTTTCTGCTAAAACTTCTGCTGCTCAAAATTTAAGCGGAATGACTAACCCAATTGTACCAAACAATGCTTTTTATATTGCTTCAAAAGAAGAGCAAAACGGAAAAAGAGCGCTTTGGGCAAAAGAATTATTTAATAGAACTACAGGGAAAAGGAAAATAGTTATTCCATCTGGAAACAAACATGGTTCTTACATCCTAAAAGAACATCCTAACTTACAAGACGAAATTGTGAGGTGGTTTCAAAAAACATTATAATCTAATGTTTGTATGCACTTTTCTTCAATAATTGAGGAAATTTCTTTTTAAATCGATTTAATCTCGGAACTGACACATTTTGCACATAAGGGTTGTTGGGATTTAGCTTTTCATAGTTTTGATGGTAATCTTCCGCTTGGTAAAATCGAGTTAATTCAGTTACTTCTGTAACAATTTTGCCTTTGTAATATGAGTCGTTAAGATTTTTTATAAACTTTTTTATAATTTCTTTTTCAGAATCGTTTGTGTAAAAAGCAATAGATCTATATTGAGTGCCATAATCTGGGTGTTGACCGTTTTTTGTACTTGGGTCATGAGAACCAAAAAAGACCTCAACCAACGTTTTAAAACTTACTATTTGAGGATTGTAATACACGGCAACAGCTTCTGCATGCCCTGTTCTACCAGTTCCAATCGATTGATACGTTGGATTATCTGTAAACCCTCCAGCATACCCAGAAACTGCTTCTTCAACTCCTTCAACACTTTCAAAAATTGCCTCTACACACCAAAAACATCCGCTTGCAAAATAGGCGGTTTTTAATTCTTGATTGAGGGGCTTGTATGTTGTTGTAGTTTCTTTTGAGTCAGAAAAACTGACTAAAAAGAATAATAAAAAAGTAAAAATGAAGGCTAAAAAAGGTTTTAATATTTTCATCGGATTGGTAACTATTTTTCAACTTGGTCGAAAGATAAAAAGAAATCATACAATTGTTAAAAACTTTAGTAATCCAAATACAAGTTTTGTTGTAAAACACTGTCGAGTTACTTACATTTGTTAGAATAAAGAAATGATTATTTCATGGAGCAATTTATAGTATCTGCACGTAAATATAGACCTCAGGTTTTTGCCGATGTTGTAGGACAACAGGCAATTACTAATACGTTAGAAAATGCTATAAAAAATAATCATTTAGCGCAAGCTTTATTATTTACAGGTCCACGTGGTGTTGGTAAAACTTCTTGTGCTAGAATATTGGCAAAACAAATAAATCAAGCTGGAACGATTGCTACAGATGAAGATTTTGCATTTAATATTTTTGAATTGGATGCTGCATCTAATAATTCTGTTGATGACATTAGAAATTTAACAGACCAAGTTCGGATTCCCCCACAAACAGGGAATTTTAAAGTGTACATTATAGATGAGGTTCACATGTTGTCTCAAGCAGCTTTTAATGCTTTTTTAAAGACCCTAGAAGAACCACCTGCTCATGCTATTTTTATTTTAGCTACTACAGAAAAACATAAAATAATTCCAACTATTTTATCGAGATGTCAAATTTTTGATTTTAAGAGAATCGGTGTTTTAGATGCAAAAAATTACCTAAAGGTAATTGCCGAAAAAGAAGGAATTACTGCAGATGATGATGCATTGCATATTATTGCTCAAAAGGCTGATGGGGCCATGCGAGATGCCTTGTCTATTTTTGACAGAGTGGTTAGTTTTTCCGGAAATAACCTAACCAGAGAAGCTGTAACAGAGAATTTAAATGTACTTGACTATGATGTATATTTTAGCATAACAGATTTAATTTTAGAGAACAAAATTCCAGAGATACTAGTTGCTTTTAACACCGTGCTATCTAAAGGGTTTGAAGGTCATCATTTTATCAATGGTTTGGCTTCTCATTTTAGAGATTTATTGGTTTCAAAAGACAAAGCTACTATTGATTTATTAGAAGTTGGTGACACTGCTAAAAAGAAATATTTAGAACAGTCTACCAAAGCTAGTGTCCCTTTTTTAGCAGAAGCTATTAACAAAGCAAACGATTGTGACTTGAGTTATAGAGCTAGTAAAAACCAACGTTTGTTGGTTGAATTAACTTTAATGCAGATTGCCTCTATCACTTTTGATGGAGAAAAAAAAAAGTTAGCTAACTACATAATTCCTGCTACATTTTTCACTTCGCTATCTCCTGTTGCAAAATCGATTCTAAAAACTATAGAGAATAAAAGAGTTACCTATAAAGTTGAGGAAACAGCACCTCCAATAAAAAAAGTTGCTCCTTTACCTAAACCAGTTCTAAAAAACATTAGCCGAAGAACTTCTTCATTATCTTTAAAGAGTGTTCACTTAAAAAAAGAAGAAAAGAAAGAGCTAACAAAGGATGAGAATTTTGACAACCATCCAAAAGATGTTTTCAGTCAAAAAGAGCTTGAAAAAGCTTGGAAATCATACCATGCAAAATTAATCAAGAGCGGTCAAAAAAGTATTGCAGCTACTTTAAATGCAGACCTTCCTGTTTTAAATGATGATTTTAAAATAAGCTTGACATTACCAAACACCTTAATGCAGGATCAAATAGAAAAAGAAAAACCAAAGCTTATCAAACACTTAAGAACTACCTTAAATAATTACGGAATTCAACTCTCTATTATTGTAAATGAAACTGTTGAAAAGAAATTTGCGTACACGCCTCAAGAAAAATATGCTAAATTATTAGAGAAAAATCCTGCAATAGCTAAACTAAAAGAAGCATTTAAATTAGATGTATAATTTGCATAGCGCTGTTTAATTTATATCTTTAGCTTAATTAAATTAGCTATTAATGCCCATAAAATCAATACTTATTTTTTTAGTAGGTTTTGTAATTGTTGCAATTGCAGCAAATCAAATTGCTAAAGTCTTTCAAAAAATAAAATTCCCGCTAATTACCGGATTAATCATTACCGGTATCATTGCAGGTTCTTCTGTGCTAAATTTTATACCGAATGATGCTATTGATAAACTACATTTTTTAAATGAAATTGCACTGGCTATCATTGCTTTTTCAGCTGGTTCTGAACTGTTTTTAAACGATTTACGAAGCAGAATACAAAGTATCAAATGGATGACTATCGGGCAGCTCATTATCACCTTTGTTGCTTCTTCAATAGTGATCTATTTTGTAGCAGATTCCATTCCGTTTATGGCCGATTTATCAACCAAATCTAAAATTGCAATCTCAATTTTATTCGGGACTATTTTTGTTGCTCGTTCCCCTTCTTCTGCTATTGCTGTAATCAATGAGATGCGTGCAAATGGTCCTTTTACGAAAACCGTAATGGGAGTAACTGTTGTAAAAGACGTATTGGTGATTATTCTTTTTGCTATTTGTTTTTCAATAGCAAAAGCATTTATAAACGGAGATGAAATTGGCATTCTATTTTTGGGTATTTTATTCTTAGAATTAATTTCTTCATTTGCTATCGGATATCTTTTAAGCAAGTTGTTACAAGTTCCTTTTAATTATAAAATTCCGCATAGTTTAAAAGCTTTTTTAATCGTGATTATTGGTTATGGCGTATACATTTTTGCCTATTATGTAAAATTAGAAACTTCGATTTATTTACATCACGAATTTGTTTTAGAGCCGCTTTTAATCTGTATCATTGGAAGTTTTGTTCTTATAAATTATAGTAAACATAGAATTGAATTTTCTGAGTTATTACACGAAATAAGTCCGTTTATTTACATCGTTTTCTTTACCCTAACCGGAGCATCTTTATCATTACAAGTTTTATATAGTGTGTTCGGAATTGCATTTGCATTGTTCTTTTTACGATTAATTACCATGTTTTTTGGTGGATTGTTTGGGGTGTATGCAGCCAAAGACAAAAAAGAATATCGTTTTGTTGCCTGGATGCCTTATTTAACACAAGCAGGAGTTGCATTGGGTTTGGCAACAATAATTGCTAATGAATTTCCGACCTGGGGACATGAGTTTGAAACAATTGTTATTGCCATTATTGTAATCAATCAATTAATTGGTCCTCCGTTATTTAAATGGTCTTTAAACTTTGTTAAAGAGAGTCACACCAAGGCTAATTTACAACAGTTTGACGGCACAAGAGATGCAGTCATTTTTGGCGTAGAAAGTCAATCGTTAGCATTGGCAAATCAATTAGAAAAGCATAAGTGGGAGACTAGAATCGTAGGCTTTGATGCTGTTGATAAAGACAAAAAAACAAGTTCAAATTACATTCATTTAAAAGACATTTCTATTGAAAGTATCAAATCACTGAAACTAGAAAAAACAGAAGGAATTGTTTTGATGTTAAATGATGAAAAAAATTATCAATTGGCTGAAATTATCTATGAAAATATTGGCACAGCAAATGTAGTTGTACGCTTAAATAAAAGAGAAAATTTTGACAAGTTTCATCAACTAGGGACATTAATTATTGAGCCAGCTACCGCAATGGTAAGTTTATTAGACCATTTTGTGCGTTCTCCTAATGCAACTTCTCTCCTACTTGGTATGGATAAAGGGCAAGATTCTATGGATATCGAAATTAGAAATGAAGACATACACGGAATGCGTTTACGTGATTTACGCTTACCTTCCGATGTCTTAGTGTTGTCTGTTAAAAGAAAAGGGCAGTTATTGGTGTCTCACGGATATACACGTTTGCGCTTGGGAGATATAATGACTTTAGTTGGTTCTGAAACGAGTTTAGAAGAATTAAAATTTAAGTTTGACACTTAACATATGGGGAAAAAGATTTCAATTTTATTTTTATTAATAAGCACCTTCTGTTTTTCTCAACAAAACAGCGCAAAAAAATATAGCTTACGTAAATACGCACATGTAAAATCCTTTTATAAAGGGATGTCTGTAAAAGCAACTAAGTTGTGTTTAGACAATAACATTCCGCCTGCAGCACTATTGGCTATAACAGGCTTAGAATCTGGTTGGGATAGTGGCTATATCGGTCAAATTACTGGAAATATTTTAAGCTTAGGGACTCGCAGAGGCGATACTGAACTGCCTGCTTTACGATTGCCAAGGTTACTAAAAACCAAAAAGATTTTATTTGATTCTTTAAAAATACTTACGTATTCTAAAAAGGAATTAAAATGGGAAAACAGACCAGAAAGTTTAAAGAAAGATTACAGACCAAAAGCTATTGCGGGCACCAAATATCAATTGGCATATTTTAAGTATCATCCGAAAGAAAAAGCTGCTGCACATGTTGCAAATATTAAAGATTTTGTAACCGTTTTTATTGGTCGAAAAAGCAGGATTAAAGCCTACCGAGAAACTCGCAAAAAAATGGATTCTCTCGTCACTAAACATGGTAAAAACATTTTACTAGAAGAACAAACGGCAATTGATTTCATTAATGGAATTGGCGGCAAACTAAACTCATACAACTACAGAAAAACTTGGCCTAAAAAAGTAATCTATATAATTAAAAATGCAGGATTAACTTCCTTAACTAAACAGCTAAACAAAGGAATTCCTTTTGATGAAAGTTGGAAGAATTAAAACTCTATTTTCTTACCTAAATACATCAACACATTGCCTTCTTCTACATTCATTTTTTCTGAATAAGAAGAAAGAATATGTATAACGCCGTCATTACTTTTAACAAAAATTGGAATTGACGTAATTTCAGAATTTAACTTATTAATTTTAGCTATATAATCTTCTTTAGAAGTAATTTCTGTTTCGTTAATTTTAGGAAAATCTCTAACAACTTCGCTCAGATTGATAAAATCATCTGTATGAGAAAATAAACCCAATTCTGGATTGTTGTTTGGGTTTTTCATTTCTTCAGAAGAGATCAAACGAAACGCTCCCTGTTCACCAAAATTCTTTGTATACTTAGACAACGCATATTCGTTTATCACAGAACTACCTGTTAAAGACATCAAATAACCAATATCGTTGAGTTCTATATTTTCGGTCAAATCATCATCATAAACACTAGCTTCTATAGCTTCTAAATTCATTTCTTCTGCTTTATGAATATGATTTGGATTGCTATCAATCAACACAACTCTTCTACCATTTTGTTTTAAATACGATGCAATTAATCGTGGTGCTGGAGAAGCCCCAATAATTAATATTCCGTCAGATGAAGTTAAAAAGACACCAACCATTTTAGCAAAAATTCTTGCTGTAGTTGCGTTTAATAAAACCGTTCCAAGCACTATCATAAAAACTAAAGGTGTAATGTACTCTGCTCCTTCTACTCCTTCTTTTAATAGTTTACTTCCAAATAGAGAGGCTATTCCTGCTGCTACAATTCCCCTTGGACCAACCCAACTAATAAAGAGTTTTTCATTGGTTTTTAATTTTGATTTATAGGTGCTTAAAAATACAGCCATAGGTCTGATTACAAACACAACAACCACAAATAAAACGGCTGTTTTCCAATTGTACAACAACATTAAATCTTTGATATCTATATTTGCGGCTAATAGTATAAATAAGATAGAAATTAATAAAATACTCAAGGATTCTTTAAAATACAATAGTTCTTTGATGCTTTTTAATTTTCCGTTTCCAATCACCATCCCCATCACTACAACTGCTAACAATCCAGATTCGTGAGCAAAAATTTCTGACTCAACAAAAACCAGCAAAACAGTAGATAAAGAAACTACGTTTAATAAATAATGTGGTACTAATTTTTTATTAATCACAAATGCCAAAGCATGGGCAAACGTAAATCCAAATGAAGTTCCAAAAAGTAATATTTTTCCAAATTCTGTCAAGGCTGTTTTTGTAAAGCCACTACCCCCACCAACACTTATAAATTCAAAAACTAAAACGGCTACCAATGCTCCAATAGGATCTATTAAAATTCCTTCCCATTTCAACACTGCAGAAACATCTTTCTTTAAAGGAATATTTCTAAGAATTGGTGTAATCACAGTTGGGCCTGTAACGATAATTAATCCAGAAAAAAGGAATGAAATTTCCCAACTTAAATTAAATAAATAATGAGCCAATACTCCTGCTCCAAAAAAAGTAACAGCAGAACCAACCGTAATTAATTTTGTGATTGATGGTCCTACATTTTTTATTTCATCACGTTTTAAGGTCAAACCTCCTTCAAAAAGAATTACACTAATGGCTAAAGAAACAAAGTAATACAATCCGTCTCCAGGAAACAATCCGTTTTTACCATTCCAAATAGGTTCAATCCATTTGGAACCATCTTCAGTAAAAAACTCTGCAGCAATAGGACCAACCAATAAGCCAATTAAAATTAATGGCAAAATAGCTGGAATTTTAAATTTCCAAGCCACCCATTGGGCTAAAATTCCTAAAATAATAATACCTGATAATTCTAACATTCTTTTTTCTCTCTAAAATATTTGGATGTGAAGTTATAAAAAAAACAATAAACCAACTATGATGCTTCTATAAAATTATCCTTAATTTTGAAATTCTTTTTTAGTATTAAAATTTATGTTAGGACTACAGTTTGAAACCAAAACATCTTGGGCAGAAATTGCAAAAGACAATTTACAGCAAATATTAACAGACCATGCTTTTTTAGAACAAAAAGCAGCCTCAAACGCAGTGTCTTTAATTATCAATTATTCCGAAGAAACCAAGTTGGTACAAGCAATGAGTGAAATTGCTATTGAAGAAATGCAACATTTTAAAATGGTGCATGATTTTATGGTAAAACGGGGAATGGTTTTAGGACGTGAACAAAAGAACGATTACGCGCTTCAGCTGATGCAGTTCTTCAAAAAAACGGGCGACAGAAAAGAAGCATTAATTCAGCGTTTATTAATTGCTGCCTTAATTGAAGCTAGAAGCTGCGAGCGTTTTAAAGTATTTTCTGAAAACATGGAAAATGAAGAATTGTCTAAATTCTATAAGGATTTAATGATTTCTGAAGCCAATCATTATACCGTTTTTTTAGGTTTTGCTCGCGAATATGAAAACAGAGAAGTTGTAGATAAACAATGGAACAGTTTATTAACATTTGAAGCAGAAATGATGCGAAATCGTGGTACCGAAGCTAAAGTTCATGGATAATGTTTTCTAAAGAAGAAGCTACTCAAATTAGGAAAGATTTTTGGATTGCCTTCGGAAAATCATTTCCAAGAAAGTGGATAAAATACAATACGCAAATAAAAGGATTTTCCTTTAAGTTTGTTGCTGAACGTAAACAGGCAATGGTAGTTTTAGATATTGAGCATCCAGATGAAATTTACAATCAATTGCTTTTTGAACAACTACACTCTTTAAAAACAATTTTGACTGAAGAATATCTATCTGAAGTTGTTTTTGATTCAAATTACGAATTAGATTCTGTTAAACCCATTCATCGTTTGTATGTTTTATATCCTCAAAAATTTAGCATTTACAATAAAAATTCTTGGCGAGAATGTTTTGAGTTTTTTGTAGAAAACATGAATCAGTTCGAGTTGTTTTTTTATGAATACGAAGATTACATCAAACAAGCAATTCAATAATAATTTCCGTATTTTTGCCACATGATTCAAAACGATACTATTATTGCGTTGGCTACTCCGTCTGGAGTTGGAGCTATTTCTGTGATTCGGCTTTCTGGCGAAAAATCTATTGAAATTGTTGATGCTTATTTTCAATCAGTAAAAAAAGGGAAAACATTAAAAAAACAGAAATCGCATAGCATTCATTTAGGGCATATTGTTCAAAATGACATCATCTTAGATGAAGTTTTAGTATCTGTTTTTAAAAATCCAAATTCATACACTGGCGAAAATGTGATAGAAATCTCCTGTCACGGTTCTATATTTATTCAGCAAGAAATAATCCAATTGTTTTTACAAAATGGTTGTCGAATGGCAGATAATGGTGAGTTTACCATGCGCGCTTTCTTAAATGGAAAAATGGATTTATCACAAGCAGAAGCCGTTGCAGATGTTATCGCGTCAAATTCTGCTGCGAGTCATCAAATGGCTATTCAGCAAATGCGTGGCGGAATTACAAACGAGTTGAAAGAATTACGAGCTCAATTATTAGATTTTGCTGCTTTGATAGAACTAGAACTCGATTTTTCGGGTGAAGATGTTGAATTTGCAGACCGAACAAAATTTAAAGAATTGGTCGCTAAAATTACCAAAGTACTAAAAAGATTGATAGATTCTTTTGCCTTTGGTAACGCTATGAAAAACGGAATTTCAGTTGCTATTATTGGCGAACCAAACGTTGGTAAATCAACACTTTTAAATACCTTATTAAACGAAGAAAAAGCCATTGTATCAGATATTGCTGGTACCACACGTGATGCCATTGAAGATGAACTCATTATTGATGGAGTTGCTTTTCGATTTATTGATACTGCCGGAATTAGAGAAACCAAAGATGTAGTAGAGAGCATCGGAATTAAAAAGGCGTATGAAAAAGCAGAAAATGCACAATTAATTATTTTTTTAATTGATGCCAATAAATTTTCAGCAAATAAAGAGTTATTCTTAAAAGAAATCGATATTATCCACGAGCGTTTTCCAACCAAACGTTTGTTAGTCATTGCCAATAAAATTGACGCACTCAATCAGGCTCAAAAAGAAGAAATTACTGCAAGTATTGAGCATATTTTACTGCTTTCTGCTAAACAAAAAATCGGAATCAAAAGTCTAACAAACGAATTAACTTCATTAGTAAATACGGGTGCTCTAAGCAATAACGAAACCATTGTCACAAACTCTCGCCATTTTGAAGCATTGAACAACGCTTTAACGGCAATTACTTCTGTACAAAAAGGAATTGATTTAGAGATTTCTACCGATTTATTTTCAATAGATATCCGCGAATGTTTGCGTCACCTTGGTAACATTACTGGTGAATATGATGTTGACAAAGATATTTTGGGACATATTTTTTCAAACTTTTGTATTGGGAAGTAGAAAAATCGTTGTTTTTACTTATCCTTTCCTGCTCCAAAAAAAATATTTTTTTTACACTTTTAACATTAAAAAAACAAAATAAATAATATTATTTTTTAACTTTATTAGGATTAGTAAAAGAGCGGATTTTTTTACTGATTTGAAGGGAGTTAACTTCTTACAAATTGTTGTAATTATAATATTTAAAATTTGTAACTTTGTAGAATATAGTTACCCTCCCCGAATTGTTACTGATTTTTTTAGTTGGAAAAAGAAATTTTATTATGATATTGAAATATTTAAAACACCTAATAATTGATCAAAAATTAATTATTATCATTTTTCTTTTAGGGTTCTTTTTGGGCCTTAATACATTGCAGGCGCAAACTATTTCTGGAACAAATGGATCTTCCTCTATTTGTGGAGATTGTGTGCCTCCTGGGTGGACTTAGTCTGCAGGTACAACCGATGTCTCTAATAAAATAATGGCTGGTGGTAATTTTTTAGCACCTTTAACGGGTGGTAGTTTAGGGTACAATGCAACCTGAGTAACACAGTTGCCTAAACCTCCTACAAACCACGTTTCTTTTATTTCTTTAAAAGATGTTGGTCCTGTATCGGTAAAGTTCCTCAAAATTACACTTTTGTAGGCACACCTAATGATGGAACAATTACGAAGACTGTTAGTGGTAGAACCACTTCTTTATTAGGGAACCCATACCCTAGTACTCTAAACGCTTCACAATTTATTACGGATAATAGTAGTGCTTTAGATGGTACTTTATATTTTTGGGAACACAAAGGAGAAATTACTACAACTAGCCAAGTTGAAGGCCATGGTGAGTTTGGATATATTGGCGGTTATTCTCAAAGAAATATTGAAATGGGTGTTGCGGCAAATTCTATTACTGCAGGTACAGCAGGTTTAGGAAACGAAAATTATACAGAGCCAACTAATTATATTGCAATTGGGCAAGGATTTTTTGTCTCGTCAACCAACACTGGAGGTTCTTTCTCTTTTAAAAATACACAAAGAGAATTTAGTACATCAAGCATCTTTTTTAAAGGAGCAAAAGCAAATGAAACTCCTGGAAGAAACTTTAAGTTAGCTTTTGATTATACAAATAGCACCAACACAAAGATACACAGACAATTAGGAATTAATTTTAAAACTGGAAACACATTGAATTACGAAAGTGGTTATGATAGTCACTTGTATGATCAACAGCCTACAGATGTGTATTGGAGATTTCCTGAAATTGGTTCAAATTTAGTTATTGCTGGAGTTGGTGAGATTAGTTCTCAAATGCAAATCCCTTTAGGTATAGCTATCGATAGTGATGATCCTGTTAAAATAATGATTGATGAAAAAGTGAATTTAAATGGATACAGTATTTATTTTGTTGATCTACTTACAGGTCAAATCATTAATTTAGAAACACCTAAAACGTTAAATCTAGCAAAAGGTACTTATAATGATCGTTTTGTGTTAATCTTTGGCGGTACAGCTCTTGGAGTTGATGATGAAGTTTTGTTAAATAAAATTACAGTTTACTCTGACAATACAAACAAAGAGTTGGTGATTAAAAATAACAACAATTAAGTTATTCATAAAGTAGAACTTTATAATTTATTAGGCCAAAAAGTAACCGATTGGAAAAATATTGAAACTAAATTTGAAAATAGAATATCTACAAATGGCTTAGCTACTTCTATTTATATTGTGAAGGTTATTACAGACAAAGGAATATTCTCCAAGAAGGTAAGTGTCTTTAACAAATAAGTAAAAAATTAAAAGAGATACTTAATTAAGTAGCTCTTTTAATTTTACAATAGTTATATCTAATTCTTCTTTTGTCGTATTTTTACTAAACGAAAACCGAATAGAGGTTTTATTTGCTTCAATTGTATTCAATAGCTCTTCTAATACATGCGAGCCTTTAGAACTTCCGCTTTGGCAAGCAGACCCTCCTGAAACGGCAATACCATTTAGGTCTAAGGTAAACAACAACATGTCATTTGCTTTTGCAAAGCGAACACTTAAAATGGTATAACTACTTTTATCTAAAACATTAGAATTCCCATTAAATGCAACATCTTTAAAATTGCTTTTCAATTCAGAAATAAAATATGTTTTTAGTGATGTTAAATATACTTTATCCTTTTCGATATTAGAAACAGCTATTTCTAAGGCCTTTTCCATTCCTAAAATGCTATGAACATTTTCTGTACTAGACCGTGCTCCTTTTTCTTGATTACCTCCATGCAATATTGGTTGAATTCCAAATCCTTTTTTGAAATATGCAAATCCAACACCTTTTGGTCCGTGGAATTTATGTGCACTTGCTGCAAAAAAATCTATGGATGTTTTTTGTAAATCTATTGGATAATGACCAATTGCTTGTACGGTGTCGGAATGAAATAAAGCATTGTAATCTTTACAAATAGCTGAAACTTTAGCCAAAGGCAACAGGTTACCAATTTCATTATTGACATACATTAAACTTACCAAACATTTTTGAGTTTTATAGGCATCTAAAAGCGCCTCTAAATGTTTTAAATCTATATTTCCTTTAGCGTCAACATCAACAAAAACAACATGAATATCATATGTTTTTTTTAAATACTCTACTGTGTGTAATACTGCATGATGCTCTATTTTTGAGGTTATAATAACTTTAACTTCTAAATTAGTAACTGCATTTTGTAAAATTAAATTATCTGCCTCTGTACCACCTGCAGTAAAAATAAGTTCACTTGCAGAGACGTTAAAATGCTTTGCAATGTTTTTTCTAGCAGTTTCTACTGAAGATTTAGCTTTACGACCAAACTGATGTATAGAAGATGGATTTCCGTTATTATGTAGCATAGATTCGTACATAACATCAATAACTTCTTTATCTATTGGTGTTGTTGCTGCATTATCTAAATAGATTGTTTTCATTGTACAAAAATAGGAATTTAATTAGGGTTCTGAAAAATATAAACTTCGGTAGCTCCTAAACCATATTTTTGATAAGATGCATCGTAATATTTTACCGGATATTTTTTAAAGAGATATTCCAATTCCGATTTTAGAACACCTTCTCCTACTCCATGTATAAAGATGATTTTAGAAATTCTTTTTTGAATTGCATATTCTAATTTACTTTTGGCTGTTTCTAATTGTATGGTAAGCATATCATAATTATCGAGTCTATTTGTAGACTTTACCAACTGATTGATGTGTAAATCAACTTCAAAAACGATTTCATTTTTTGTTTTTGAAAATTTTGAGACCCTTTTTTTAGGCTTTTCAGAAATTTTATCTTGTAAATAGTGATTATTGATATCGCTATATTTTGTCAGGTCGTATTGATTAGTATCAACTTTAACAAGCTCTGAAGGCAAGTAACGAAAGACCATTTCTGTTTCGTCTTTAATAAAGATATAAGTTTCATCAATATCTGTAATTGTGCCTTTTACAACATCATCTAGAACAGCAACAAAATCTCCAATAGCAAAGGTCATTTGAATAAAATTTAAATCTACCTACTTATTTTAAACACAAAAATAGATAGATAGATTTAATAGTTGGGTAAAAAAATGAAGTAATCTAGCTTAAACTTCAATATTCTTATCATAAGGTATTCTTTTAAGAATATAATTTATAGAATTAGTCCTTGCCTCTGTTTTTTTATTGGCTCTAATAATCTTCCAAGGCGCAATTTCTGTATTAGTTTTTTCAAACATTGTTTTTTTATAAGTTGTATAATCATCCCATAGTTCTTGGGCTTTTTCATCAACTTTAGTCATTTTCCATTGTTTTAATGGATCATTTTTGATTTCATTAAAACGTTTTGCTTGTTCTCTTTTAGAAATAGACATGTAAATTTTCACCAAATGAATTCCTGATTCTAAAATCATTTTCTCAAACTCGTTTACCTGACTCATAAAAATCTCATACTCTTTTTGAGAACAAAAACCATTAACGGGTTCTACAACGGCTCTATTGTACCAGCTTCTATCGAAAAAAACAATTTCTCCTGCTTTTGGAAATTGATTGACATAACGTTGAAAATACCATTGTGTCTTTTCTTCTTCTGTTGGTCTAGGTAAAGCAACTTTCTTTAAATGACGAGGGTTTATTTTTTCTGTTATTCTTCTAATTGCACCTCCTTTTCCTGCAGCATCTCTTCCTTCAAAAATTACAATTACACGCTCGTTATTGTTTATTACCCACGATTGTAATTTTACCAACTCTACTTGTAATTTTTTTAACCTTTTTTCATAATCTACATACCTAATTGCTCTCTCTAAATTTACTGGATCTTTAGAAAGCATTGCAAGAAGTCCTTTTTTTGAGTTTAACTTGATTACATCTTTTTCCTTTATTTCTGTATTACTTCTTTCCATTTTTTAAAAATCTAATTGTTTAGCAGATCTGTAATAGCGCATGATGATATTTGGATCTGGCAATAAGGTAGTCAATGCCTCCTCTTTTCCTGAATAATCAAATTGAGAAAGGACATAACGCATCGTTTCAAGTCTAGCTACTTTCTTATCATTAGCTTTTACAATGATCCAAGGACAATAAGTTGTATGTGTTTTGCTAAACATTTGTTCTTTATAATACGTGTATTTATCCCATAATTCTTGCCCTTTTTCATCAACTGGGCTAAATTTCCATCTTTTTAAAGGATCTTGTAGTCGGGCATCAAAACGTGCTTTTTGAACATCTTTAGAGATTGAAAACCAAAATTTAACAATTACAATTCCGTCTTCATAAAGCATATGCTCAAATTCGGGAACTTGCAACATAAATCTTTCATATTGTTCTTTGGTGCAAAAATCCATTACTGGCTCTACTACTGCTCTGTTGTACCAACTTCTATCGAAAAAAACCATTTCGCCCGGATTAGAAAGCTCTTTGATATACCTTCTAAAATACCATTGCCCTTTTTCTATTTCTGTTGGTTTAGTCAAGGCTACTAAATTTGTAGAACGCGGACTTAAATGCTCCGTAAAACGTCTAATATTACCACCTTTTCCCGAAGCATCTCTTCCTTCAAACAGAATAACCAACCGTTTATTCTCTTTAGAAATCCAACGTTGTAATTTCACCAATTCTATCTGTAAGTTTCTTAACTCTTCTTCATACAAAAAGGTGCTTTCAATTTTTTGATAAGGAGTCTTCTTTTCTTTAATTTTATTCAATAGTTCTTCTCTAGAGCTTAAATTTTTAAGTTCTTCGAGAGTAAATAAATCGTTTTTACTCATGCTAATAATTCAAAATTAATCGTTAAATAAAGTTACGAATTTTTAACCAATTTTATTCTCAAAAAAGAAACATATTACCAAATAAAATTTATATTTGCTTACATGCGTTTTTTTACTTTTTTACTTTTTATAAGTCTTGTTTCAATAAGTACTGCTCAAAATAATTATTCTAAAGAAATTAGTCTTATTTCTGATAACGATTTGTACACCTCTTTATATAGAGATGGTTATTATACAAATGGTTTTTTATCACGTATAGAAGTGTACAAAAAACCGATCAAGATTCTCCTAAAAAAATCTATAAATTTCAAGTGGGTCACAAGATGTTTACAGCATCAAAATCTACCTTGCAATTTGCATCGCTAAACGATAGACCTTTTGCAGGATATTTATATGGAGGTATTGGTATTAGTAGGTTTTACAAATCAAATAATTTATTTTCAACTGATATTGAAATGGGAGTAATCGGTCCAAATGCCAAGGGAGAAGAACTGCAAAACTTTATGCATAACATTTATAATTATCCTGAGCTTCTTGGATGGAAACATCAAATACAAAATGCTTTTGCGTTAAACTTTACAGCAAGCTATTTATATTATTTTCCTAAAATGAGTTCTAATACCTTAGATATTAGTAGTTTTAATTTATTAAAAGCTGGAACTGTTTTTAACTCTCTATCATCTGGTATCTATGCTCGAATTGGAGTCAAGAATTTACAACCCTTTTCAAATTCAGTCGCTTTTAATTCAAATTTAAACACAAATTCTAGTGCTAAAAGTGAATCCTTTGTTTTTATAAAACCAATGTTAAATTACACCTTATATGATGCAACCATTGAAGGAAGTTTTTCTAAATATAAACAGCCCAGTTACTTTTGATGTTATGCCTTTTCATTTTTCACTTCAATTAGGATATCGTTATTATAGAAAACGTTTTTTATATGGTTATACGTTTATATACCACACAAAAAAACTACAAAGTTTAAGGGCTGCTAAAAGTAATTCTTACGGAAGTATTTATGTTGGGTACTATTTTAATTAATCTGTAAAATAGTCGTCTTTAAAACCTATTAAATACAACTTTTCTTCTGCTCTAGTGATAGCCGTATATAACCATCTTAAATATTCAACATCAATTCCATCAGGCAAATAAGGCTGCTCTACAAAAACAGTTTTCCATTGTCCCCCTTGTGATTTATGACAGGTCATGGCATATGAAAATTTAACTTGTAAAGCGTTAAAGTATTTGTTGTTTTTTACAGCAAGTAATTGTTTGTATTTAGATTTTTCATGTATAAAATCTTCTTTAACAGCTTGATACAATTTATTGGATTCTTCATAGCTTAAAGAAGGGGTTTCACTAGAAAGGGTATCTATTATTAAAACAGTTTCAAAGGGTTTTTGATTTGGATAATCGATCATTCTCACTTCTACTTCTGCAAATCGAAAACCGTACAATTCTTTTATTGCGTTAAGTCTAGTTATTTCACAAATATCACCATTGGCAATAAAACCTGCTTCAGAAGAATCTTGAAGCCAGTAATAATTGTTTTTTACAACCATAACATAATCTCCGGCAGATATCTCATTTTCTTGCCCTCTAATTTTAGTTCTTATTTGTTGATTGTATAAGTTGGCTCTCTTATTTGAGCGAACAATAAACGCTGTATCTTCTACTCCAATATTATCGTAGGCTGAATTTATTGCGTCTTCAATATCATAGCCATCAATCAAACGGATAATGTCTGGAAAATTTAAGTCGAATTGAAAATCTGTTGACTTATTCATGATAAGCATTCTTAAGTAAGTAGCGTTTGCAAGAATTCCCGAGTTCTCATGCTGACGCATTACTTCATCTAATTCTATTTCTGTAACATCTTTTTGATACTCTAATTCCAACGTTTTTGCTTCTAAAGCTGGACTCACATTTAATTTTACAGGTGGTAATTGGGCTGTGTCACCAATAAAAATAATTTTACAGTTTTTTCCAGCATACACATAATTCATTAAATCATCTAGTAACGAACCGGTTTCAAATAGTTTTGCATTACTGGGTCTATCTGGAATCATTGATGCTTCATCAATAATAAATATTGTATTGGTGTGCTTATTAGGTTGTATTATGAAATCTACAGAACCATTTTGTTGTTTTTTTGGAAAGTATATTTTCTTATGGATGGTAAAAGCCTGTTTTTTAGAATATCCAGAGATAACTTTTGCTGCTCTCCCTGTAGGCGCTAATAAAACTGCCTTCTGACCAACTTTCCATAAAGAATTTACAACCGTACTAATTGTTGTCGTTTTACCTGTACCAGCATATCCTTTTAATAAGAATAGGGCACGATTGTTGCTTTCAAATATAAAGTTAGACAACTCATTTAATAATTTTTGTTGTTTAATTGTTGGCTCAAAAGGAAACTTTTGAAGAAGTTCTTTATAAAAATCTGCTTTTATTTTAATCATATAAATTCAAATCTCAAAGATAGGAATTGATTTATGCATAAAAATTTTTATCATTAAAAAAAAATTGTAGATTTGCGAATAATCATTTTAAAAACTATACTAATGTTAATTACTATTATTGCCGCTATTTTTATTACTGGTGCTGTTGCATTTTTAATTGTAAAATACCTTCCGTTAAAATTAAAACCTGTGGTATCTATCTTATTGCTTGTATTAGCAATATTCTTAACGTGGAAAATATATGATGGTGTTATGAAACCAATTAATTTTCATAAAAACAAAAAAGTTGTTTACGAAAAAGTTATTGATCAGTTAAAAATTATTAGAGACGCTCAGATAGCTCATAAAGAAGTTACTGGTAAATATTCTAAAAGCATTAGTGGTTTAATTCAATTTGTTGACACGGCACAACTAGCTTTAACAAACACAACAACTGTTGTAGAAAAAGTAAATAAAGGGACTAAGTGGCAACCAATTATGGTAGATGTTGAAAAGAGGGTAACTGATACTATTGGCTACGAACCTGTTTTAAAAAGATTTACAGGAAGAGCTTATAAAAACATGGCAAAAGTTCCTGGAACTGATAAAGAGTTTTCTTTAGAAATTGGAATGGTTGATAAATTTAATGTGCAAGTTGATGTGTTTTTTGCAAAAGCAAATAAAGCGGATGTTTTAAAAGGAATGGATGCTTCTTTGATTAAACAAGAATTAGAAGCAAATACTTCAGATGAAATTAAAGGTGAATTCATTTCTGTTGGATCTTTAAACGAAGTAACAACTGGAGGGAATTGGCCACCATATTATGACAAAAACGAAAGTGCAAAAAACGATAAATAAAATTACAAAAGATACTTATAGCAAAGATGTATCCATCCAATTTAGTTTGGGTGGATTTTCTTTTTGTATTTTTAATTCTATTACAAAAGAAATACAACATTTTACCACACATACTTTTGAAGAGCCTGTAGCGACTCCAGAATTGCTTCTCTTAAAAATTGAAGAATTATTCAGCGATTTTAAGGCATTAAAACAAGACTTTGAAACTATTACCATAATTCATCAAAATAATTTATCTACACTCGTTCCTAATCCATTGTTTAATGAAGATGAACTAAAGGTCTATTTAGAATATAATATTAAAACGCTTACAAACGATTTCATTGCTTTTGATAGCTTGTCTCAATTAGACATTAAAAACGTTTACGTTCCGTATATAAATATAAATAACTTCTTTTTTCAACAGTTTGGCGAATTTGAATACAAACACTATTCAACAGTATTAATCGATAAATTAATACTGCATTCAAAAAACAATTCTGAAAAACATTTTTTTGTAAACGTTGCTGAAAGAAATTTTGACATTGTTGTTGTAGAAAACTCAAAATTATTGTTTTACAATTCTTTTTCATACAACACCAAAGAAGATTTTATTTATTACATTCTGTTTACTGCAGAGCAATTAAAATTAAATCCAGAAAAGTTTTTATTATACTTTATTGGCGATATTGAAAAAGACTCAGAAATTTATCATATCACCTATCAATATGTTAGAAATGTTGATTTTATCAATCTAGACATTCCTATTTTTGATGTAGACAAAGACATCTCAAATCATTCACATTACACAATACTTCCTTAAATGCGAATTATCTCTGGAAAACATAAAGGAAAAAGATTATCTGCTCCTAAAAATTTACCCGTAAGACCTACAACAGATATGGCAAAGGAATCTTTGTTTAACATCCTTAACAACAACTATTATTTCGAGAATCTTAGTGTAATTGATTTATTTGCTGGAACAGGAAATATTAGTTTTGAATTTGCTTCTAGAGGTACTCAGAACATTTACAGCATAGATCAGAACTTTGGTTGTGTAAAATACATCAATAGCATCTCTAAAGAGCTTGATTTAAGCATAAATACCTACAAGAGTGATGTCTATAAGTTTTTAGAAAGAACACCTTTAAAAGCAGATATTATTTTTGCAGACCCTCCTTACAAGTTTGAAACGGAGCAGTTTTTAAAAGTAGCTCAAATCATTTTTGATAGAACTCTTTTAAATGAAGACGGGTTATTAATTATAGAGCATTCTAAGCACACAGATATCTCTTCACATGCAAATTTTAGTTATTCTAAAAAGTATGGAGGAAATGTATTTAGTTTTTTTGAGTATATTGAGTAATATTTTTAAATCATTTATTTAAATGAATTCTTACAAGAAAATTCTAATTGTTCTAATTATACTCTTATTACATCTCCCTTTTCAATCATTTGGTCAATCAAAAGAAATTCCTAAAAAAGAAAGATTAGCTTGGTTTAAAGATGCTAAACTCGGAATCTTTATTCATTGGGGAATTTATGCTGTTAACGGAATTGATGAATCTTGGTCTTTTTACAATAATTACATTTCATATACAGATTATATGAAACAGCTAAACGGATTTACAGCTAAAAATTACAATCCTACAAAATGGGCAAAGCTCATTAAAGAAAGTGGCGCAAAATACACAGTAATTACAACTAAACATCACGATGGGGTTGCCCTTTGGAACACAAAACAAAATGATTTAAGTGTCGTAAAAAAAACTCCTGCAAAAAAAGATCTAATCAGCCCCTTTGTAAATGCAGTTCGGAAAGAAAATTTAAAAGTTGGCTTGTATTTTTCATTACTAGACTGGTCGCATCCAGATTATCCAAACTTTACAAGAACGAAAACCAAATACATCAAGGACGACAAAAAATGGGAATCGTTTACAAAATTTAATTTTGGACAATTAAATGAGCTAACAAAATTCAATCCAGATCTGTATTGGTTTGATGGTGATTGGGAACAGCCTGCTGAAAAATGGAAAGCAAAAGAAATTAGACAATTGCTCCTTAAAAAGAATCCAAATACATTTATCAATTCTAGATTACAAGGGTATGGTGATTATGCAACACCAGAACAAGGGGTGCCAATTACAAAGCCTTTAAGTGATTTTTGGGAATTGTGTATGACCATGAATAATTCTTGGGGCTATCAACCGAACGATACCAATTACAAATCAGTCAATCAATTGATTAGAATTTTAGTTGACTGCATTAGTATGGGTGGAAATTTATTGCTAGACATCGCACCTAAACCAGACGGAACCATTCTTAAAGAACAAACAAAAATTTTAAAGGGAATTGGACGTTGGACCAACAAACATAAAGAAGCTATCTATGGTACCAGAGCTGGAATTCCACATGGACATTTCAATGGGTATACCGCTTTATCCAAAGACAAAACTACTTTGTTTTTATATGTGGATAACAAACCAAACGGCCCTTTATTAATTAAAGGTTTGAAAAATAAGGTAAACAGAATTTGGGTGGTTGGTAATGGCACCAAATTATCTCATAAAGTTGTTGGAAAACAATATTGGAGCAATGTTCCGGGATTATTATATATTGATTTGCCTGAAAAAGTACAAGACAAAGACGTTACTGTAATTGCAATTCTTTTAAAAGGAAAAGTAGACTTATATCGTGAAGAAGTAAAAGCTATTGAAAGTAATTAACTAAAAAATTATTTAGCAGTTGTTATAGTTTCAATTAATTTGTCATCTTTATATATTCCTGCGTTGAATTTGTATTTTCCAAAATAATAAACTCCTTTTCCTTCCATTTTATTAGTATTCCATTTTCCTATATATTTACTTAATTTTAAAGTAGTATTTGGAGCCCAATCATAAATACCATAACCATTTCTATTATTATTGTAAAACTCACCATAATATTCTTCTCCATTAGAATATTTTTCATATCCAACGCCATTTTTATTATTGTTTTTAAATTCTCCTATATATATTATTCCTTCAGAAAACTTATAAACTTCAAAACGATTCTTGCAATTACCAGCTATACATCCTGTAGTTTTACCAGTTTTTTCAATAACTCCTAAATTTTTAGTGCTTCCGTATTTACCTATATGTACTTTAGATATTTTACTCTTATCTGAATTAAAGAATAATCCATTTCCGCTTTTGCTATTCACAATCATTTTACTTCTATTTTTAGTAAAATCAATAAGTTCAAATATTGCTGGTTTTGCAACTCTGTTTTTTTCATAGACAGTATATAGTATATTAGTTCCAATGTCGTTAATATCTATTCCTATACCCGTTCCTTTATTATAAAAAACCCCATGACGAATAGAATTGTCTGGCATTTTTTAATACCATATCCATTGATACAGTCTCCTGAAATACAATTTTGACTGTTAATTGACAATGCGGAAAAGAATGTAAAAAATAAAACAATTGCTTTTATCATGATGAATTTGATTATCTTAAATACAAATATTGATAAATAATTTATCAAAAAAAATACGTCAAATGACCTATATGAAAGGTAGACTAAAGACAGGTATTGCTAAAGCAAACTTTTTATTATTTCTGAAATGGTAATTCCTTCTGCTTCAGCTTTATAGTTTTTTACAACTCTATGTGATAAAATTGGAATCGCAACCGCTTTTACATCTTCAATATCTGGAGAAAACTTACCGTTAATTGCAGCATGTGCTTTGGCTGCTAAAATTAAATTCTGAGAAGCTCTTGGTCCTGCTCCCCAATCTATATAATTGTTGATGAAATCAGTTGTGTTTTCTGCATTTGGTCTCGTTTTACTAACCAAAGAAACTGCATATTCAACAACATTATCTGCAACAGGAATTTTTCTAATTAAATGTTGAATTTCTAAAATCTCTGTTCCAGTGAAAACTGAATTTACTTTTTCAAAATCATTTGAAGTAGTGTTCTTAACCACTTCTACCTCCTCTTTAAAAGATGGATATTCTAAGTTAATAGAAAACATAAATCGATCTAATTGAGCTTCTGGTAACGGATAGGTTCCTTCTTGCTCAATTGGATTTTGAGTAGCCAATACATAAAAGGGTAAATCTAATTTATAATGATGTCCGGCAACAGTAACAGAACGCTCTTGCATTGCTTCTAATAAGGCTGCTTGAGTTTTTGGTGGAGTTCTATTAATTTCATCTGCTAAAATAATATTGCTAAAAATAGGTCCTTTTATAAAAGTGAATTTCCTGTTTTCATCTAAAATTTCACTTCCTAAAATATCTGAAGGCATTAAATCTGGTGTAAATTGAATTCTTTTAAAGTTCAATCCCAACGCATCAGAAACAGTATGAACTAATAATGTTTTTGCTAAACCTGGCACTCCAATTAAAAGAGAGTGTCCGCCACAAAAAACAGAAAGCAATACAAAATTAACTGCATCCGCTTGTCCAACAATTACTTTTGAAATTTCTTTTTTTAGTAGAGTTGTTTTTTCTACTAATTGTTCAATTGCAGCTACATCAGACATTAATTACTAGTTTTCTTTTCTCCAATTTCTTTGATACTCACACTTATCGTATTTATCACTAATTTTAATATAAGTATCTTTTATTTTATTCTTAGACCATTTAGTAATGTTCTCTTCTTTTTTCTTTTGCAATGCCAATTTCTGAACTTTTACATAATCATTTACCAAATCTGCTTTATGAGTAAGTGTTCTATCTTTCATTAAAATGATTTTGTACATTTTCTCATTTTGCTGAGTTTCATCATAAAACGCCTCAGTAATTTCTCCTTTTTTAGTATTGATCACTTTATCATATAAAGAAGGATCCATTCTTGTCAAATCAAAACGAGTTTCATTTGTATATGGATTTAAAATCATTCCTCCACTGTTTTTTGTGTCTTTATCTTCAGAATATTTTGCTACAGCTTCTTCAAAAGTTATTTTTCCTTCAATAATTTCTTTTCTAATTTTTTCTATTTTCTCTTTTGCTTCTTGAACTTTAGATTCTAAGATTTCTGGTTGCATTAAAATATGAGAAACAATTCTGGTCTTTCCTTTTACTTGATGTAATTGAATTATATGATATCCAAATAATGTCTTAAAGGGCTCTGAAACTTGACCTACATCTAATGAAAAAGCAACCTCTTTAAATTCTTTTATAAATTGACTCTCTTTCGTAACCTCTATTTGACCACCATTTTGTGTTACTGTTGGGTCATCAGAATTCAAAACCGCTTTCATTTTAAAACTTGCTCCTCCTTCTATTTCTTTTTTAAGTTCTTTTAGTTTGTTAATGATTCTATTGTTTTCTTCTTCAGTTGGTTCTGCATAAATAACAATTTGAGACATTTCAATTTCTGCTTGAAATTCTGGAAGCTCATTTTTCTCTTTTAAGCCATTGTAATAAATTCTAACCTCTTCTGGTGTAATATCAACACCTTCATTAATTTTTTCTTGTTCTTTTCTAACTAAAACATTTTCTTTTTCAATACTAAAAAGTTCTGTTCTTAAATCATTTAAATCGTTAAATCCGTATTCTTTAACAACTTTTTCAATCGAACCAAACTCTTGTGTAAAAAAAGCTAAGTTTCTGTCTACAGCAGAATTTACTTCAGCCTCCGTAACTAAAACACTATCAATTACCGCATGATGCGAAAGCAATTTTTGAAGCATCAATTGCTCTAACATTTCACAGTCAGAAATCTTAATTTTCCCCTCGCTACGTTGTTCTATGTCTAGTTTAAATTTTGCAATATCTGAGCTCAATACTACATTTTTTCCTATCACAACATCTACCCCATCAATTTTATTCATCTGAGCTTGTGCGGTTACTGAAAACAAAGCAATGATGAAAATAAATACTGGGTTATTAATACTCTTTAAAATTTTTGTTCTGTATTGCATCGTTGATTAACGTTTTTTCTATATCTCTAATTAATTCTAATTTTCTTTTGTGTAAAATTAGTTGTTTTATCGTTGGAGTGATATAATTTTTAGGTGCTATATCATTCCTTTTTAAAACATCTTTTACAGCCACCAAATATAACCCTAAAGAATCTTCTTTTTGTAGGTATTTTGATTTTTTTAACAAATATTCTTTAGGTTCTTCTTTAAATTTTGGAATTTTTAACAAAACATCTTCTAATTTAATCCAAATAGAATCGTTGAGGTTAATTTCTTTGAAATTTATCTGTTGATTTTCTAAAGCAATTAAATCGTCATAATTATCCGATTTAAAGTGTTTTATAATTTCTTTTTGATCTAATAAGTCTTTACCGAAATGAAGGTATTTAATCTTAATCAACTCTTCATTTAATCGAAAATTACTTTTATTTAAATTATAGTAATCATCTATTTCATCTTCTGATATTACAGTGTCTAACTGTTGCTGAATCAAGCGCTCTTTATAGCCATTTACCAACAAACTTACTTTATAATCTTGCACTAATTTAATATAGGTAAGATTTTCTTCATTGGTGAGGTTTTCTTCAGCTTTTTGCTTTAACAATTCTTTTATAGCCCAATTATTAATAATACTTTTTACAATTAAAATACTATCGTTCTTAGAGCTGTTTTTTGGCACTAATGATTCAATGTCCTTTCTGTATAAATAATTGTTATTAACACTTGCTATTGGTTTTTCTTGAACGACCTCTTTCTTACCAAAATCAAAAATTTGGCAGGAAGAGAAAGCCACAAGCAGAAAAAAATAAGCAAGTCTTTTATTCATTATAATTTAGTTGTTTTTCAAGTTTTTTTAAAGTACTCTTTTTTATTTTTACGGTATGCTTTTTTCGCAATTCTGCAATCAGGTTTTGTTCTAAAAAATCTTGATAATCGTTCATAACCTGTCCTTTATTCTTAGAATAATCTTTAAACGTATACTTCGCTTTGTTTTTGTAAAAATAGTTTTTTAATCCCAAAGTGTCTTTTGACGACTTATTCCACACTTTTTGCTGCATTAGATCAAACACCAATAAGCCTTCTTCATATTCGTTAAGGATCCTTGCTAATTCTGGATTTGTGTTTTTTAAATTCTCTTTAAAATACCTAAAAATTTCCTCATTTAAAAAATCATCAAAAAGGGTATCAACGGTCTTATGCCTTCTTTTAATAATATATTCAAAAAACCGTTCTTGCTTAATTTTTGTATCATTAATTGATAAAAGAACTTGCTGTAAAGTGTCTTTTTTTGCTGCTATTATTCCTGGTGAATTAAAAACAGATTTGGCTTTTTTAAACACTTCAATATTATATTGACTCTTTAATTTTTTTAACAAATGTAAATCAGACATTCTTGCTCCGCCGCTTGTTCTAACTTTTTCTGTCAATTCATTTTTCATTTCTTTAAATGACCTAACAGGATAGGCTTTTATCAATTTAACAATATGCCAACCATATTGTGTTGTAAAAGGCATAGATACATCTCCTGGCTTTTTCAATTTAAAGGAAGCTTGCTCAAAAGGTTTCAACATTTTTCCAACTCCAAATTTTGATAGCTTCCCTCCTTTTGAAACGGAACTTTTATCATCAGAATATTGTACAACCAATTTTTCAAAATCAGCACCATTTTGCAGACTCGTGTAAATGCTATCAATTTTATATTTTCCTTTTCTAGATTGGTCTCTAATGAATAAATGTGCAACTTCAACTTCTCCTTCAGATAATTGTAAGTCATTTACCTTGAGTAAATGGTACCCATAATTCGTTTTAAAAGGCTCGGAAAGTTGGCACACTTTTGTTTGATAAGCTATGTTTTCAAAAGGATACACCATTTTAAATGCAGTAAAAAAGCCTAAATTCCCAAAATTAGTTTTCACAGATTGATCATCGGAATAGCTAAGTGCTACTTTTTTAAAATCTTTACCAGAAAGTATTTCTTTTCGTGCTTTTTGTATTTTATTATAAGCAATTAAAGTATCTGCTGGTGTTGCATTTCTTGAGACTTTAACTAAAATATGACTAACATTAACCTTGTATTTTGTTCTATAATATGCATCTTTTACCAACTTAGATAAATAAGCTGTATCTTGTAAATATGGAGCAATTAATTGATTTTTGTATGTTTCTATCTCTCTATTATACGTCCGAGTTTCATTTAATTTTAAACGATATGCTTCTTTTAATTTTAATTTAAAATCGATGTATAAATCTAAATTTTCTTTGACACTTTTTTGATCTTTATCTTGAATGAGGTTTAAGTTCTTTTGGTAAACATTTTTAAATTCTAAAACAGAAACGGTCTCCCCTTCAACACTAAACAAAACATCTGAATCTTTTTGTGAAAAAACTGTAAAAGATGTTATTAAAAAAAGGGTTGTAAAGATCTTAATTTTCATTATAATGTCTATTTATAGAGAAATAATTCCTTCTATTTTTTCAGCTTTTCGATAGTAAGAAATTACTTCATCAGAAGAGTTTAGCATAATTTTTATAGAAACACTAACGTATTTACCAGTTTTAGATTCTTTTGAAGATATTTTAATTAGTTTATCTTTAAAAAGATCTTCAACTTCCATAAAATGATTTCCTTTAGAAGGTACTATAAATTTATATAAATATTCTGATGGGAATTTAGTTGTTGCATCTAAACTATCTTTTAGTTTTATATAAAAATCTTCTTTACTACTCATACCAATAACTTTATCACATTGTATTATTGATGCAAAATTACATTATATTATTATTTTTATAATCAGAATCTGTTATTTTTGCTGAATGCAACAAAAAATTGTACTTATTGGCGGTCCAGGTACTGGAAAATCATCTATATTAAATGAATTAATTTCTAGAGGATTTGACTGTATGCCAGAAATCTCAAGAGAAGTAATATTAGAAGCGCAACAAAAAGGAATTGACCAATTGTTTTTAACAGAGCCTTTATTGTTTAGTGATTTACTTTTAAAAGGAAGAGAAAAGCAGTTTTTAGATGCTAATAAGTCAAAAGAGTCTTTCGTTTTTTTTGACCGCGGAATTCCAGATTTACATGCCTATTTAGAGTTTTTAAATACAGATTACCCTACGTATTTTATCGAAAAAAGTCGAAAACACCTTTATACAAAAGTTTTCATGCTTCCGCCTTGGGAAGAAATTTACACTTCTGATAATGAACGATATGAAAGCTTTGAACAGGCTATTAAAATTCACCATCATTTAAAAAAAACCTACCAACAAATTGGATATAAAATTAGTATCGTACCTTTTGGTACAATTCAAGAACGAACCAATTATATTTTAGACGCTATCAATAATAGTTTATGAGTCATGCTTTAGAAATATTAAAAAAGTATTGGAATCATAATTCGTTTAGAGAATCTCAAGAAAAAATTATAAATACCGTACTCGAAAATAATAATACAATTGTATTGTTACCAACTGGTGGAGGTAAATCTGTCTGCTTTCAAATTCCAGCTTTATTAAAAGACGGAATTTGTATTGTTATTTCTCCGCTCATTGCGTTAATGCAAGATCAAGTAGATAATTTAAATAGCAAGGGAATTAAAGCTGTCGCTATTACTTCTGGCACTTCTCAAGATGATCTAATCACATTGTTTGACAACATACGATTTGGGAATTATACATTTTTATATCTATCACCGGAGAGATTACAATCTGCTTTTATACAAGAAAAAATAGCACAATTAACTGTAAATTTAATTGCTATTGATGAATCACATTGTATTTCTGAATGGGGTCATGATTTTAGACCTTCCTATAGAAATATAAAAGTTTTAAAAAAATTAAAACCGACGACTCCAATTATTGCGTTGACGGCAACAGCAACAAATGAAGTACTTAAGGATATTGCCAGTAGTTTAGAAATTGAGGATGCAATCATTTTTAAGAAATCGTTTTACAGAAATAATTTAGCATATCAAGTTTTTACTTTAGAAGATAAATTAGGTAGGCTTTTACAAATTTGCTCTAAAACAAAAGCTCCAATAATTATTTATGTAAGCAGTAGAAATAAAACAAAAGAAATAGCTGCATTTTTAAACGCAAACAACTTTAAGGCTAGTTATTATCATGGTGGATTAACTTCTAGCACCAAACAAGAAATGTTTGATAATTGGATTTCAGAAAAAACTCCGATTATAGTAGCAACCAATGCATTTGGTATGGGTATTGACAAAGACAATGTAAAAGTTGTTGTTCATTTAGATTTACCAAATAGTATAGAAAATTACATTCAAGAAGCTGGTAGGGCTGGTAGAAATGAAGATAAAGCGTTTTCTGCCGTTTTGGTCCATAAAAATGACATTCGTCTATTCAAAGAAAGAATCGAAAATACGTTTCCAACAATTGCAGAAATAAAACATATTTACAAAAGCTTATGTTTGAACTTTCAAATTGCCAAAGGAGAACTTATTGAAGAGCCTTTTGAATTTAACCTTTTGGCTTTTTCAGAAAGATACAAAATGCCAGTAAACAAAGTAGTTGCTACGTTAAATCTTCTAGAAGCAAATAGTATAATGCAAATTTCTGATGGCTATAACAAAAAATCTACTGTTCAATTTTTAAGCTCAAGTAAACAAATCTTAAATTATTCTAAATCAGAAAACAAATCCTCAAAAGTTATTCAACTTTTACTTAGAAGTTATGGTGGAATTTTTGAACAAGAAACAAAAATTAATGAATTTTGGTTGGCTAAAAAATCAAATCTTCTTTCTAAACAGGTTGTAGAAATCCTTTCAAAATTACATTCAGAAGAGTTGCTAGCGTATAAAAAAGCAACAGACAATGCTGAGTTGTATTTTTTGGTGCCTAGAGAAGATGATAAAACGATCAATAGTATTTCTAAAAACATTCAAAAATACATCAAACAAAAAATAAAAAAAGCAACAGATTTACTTGCGTTTATTGAAAACGACACCCTTTGCAGAAACATACAACTACTAAACTATTTTAATGAGAATCATCCATCAGAGTGTGGAATTTGTGATGTTTGCTTATCCAATAAAGTCAGTTTTCAAGATATATCTTCAGAAATTATCAATTATTTAACTTCAAAAAAACTAGCTACATCTAAAGAAATATGTCAACATATACAAAGTAAAGAAGGCAACGTTTTAGTAAATTTGCAACAACTTTTATCAGAAGAAATAATAAGCATTAATAATTTTAATCAATATTACATTAACAAATGAGAGATTTACGAATTGTATTTATGGGAACACCCGATTTTGCGGCTACCATATTAAAACATTTAGTAGAACACAACTATAACATTGTTGGTGTAATAACTGCTGCAGACAAACCTGCTGGTAGAGGAAGAAAAATCAATGAATCTGCAGTTAAAAAATATGCGTTATCACAAAACCTAAAAGTACTTCAGCCTACCAATCTTAAGAATCAAGATTTTATAAATGAATTATCTGACCTTAAGGCCAATTTACAAATTGTAGTTGCTTTTAGAATGTTGCCAAAAGTAGTCTGGCAAATGCCAATATTTGGCACCTTTAATTTACATGCTTCTTTATTACCTGAATATCGAGGAGCTGCTCCCATTAATTGGGCGCTTATTAATGGTGAAAGGAAAACGGGTGTAACTACTTTTTTTATTGATGATAAAATTGACACTGGAGAGGTTATACTTCAAAAAGAAATTGAGATTAAAGAGGAGGAAATTTTTGGAGAGCTATATGATCGTTTAATGCATTTAGGAGCAGAATTGGTGCTAGAAACGATACAACTTATAGAAGAAAATAAAGTTGTTACAATAAAGCAACCCGAATTAGAAGAAAAAACTGCCTACAAATTATTTCCAGATACTTGTAAAATTGACTGGACAGATACTTTAGAAAATATATACAATAAAATTAGAGGCTTAAATCCATATCCAGCTGCTTGGACAACTATTTATAATAACGGTATAGAAACAACAGCAAAGCTTTATAAAGTATCTAAAGAAATTGTTAAACATACAGATACTGTTGGTCAAATAATTTGCACAAAAAAAACTTTAAAAGTTGCAGTTCAAAACGGATACTTAATCATACATGAAATAAAACTCTCTGGTAAAAAGAAAATGGACACTCAAAATCTATTGAATGGCTATCATTTTTCTTCAGACTCTAAAATGTCTTAACCCCTTTATTGATAAGGTTTAAATGATTTTAGCTTCTTTTTTGCTTTGGTTATTAACAATTTCATCTCTTTTATTAACAAAAACAAGGTTTTTTCTAGTCATTTCTTGCATAAGCCCTTATTCCTACTATATTTGTCAAGCTTAGTTAAGCGAAAAATATTAGATCAATTAATTTTTAAATTTACAAATCATGAACAAATCAGATTTAATCGATGCAATGGCTGCTGACGCAGGAATTTCAAAAGCTGCAGCTAAAGCTGCCTTAGATTCATTAACTTCTAACGTTACTAGCACTTTAAAAGGTGGTGGTAGAGTATCTTTAGTTGGATGGGGAACTTGGTCAGTATCTAACAGAGCTGCTAGAACTGGAAGAAACCCACAAACTGGAAAAACTATTCAAATTGCTGCAAAAAATGTAGTTAAGTTTAAAGCAGGAGCTGGATTAAGTAGTTCAGTAAACTAAGAATACAAACAAAATTGTATTTAAAAACTCTTCTAAATTCTAGGAGAGTTTTTTTATTTCTAAAAAGTCGCTATATTTATTTTTTATGAATACACTATTACCTAAAAAAGGACAACTATTAATTGCAGAGCCATCAATCTTAAATTATAATTCATTTAATAGATCTATTATTCTGTTAACAGAGCACACTCAAAACAATTCTATCGGATTTATATTAAACAGACCATTAAGTTTTACCGTAAATGATTTAGTGCCTGAAATTAATTGTTCTTTTACCATTTATCAAGGTGGGCCGGTGGAACAAGATAATTTATATTTTGTGCACAGGGTTCCTGAACTAATTCCTGATAGTATTGAAGTTGCAAATGGAATTTTTTGGGGAGGAAATTTTGAATTATTAAAAGCCTTATTGAATAATCAAGATTTAAAAATAAGTGATATTCGATTTTTTTTAGGTTATTCTGGTTGGGAAAGCGGTCAGTTAGAAGAAGAATTAAAAACAAATTCGTGGTTTGTATCAGAAAACAACTACTCAAATATTTTTGCTACAGACAATACTACAATCTGGAAAAACAAGCTGTTAGAAAAAGGAGGTACCTATAAAATTTGGGCAAATGCACCCAGTGATATCCAATTAAACTAAGCTTTAGAAAGAACTTGTAGTAGTTTTAAGTTTGCTGAGATCTTCTCTCCTATTTCTGTTTTAAAATCTTTCTTTCTGTAATTTGTTACTGGCTGAATTCCAATAATAGAATTTGTTAAAAAAATTTCATCCGCTTTTTGCATTTCAAATGGAGAGATTGAAGTTTCTACAAGTGTGAAATCGGTATTCTTTTCAAGAATTTCAATTACTTTTTTTCTAATAACTCCTTTTATACATCCTTCTTCTAATGCAGGAGTTTTAATTTCTGTTCCTTTAACAACAAAAATGTTGGCATTTGTAGCTTCAACAATGCCTTTCTTTTCATTTAACAACACACAATTATCCAAATCATTTTCTTGCATATAAATACTCGCTAGAGTATTTAACATTCTATTTGTTGTTTTAATTGTAGAAAGTAAGCCTGAGTAATTATAAAAATCTTTAAATAAATCGATTCGATATAACTCTTTTGTTTGATAGTTGTTTTCAGAAACTTCGATTAGATAATCTACTTCATTTGTTTTTGGGGTATACAAACCGCCATCTTTTCTATAGATAGATAACCTAACGCGAAGATTGTTATTTTCTAATTGATTAGGGATTGCTTTTAAGATTTCGTGCTCTAAGAATTCTAGTGTAAATTTTAATGGTATTTCCATGCGTAGCATTCGCATTGAGGCCATGATTCTAAAATAATGATCTTCCCAAAAAACCACATTTTCATTGACAACACGAATTGTTTCAAAAATTGCATCTCCATATTTAAATGCTCTATTATTCTCTGATATAGCAAAATCTTTGTAATCAATTAACTCACCATTATAATTCAACATACCTTTCTTCTTAAATTTCAAAAAGCAAAATTACATTAAAAGCTATAGAATTTGGTTGATAATTTCATAAAAAAAAGCCTTAAAAAATATAAGGCTTTTTTAAAAAATAGGTCGTATTTATGCGCCTATTGTATGTTTTAATTCTTCTATTTGATTTTCCCACAACATTTTAGATTCTTCTACCTCATCCTCATCATCTGCAAAATCGGTAATCATTAAAGAAACATCTTTTGTCAAAGCATCAACCTGTATTCTAAATTCAAAATAGCTTTCATCTCCTTCACTTTCCACCCACTTATATTTTATTTTTTCATCATTTTTATTAGATAAAATTGAAGCTTTTTCTTCAACTCCATCCCAAACAAAAGTTACTAGTTTTCCTCTTGAATTTACTTTATCTGCAAACCATTCTTCTAGTCCAGCTGGAGTTGCAAAATAGGTATATAACATACTTGGTGAAGCATGTATTGGTATTTCTAATTCAAATTTAATTTTACTCATTATTCATTTACTTAGTACGCCAATATAGGTATTTATTCCTTTTTAAAAAAATTAAAAACATAGCTTGTAAAAAAACAAAAATAGGTTATATTTGCAGCCTCATAATCAAGGCGAGGTAGCTCAGTTGGTTAGAGCGCAGGATTCATAACCCTGAGGTCACGGGTTCAAATCCCGTCTTCGCTACAAAAAAACCGAGATAAATAATTATCTCGGTTTTTTGTTGTGTTTTATTAAAATAAAAAAAAGCTTTTATCAATTGATAAAAGCTTTATTAGTCTTTAAAATAACTCCCCCGAATTATATATTTAAAGTGTTTTTTTGTAATTGAGTTATACTCTTTTTACACTATAAAGATACATTCAAATGAAAGTTTATACGGTAAAAATTCGATGAGTGGTACTTTTTTCCCGATAAGAGGTTCTTTGAAGAAGTTAAGTGGAATTATCTTTGTTCTAAAAAGAATACACTTAAAGCAAATTTAATTTTTTCATTAATTCACTTTTATTCTTTCTACTTACAGGAACAACATCTCTATTTATTAAAACAGTATTGTCTTGTAGATCAATAATTTTACGAGTGTTAATGAGATATGATTTATGCACTCTAAAAAAGTAACTCTCTGCTAATTTCGCTTCAATTTTTTTCAAAGTAGAATGAACAATATAATTATTACTTTCTGTTTTTATCTGTATATAATCTCCTTTAGCTTCTATTAAATAAATTTCAGGAATGTTGATCTTTACCAACTTCTTATCAACATTAACATACAGTTCTTTTTCAGGTTCTTTTGGAGCTTGAATTGAATTTTGTTTTTTTTGGTTAACTAAAATAAGTGCTTTGTCAACTGCTTTTTTTAACCTTTCTAGTGTAACAGGTTTTAAAATATAATCAACTACAGATGAATATTCAAATGCATCTAACACAAAATCTCCATCAGAGGTTGTGAAAATAATATTTGGAGGGCTATTCAATGTTTTGATGAAATCAAAACCAGTAAAATTAGGCATGTGAACATCTAAAAAAACTAAATCTATTGATTCTTCGTTTAAATATTTAATACCATCTATTGCATTATCAAAATCAGCAACTATATCTACTTCGTCTATTTTATTAGCTATATGTTTAACTAAGAATCTAGCCGAATCATCATCATCAATTATTATACTCCTCAAAATTCTAAATGTAAAGTTTTAAGTTTGGCATGTGATTGCAAGGCTAATATATAACTTTAAATAATAAAAAAGAACTCATTTTTTTATTTTGAAAAAAAATTAAACTAATTTATATTTTGCTTTTTACAAAGCAAGAAATTATAACAAGGATTTCATTTTCTGAGCGTTAGCTTTTAGAACTATATTTTTGTTTAATTTTTTGAAATATTTTATTGTGAAAATAAAAAATGCCCTTATATTTGCAGCTCTATTAACGCGAAAGTAGCTCAGTTGGTAGAGCGTCAGCCTTCCAAGCTGAATGTCGCCGGTTCGAACCCGGTCTTTCGCTCAAAAGACTTCAATTAATTTTGGAGTCTTTTTTTTGTTATCAATTTTTAAAAACCTCTAAAATTTGTGAGAGAACCTGCCTGCCGCAGGTAGGGATTATACGAGCAGAGTCGAGATAAACCCAGTTTTTTTATGCATTATGTTTGTTTTAATTTCTTTCCAAATATGAGCAATAGAATAATGGGTAATGATAATAAAATAATCATTAAAGTATTTTGAAAAATTAAATTTGGCATTAACACCAAAGAAATCACAAATCCCCCAATAGCCCCACCCAAGTGAGCAGAATGACCAATGTTTCCTAGTTGATTTTTCATTCCGTAAATTGAATACAGCAAATATCCAATTCCAAATACATAAGCCGGAATAGGAATTGGCAACGGAAACAACATCAAGGTCATGTCTGGATACAATAAAATAGCAGCATATAAAATTCCTGAAACTGCTCCTGATGCACCAGCTGCACTGTAATAAGGTTCGTTTTTATGGTAATACAGCGAGTACATATTCCCCGCCAATAAACTTCCAAAATAAACAATTAGAAAAGCAATATTCCCCATTATTCCAGCAACAATACCACCAAATAAATACAAGGCATACATGTTAAATCCAAGATGCATCCAATCTACATGTAAAAAACCTGAAGAAAGCATTCTAATTTTTTCTCCTCCTAAAACTTTTCCTACTTGAAATTTATATGTATCTAAAAAAGCATATTCGTTAAATCCTTTGATAGAGATTAAAACATTGACTATGATAATACCTAATACGAATTGATTCATTATTATAATTATATGTGTATACAAACTTAACATAAAACTATCTAAAAGATTGGCTTCTTTATAATAAAATTATATCCGATATTTGCAATTCAAAAATACACATGCATAAACTCGTTTTTTATTTATCATACCCAATCATCTGGTTGTTTTCTAAACTGCCGTTTAGGGTACTCTATATCATTTCTGATGGAATTTACTTTCTCTTTTTTTACGTAATAGGATATCGAAAAAAAGTGGTTTTAGATAATTTAAAATTGGTGTACCCACAGAAACCAGAAAAAGAGCTTAAAGGAATTCAAAAAAAGTTTTTTGGTCATTTTGTAGATACTTTAATAGAAGCCATTAAAGCGATTACTATTTCTGAAACTAGTATTAAGAAAAGATATACCTATAAAAATATTGAGCTAATAGATCAATTATATAAAGAAGGTAAAAGTATTATTTTAACAGGTGCTCACCATGGAAATTGGGAATGGGCAGTAGGGATGCCAATGATTACTAAAATTGATTGCTATACATCTTACACAAAAATTCAAAATACAAATTTTGAAAACCTGATTAAAAACTCACGAAGCAAATTCGGAATGAAATGTGTAAAATCTAGCGATATCATTAAATCTATAGTAAAAAACGTAAAACAACAGAAACAAGGTTTGTATTTGTTAATTGCGGATCAATCTCCAATGCTTCAAAAAAATCAATATTGGACAAAATTTTTAAATATAAATGTACCTATTTTTACAGGAGCAGAGATGATTTCTAAAAAGTTCGATTTTGCTGTCGTTAATATGAACACAACGCAAATTAAACGCGGCTACTATGAGTCAGAATTTGAGTTAATTACTGATACACCAAGAGAATTAGAAGATAACGAAATTACAAATAGATATTTAAGGATAACCGAACAACATATTTACAAAAAACCTGAATTGTATTTATGGTCTCATAAACGTTTTAAACACAAGGACAATGTTCCTTTATAAAAGATTATACATTAATCTGCAAACCAATTTTTTACCAACTCTTTTTCAATAGAATTAAACGATTTATGTTTATAATCGTTATGAAGTGAATCGTATATGTAATCTTCTTTCCACTCTTCTAAATTCTCGCAAACTGCTTTTAAGCCTTCGCATATAAAATCTATTTCTGCATTGGTAATTGTAGGGTGAATTGATAAACGAACCCAACCTGGTTTTTCTAGGGAACAACCTTCAATAATTTGCTTTTCAATTGCTTTAGATGTTAGCTGGTCTAAATTTAACAAAAAGTGACCATAAGTTCCTGCACAAGAACATCCGCCTCGGGTTTGGATTCCAAATTTGTCATTTAATAACTTTACAATTAAATTAAAATGTACATTATCAACATAAAAAGAGAAAATTCCCAATCTATGTTTATGATCTTCTGCTAAAATTTTAACGTTAGGTATAGATTCTAAACAAGCAAATAACTTAGCATTGATTTCTTCTTCTCTATCATGAATTTTATCTGTACCCATTTTTTCTTTTAGCTGCACACATAAAGCAATTTTTATGGTTTGCATAAATGCTGGTGTCCCTCCATCTTCTCTCGTTTCTACATCATCAAAATAATCATGATCCCCCCATGGATTTGTATAACTTACGGTTCCTCCTCCTGGATTATCTGGCACCAAATTTTTGTATAACTTCTTATTAAAAATCAATACTCCTGATGTTCCTGGCCCCCCTAAAAATTTATGTGGAGAAAAGAAAATCGCATCTAAATAGGCCTCAGAATCTGCTGGGTGCATATCTATGTCTACATACGGTGCAGAACATGCAAAATCCACAAAGCACAATCCATTATAAGAATGAATGATTTTAGCAATTCTATGGTAATCTGTTTTAATACCTGTTACATTGGAGCAAGCAGTAATGGAAGCAATTTTAATCGGTCTGCTTTCATGTTCTTTGATTAATTTCTCAAAACTATCAAAACACAACAATCCTGAACTATTACATGGAATAACAACAACATCTGCAATGGTTTCTAGCCATGAAGTTTGATTTGAATGATGCTCCATATGAGAAACAAAAACTACAGGTCTCATTTCTTCTGGAACAGAAGTAAATTCTTTTAAACTCTCAGAGATTTTCAATCCTAAGATGCGCTGAAATTTATTTACAACACCTGTCATACCAGAACCTTCTGTAATTAAAACATCGTTTTTTGATGCGTTTACATGACGCTTTATGATGTTTCTAGCTTCGTGATATGCCAATGTCATAGCGGCACCACTTGTAGATGTTTCTGTGTGTGTGTTTGCTACAAAAGGTCCAAAATCATTGAGTAATTTTTCTTCTATGGGTCTGTATAACCTTCCACTTGCCGTCCAGTCTGTATAAATTAAGTGTTGTTCTCCATATGGAGATTCAAACTTCTGATCAACTCCTACAATATGATCTCTAAATTGTTTGAAATATTTTTCTAATGATTGCATTTTCTAATAAATTAAAATAATCTAAATCGCCCTCCAAATACAATTGTATTCTCAATAAAAGAGAAACTTTGAGAAGCAGTGTCTTTTGCACTTTTCGTTGTTCTGATATCTGACATGTTTATATACCCTGCTTTTACATCAGATTGTATAAAGAAGTGTTTAAAAAAGGTAATGTTTAACCCTACACTTGCAGAAACACCCCAACCAGCCACATGAAACTCATCGTATCTTTCTTTATTTAACAATTTTGTATTCGATTTTGGAAATAGAATTCCAGCTCCTAAACCTTCTGTTAAATTAATTTGTAAATTTTTTGAATTCAATCCAAATACATAACTAAAATCATCAAATCTTTTTACTTCTACATTAATATAATTCAAACCATCGGTATGCTCAAAAGTTAAAAAGTTTTCTACTAGAGTAATATTCTCATTTGTATATACTTTATCATAAGCAGAACCTGTGTTGATCGTTCCATTTATCTTTACATTTTGTTCTGCATTCATCACATATTTCATATGATCTACACCAATTGAAACGGTATAATTTTCTTTAAAAAAGTATCCTATTCTATAATTTGTTTGCGGAATAGTAATACGATCAATTCTAAAATATGGATTTAATCCAAAAGGGGTTGGTCTATCATTTGCAGATACATCTGATAAGGTAAAATCATAGTTTTCTCCTTTAAACCGAATGTCTGAATTAGAATAAGCACCACGGTTCCAGCCCCAATACACATAAAACTTTCCTTTATTATTTTGTTGGTATTGGTTGTTTTGTTGTGCAGAACCTTGAGTCATGCTTAAAGACATGAAAAATCCTACAACAACTATTTTTAAGACTCTTTTACGCAATAACATTTTCTATTTCTTTTATAAATCGTTTTGCTAAAACATCAGCGTTCTCTTGTGATGTGCTTTCTGTATAGATTCTAATAATGGGTTCTGTGTTTGATTTACGCAAATGCACCCATTCATTTGCAAAATCTATTTTAACTCCGTCAATGGTATTTACATCTTCATGCTGATAGTTAGAGGCCATCGTTTCCAATACTTCATCAACATTAATCTGTGGGGTTAACTGAATTTTATTTTTACTCATAAAGTAACTTGGATACGAATCTCTTAGTTCTTTACAAGACATTTTTTGATGTGCTAAATGCGATAAAAATAAGGCCACTCCCACCAAAGAATCTCTTCCGTAATGTGAAGCAGGATAAATAATTCCTCCGTTTCCTTCTCCACCAATAACCGTATTGGTTTCTTTCATTTTTATCACCACATTTACTTCTCCTACTGCAGAAGCCGTATAGGTTCCGCCATGTTTTTCTGTAACATCACGCAATGCTCTTGAAGACGATAAATTTGAAACAGTATTTCCGCCACCTAATCTTCCCAATACATAATCTGCACAGGCAACTAGGGTATACTCTTCTCCGAACATAGAACCATCTTCAGAAATCAATGCCAATCTGTCAACATCTGGATCCACTACAATTCCGAAATCTGCTTTTTCTTTAACTACCAATTCAGAAATATCTGTTAGGTGTTCTTTTAAGGGTTCTGGATTGTGCGGAAACTGTCCGTTTGGTTCACAATATAATTCAACACAGACAACATTTAATTCTTTCAACAAAGCCGGAATAAAAATTCCGCCTGTAGAATTTACACCATCAACCACTACTTTAAAATTGGCTTTTCTAATAGCATCCACATCTACCAATTCTAAATTCAGAACTTCCTGAATGTGTTTTTGTAAATAACTTTTATCTTTGGTGTACGTTCCTAAATCATCTACTTCAGCAAAAGAAAAATCTTCATTTTCTGCTTTTTGTAAAATCAACTGCCCTTCTGCTCCATTTAAAAACTCTCCTTTTTCGTTTAATAACTTTAAGGCATTCCATTGTTTTGGATTGTGAGAAGCCGTTAAGATAATACCACCATCCGCTTTTTCTAACGGAACAGCAACCTCTACAGTTGGTGTTGTAGACAAACCTAAGTCTACGACATTGATTCCCAGACCTACTAATGTGTTAGCTACCAAGCTAGAGATCATTTTACCAGAAATACGCGCATCTCTACCAATAACAACAGTTATATTTTCCTTATTTTTATTTCTTTCTAGAATAAAGGCACCATAAGCTGATGCAAATTTTACTGCATCTATAGGTGTTAAATTATCACCTGTATTACCTCCAATGGTTCCTCTTATTCCAGAGATTGATTTTATTAATGTCATGTTCTTTTTTTATAAGCTGAACAAAGATATATGAAAAGAAGGAAGTTATAAAGTTTAAAAGTTAAAAGTTGAAAGGTCAATATTAATCAAAGTGGTAAAGTGGCAAAGTTGCAAAGTTGCAGAGTCACAAAGCTTGCCTGCCGCTTTAAGCAGGTTGCAAAGTGAAAAAGCTAAAAGCTACAGAGTTGCAAAGGCTCAAAGTGGCAAAGTTTAAATCTAGCAGATTGATTACTATTAAGAATCCTGCCCTCATTTAGTTTTTGTAAGAATACAAATGATATAAAACGGCTAAGTGTCCAAAGCCTGTCCTCAACTTGATTGGGGAACTAAATAAAAAGTCTGGACACGATAGTGGAATATCATGTAGTATTCAAAAAAGTTAAAAGCAGGCTAGAATTTTGTTTCTTTTCTTCGATGAAAAAGAAAAAGAAGATAAAAAATTACAACTTCTCTTTAGTTTCACTTATGTAAACCATTTAAGAATTATATAGATTCCTGCTTTCGCAGGAATGACATATTGAATTTGATTGTCAATGCAAACAAAGTGAAGTAATCTCAAAGTTTGAAACTTCATTTAGTAAGATTGCGACGTCATTCGTTCCTCATTTCTCGCAATGACATAACAAACCTTAATTCATAAAATCATAGACTGATTTAGAAATTTGTGCCAATTGATCAGTGCCTTTCTTAAAATCTTTTAAGTTTTTAGAAAGCAATACCAACACATAGGTTTTACCGTTTGGAGCATACACAATTGCAGCATCATGATGCACACCTGTTATTGAACCAGTTTTATGAGCAACGGTAATCTCTTTTGGTAAGTATTTCGGAATCATATCATTCCATTTTTGAGCCTTTAAAATAGTTAGCATTGCCTCACAATCTTCTTTTGTTCCGGCAGTACCATTTGCAATTGCTTTCATAATCACCAATAAATCATTAGCAGTGGTAGAATTGCTCAGTCCTAAGTCATATGCTTTTTGATCTTCTACACCTCTTAAAACTTCAATTTTTGCCGCACCAAGTGTACGCATGGTTGCAGTTGTTTTTTTAGCGTCTACTAATTCTATCAATACATTCGTTGCTAAGTTGCTACTAACCGTTATCATGCTGTACATTAAATCGTACATTTTTTGCATAGACCCAATTTTACTATAAATAACATCATCGCTGTCATCGCCAATATCCATTTTATATAAACTACCGTCTACAATGCTTTTAAATTCGTTTTTAAGCAGTATAGAGTCGTTTAAATTGAGTTTCCCTTCAGATTGTTGTTTGTACAATTCTATCATCACAGGAACTTTCATAGTACTCGCTGCGTGAAACTTTTCATCTACGTTGATAAAAACATGATTTTTTTGATCAGACAAATCTAAAAATGCAACTGCTACATCACCTTCAATTGTTGAAATTTGAGTTTCAATATTAACTTTTAATGTTTCTAACGATTTAGAATTTTTATTACAAGAAATTGTAATCGAAAAAAATATTGACAAGAATAATAGTTTGGTAAATTTGGTCATAATTATTGGTTTAAATCGATTGCTAATTTAATAAAAAAACGCCGTTGAGAAAGTCAACGACGTTTAGCTTAAGAATAATGTATTTAGTAATTAATTTCTTTTTTTTAAAAATTTAAAATAAATCAAATATATTATCATTAGCGATAGTATAACATACTGAACAAAACGATAATTATTTTCTTTATCAAAATATTGTATTATTAAAACTACAAATACAGGTAAAATTGCAATTATACTATTTTTGATTTTATTTTTATTCATAACAGAAAATTACATATTCATATTTTCCTTACAGTTTCTGTATGCAGCTGAAGCATCATCAAAACACTTTATCATAATAATATTTGCTGCAACATACCCAATTATTGTTCCCCAGCCGAAAGTAATAAAACCCGATATCACTACTGCAGCCATAGAAATGTTATAGTTCTCATCACAATTTTCTCCAGCCTCATTTAAAGCTTCTTCACAAGGATCTGCTCTTGAAAGAAATTTGTTATTTTTTCCTGCTTTTTTATTTCTATAGTAAATATAGTTACCGCTTCTAGTTCATCTGCCTTTTCATGTAAATTATTTGTTGACAAATAATTACTAATATTATTACTGATTTTTTCTGAAAGAACAGCAATCTTATCAACATGCTTAAATTGATTCTTTTTCAAGAACTCTTTAAAACCTTTTTTGTTCTTATAGTTTTTTTGTCCTAAATCTTTCAGGTCATAGATATGTTTATCTTGTTTTTTATACAAATTAGATAGCTGCTTGACCAATTTAATATGCTCTTTAACAGTAAATTCAATATCTTGACTTTTTTGATTTTTAAGTTTAGTATTTGTTATGATGTCATTTTCTACACTTGGAATAAGGAATTCTGAATCTTTATTACAAGATACAAATAAAACTAATACTGCCATTACCATACTTAAATATGGCTTTCTAAATTTTTTCATTTTTTTTTAAATTAGTAGTTTCTCATAAATGATTTTTTCATTTATTAAGACATAATTTGATATACTATCAAATTAAATTTGTAAAATTTAAAAAAAGAATGTGCGCAATTTTTATAAGCATTCTTTTCTTTTTTCTAGCAATGTTTTAAAAAATAATTGAGTAGCTATATCAAAACATCCTCTAAAACGTAATAAAGCTAAAAAAAAACGAAAACAAAATTTAAAAGTAAAAATTTTAAAAATTAAGTATTTACACCTATAAAAAACGCCGTTGAAAAAATCAACGGCGTTTTAAAATATGAATTATGAATGAGAATTATTTTCCTCCTTCCATTTTCTTTTTTAAATCAGCTAATCCACCGATATCTCCAAGAGTTGTTTTTTCTGCTTCAGCGGCTTTTTTAGAAGCTGCTTTTACATTTTTCTTCTCTTCTTCTTTAAAGATAGATGTATGAGATACTACTACTCTTCTGTATTCTTTAGAAAATTCTAAAACTTTGAATTGTACAGTGTCTCCTTTTTCTAATTTTCCACCATCTTCTTTGTCTAAATGACGACTTGGTGCAAAACCTTCAACTCCATCAGCAAAACTTATAGTAGCTCCTTTATCGTTCTTTTCAGTAATTGTACCTTCATGAACAGAATCTATAGCGTATGTTGCTTCATGAGCATCCCAAGGGTTATCTTGAGTTTGTTTGTGTCCTAAGTTTAATTTACGACCTTCTACATCTAACTCTAATACTTGAACTTCTAATTGATCTCCTACAGATGTAAAATCTGATGGATGCTTAATTTTCTTAGTCCAAGATAAATCAGAAATATAAACCAATCCGTCAATTCCTTCTTCTAACTCTACAAATACACCAAAATTAGTATAGTTTCTTACTGTACCAGTATGAGTAGAACCAACAGGATATTTCTTAGTAATATCTGTCCAAGGATCTGGATGTAATTGTTTCATTCCTAAAGACATTTTACGGTCTTCTCTATCTAACGTTAAAATTTGTGCTTCTACTTCATCTCCAATTTTTACGAAATCTTGTGCAGAACGTAAATGTGTAGACCAAGACATTTCAGAAACGTGAATCAATCCTTCAACACCTTCAGAAACTTCAATAAATGCTCCATAATCAGCTAATACAACAACTTTTCCTTTTACTTTATCACCAATTTTTAAATCAGCATCTAAAGCTTCCCAAGGGTGAGAAGATAATTGTTTTAATCCTAATTGGATTCTAGATTTATTATCATCAAAGTCTAAGATTACAACATTTAATTTTTGATCTAATTCTACAACTTCATTTGGATGATTGATTCTAGACCAAGATAAATCTGTAATATGTATTAATCCATCAACACCACCTAAATCAACAAATACACCATAAGAAGTAATGTTTTTAACAATACCTTCTAATACTTGTCCTTTTTCTAATTGACCGATGATTTCTTTTTTCTGTACTTCTAAATCAGCTTCGATTAAAGCTTTATGAGAAACAACAACGTTTTTAAATTCGTGGTTGATTTTTACAACTTTGAATTCCATTGTTTTTTCTACGAATTGATCGTAATCTCTAATTGGTTTTACATCAATTTGAGATCCTGGTAAGAATGCTTCGATTCCGAATACATCAACGATCATTCCTCCTCTTGTTCTACATTTTACAAAACCGTTAACGATTTCTCCTGTTTCATGTGCATTGTTAACTCTATCCCAAGCTTTAATTACTCTCGCTTTTTTGTGAGATAATACTAACTGACCAGAGCTATCTTCTCTTTTATCTACTAAAACTTCTACTACGTCTCCAACAGCTAAGTTAGGGTTGTAACGGAATTCGTTTAAAGAAATAACTCCTTCAGATTTAGAGTTGATATCTATGATAGCATCTCTTTCTGTTAATCTTACTACAGTTCCTTCGATAACATCGCGTTCGTTTACAAAACCTACGGTTCCTTCTAACGCTGTTTCAAATTCTTTTAATTTTGCTTCATCAACTGCTTCAATACCTTCTTCGTATTTGTACCAGTCAAAGTTTGCTAAAAATTCTTGTGGATTTACAGTTTCTACAACTGTTTCTTGTACTTCAGGAGCAACTACTTGCTCTTCAGTGTTTTTTGTTTCTTCAGACATTCTGAATTTACTTTGTATCTTGTTGTTATTCAGATTATTAACGAAAATAACATCAAGAGATGTTTATATAAATTGTTCTTTTTTTATTCCTTTTATAAATCTGTTCTCGTAAAAAGGAGTGCAAATGTACAAAATATTTGTAATTAAACAATTGAAAATTAAAAGATTGTTATTTAGGTAAGTGCTTAAAAATCAACAGAATTAAGTTATCCAATTTTTGAAGTCTTTTACACGCTCTCTACTCACGATAATTTCTGCTTCATTGTAGGATTGTAAAATAATTTTTAATCGGCTATTTGTATAGGCAACAATATCTTTGATTGCAGATAACTGCACTATAAAAGTTCTGTTTACTCTGAAGAATTTTTCTGGATCTAATTCTGATTGTACTTGCTCTAAAGCGCCATCTAACAAATAACTCCTATTGGCAGAAGTATGAATTGTAGAATTTACGAATTGAGTCCTTTTTTGTAGGCTAACAATGCTCTCTCTCTAGCAAATTTATGCTCAACAATTGGTTGCGGATACGAAAGTTCGTTAAAGTTTGTAACCCATTTATTGATGTATTTCAAATCTTTGTCAAATTTTTTTATTTGTTCTGAAGGGTTAAAAATTCTAAAATAAGGTGCAGCATCACAACCAGTTCCTGCTGCCCATTGCCAGTTTCCATTATTTGCGGACAAATCGTAATCTAATAGCTTTTCTGCAAAATATGCTTCTCCCCAACGCCAATCAATTAATAAATGCTTGCACAAAAAACCTGCAGTAATCATCCGAACTCTGTTATGCATATAACCTGTTTTATTTAGTTGACGCATTCCTGCATCAACTATTGGGTAACCTGTTTCCCCTTTACACCATTTTTCAAAGTCTTGCTCGTTATTTCTCCAAACTATTTGATTGTATTTGCTTTTAAAATTCTCTGTAACTACCTTAGGGAAATGAAATAGGATTTGCATAAAAAACTCCCTCCAAATTAATTCACTTAAATACGTAGCATTCTTTTTTAAGGCTATTTTAATTAATTTCCTTGGACTGATTAAACCAAATCGCAAATAAGGAGACACGTAGGTTGTTTGATCGATGAATGGATAATCTCTAATAGCATCGTATTTTTCTAAATGTACTAAATTATAAGGCTTTAATTTGATTGGGCTCTCAGTAAATCCGAGGGTTTCTAATGAGGGAAAATCTAATTTAAATTTATAGAAATTAGATATTGGATTGTATACTGAGATTAAACTTTCAGTAAACTTTGATAACCATTTATTTTTATAAGGAGTGAAAACCGTATAAGGCAACCCATCATCTTTAACAATTTCAGACTCTTCAAAGATTACTTGATCTTTGTAAGCAAAAACCTCAATGTTTTGTGAATTTAAATACTTTGTAACTTCTAAATCTCTTACAATTGCATAGGGTTCGTAATCTTTATTGAAAAAAACATTGTCAATTTTATATTCTGTAGTTAAGCTTTTCCAAACCTCTAATGGATTTCCGATTTTTAATAATAATGACGAATCTAGTTTTTTTAATTCAGTATTTATGTTTTTTAAAGTAGAGTATATAAATGTGATTCTTGCATCGTCTTTTGGCAACGAAGTAATGATCTCTGTATCAAAAATAAAAAGTGGAATAACAGGCTCTTTTTCTAAAGTTGCTTTATACAATGCAACATTATCTTCTAAACGTAAATCTCTACGGAACCAGAATACATTCATTTATTTAAAAATAATATCTAAAACTTCTTTTCTATATTCAAAAATTGAGAGTAGTTGTTTTTTTACGAATAATGTCTGAGCGATACTCCCTAAAAAACCAAAAGGGATTTTATACGAAATCTTATCTTTCATTAATGTATTTCCGTTTGGTAACGACTCAAAGAAATGTTCGTGATGCCACATGGCATAAGGTCCAAAACGCTGCTCATCAATAAAGTATTGTTGATCCTTAACCGCTGTGATTTCTGTAACCCAGTTTGTTTTTACAAATGAAACTGGCGAAACTTTATAGGTGATGATCTGTCCTTGATACACTTTTCTATCAACTTTAGAAGTAATATCAAAGCCCATTTTTGGTGGCGTAATATTTGATAAATTGTTAGGTGATGAGAAATAATCCCACGCCAATGACAATGAAATATTTAATTCTTGAGAAGCTTCTAAGGTATAAATACCAGAATGTTTTGAGAATTTAATCATTATTGCAAGTGTTTGGTAATCTTTCTACTCATTGGCTTAGTTAATGAAAAATAATAGTCAATAAAGTTTCCATTTTCATCCACTAAATATTTTTGAAAATTCCATTTTACAGAAGAATTTTTAACTCCATTTTTTTCTTTTTTTGTCAACCATGCATATAATGGGTGTTGGTTTTCTCCTTTTACATCAACCTTTTCAGTAATTAAAAAAGTAACTCCATAATTCAATTTACAGAAAGATTGAATCTGTGCTGCAGTTCCAGGTTCTTGTCCACCAAATTGATTAGACGGTACTCCAATGATCATTAAATTGTCTTTATGCAATTCATACAATTCTTGCAAACCATCATATTGTGGAGTAAAACCACATTCTGAAGCCACATTTACAAACAATATCTTTTTGCCTTTGTAATCAGCTAAATTTATTTTCTCTCCAGAAATACTATTAATTTCTATGTTGTATAATGATTCTTTTGTTTCCATTTTAGTGAAGTTACTTATAAAGTTAATGCCAATAATTAGGCAAATTAATTGAATGTGTTTCATTTTTTATGAATTGTATAATACAATATATGCGTTTAAACTAGATGCTATGGTTAGCCAAATTAAATAGGGTGCGATTAACAAGGTTGTCCATTTTAATTGCTTGATGTAATTGAATGTAAAGTAGCCTATCAACAACCACAAACAAAGTATTACAATCAAACCAATTGTTATTAAATGCTGATTAAAGAAAACAAAATTCCAACTTACATTTAACAGCCATTGTAAAAGAAACAATTGTATCAAGAAAGTTTTTTTTTCTTTAAAAAGTAATGCTAATTTGGTCATGTAAACAGAAAACAAGAACATAATTGTTGTCCATGCTGCTCCAAAAACCCAACCTACTGGTGTCCAAGGAGCTTGATTTAAAGAAGTGTACCAATTAGAAGTTGGACCCTCATTCATTAAAATAGTTCCAATGCCTAGAGCACCAAAGTTTGCTATTAAAAAAATTAAAAATAAAATGTACTTATTGTTCATGGTTTGCTAACTTTTTTGAATATTTTACTGACTGAAATAATTTTAATTCTTTAAATTTTTCATTTAAAAAAACTACCCAAAATAGCATATTAAATGCATAACCAATATCTTCAACAGGAATTGTAAATAATCGAATTCCTAAATTTTCTGAATTGTTATACCATACGACAGGCTCTGGAATAAAACTTCCAGTTAAAATACCGTTTACTAAAAAAAACGGAATTAAAATAATCATAAATGCTATGTAAAATCTTTTTAAGATTTCTTTTCCGTAGAAGAACCCTATCAATAAAGTAACAATTAATATCGCATAATTTACGCTTGTATACCATTTATCTAGGTTAAAAAATAACACCGTTGCAATCAAGACCAATAAAAGAATTGACGTATTTATTACCGTTTTTTCTGAAAGTAATAAACCTGGTTTAAAATATTCTAATGAATAATGAATAAAGATACTCGCATACGGAATACAAATAAAAAACAACATTTCATCAATTGGCAAACCAGCAATTTTATATGGCAAGTGATAATCGGGATTAAAACCCCAAATACCATTTGCTGTGAAAATAATATCCCAAATGATAAAAAAAGTTGCTACTAAAAAAATGGCCAAAAAAACAGATTTCCATTGTTTGATAAAATTCATTTTTTTATTAAACGAATACACCAAAGGAATTATTAAAGAACCTAAGTTTAACAGCAAATATAAGTACATTATGCATTGGGTTTTTTAAAGTATTTTAAAGGAACAAATAACATCCCGAAGCACTCTCCATCAGGTTTATCTAGATGTTTGTGGTGTATCTTATGTGCTTTCCTTAATCCTTTTAAATACCTACTATTTGTGTTTCTAAACCATTTAAATCGTCTATGAATTAATACATCATGTACCAAAAAATATGCAATTCCATAGCATAAAATTCCCAATCCAATAAAGAATAAATAGTTTAACTCGGGTCTAACTCCGAAATAAAACAACAAAATACTTGGCACAGCAAAAACAACAAAAAAAGCATCGTTTTTTTCAAATACATTTGGATAGCCAGGTTGATGATGATCTTCATGTAAAAACCATCCAAAGCCATGCATTATATATTTGTGTGTACACCAAGTTACACCTTCCATAATTGCAAACGTCAACAATGTGATTACTGGAAAAATCATTAAATTAAATTTAGTTTATACTTTACAAAACTTCTTGCTAATAAGTTAATTTTCATTGGATTAGAAATCCTAACTCTTGTCTCCAATATTTTAGAAGAGGGTGTGTTTTTTAATTTATTCAATAACTTTCTGTAATACCTATACGCAATATATACACCAAATTTTGCCTCAACAGGAAGTTTTAAAATTCCTTCTTTAAATGCAACTTCAAAATCCCCTTCTATTTCGTTAATGATATGATTTTTAGATTCATTATTTAAAGCACGTAAATCTACATTCGGAAAATAATATCTGTTTAAATTATCAATATCATCTTTTAAATCTCTTAAGAAATTAACTTTTTGAAAAGCTGAGCCCAATCGCATAGCAGCATCTTTTAATTCATTGTATTTTTCTGTATCTCCATTAACAAATACTCGCAAACACATTAAGCCAACTACATCTGCAGAACCATAAATATACGAATCATATTCTTCTTTTGTTGTATATTCTGTTTTATACAAATCAGCTTTCATGCTCTTTAAAAAGGCTTGCACTAAGTCATCAGAAATTTGATACTGAAACACTGTTTTTTGAAAAGCATTCAAAATCGGATTTAAACTAATTCCGTCTTCTAAGGCTTCGTAATAGTCTGCCTCAAATTTATTCATTAATTTTTCTTTATCGTAAGCATGAAAAGAGTCAACAATTTCATCAGCAAAACGAACAAATCCATAAATGTTGTAAATAGCTGTCCTAATTTTTGGCGATAACATCTTTACAGCTAAAGAAAATGAAGTGCTGTATTTTTTTGTAACCAAACTACTGCAATTGTTAGATACTTGATCAAAAAGTGCTTTCATAAAAATGTGTTTTAATAATTAAATCTGATACTATTTTTCCAGAAATCAAAGAAGGTGGTACTCCAGGGCCCGGCACAGTTAATTGACCTGTAAAAAAGAGATTTTGCACTTTTTTACTTTTTATTTTCGGTCTTAAAAAAGCTGTTTGAGTTAAAATATTTGCTAAACCATATGCATTTCCTTTATAAGAATTATAATCTTTAATGAAATCGTTTACACAGTACGATTTTTTAAATATAATACTTTTTTGGACATCTTGATTTGTCAATTTTTCTAGTCTTTCAATAATTTTTATAAAATATTGCTCTCTCAGTTCCTCAGTATCTTCTAATCCTGGAGCTAAGGGAATTAAAAAAGTTGCTGCTTCTTTTCCTTCAGGAGCCAAACTAGCATCTGTTATACTAGGGAAACTAGCATAAAACAAAGGTTTTTCTGGCCAAGAAGGTGAATCGTAAATTGCTTTTGCATGTTCATCAAAATCTGTATCAAAAAATAATGTATGATGAGAAACATCTTTTAATTTTTTATCAAAACCAACATAAAACAATAAAGATGAGGGTGCAAACACTTTTTTACTCCAATAATTTTCTGAATACTGTCTGTATTTAGCTGGTAACAATGTTTCTGTATGATGATAATCTGCTCCACTAACAACAATATCAGATTCTACAAATTTATCATTTACAATCAAGCCTGTAGTTCTACCTTTATCATCTAAGCAAATTTTTTCAACATTTGAATCCGTTTTAAAAACAACACCTAAACTAGATGCCAAAGTTGTCATTGCTTCAACAACTTTATACATTCCTCCTTTTGGATGCCAAGTCCCTAAGCCAAAATCTGCATAATTCATAAAATTATAAAATGCAGGTGTATTGCTTGGTTTTGCTCCTAAAAACAATACCGGAAACTCTAATATTTGAATTAACTTTTGGCTTTTTATTTTTTTTCGAACCTGTGTTCTAATCGTTGAGAAAAATTGATTTACTCTTTTAATGGTAACTGGAGTTATTAATTCTAGCGGAGACACTCCAGGTCGGTATACCAAATCTTTAATTGCCGTATTATAGTTAAATTTTGCAGCATCTAAAAAATCTTTAAGATACTTCGAACTTCCTTTTTCCTCTTCTTCGAAAGCTTCAAAAATCTCTTTTAACTTCCCAGATATAATAATAGACTCTAATTCAGAAAAATAGACTTGATAAGCTGGATCTAACCTATCCAACACATAATAATCTGAAGGTTTTTTATCAAAATCGTTAAAAAATTTCTCAAAAACATCTGGCATCCAATACCAAGTTGGACCTATATCAAAAGTAAAGCCTTCCTTTTTATACTGTCTTGCTCTACCTCCAGTTTTTTTGTTTTTTTCGTAAACAGTAACATCGCAACCAGCTTTTGCTAAATAGCATGAAGCTGAAAGCGATGAAAACCCTGAACCTATAATGTGTATCTTTTTTTTCATTTTGTTTAACGAATATATACAAATTAATTAAACAAAAATTTGCAATTATTAAAAAAATTAAATTTCTTTTAACAAATCGATTAAGCTTTTATAAAAAACAAACTTACTATTAAACCCTTTAGAGCTTAAATGTCGAGCCTTATAACCAAACACCCAAAGCTCATGTGGAGTGTTTTTTAATTTGGCATCAATTTCATTTAAATAACTATCTAATTGTGAGTCATCTGGAGAAACTGTAAAAGAAGAAATAAAATTAATTTTAGGAAACATAACCAATAAAGAATTTAGGTTATCTGTTGGAATACTTTGTCCTAGATATATTGTTTTTTTACCCCTAAGTGAAAACTCATAATTTAAATACATCAAACCTAATTCGTGAATCTCGTTTTCAGGTAAAAACAACACATATACTTCGCTATCATCAACCAATAAGCTTTGTTGAATTTTTTCAGTATTGATCTGTATTTTCTGAGAAATAAGATTTGATATAAATCGCTCATGAGCAGGAGTTAACGTGTTTGTTTGCCACATTAAACCTATATGATCCAAAAAAGGAATAAACACTTCTTTAAAAACATCTCTAAAGGTTTTGTTTATAAGTAATTGATTATAGGTTTGATTAAACAAAGCTTGATCAAAACTAAACATTGACATTTTAAAAGAATTGATCGAATCATCTATTAAAGCATTTTTATTTGCCAACTCTCTTGCTAATAAAACAATTGCATCTTCAGATAGCTCTGCAATTTTAGAAATTTTATACTTATTTTTACTTAACAATGAGACATTTAGTAGCTTCTGAAGGTCGATTGTACCATAATACCTTGCATTCCCACTGGTTCTCTTTGGTTTTAAAAGTTGATATCTTTTTTCCCAAATCCTAATCGTATGAGCTTTAATTCCAGATAAATTTTCTAAATCTTTAATGGTAAAACTTGTCTTAATATTGTTCAACTCTTATTTATTTTTGTTAAACAAATATACAGTTTTCTATTTAATAATAGATTTTAAAAGATTAATTCTGTAACATTTTCTATTTTTGAACTACTTATAAGCTAGAACTAACAAACCATATACGTGCAAAAAGATTTAGAGTCTAAATTTTTACAGGATTTTGAACAGAATCAAAATATTGTTCATAAGATATGCAGAATCTATACAACAAATAAGGATGCTCACAATGATTTGTTTCAAGAAGTTGTAATTCAGCTGTGGAAAAATTACAGCAAGTTTAGAGGTGATTCAAAATTTAGTACTTGGATGTACAGAGTAGCTCTAAATACAGCAATTTCTTTATATCGAAAATCAACAAGAACCATTACAACGCAAGATATAGATGATTTTAGTTACAAAATACAATCTATTGAATACGATGATACTGAAGAGTTACAATTAAAAGCACTATACAAAGCCATTCGTCAATTAAATGATATTGATAAAGCATTAATTTTTTTGTATTTAGAAGATAAACCTTACAAAGAAATCTCAGAAACCCTAGGTATAACTGAAGTAAATGCAAGAGTTAAAATGAATAGAGCAAAAGACAAATTAAAAAACATATTAAACCCTTAAATAATGGATTTAGAAACATATAAAAAATCTTGGGGAAATCAACAATTAGAAAACACTAGTGTTGATATTTACAAAATGTCGCGCTCAAAATCTTCATCAATTGTAAAATGGATATTTATAATTGGTGTACTTGAGCTAATTTTCTGGACAAGTTTAAATTTTATGGTCCCTCAAAAGTATCTTGAGTTCTATAAAGATTTTAAAGTTATGGAGTTGATAAAAGTTAGCACCTATGTTCACTATGTTGTGATACTCGTTTTCTTAGTGCTCTTCTATAAAAATTATAATTCTATATCTATAACAGACAATACAAGAAGATTAATGAATAGAATTTTATCAGTTAGAAAAACAGTTAAATACTATGTTTACTATAATTTAGGAGGGATAGTGTTGTCTAATGCTGTCTTAATTTTTATTTTACTTGGACAACCTAAAGATTTAATCAAAGCAATGAATGCTGATGGGCTGAATATGGAAGCAAATGAAGTTATAACAATCTTTATCGTTACAAGTGTTTTAATGGTGTTAGTTATGCTTACAATTATTTGGCTGTTTTACAGATTTACTTATGGCAGGTTGCTTAAAAAATTAAATAAAAACTACAAAGAACTCGACAATTTAGAGAATTTGAATTAAACAAAACGCCAGCTTAAGCTGGCGTTTTTGTTTTAAAATTTATGCAATTCACTTATAAGTTTATCTAACATTTCTTCTGTAAAATCTAAATGGGTTACCATTCTTAACTTACCATCGCCCATAGAAATAAAATGAATGTTTTTTTGGGCCATTTTATTCACAAATTCAATTTCGTCTATCGAATCATTTACATAAAAAATAACAATATTTGTCTCAATCGGCTCTACCGTTTTAATAAAAGAACACGATTCTAAAGTTTTTCCAATAGTCTTAGCTCTTCTATGATCTTCTGTCAACCTTTCTACATGATTATCTAAAGCATAAATAGCTGCAGCTGCCAAATAACCAGCTTGCCTCATTGCACCGCCAAATAATTTTCTAATTCTCAATGCTTTAGTCATGTCAGATTTTGTTCCCAATAAAATAGAACCAACTGGAGCACCTAATCCTTTCGATAAACAAATAGAAATTGTATCAAATAATTCTCCATATTGCTTTGGTGTTTCGTGTTTTGCAACCAAGGCATTAAACAATCTAGCACCGTCCAAATGCAACGCTAATTCATTGTCCGTACAAATTTGTTTTATCTTCTTTAACTCCTTAAAATCCCAACAAGCTCCACCTCCTTTATTTGTTGTGTTTTCAATACAAACTAAACGTGAATATGGTGAATGAATATCTATACCTCCAGAAGCAGCATATGCCAATTGCTCTGAAGTAAACATTCCTCTTTCACCATCAATTAAATGACTAGAAACACCTGAGTTAAATGCTGCTCCTCCTCCTTCAAAATTAAAGACATGTGCCCATTTATCACAAAATATTTTATCTCCCGGTTGCGTGTGCAATTTAATGGCTGTTTGATTTGCCATGGTTCCAGATGGAAAAAACAAGGCGTCTTCTGTACCAAACATTTGAGCTGCTTTTTCTTGTAATTGATTAATAGTTGGATCTGCTTTAAAAACATCATCTCCTACTTCAGTATTCATCATTGCCGCTAACATCCCTTTTGTTGGCTTTGTAACGGTGTCACTAATTAAATTTATATTCATTATTTAATCTCTTTTAATGCATCCCAATTGGTGAACCATCTGGAATTTTTGGTGATTGTGATTTTTTAAATTTAGAAGGATCATTTTTAAATTTAGAAATACTTCTTACAAGTTCTTTATCATACATTAACTGAACACCTTTAGATTTTCTTGTTCGTAACCAAGAAGCAATCTCCTCTATTTTAGAATTAACGATGGCTGTAACTTGCTTGTAATTATTTTTAGTTGCCGACAAATAAAACAAATGATTTAAAACTTGCTCATTTACAACGTTTTGTAATTCTTGGTAATAGGTGTTTTTATATGATTTTTTAAATGAATTTTTAATCACTTCATCAATCATTTCTTCTAAACCTAATTGAGATGAGTCAAAGCTTTTATGCATTACTAAACGAGAAGCTCTTTCTGGGTGAAATAAGAACTCTAAAGTCATTTCAGAAGCTGTCTCTACAGCACCATAAGGGTCAAATTCAGCACCAACCTTGCTTTTAAACGATTCTCTTGTTCTTCCATAACCAAAAGCTCTTGGCGGAAACAACTCTAATTTTGAAGTTGGTATCGCTATCGTTTCTACATCAATTGTTTTTAGAAGTGACGCAAGTGCTTGGCGTTCTACAGAACCAGGAACTCTTTTCACGATGGTCTGACTTCCATCTTTGATAGCATAATTATAATCCAACCCTCCAATAACTTTAGCAACTGCTTCAGTTTGATATCTGTGTAAAAAATACAAAGGGACAAAAACATCTTCTAAGACAGAATAAGGTTCTTTACTTTTAATATTATCCACAGAGAATTTATCAATTGCATTTTTTCTAATTTCTAATAATGCATTTAATTCATCTGCTACATTTTTACCATTATCCCATAAATGTGCGTAAGCATGAGCACTTCCTTTTGGTCTTGCATCTTGATCGGTTATAAATCGTAACCCTCTTGCAAAAGCGTCATTTAGGATTTTTTGCAATCCCTCCTCTTCATTTGTTGTAAAATCTTGATACGAATATGCTACAGATACTTTATCCCATTCTCCAATTCCTGTTGCATAGGCATTTGAAAAATCAATTTTTCCGTTTTTTAATGAAAACTGTGGATGTGGATAATCCATTACAGAGGATCTATTAATTGTACTTGCAATATAGTTGTGAGCAAATCCGATTGTATGTCCAACTTCATGCGCAGATAATTGTCTAATTCTTGCCAATGCCATTTCTAAAGCAAATTTATCATTTGCAGTGTTTGTAGCATAAGGAGCTTGCAATGCTTGTGCTATTAAAAAGTCTTGACGAATTCTTAACGACCCTAAACTTACATGTCCTTTAATAATTTCACCTGTTCTAGGATCAGAAATACTTCCACCGTAGCTCCACCCTCTCGTAGAACGATGTACCCATTGGATTACATTGTATCTTAAATCTAACGGATCTGCATCTTTTGGTAACATTTTTACTTGAAAAGCATTTGTATATCCAGCTGCTTCAAATGCTTGATTCCACCACCTTGCTCCTTCGAGCAAAGCTGACCTTACTGGCTCTGGGGTTCCTGGGTCTAAATAATAGACAATTGGTTCAACAGGTTCACTAACAGCTGCATTTGGGTTTTTCTTTTCCAATCGATGTCTCATTATAAATCTTTTAGTAATAGATTCATTAACTGGCGTAGAATAGTCCATGTAAGACATTGGATATGAACCAGAACGAGGATCATATACTCTTGGTTTGTAGTTGTTATCTGGCAACTCTACAAAAGAATGATGCTGATACACTGTTACTGCTGTTGAATTTGGAGTAACAGATCTTAAATTTCTACCTCTTGGACTCCCTTTAAATGTTAACAACACATCAAACTCTACATTTTTTTCAAATGCTTTTGTTCTTTCTAAGTTAAAGGCGCTTCTAGAAGCATCTACATTATAACTTCCTTCTCCGCTTCTAGACAAGGTGTTTGAGATACCAAAAGTATCTTGCATAAAAAAAGAGGTTGCATCAACTAAATAAGTGTTGTTTTTTTCTTCTTTAATAACAAAACCATGTAAAACCGATTTTGCAAATGCTTCTTTGATTGATTTTTTCTCTTCGAGATTATCTGTCAATGCTCTATAGTCTTGATTTGGCTGAATTAATAAAATTTTATTTCCTGCCTTTCTAAAAAACACAACGGCTCCACCTCCCAATTTCCCTCTATCTAAACCGATATCGTTTGAACCAACTCCTTCAGACAAAGCGTTTACATATAAAAACTCAGATTCTAGCTTTGAGATTTCTAAAAATATTTTGTCTTTACTACTATCATAATAAAAATTAAAATAGCCCTCATATTTAGTGACCTTTTTATCGTCTTTGAAAAATTGTGAAAAACACGTCTGATTTACAAAAACAAATAATAATAAAATTGTGATTTTTTTCATGGTTAAAAGATTTTGCATAAAACTATAAAATATTGACGAGAAAATAAGATTGAATAAAATATTAAATCACATTTTTTAACTTATTTTTGTGCTAACTATGATTACACAAGAACAAATCAAAAATATTTCTGATAGAATTGCTAAGCTAAAACAGTATTTAAATATTGAACAAAAGCTAATAGAAATAACCAATGAAGAAGAAAAAACTGTTGCCCCAGATTTTTGGAACAATCCAAAAGAAGCAGAAGCTTTTATGAAAGAGCTGCGGATCAAAAAAAAATGGGTAACCGATTATAATTCAGCTGTTCGCTTATTAGAAGACACCCAAGTGTTGTTTGATTTTTACAAAGAAGATGAAATTTCTGAGGAAGAAATTGCAGATCAATTTTCAAAAACTGAAGAACTATTAGAGGCTATAGAATTTAGAAACATGCTTTCTGATGAAGGAGATAATTTAAGTGCAGTCATACAAATTACTGCTGGAGCTGGAGGTACCGAGAGTTGTGATTGGGCAGAAATGCTAATGAGAATGTATATGATGTGGGCTGAGAGAAATGGACTTAAAATTAAAGAGTTAAATTATCAAAGCGGAGATTCTGCTGGAATAAAAACTGTTACTCTAGAATTTGATGGTGATTATGCTTTTGGATGGCTAAAAGGCGAAAATGGTGTGCATAGATTGGTTCGGATTTCTCCTTTTGACAGCAATGCCAAAAGACATACTTCTTTTGCTTCGGTATATGTATATCCTGTTGCTGATGATTCTATTGAAATTGAAATAAACCCTGCTGATATTGAAATAACCACCGCTAGATCTAGTGGAGCTGGAGGTCAAAATGTTAACAAAGTTGAAACAAAAGTCCAACTAACACACAAACCAACCGGAATTCAAATTCAATGTTCAAATTCACGCTCACAACATGACAATAGAGCAACAGCGTTGCAAATGCTAAAATCTCAATTGTACGAAATAGAATTACAGAAAAGACAAGCAGCGAGAGCAGATATTGAAGCTGGAAAAATGAAAAACGAATGGGGAAGTCAGATTAGAAATTATGTAATGCACCCCTATAAATTAGTCAAAGATGTTAGAACTGCTCATGAAACTGGCAATTTAGATGCTATTATGAATGGAGATATCGATGCGTTTTTAAAAGCATTTCTAATGTTAAACGGTCAAAAAGAAACAGACACAACCTTATAAAAAAGACATGATAAAAATATACCACAATCCACGTTGTAGCAAATCTAGACAAGGTTTAGAAATCTTAGAAAACTCGGGTAAAGAATTTGAAATAATAAAATACTTAGAAAATATTCCAAGTTATAGCGAACTATTATCTATTATAGAAAAACTTCAAATTAAACCTATTGATTTGGTTAGAAAAAACGAAACAATCTGGAAAGAAAACTATAAAGGAAAAAAGTTATCTGATAAAGAAATTATTTCTGCTATGATTCAAGAGCCAAAACTAATAGAAAGACCAATTGTTATAAACGGGAATAAAGCTTTGATTGGCAGACCTTTAGAAAATATTTCAACTATTATTTGATAATACCAAATTCTTATTAACCCCATTTCTTTAACAGAAGTTTAACAACACTGTATTTAAACTAATCAACAAACCCATAGTCTTATAATTTATAATTATAAATCAAACTAATGAACAAAAGAATTTTAGTTTTAATTTGCCTTTTTAGTATATCGGCAATTTTTGCACAAAGACCTACTCAATCTGAAACATTTGCCGTATCAGGTACAGTAATTGACAAAGATTCTAAACAACCTCTAGAGTATGCTACAGTTGTTTTAAGAAACTTAAAAACAAAAAAAATTAGCGGTGGAATTACTGATAACAAAGGTGAGTTTTACATCAAAATTGCTAAAGGCACTTATGACATAAGTGTGGAGTTTATTTCTTTTAAAACTATCAGTTTCAAAAACAGAACTATTGACAAAGACATTAAGCTTGGAACCATTGTCTTATCTGAAGATGGAGAAATACTTGATGAAGTAAACATCATACCAGAAAAATCTACTGTAGACATTCGACTTGACAAAAAAATATACAATGTCGGCAAAGACATGACCGTTAAAGGTGGAAATGTTGCTGATGTTCTAGACAATGTTCCATCTGTAAGTGTAGATATAGAAGGAAATGTAAGCTTAAGAGGAAACGAAAATGTTCGTATTTTAATTGATGGAAAACCTTCTTCTTTAGTAGGTTTAGATGGCACGAGTGCCTTACGTCAATTACCCGCAGATGCAATAGAAAGAGTTGAAGTAATTACTTCTCCTTCTGCAAGATATGATGCTGAAGGAACTGCTGGGATTTTAAATATTATTTTAAGAAAAGGAAAAGTAACAGGATTCAATGGTTCTATTAATCCAACTATTGGAGACCCTACACAATACGGTATTTCCACCAATTTAAACTACAGAACTAAAAAGTTCAATTTATTTACAAATTCAGGATATAGTTACAGAGATGGTCCAGGAAATAGTATTAACAATTCAACGTATTTTGACAACTCAAAAAACATTACAGGATATCTTAACGAGTTAAGAAACAATAATAGGTTAAGAAAAGGATTTAACTCTAGCTTTGGTATAGAATATTATTTAACTGACAATAGCTCAATTTTAGGAAACATCGTTATCCGAAAATCTGACGGAGAAAATACAACATCTAACAATGTAGCCGTTTTTGACGCTAATAAAGTGCTAACGGATACTCGTACAAGAAATGAAAATGAATTATCAGATTCTAAATCAATTCAGTATTCTATAAACTACACAAATAAATTAAATGCAACTGGAAAAAAGCTGACAATTGATTTACAATACAGTAAAAGTGATCAGGATGAGGCAGGTAGTATTTTTCAAAACAATGTTTTTGTAGAAAATAATAACACCATTCAAAATTCGGTTAGAAAACTTTTCCAAATTGATTATGTATATCCAAAAGAAGATGGTTCTCAAATTGAGCTTGGTTATAGAGCTAATTTAGATAAATCGAATTCAGATTATAAAAACTCCCCTTTAGTTCCTTATTCTGATCCCAAATTCGATCCATCAAATAATTTAGATTTTGAGCAAAATGTATATGCGTTGTATGCTCAATACGGAAAAAAATATGATAAACTTTCTTATTTATTAGGGTTAAGAACAGAATTAACTGATCAAAAAATAGATTTGCTTACAACTAATGAAAACTATAACAAATCTTATATCGGTTTTTTCCCTACTGTAAATTTAGGGTATGAGTTTAACGATACAGAAAGTATAACGTTTGGATATAGTAAAAGATTAAGAAGACCAAGATCTTATTTTTTAAACCCGTTTGAATCAAGAAGCTCAGAAACGAACATTTTTAAAGGAAATGTAGGTTTAGACCCTACGTATACCAATTCATTTGATGTTGGATATTTAAAGAAATTGAAAAAAGTAACTTTAAATTCTTCTATTTATTATCGTCATTCAACAGGTATTTATCAGTTTATTAGCCAAGAAAGAGGTGATTTTGTAAACGGAATTCCGGTGATTGTTAGATCTCCAATAAACCTATCTTCAGAAGATAGATATGGTTTTGAGTTTAATGCTAATTATACTGCCTCTAAAAAAGTAAATTTTTCAGGGAGTTTTAATTATTACGGATTTGAAACTGTTGGGAAATTGAATAATATTGACTTTGGAAATAAAGATTCTAACTGGTCTGCAAGATTAAATTCTAGAATTACATTGCCAGCAAACATTCAATGGCAAACCACCATGTCTTATAGAGGCGAACAGCGAAATGCTCAAAGTACTAGTGAAGGAATTTTCAGTGCTAACTTAGCGTTTAGTAAAGATTTATTTAAAGACAACGGTACAATGGTTTTAAATATAAGTGATGTACTGAATTCAAGAAAACGTATAGGATACTCTTATACTCCAAACTCTTCTACCTATGGAGAAAATCAATGGAGACAAAGACAAGTTTCTTTCAGTTTTGTATATCGATTTAATCAAAAGAAAAACCAAAGACAAAGAAGACCTCAACAAAATGATGATTTTGAAGAAGGTGGAGAAGGGTTTGGAAAATAATCACATTCTATAACATTAAAAAAGGGTTTGCATTTGCAAACCCTTTTTTAATTGAAAATATTTTTTTTAAAAAAACTACTCTTTATCAGCAGCTTTTCTAGCTTCTCTTTTTAATTTCATGTTCTCCCAAATTGTACCACCAATCCAGTAAGGAACCACAAACGTTAATAAGAAAATTAACAACCAAAAACCAGCTGTAAAAATAAACATGAATAATAAAAATCCTGAAAATTCTGAAAAATCTAACATTTGTGTTTCTTTAAAATAAATTAATAGCACAAAAATAATACATATTTTCAATTTACACTAATAATTAAAAATTATTTTGAACAAGTATTTTCTTGTATTGTTGATAACCGATTGTGATACTTTTAGTAATTTTGTAGTAGCTAAAAAACAATTCACACAATGAAATACAGAATAGAAAAAGACACAATGGGGCAAGTAAAAGTTCCATCTGATAAATATTGGGGAGCACAAACAGAACGCTCTAGAAATAACTTCAAAATTGGTGCGCCTGCATCAATGCCAATAGAAATTGTTTACGGTTTTGCATATTTAAAAAAAGCGGCAGCTTTTGCCAACTGCGATTTAAATGTATTGGCTTCAGAAAAAAGAGATTTAATTGCTCAGGTTTGTGATGAAATTTTAGAAGGAAAGCATGATGATCAATTTCCATTAGTCATTTGGCAAACTGGCTCTGGAACACAATCTAATATGAATTGTAACGAGGTAATTGCCAATAGAGCCCATGAAATTGCAGGAAATATTATTGGCGAGGGAGAAAAAACAATTCAGCCTAATGATGATGTGAACAAATCTCAGTCTTCAAACGATACTTTTCCAACTGGGATGCATATCGCTGCATACAAGAAAATTATAGAAGTTACCATTCCTGGTGTTGAACAATTAAGAGATACTTTACAAAAAAAATCAGAAGCTTTTAAAGATGTTGTAAAAATTGGGCGTACGCATTTAATGGATGCTACTCCCCTAACTTTAGGACAAGAATTTTCTGGTTATGTTGCACAATTAAACTTTGGTATCAAAGCTTTAAAAAATACATTAGAACATTTGTCACAATTAGCTTTAGGAGGAACTGCTGTTGGCACAGGTTTAAACACACCTAAAGGATATGATGTTTTAGTCGCAAAATACATATCAGAATTTACAGGCTTACCTTTTGTAACTGCAGAAAATAAATTTGAAGCTCTTGCAGCACACGATGCTTTAGTAGAAACTCACGGAGCACTTAAACAATTAGCAGTTTCTTTAAATAAAATTGCAAATGACATTCGTTTAATGGCTTCAGGTCCTAGATCTGGAATTGGAGAAATTATCATTCCCGCAAACGAGCCAGGAAGTTCTATTATGCCAGGGAAAGTAAACCCAACTCAAGCAGAAGCATTAACTATGGTTTGTGCGCAAGTTATGGGGAACGATGTTGCTGTTACTGTTGGTGGTACACAAGGTCATTATGAGTTAAATGTTTTTAAACCAATGATGGCTGCAAACGTATTACAATCTGCTCAATTAATTGGAGATGCTTGTAAATCTTTTGATGAAAACTGTGCTGTTGGAATTGAACCCAATCAGTCAAGAATAACTGAATTATTGAATAATTCTTTAATGCTAGTTACAGCTTTAAATACAAAAATAGGATATTATAAAGCTGCAGAAATAGCAAATACAGCTCACGCAAACGGGACTACTTTAAAAGAAGAAGCAGTTCGTTTAGGGTATGTTACACCAGAACAATATGATGAATGGGTTAAGCCTGAAGAAATGACTGGAAGCTTAAAGTAAATTACAATTCTTTAAAAATAAAAAGGACCATGTTATAACATGGTCCTTTTTATTTTTAAGATTTAGGTTTTAATAATTTAAAAATCTTAGTAAAGAAATTAGATGAGGGTTCATCTTCATGATATCCGTTTCCGTATTTTCCGTATCCATAACCATAGCCGTATCCATAACCGTAACCGTAACCATATTTTCCTTGTAAAGAGAAGTCGTTAAGAACATAACTAATATTTGTAACCTCTTTGTTCTTGTATTTGTCATCAATCATCTTCATCATGCCTTTTTCAGAATAATTTTGACGAATTACATAAATAATTGCATCCGAAAACTTAAACAACTCCAAAGAGTCTGAAACCAATCCTATAGGAGGTGAATCAATAATTACATAATCATATTTCACTTGCAAATACTTTATCATTACTGCCGTTTTATCACTAATTAGTAATTCAGACGGATTCGGCGGTATAGGTCCAGATAAAATTACATCTAAATTAGGAATTTGAGTTTTGTTAATGACCTCTTCAATTTCATTTTGACCAATTAAATAATTAACAACACCATTTTCATTGGTTAGTTCAAAATCTGAGAATATTTTTGGTTTTCTTAAATCCAATCCTATTAAAACCGTTTTCTTTCCGCTTAATGCAAAAACTGATGCCATATTTATAGATATCATTGTTTTTCCTTCTCCACTAACAGAAGAAGTAAGCAACAATGTTTTTGTTTTTGACTCTGTGCTTTTTGTAAATAAGAACTGAATATTAGATCTTAAAGCTCTAAAAGATTCTGCTACTGAAGATTTTGGTCTTTCAAAAACAGCCAAATTGTTTCTCCAATTGTTTCTTCCTACAACTCCTAAAACCGGTATAGCATAAGTCCCTTCTATTTCTTCAACTGTATGAATTTTATTGTCTAAAACTTCTGAAATTATTATGTAGAAAAGTGGCAAAACAATACTCAACATTATGGCTACTATGTGATTAAAACTAGGTATTGGGTAAATAGGCCAATTCCCTAAGTCTTTCGCTGTATCAATAATTTTAACATCAGATACGTTTGCTGCAATGGCAGTAGCTGCTTCGTAACTTTTTTGTTTTAGATAGTTGTAATTTGCCTCAGACATATCATAACTTCTTTCGTAAGCTATCAATCCTTGTTCTTTTTTTTGGCAACGCTTTTTGCTTATCTAAAGTAACTGATAATCGTTTATTTATTTTCTCTAAATCGTTACTAAAAGTATTTCTTAAATTTCTTATGTTTTCAACAATGATTTTTTTAGTAGTTCTAATTTCATTGTCTAATCTTATGATATCAGGATGATTATCAGTAACAACATTTCTTAATTTTTCTCTAACCGTGGTTTTACTTATTAACTCCCCTACTTCTTGAGGAATTTTTCCATCAGCAATTTGTATAATAGCTGGCACAGGAATATTATTAAATTTATTATGAGTAATAATGTAATTATTTAAACTATCTAACTCCTCAATATTGTTTGTTATAGCTCTTTTCTGTTGATCTAATAGCGTAATCTCTTCTAAAATTCTCGTTACCTGGGCAGATAGATTAAAAATATTATTTTTTGATCGATACCTACTTAATTCTTTTTCTAAAATTTTTAAGCTATCAGACTCCTTTTCAAAAAGATTGTCTATGTATTTCTTAGTATTCTCAGCGTAAGCAATTTTTGCTGATTTTTTATCCCTTTCTAAAACTTTAACCGACTCATTTAAATAATCTACAATCCTTTTTTTATTTGAACCTTCTAATTTTAAACGAACTTCTTTGGTGCTGTATCCCAATACATTTATTTCACCAATTATCGGCAATCTAATGTTACCATGTCTGTCTATTCTATAACCAACTTGCGGACTTGATCCACTTTCAAAACCTCCATTGTTAGACCTTAACTGACTTGGAACATTCGTTTTTTTAAAAAGTGCCACATACTTTTCATCTTCTGCCTTAAGTTCTATAGACAAAAAATCATCTACTTGTAACCTATAAGGTTAATTATTTAGCTTGTAAACATTTTTTTTTGGTGATGGGTTCTCCCTGTAAATAAATTAAATCTTTATTTGGAACACAGGAAGCTAAAAAAATTAAAGAGAGAAATATAAAAAATCGCTTAAGCATAAATCTAAAATATGTTGACTACTAAAAATATAATTTTATATCGCTAATCCTATAATTTTCTTTTAATTTTGTTATTATTTCTATGCAAAAAATTATTTCCTATATAAGATTCCTTTTTAATTCAACAAATCATCATGGAATCCACTCTCCTTTTGTTTTTGATTTAATTACAAAATGTTTCTACAAGAAAAATAACACATTCGAAAATGCAGCTTTTAAATCTTACAAAAGAAGTCTTTTAAATAACCATAATGTAATTGAGGTTACAGATTTTGGAGCAGGGTCAAAAATTTTTAAAAGTAATACAAGAGAAGTTTCTAGAGTTGCTAAACATGCTGGAATACAGACCAAAAGAGCAAATTTATTAATTAAAATTACGTCTTATTTCAAGCCAAATACCATTTTAGAATTTGGCACTTCTCTTGGCATGGGAACTGCAGCATTGCATATTGGAAATCCGAATTCAAAAATAAGCACACTAGAAGGTTGCGAAAACACTGCCGAAATTGCAATAAAACAATTTGAAAAATTTTCTTTCAAAAACATTGATGTTTACACAGGAGAGTTTACCAAAACTTTAACAACATTAAGATTTGAAAATTCTTTAGATATGATTTATTTTGATGGAAATAATCAAAAAGAAGCAACCTTAAAATATTTCAATCATTGTCTTAATTTTATTAACAACGATAGTTTCTTTATTTTTGATGACATTCATTGGAGCAAAGAAATGGAAAGCGCTTGGCAGGAAATAAAACTACATCCAAAAGTGAAAGTTTCTATAGACACCTATCAGTGGGGAATTGTTTTTTTTAGGAAAGAGCAAGAAAAAGAACATTTTATAATAAGAGTTTAAATAGTTAATTCGTAATTTTATCTAATGAAGATTTACACCAAAACAGGAGACAAAGGGACCACAGCTTTGTTTGGAGGAACTAGAGTCCCAAAACATCATTTAAGAATAGAATCTTATGGTACCGTTGATGAGCTAAACTCTTACATTGGTTTAATTAGAGATCAGAAAATTGACAAGAACGCTATCAAGTCTTTGATTAGAATTCAAAATGAATTATTCACTCTTGGTGCGATGTTAGCAACTCCTCCTGAAAAAGAACTTTTAAAAAATGGCAAAGAGCGGTTAAATATTCCCAAAATTACAAATGCAAACATTAAAGCCTTAGAGCAAGAAATAGATGTTATGAATTTAGACTTGCCTGCTATGACAAATTTTATTTTACCCGGCGGAAGTCAAACGGTGTCATTCTGTCACATTGCTAGATGTGTATGCCGTAGAACTGAAAGATTAGCAACTGCCTTAAACGAAAACGAGACAATTAATCCTGCTATATTAGAATATTTAAACAGACTTTCTGACTACCTATTTGTATTGGCACGGAAGTTGTCTAAAGACTTATCAATAAAGGAAACTCCTTGGATTCCTGAAAAAGAAAAATAAGTTCTTTTATTTTATTGACAGATTTATCAAAAAAAAATTGGTTTTCTGAATAAAAAAATTATTTTTGCAGAAAATTAAACTATACTAAAAATGTATTGGACACTAGAATTGGCATCTTATTTAGCAGATGCACCTTGGCCAGCAACGAAAGATGAATTGATAGATTACGCTATTAGAACAGGAGCGCCATTGGAAGTTGCAGAAAACTTACAAGAAATTGAAGATGAAGGCGATGCTTATGATTCTATTATAGAAATTTGGCCAGACTATCCGACTGAAGAAGATTATCTTTGGAACGAAGATGAATATTAACAAAAATTTACATCAAAAAAGTCTCAATCGAGGCTTTTTTTTTGTTTACATTTATCATTAAATTGTAATTGCTGTCAATAAATATCAACTTATTTATTATCAACTAATTATAAATCAATATTCAATTGATAAAATTGAATTTTAAATAGAACACATACAATGAGCTTATTAAACTCGGTCTTAAAAATATTTGTTGGAGACAAACAACAAAAAGATTTAAAACTACTACAACCAATCGTTGAAAAAACAAACTCTTTTGCTGAAGCAATAGGCAATTTATCAAATGATGAATTAAGAGCTAAGTCAGAAGAATTTAAATCTAAAATAAAAGAAGCAACCAATTCTTTTGACACAAAAATAACTGAGTTAGAACAAGAAGCTTTATCGGCAGGTATAGATAGGCAAGAAGAAATATATGCTGAAATAGACACTTTAAAAGATGAAGCTTATGAAGTGTCTGAAGCTGTTTTACAAGAAATAATGCCAGAAGCATTTGCGGTTGTCAAAGAAACTGCAAAAAGATTTACAAACAATTCTGAAATCGAAGTTACCGCTACTCCATTTGACAGAGAGCTTTCTGCTATTAGAGAAAATGTAACTTTAGTTGGCGATAAATCTGTTTGGTCAAATACTTGGGATGCGTCTGGACAAGAAATTATCTGGGACATGATTCATTATGATGTTCAATTAATCGGTGGATCTGTTTTACATCAAGGTAAAATTGCTGAAATGATGACAGGGGAAGGGAAAACATTGGTTTCTACTTTGCCTGTTTATCTAAACGCTTTAACTGGAAAAGGAGTTCATGTTGTAACGGTAAATGATTATCTAGCAAAACGTGATGCTGCTTGGATGGGTCCAATTTTAGAGTTTCATGGATTGAGTATTGATTGTATTGATGTGCATCAACCAAATTCTGATGAACGAAGAAAAGCCTATAATGCAGACATCACTTACGGAACAAATAATGAATTCGGTTTTGATTACCTGCGTGATAATATGGCGCATACCAAAGAAGATCTTGTACAAAGAGCACCCAATTATGCAATTATAGATGAGGTAGATTCTGTATTGATAGATGATGCTCGTACACCTTTAATAATTTCTGGTGCTGTACCACAAGGAGATAGACATGAATTTAACGAACTAAAACCTTTAGTTGCTGACATAGTTAGCTTACAAAAACACTATTTAGTTGGTGTGTTAGCAGAAGCTAAAAAACTAATCGCTGAAGGAAACACGAAAGAAGGTGGTTTTTTACTATTAAGAGTTTTTCGTGGTATTCCAAAAAACAAAGCGTTAATTAAATTTTTATCCCAAGAAGGAATCAAACAAATTCTTCAAAAAACAGAAAACACTTACATGGCAGACAATAACAAATTGATGCCAGAAGTAGATAAAGAATTATACTATGTTATAGAAGAAAAAAACAATTCCATCGATTTATCTGACAAAGGGATTGTTCATTTATCAGGAAAAATAAGTGATAACAACTTTTTTGTGCTACCAGATATTGGCGTAAAAATAGGTCAGATTGATAAAAGCGAAGATTCACCTGAAGAAAAAGCCGCTAAAAAAGAAGAATTATATAGAGACTTTAGCATTAAAAGTGAGCGTATTCACACCATGAATCAATTATTAAAAGCATATTCATTATTTGAAAAAGATACAGAATATGTTGTAATTGATAATAAAGTAATGATTGTAGACGAACAAACAGGACGAATCATGGACGGTCGTCGTTATTCAGACGGATTACATCAAGCAATCGAGGCTAAAGAAAATGTAAAAATTGAAGATGCAACTCAAACCTTTGCTACTGTAACTTTACAAAATTACTTTAGAATGTATCGCAAGCTTTCTGGTATGACTGGAACAGCGATTACAGAAGCTGGAGAGCTTTGGGAAATCTACAAATTAGATGTAGTTGAAATCCCAACTAACAAACCTTTACAAAGAGATGACAAAGAAGACTTGGTATACAAAACTACCAGAGAAAAATACAATGCAGTAATTGATGATATTGTAAAATTAGTGGAACAAGGAAGAGCTGTTTTGGTTGGTACAACTTCTGTAGAAATCTCTGAATTACTTGGAAGAATGCTTCAAATGCGTGGAATTAAGCACAATATTTTAAATGCAAAACTACATAAAAAAGAAGCAGATATTGTTGCTGAAGCTGGTAAAGCTGGAGTTGTAACTATTGCAACAAATATGGCAGGTCGTGGTACAGATATTAAACTTTCTGAAGAAGTAAAAAAAGCTGGTGGTTTAGCAATTATTGGTACAGAAAGACACGATTCTCGTAGAGTTGATAGACAGTTACGTGGTAGAGCGGGTCGTCAAGGTGATGTTGGTTCTTCTCAGTTTTATGTTGCTTTAGATGATAACTTGATGCGTATTTTTGGTTCTGATAGAATCGCCAAAATGATGGATAGAATGGGTTTAAAAGAAGGCGAAGTAATTCAGCATTCTATGATTACCAAATCTATTGAAAGAGCTCAAAAGAAAGTAGAAGAAAACAACTTTGGTATTCGTAAACGTTTGTTAGAGTATGACGATATTATGAATGCTCAACGTGAGTTTGTATATAAACGTAGAAGGCATGCTTTAGATGGAGATCGTCTAAAAATTGATATTGTAAACATGATTTACGATACTTGTCAGGCAATCGTTACTGAAAACAAACCAACAAAAGATTTTAAAAATTTCGAGTTTGAATTGATTCGTTTTTCATCGATGACCTCTCCTTTTTCTGAAGAAGAGTTTAGTTCTATGGATGAACAAGCACTAATTGATTCTTTGTATGAAACGATTTATGCACATTATCAAGATAGAATAGCTAGAAATGCAGTTGCTGCTTTTCCTGTAATTAAAGATGTGTATGAGAATGAAGGTGATCGTTATGAGCGAATTGTTGTTCCGTTTTCAGATGGAGTAAAAAGTTTACAAGTAGTAACAAACTTGAAAAACGCTTACGAATCTGAAGGAAAAGAATTGGTGAAAGATTTTGAAAAAAATATTACACTTGCTATTATTGATGAAAACTGGAAAACACATTTACGTAAAATGGATGAGTTAAAAAGTTCGGTTCAAAATGCTTCATACGAACAAAAAGATCCTTTATTGGTTTATAAATTTGAAGCTTTTGAATTGTTTAAACAAATGATTAGTGACGTAAATAAAGAAGTTCTATCATTCTTATTTAAAGGAGAAATTCCAAATCAAGGAAACATTTCTGAAGCGCGTCAACAAAAAAGAGAACGCTTAAACACAAGTAAGGCTGATGTACAAAACAGCACAGAACAAGCAATTAGTAATTCTAAACAGCAACAACAAGAACCTGTTGAGACAATTGTTAGAGAGCAACCTAAAATTGGTAGAAACGAACGTGTGACCATCAAAAATGTAATGAGCGGTGAAGAGAAAGAAGTAAAATACAAACAAGCAATTCCTTTAATAGACAAAGGAGAATGGGTTTTGACAAAATAAAGTAATCCTAATTAAAAAAGCCGATGCAAATGCATCGGCTTTTTTATGAGTATAAGAGTAAATTATTTTTTACGCAAATATATGGTTCCAAAACCAGCTTCCAATTTCATTTTCACATTTCCACGCTTTAATTTTAATTTCATGTGTTGTTGCCCATCAGATTCTTGATCAGATAATACATCAAAGGTCAAATCACTATAAATAGCCGATCCATTTGCTTCTAAATTCACATTAGAAGTTGAAGGCATTGTAATGTCTATAAAACCATTGTTTGTATATACCGAATATAATTGAAGAGGTAATTTTTTATCAAACTCAACCGTCACATTTCCTCCAATTGAATTGATAGAAACCGGACCAGTCACATCCGTTAATTTAAAATTACTTAAAGAGGTTGTTAACTCAACTTCACCATTAAAATTAGACAACGACGATGCTTTATTCAAATAAAAAAAAGTATTGCTTTTGTGTTTTTGCAACATTGTTATCAATTGATTTTTACCTCTAGCGTATTGATTTCTCACTGTACTTTCATTTAGTTGTAAAATTTCAGAAATTTCTCTATGATTGTACTCTTCAATCAAGTACAGCACTACGATTACTCTATGTTTTTCTTTTAATTTATCAATACATACTTTGATGAAATCTATCGAAAGTCCTTCTGCATTGTTAAACTCCAACTCTACTGTTTCTGCTTCAATTTCTTGAACATTTTCTATAGAAAACACGTGTTTTTCTTTTCTAATTTTATCAAAACATAAATTAATCGCAATTCGCCTAAACCAACCTCCTAAATTCATTTCTTCATTTACTTGATGAATTTTTTGAAATCCTTTTATAAATGCATCTTGTACAAGATCTTCAGCGTCTTCCCTATTTTTTAAGATTCTATAACAACTATTGTAAAGCAAATTCTTATACAATTTGTATACCTCTATTTGAGCGGTATATTTATTTTGTTTACATTGTTGTATGATGTCTTTTTGATTCAAAAAAGATTCTATTTGGTTAACCTTACATCTTTATAACGTAAGAAAAATATTTGTGTCTCAAAAAATAGGAAAAGATTTTTATATAAAAACAAAAACGCCACTACTTTCGTAATGGCGTTATTTATTTCTTGTAGAATATGCTTACATATTCTTAAAATCTGTGTTCATTTTTAAATAATCTAAAAACTCTTGTTTGGTTTCTTTATTCTTAAATTTTCCGACAAACTCAGCAGTAATCGTACTGCTTTCAATATCTTTAATTCCGCGAGAATTTACACATAAATGTTTAGCATCAATAACACATGCAACATCTTCTGTTCCTAAAGCCTCTTGCATAGCTTGCACAACTTGCATTGTTAAACGCTCTTGCACTTGTGGTCTTTTTGCATAATATTCTACAATTCTATTCATTTTAGACAAACCAATTACTTTTCCATCAGAGATATAAGCAACATGTGCTCTACCAATAATTGGCAAAAGATGATGCTCGCAGGTAGAATACACAACAATATTCTTTTCCACCAACATTTCACCGTAATTGTAATTGTTTTCGAAAGTAGACGCCGCTGGTTTATTTGCTGGGTCTAATCCCATAAACAACTCATTTACAAAAGCTTTCGCAACTCTTTTAGGGGTTCCTTGTAAACTATCGTCTGTCAAATCCATTCCTAAGGTCTCTAAAATATCTTTGACACTTTCCTGGATTTTATTGATTTTTTCTTCGTTAGAAATAGCAAACGCATCGTCTCGTAAAGGCGTTTTTGCCGATGTACCAACGTGGTTTTCTCCTATTTCTTCAACTCTTTCGTCATTAATTTTGCTGTTCACTTCAAACATTTCTTTCTTAATTAGAATGCAAATTTACGTGTTTGCAACGTATTATTTTAGTTTCTCTATAAATTAAAACTATAGATCTATAATTATTTTTTTAATTCACGTTCTCCTTATAAATTTGGGCGTTCGGGCTAGCTTTCTGTTGTATCTTTTTTTACCGTCATTGCAAAGTTTACTTTTTTGTAAACTGTATCAATCTCATGTTTAAAAGAGATTACTTCGTCATACTTCCCTGTCTGCCGACAGGCAGGCTAGTAATGACAAACATTTATACTTTTATTTTTTTTACTAATTCTTGTAAAGAACAATTTGATTGCTCTCCTGAAGTCATATTTTTTAACGTGAATTCATTTTTTTCTATTTCTTGTGATCCAACAATTACTACAAATTCAATTTCGCTTTTGTTTGCGTAATTCATTTGTTTTTTCATTTTTGCATTGTCTGGATACAATTCTGCTTTGATATTGTTTTTTCTCAATTCAGCAATTGCTTTCATCGAAAATAATGCTTCTGCTTCTCCAAAATTGACAAATAATACTTTTGGCTTTGGTAGTTCTACCGTTTTAAACAACCCTAATTCTTCCAAGACCAAATAAATTCTATCCAATCCAAAAGAGATTCCAACTCCAGAAACATCTGGCATTCCAAAGATTCCTGTTAAATCGTCATATCTTCCTCCCCCGCCAATCGAACCCATATTGACTTTTTTTGGTGCTGCAACTTCAAAAATTGCACCGGTATAATAATTCAACCCTCTTGCTAACGTAACATCCACTTCTAAAGTAGCAGATTGCAAACCTAATTCTTCAACAGAATTACAGACAAAACGCAATTCTTCAACACCTTTTATTCCTTGTTCAGATGTTTGCAACATCGCTTCTAATGAATTTATTTTAGCTGTATTTGAACCTTCAACATCAAATAACGGACTCACTTTTTCAATGGCGTTTTCTGTAATTCCTTTAGATAGCATTTCTTTGACAACACCATATTTTCCAATTTTATCTAACTTATCTAAGGCAACTGTAAAATCGATGAGTTTCTCTTTTGCACCAATTACTTCTGCGATTCCAGATAATATTTTTCTATTATTGATTTTGATAGTCGTTCCGGCTAAACCTAACTTACTAAAAACGGTATCGTACAACTGAATAAACTCTACTTCTTGCCACAACGATTTGCTTCCAACAACATCTGCATCACATTGATAGAACTCTCTAAAACGTCCTTTTTGCGGACGGTCGGCTCTCCAAACTGGCTGAATTTGATAGCGCTTAAACGGAAATGTAATGTCGTTTTGGTGTTGCACAACGTATCTTGCGAATGGCACTGTTAAATCGTAACGAAGTGCTTTTTCTGATATTTGTGATGTTAACTTTGTACTATCTTTTTCTGATAAAAGTTTCTTATCAACTTTATTCAAATAATCCCCAGAATTCAGAATCTTAAAAATCAACCGATCACCTTCTTCGCCATATTTTCCCATCAAGGTAGTAGAGTTTTCAAAACTTGGTGTTTCAATTGGTTGAAATCCAAATGTTTCAAAAGCAGCTCTAATCGTATTAAAAATATAGTTACGATTGGCTAGTTCTGTGGGTGAAAAATCTCTTGTTCCTTTTGGGATACTTGGTTTCATTAAATAGTTTTTAGTTGTTAGTTTTTAGTTTTTAGTGGCTACACTCAAAACTAATCACTTAAAATTTAGCACTCGCAATTGAAAATTGCGCATGCAAATATCGTGAAAAAGTTATAATTTTTTGAGAGTTGTAAAGGTTTTATTTCTACGTCTTAAACTATAAATACTTGCATTGAGTTCAAAACCTAATAAGAGGATGATTGCATTTAGCCATACAAACAACATCAATATTAATAAAGTTCCGATAGAACCATACAACTCGTTGTACTTAGAGAATTCGGTTACATAAATACTAAACAAGTAAAATGTAAAAATAGATAGGATGGTTGTAAAAATAGCACCTGGTGAGAAAAACCGTGTGTGTTTTCCTGTTTTCGTTCCGAAATGATACAACATAGAAACAATAGTAAAAACCATGGCTACAAATAAAAATCCTTTACCCATTTGTAACCAAAAAATATCATCATCAAGCCAACCGCGTTCTTTTAATTTGTCTAATCCTATTTGGTAAAAAATAATTAACGCTACTGTAACTACTAAGAAAAATGCCATCACCAAAGAAACACCAAGTGATATAACATAAGCTCTTACAACACTTCTCACTTCTTTTACATGATACGAATACTCGAATCCGCCAAAGATTGCATTTACGCCGTTTGTCATTAAAAAAATGGAAACTAAAAATCCAAAAGACAACAATCCTGCTTGTTGATTTACTAAAATATCTTGAATTACCAACTGACTTGCTTCGAAGGTTTTTGGAGGTAATACTTCAGAAATTAAAGACATCAATCCGTCTTGAAAACCATCAATAGAAATGTACGGAATTAACGTTAACACAAATAATAGAAACGGAAAAATTGCCATAAAGAAACTATACGCAATTCCACCTGCACGTGTTGTTATCGCGCCTTTTACAATACCAATTACATACATTTCTAGCACATCGTATAAAGACATTCCTTCTAAACCCGGAATTTTTATCTTTTTTCCAAAACGCACCAAAATGTTAATAATGGGGATTTTCTCAAGTTTGTCTTCTATTTCTTTTGACATTTTTTTAGTTGCATAGTTTATTTAGTTGCAAAGGTTCAAAGTTAAAAGTAGTTACAAAGCGGCAAAATCGCAAAGACGCAAAGTTAGTGTTTTCTTGATTTTAATGTTCTTATAAAACTTGATAACATTCTTTCAATCTCCCTTGATAATTCGTGTAATTTATTAAATTTTTCTCTCTTAACATATTCTAAATTAAAGGCAATTTCTAATTGGGTTTGTAATTCAAATAAAGAGGACATTGCAATGTTTAAGAACCGAAGATAATCATTCAAACCTTCCCTACCATAACCTTCTGAAATATTACTAGGAATTGAAACTGCACTTCTTCTAATTTGTGACGTTAATCCAAAGTTCTCTTCTTTTGGAAATAATTTTGATACTTTATAAACTTCTGTGACAAAATTCATGGATTTTTGCCAAACTAATAACTCTCTAAACGTTTTCATGCTTTTTTAACTGCAAAATAATAAAGTTAAAACTAGTTTCAAAGGTTTTGACTTACACTCAATAACAATTTTTCCGAAATCTGTATCTTATTATTTGTCTCTCTGTAATTTTAAAACTCTGTAACTTTGCCTCTTTGAGGCTTTGCTACTCAATTACAACTCTATACTTTGCTAACAATCCAACAATATTTTCTCTAGAAAACTTCGCTCCTTTTAAGCGATTATTTTCTGGATCGATAGCAAAATTTATTGAAGTGATAAAGTTAGTTTTTTCTATATTGGTTTCTGTAAAAATTGCATTTTTTAAATCACAATCTTCAAATAATGCGGCACTTAAATCGGTTTCTGTAAAATCTACAGCATCTAAATTGCAACTTTTAAAGTGTGTTTTCGGAATTTTTAACTGATAAAAAGATGAAAAAATTAACTGACAATCTTTAAAATTTAATTGCAATAAAAAAGTATCACACTCATTAAATTTCATCCCAATCATTTTGCAATTAAGAAAGTGAACATCTTTAAAAGCAGTGTTTTTTAAAATAGTATTGCTAAAATTACAATCGACAAACTCGCATTCTACAAACTGAATATTAGAAGCATGCACATTTTCAAAATTACAATTAGTAAATGTACAGTTATCATATTCCCCTTTTTTGATTTTTGTTTTGGTGAAATCAATTTTTGAATAGGTTTCGCTATCGAAGTAATTGTCTATCATTTATTTTTTTTGAAAGTGTCAAAGTTACAGGGTTAAATTTATTTGTTTTGAAACTTTGCGCCTATGAACCTTTGCAACTCAATTAAACAGCCTTTAAACTCAAATCCATATTGTATACCGAATGTGTTAAGGCTCCAGATGAAATATAATCTACACCACATTCTGCATATTTTCTGATGGTTTCTTCATTGATTCCGCCAGAAGACTCTGTTAAGCACTTGTCTCCAATGAGCGCAACAGCCTTACGTGTATCTTCATAATTAAAATTATCGATCAAAATCCGATACACGCCACCGCAATGTAAAATTTCTTGAATTTCTTCTAAAGTTCTTGCTTCAACAATAATTTTGATATCAATATTATTTGCTGCCAAATACGCTTTTGTTTTATTGATTGCTTGTGTAACTCCACCTGCAAAATCGATATGATTGTCTTTAATCATTACCATATCATACAATGCAAAACGATGATTTTCGCCGCCACCAATTTTTACAGCCCATTTTTCTATGGCACGAATTCCTGGAGTAGTTTTACGTGTATCCAGTACTTTTGTTTTGGTGTCTTTTAGTAAATCAGCAAAAAAACCTGTCTTTGTTGCAATGGCACTCATACGTTGCATAGAGTTCAACACCAAACGTTCTGCCTTTAAAATAGATTGAGAACGTCCAGAAACATAAAAAACGATGTCGCCAAATTTTACTTTCTCCCCGTCTTGTATTAACGTTTCAACTTGCAAGTCTGCATCAACTTGTTTAAAAATCATTTTTGCAAATTCAACTCCAGCTATAATTCCGCTGTCTTTTACCAATAGTTTTGCTTTACCCTTTGCATCTGAAGGAATACAAGAAAGAGAGGTGTGATCTCCTTCTCCGACATCTTCTCGTATGGCATTTGTGATTATGATATTTAACTCGTTTTCAAATTGTTCTTGTGATATCATTTTTACTAAATTGGTAATGCTAAAATAACAATTCCAACTAGGAAACGAAACAAAATGCATTCAGAATCGTCAATTTAGAAATTAAACTTCATGAAACCAACCACTCTTTTTATTGACCGCATCAAAACCAAGTTGTTTTTCAAATCATTTACCTGGTTTACAAGAATACTTTTATCTATTGCATTTATCCCTTCTGGATTGAAAAAATTATTAGGAGAACGCTTTACCAACATAAGTGTAGACAATCCTGTTGGATTCTTTTTTGAAGGCCTATATCAAAGTGGATTTTACTGGAATTATCTAGGCTTTATGCAGGTGTTATGTTCGCTATTAATAATCATACCAAGAACTATGTATTTAGCTGCGGTATTGTATTTACCAATTATCATAAATATCAATATCATTGTTATTTCTATGAATTTTAAAGGTACTCCGATTATAACCGGACTGATGCTTTTAGCTAATATTTATTTATTGGTTTGGGATTACAAAAAAACAAACACAATACTTTCTGTTTTATTAAAAAAGTAAAAAAGCTACTTTTGTAGCTATGAAAATTAAATTGCTTGCCATTGGCAAAACCGATGATAAAAACTTACACCAATTAATTGAGGTCTATCAAAAACGTTTACAACATTACATCAAGTTTGAATTAGATATCATTCCTGATATTAAAAATGTTAAGAATTTAAGCGAAATTCAGCAAAAAGAAAAAGAAGGCGAATTGATATTAAGCAAATTGCAAAAAACAGATCAGTTGGTTTTGTTAGATGATAAAGGAAAACAATTTACTTCAATAGAATTTTCTCAGTATTTACAGAAAAAAATGAATGCTGGTATCAAACAGTTGGTTTTGGTAATTGGTGGCCCTTATGGTTTTTCTGATGCTGTTTATAAAAAGGCGCAAGGAAAAATTTCGCTTTCAAAAATGACTTTTTCACATCAAATGATTCGTTTATTTATTGTTGAGCAGATCTATAGAGGTTTTACTATTTTAAAAAATGAACCTTATCATCATGAGTGATTATTGAACAAACTGCAACCACGTATTTTTAAAATCTTCATCAATTAAACAGACTGCTTTCGTTTTATCATACGGATAATTTGAAAAAGGAAAAACTTCTTTAGGCTTCATTTAATTCAACCAATTCTCCATTCACCAATCTCTTTTTTAAAACTGCACTAAAAAATGCTCTGACCAAATCATTAGAATTATCTATACTATGTCCAGAATTGGGTTCAATGGCAAAACTCATTACATTTTCATTTCTTCTAAATAAATAAAATGCATTTTGAACATTTAAAACTCTTTGACTTCCTTCATTCTCTCCAACAATAATCAACCCTGGAACTGTATTTACAGATATACCATCATCAATCATATAGCCTTTTATATTAGCAAAAGCAATAGTTCTGTTTTTTTGATTTAAAGAATAACCATAGCTAAACTTACCTCCTTCAGAAAAACCATTAAATAGAAAAGGTAAATCGTTTACTTCTGTAATATTATTTTTAGTTGTTAACTCTTTCAATGCATAAAACAATGCTTCTAAATTACTTTCTACTGGTTAATACCCGTTATTATCAAATTGAAGGCCTATTAAAGCAAGACTTTCTTTTTTAGCATAATCTTGCCATTCTTTTAAATTTACATCTCCTAAAGAAGTACTTCCTGAGCCTGGAGATATTACTAAAATTGCTCTTACTGTAGTATTTTCTGGGGCCCATAAACTAAAAATGGCAGAAGAAAAATCGACATCTGTAGAAAATACTTGATACGTAAAATCATTTATGAATCTTCCTCTAACAAAATCTGGATCAATATCTTGTGCTGGTGGTATACCTCCTTTTGAACACGAGAAACAAACGATTAATATGAATAAAAACTTTATGGTTTTGAATATAAATTTCATATATGTAGGGACTATTACTTATCTCTTACTAATATAATATAATTTCTTTTCACTAAATGCAGGTTTGCTTACATTTGCATAGATTTAACAAATTTATGCAAATTGTTTTCGCTACAAATAATCTCAACAAATTAGCAGAAGTCCAAAAAATGTTACCAGACTCTATCGAATTGTTAAGTTTGAGTGTTATTCATTGCAATGATGAAATTGAAGAAACAGAAACAACATTGGAAGGAAATGCCAAATTAAAAGCAAATTACATTACTAAAAAATTTGGGTACAATTGTTTTGCTGATGATACTGGCTTAGAAGTAGAAAGTTTAAATGGAGCACCTGGAGTTTTTTCTGCTAGATATGCAGGTAAAGAAAACAGTTCTGAAAAAAACATGCAAAAACTACTAAATGAGCTTAAAGGGGTTTCTAACAGAAAAGCGCAATTTAGAACCGCTATATGCTTAAATATAGATGGTAATCAGTTTTTATTTGAAGGCGTTTGCAAAGGTGAAATACTAAATCAAAAACAAGGTAAAAAAGGTTTTGGTTATGATCCTATTTTTAAACCAAACGGATTTAACAATTCTTTTGCAGAAATGACTCCTGAAGAAAAAAACAGCATTTCTCATAGAGGAATTGCCATACAAAAACTAGTCACCTTCTTATCAGAATATAAAAAATAAATTCCTGTTTTAAGGATCTATAAATGGAACAAAGAAACTACTCGAAACAATTTATAACCCTATTCATTTTATTAGTGGTGATGTGTTTTTTTAACATCAGTTTCGGATCTGTATCTATTCCTTTTAAAGATATTTTTGCCATTTTTCTAGGTGATGAAACGATTAAAGATAGTTGGCAAACAATTATTTTAAATTTTAGATTACCTAAGGCGATTACAGCAATTTTAGTTGGCTCTGGATTGTCTATAAGTGGTTTATTAATGCAAACCTTGTTTAGAAATCCGTTAGCGGGTCCGTTTGTATTGGGAATTTCTTCTGGTGCAAGCTTAGGAGTTGCATTGCTTATTTTAGGTTCTTCTTTTTTTGGGAGTTTTCTTTTTCTAGAATATACAAATTGGTCAATTGCAATAGCATCTAGTTTAGGTTCATTTTTAGTGTTATCTGCAGTTATTTTAGCTGCAAATAAAGTAAGAAATACCATGTCAATTTTAATCATTGGATTGATGTTTGGGAGTTTTACTGCTGCAATAATTAGCGTATTGTCATATTTTAGTGAAGCACAACAAATACAACAATATGTTTTTTGGAGTTTTGGTAGTTTAGGGAATTTGTCTTGGGATGAACTGTCTATTTTTATTAGTGTCTATTTAGTAGGTTTTCTTGGAGTTTTCACAGTAATGAAACCTTTAAATAGTTTTTTATTAGGTGAAAAATATGCGAAAAGTTTAGGAATTAATGTTAGAAGAAGTAGAATTATCATTTTAATAATTACTAGTTTACTAACGGGTGTTATCACTGCTTTTTCTGGACCCATTGCTTTTATAGGATTGGCAGTACCACATATTGCGAAATTAATTTTCACCACCTCTAATCACAAAATATTAATTCCGGCTACAGCAATAACAGGCGCAATTGTATTATTAATTTGTGACAGTATTGCACAGTTGCCAACTTTAGAATATACTTTGCCTATAAATGCAATTACTTCATTATTTGGAGCACCCGTTGTAATTTGGTTATTAATAAGAAAGAAGAAAATGTACATCTAATTGAAATCACCTAAGAAACATATCATTTTAGAAACCAGAAATTTATCTATTGGCTATCAGCATAAAAAAGCTAAAAAAATAGTTGCTCAAAATTTAAACTTTGCTTTTGAAAAAGGGAGGTTTATTGCGCTATTTGGGAAAAACGGAGTTGGAAAATCTACCCTACTCAGAACCATTTCTAAAGTTCAAAATCAATTGGCTGGAGAGGTTTTTTTAAATGATAAAAACTTGAAGGAATATAGCAGCAAAGAACTTGCTACAAATTTAAGTTTGGTCTTAACAGAAAGATTACCTGAGAGTCAACTTACCGTTTTTGAGTTGATTGCACTTGGAAGACAACCCTATACAAACTGGATTGACACATTGTCTGAAAAAGACATTGAAAAAATAAACCTTGCAATTGAACTTACCGAAATAGAACACCTAAAAGACAATCGATTTTATGAATTGAGTGACGGACAATTACAACGTGTGTTAATTGCTAGAGCCTTAGCACAAGATACAGACATCATCATTTTAGACGAACCAACTGCGCATTTAGACATGCATCATACCTATAAAATATTTCAACTCTTAAAAAACCTTGTTGATACTACCCAAAAAACAATCATCATCTCTACACATCAAATTAATTTAGCCATTGAAATTGTTGATGAACTGGTTATTATGAATTCAAATGAAGTTTTTAGTGGTAAAACAGAAGATTTAATTGAACAAAACAAACTCGAAAATCTATTTCCTAAAGAAATCTTGAGTTTCAACAAAAAATTACGTCAATTTACAATTAGTAAAAACAATTAGTTTTTCTATATTTGGTGTTAACGAACATTAAAAGACAAACTAATCAAAACACTTTATAAACTATTAATCAATGAAAAAATTAATTCTCTCTGCTAGTATAATTGCGCTATTAGTATCATGCAGTTCTAGTAAAAATGCTTCTAATTTAGATCTTAATATAGATTTTTCTACAAAATATGCTGCTTCCATTACTGAAAAAGATTTAGCAAAACATTTATTTATTTACGCTTCTGATGAATTTGAAGGTAGAGATACTGGGGAACCTGGACAGAAAAAAGCGAGTGCTTATTTAAAGAAATTTTATGTAGATCATGGAATTGCATCTCCTTTAGGTGGTGATGATTACTTCCAAGAAGTTCCTGCTGCTTTTTTAAATAAAAGAAAAAGAAGAGTTCCTTTAAAAGATTCTGAAAATGTAGTTGCATATATCAAAGGTTCTGAAAAACCAGATGAGATTGTTGTAATTTCTGCGCATTTAGATCACGTAGGAATGCGTGATGGAAAAATTTACAATGGTGCTGACGATGATGGTTCTGGTACAGTTGCTTTGTTAGAAATTGCAGAAGCATTTCAAAAAGCAGTTAAAGACGGAAAAGGACCAAAACGTTCTGTGTTATTTTTACATGTAACTGGAGAAGAAAAAGGTTTATTAGGCTCTAGTTATTATGTTCAAAATCCTATTTTCCCAATTGCTAATACAGTTGCGAATTTAAATATTGATATGGTTGGGCGTATTGACCCTAAACGCAAAGGAGAGAGAAACTATATTTATTTAATTGGAGCGGATAAGTTAAGTACAGAATTACATGAACTTTCTGAAGCCATGAATACTAAATACACAAATATTGAATTAGATTATACCTACAACGACGATAAAGATCCGAATCGTTTTTACTACAGATCAGATCACTATAATTTTGCAAAATACAATGTGCCAATTATATTTTATTTTAATGGTACACATGCAGATTATCACCAACACACTGATACTCCAGATAAAATAAATTACGACTTGTTACAAAACAGAACTCGTTTAGTTTTCCATACTGCTTGGGAAATTGCAAACAGAGACAAAAGATTGGTTGTTGACAAACCTTTAGAAGTGAAAGAATAATATTCTTGTAGATTTTTTTTAAAACCTCGCAAATTGCGAGGTTTTTTGTTTTTTAATTACAAGGTTGTTGATTTTTTAGATAAAATAGATAACTTTACTTGTTTTAGAGATTAAACATTAAATGGCATTTAAAATATAATTATTCTACAATGATTAGACCTTATATATTGGCAGAGACTAATTGGAAACATTTAAAAGATGTAAATTTTAATTTAGCTGTTCTTACTTGGGGTGCAACGGAAGCACATAATTTTCATTTACCTTATGCAACAGATGTATTTGAAGCCACTGCTATAGCAGAAAAATCTGGTGAAATTGCATGGAAAAAGGGGGCGAAAGTTGTTATTTTACCAACCATTCCTTTTGGAGTGAATACAGGGCAAACTGATATTTATCTTGATATGAATTTGAATCCTAGTTCACAATTTTTAATTCTCAAGGATATTATTACCTTACTAGATAGACAAGGAATCCATAAGTTTGTTCTTTTAAATAGTCACGGAGGTAATAACTGGAAACCTATTATAAGAGAATTAGGACTCCTTTTCCCAAAGATGTTTTTAAGTGTTGTTGAATGCCTTAAAGTTGTAAATAGAAATGATTTTTTTGATATCCCTGGAGATCATGCAGACGAAATGGAAACGAGTCTAATTCTTCATCTGAAGCCAGAACTAGTATTGTCAAAAGAATATTGGGGAGAAGGCAAAGAAAGAAAAAATAAAATTAAAGCATTTACGCAAGGTTGGGCTTGGACAGAAAGGCCTTGGTCAAAAATAACAGAAGACACAGGAATTGGAAATCCAAATGCAGCAACAAAAGAAAAAGGAGAGCGTTTTTTTAATGAAATTTGTCAAAAAATTGGTCAACTATTTTTTGATATTACTGAAGCCAATACAGAAAACCTTTATGAGTAAAAACTACCGTTAAAATACAAATAAAATCTATTGTCAATGAGCTTATTCTTTGTATTGGTTTGAATTTTTACTAAACTAATGCATAATTTTAAATAGCAACTCTTTTAAAATATCAGCTTGTGGCATTCCGTTGGCTCCAACTCCTTTGCTTTTCACGTCAGCTTCTCTAAGTAACCCTATAACTTGAGATACTTTTCGCATCGGATAATTTTTAGCAGCAGTAACATAATCTCCCACAAAATATGGATTAACTCCCAACCCTTTTGCGACACTCATTTTGTCTTTAGATTGCAGTCCATGGTATTGCAATACTTGTGTAAAAAAACTATTCAATAAAGAAATAGTCATTACAATTGGATTGTTCTTTGGGTTTTCTGCAAAATAATTGATAATTCTGTTTGCTTTTACAATTTGCTTCTCTCCTACTGCTTTTCTCAATTCGAAATTATTAAAGTCTTTCGAAATTCCAATATTCTCTTCAATATGTTCTGGAGAAATAATTGTGTCTTGCGGTAAAATGGTAATTAACTTTTCGAGTTCGTTGTTTATTTTACTTAAATCAGTTCCCAAAAACTCTACCAACATCAAAGCAGCTTTGGGTTTAATTTTATAATTTCGTCCACTTAAAACTCTACGAATCCAGTCAGAAACTTGATTTTCATATAATTTTTTACTTTCAAAAATTACACCGTGTTTTTCTATAGCTTTGTATAATTTTTTGCGCTTATCTAACTTTTTGTATTTGTAGTTGAGTACTAGTACTGTTGTTGGTTGTGGGTTTTCTGCATAAGAAACCAACTTTTCTATAGACCTACTTAAGTCTTGTGCTTCTTTGACAATAATAACTTGCTTTTCTGCCATCATTGGGTAACGTTTAGCAGAAGACGCTATTTCTTCTATAGAAACATCTCTACCATACATTACAACTTGATTAAAGCCTTTCTCAGCTTCATCCAATACCGTGGATTCTATCAAATTAGAAATTCTATCAATATAATAGGCTTCTTCTCCCATTAAAAAATAAATAGGTTTTACATTTCCGTTTTTAATATTAGTAACTATAGAATTTATTTCGTTCATTTTCTTACTTTTGATTGATGCAAAAACTCAATCTTCCAACTTATTCTTTCAAACTCAAAAGTAACGAAAAACATACGCTTATTTTTGATAATTTGAGAAAAAAATATTTTGTTCTAACTCCAGAAGAATGGGTGCGTCAACATTTTGTGCAATTTTTAATAGAGGAAAAAAAGTATCCTATTTCGTTAATTGCTTTAGAAAAACAACTGACAATTAACAACTTAAAAAAGCGTACAGATATTGTAATTTATAACAAGTTCGGAAATCCAGATATAATTGTAGAATGCAAAGCTCCACAAATAAAAATTACACAGGCTACCTTTGATCAAATTGCACGCTATAATTTAAAGCTAAAAGCGAATTATTTAATTGTAACCAACGGTATGGATCATTTCTTTTGTAAATTGGATGTTGAAAATGAAACCTATATTTTTTTAAAAGACATTCCAGATTACAAATAAAATTTGTATAAAAAATTCTAGATACAAAATTCTAAAAATGAATTCACTCAGACTAACATTCGTTTTAAATTAACGAATTCTTATATCTTTAAATAATTTTTAAAACGTAAGTTTGACACCTTGAAAACTGCAGTAGTCATATTAAATTGGAACGGACAAAAATTGTTAGAACAATTTTTACCTTCCGTTATAAATTTTAGCTCAGAAGAAGCAACTATTTATGTTGCAGACAATGCCTCTACAGATACTTCTATCCGTTTTGTAAAAGAACATTATCCTTCTGTTAAAATTATCGAAAATGCCATAAACGGAGGTTATGCTAAAGGTTATAACGATGCCCTACAATATGTTGATGCAGATATTTATTGTTTGTTGAATTCTGATATTGAAGTCACTAAAAATTGGTTAACCCCCATTATCAATCTATTCAAAAAAGAAGAAAACACAGCTATAATTCAACCTAAATTATTAGATTTTAAAGACAAAACGAAGTTCGAATATGCGGGTGCTGGAGGTGGATTTATTGATTTATTTGGATACCCCTATTGTAGAGGACGTGTATTTAATCATTTAGAAAAAGACAACGGTCAATTTAATGATGTTTCTGAAATATTTTGGGCCTCTGGAGCCTGCATGTTTATACGCTCAAAGGTATATCATCAATTAGATGGCTTTGACGAAGATTATTTTGCACATCAAGAAGAAATTGATTTATGCTGGAGAGCTCAAAATAAAGGCTATCAAGTAAAGTATGTTGGGAGTTCTACTGTATATCATGTTGGAGGCGCAACTTTACAAGAAACGAATCCAAACAAAACATTTTTAAATTTTAGAAATAGTTTGCTAAATGTGACAAAGAATGTCCCTAAAAAATGGTTTTTATTTGTTGTTTTTTCTCGCTTGCTATTAGATGGAATTGCAGGTATTAAATTTTTGATTGAGCTAAGACCGATACATACTTGGGCGATTGTTAAAACCCATTTTAGCTTTTATAGATACTTTAACACCTTTCTTAAGAAACGTAAAAAACTTCAGAAAAAATCGGATTATAACCTACATACTAGTGTTGTTTGGCAATATTTTGCCTTGGGAAGAAAAAAGTTTGAAGATTTGAAATAATCTTTTTTATAAAATATCCAAGCCGCCTTTTCCTTCTCTTAATACCAAAGGCTCAGAATCTGTTAAGTCAATGACTGTAGAAGCTTCGTTATCTCCATAACCACCATCAATAACAAGATCAACTTTATGCTGCCATTTTTCAAAAATTAATTCTGGATCTGTTGTGTATTCAATAACATCATCTTCGTCATGAATTGATGTTGAAACTATTGGGTTTCCAAGGGCTTTAACAATTTCTAATGCAATGGCATTGTTAGGAACACGAATTCCGACTGTTTTTTTCTTTTTAAAAACATTTGGTAATGATTTACTACCTGGTAACACAAACGTATAAGGTCCAGGTAAAGCCCTTTTTAAAAGTTTATAGGTTGATGTATCAATTTGTTTGACATAGTCAGATAAATGGCTTAAATCGTTGCATATGAAAGAAAAGTTGGCTTTTTCTAGTTTGACTCCTTTGATTTTTGCAATTCTCTCTAAGGCTTTTGTGTTCGTTATATCACAACCCAACCCGTAAACAGTATCTGTTGGGTATATAACCAAACCACCATTTTGTAAAACTTTTACAACTTTATCAATTTCTTTTGGATTCGGATTTTCTTTATAGATTTTAATTAACCTTGCCATTTTTTTGGGCTTACTTCCAGTTTCCAAAGTTAATAAAAAAGCTCAATTGAATTTCAATCGAGCTTATTTATTATGTGAAGTAATCTTTGATTAATTTTCTACCAACCTAAATCCTTCTCCATGAATATTTAAGATTTCAACCTTTTCGTCGTCTTTTAAATATTTACGCAATTTTGCAATATACACATCCATACTACGAGATGTAAAATAATTATCATCTCTCCATATTTTTGTCAATGCTAATTCTCTTGGCATTAAGTCGTTTTTATGAACTGCCAACATTTTTAGTAGTTTACTTTCTTTTGGAGATAGTTTTTGATTTTCTCCTCCGTCATAAGACAAGTGTCTTAATTTAGAATTAAAGAAGAATTTACCTATTGTAAACTCAAACTCATCAGACTCTTTGCTTGAGCCTGACTCTTTTCTTTGTAAGATTGCTTTTATTTTAAATAATAAAACTTCAGAATCAAAAGGCTTGTTAAGATAATCATCTGCTCCAACTTGATATCCTTTTAAAACATCTTCTTTCATTGTTTTTGCAGTTAAGAAGATAATTGGAATCTCTTTGTTTGTTACACGAATGTCTGCCGCTAATGAAAACCCGTCTTTACGGGGCATCATTACGTCTAAAATACACAAATCAAAATCGTTATTTTTAAATTCAATTAACCCTTCAATTCCGTCTTTTGCATGTGTAATATTGTAATCATGCAATGCTAGATAATCCTTTAAAACTGTTCCGAAATTTGGATCGTCTTCTACTAATAATATTTTTTTACTTCCCATAATATTGATATTTATTTATTTTAAATTAATGGCAATTTTACCGTAAACGTACTTCCTTTTCCTTTTTCACTATCTACAAAAACCGTTCCTTGATGGTTTTCTACAATTTCTTTTACATAAGCCAATCCCAAACCATGACCTTTTACATTATGAATATTCCCTTTATGCTCTCTATAAAATTTATCAAACACATATTTTTGGGCATTTTTACTCATCCCTATTCCGTCATCTTTTATTTTTAACATAAAAAATTTAGAAGTGCTTTCTGTAAACACCTCTATGTTTGGCTCTTCGTTAGAATATTTTAAGGCATTTTCTAACATATTTACAACAACATTGGTTAAATGCAAATCATTTCCGAGTACTTCAGATTGTAGTGCGTGTAAATTTGTATTAATATTTCCGCTTTTATCATTTAATAATAAACGAACGTGAGAAATTGCATCTTCAATAATATCGTGCATATCAATTGCACTCTTATTTATATCTATTTGGTTTTTTTCTAGTTTTGAAATTCGCAATACATTTTCTACTTGTGCGTGCATCCTTTTATTTTCCTCACGAATCATTGTAACATAACGATTTACTTTTTCGTTATCATTTATAATCTTCGGATTTTTTATAGCATCTAACGCTAAATTAATTGTAGCAATTGGTGTTTTAAACTCGTGGGTCATGTTGTTGATAAAATCAGATTTTATTTCAGAGATTTTTTTCTGTTTGATGATTTGATACAACGAACTTGAAAACGCTACAATAATTATAAATATAAAAAATACAGATAGCAGTAATATGCTAGAAATATCTGCTAAAATATGCTCTTGTTGGTCTGGAAAAGTTACATATAATTTAAAGTTACTCTTCCCACTATCATCAACAAATAAAGGCGAACCTATACTGTTTGATTTGTTTATCGTATAATACCCAGATTTTAAATTTGTTAAATATCCATCAGAACTGTAAACCCCGTATTTAAAATTTATGGTTATTCCTCTTTTAGTAAATTCGTTTTTTAATGTAGCATTCAACTCTCTATTGCTTATTCTTTGGTGGATAGGAAATGAAGATTTATAAACATTAAATGCATCTTTGATAAACGTTTCTTCGTACTCTGGATATCTTTTTATACTGGTAAAAATTTTAGAGGTATTGTTTTTTGAAAAATCGGAGTTCGGAGAGAATTTGTTGGCATTAAAAATATCTTCTCTACCTGTAATTCTTTTTACAACCAAACTGTCATTTTCTAAAAAATCTGCTGGAATTTTAATATTTTGTTCTAAAACAGTTAAACTATATGCTGTGATCTGCTTACCCGTAGTATCTATTTGTTGTAAAAAAAAGTTTCGAAGTTCATTGCTATTCGCTTTTTGTGGCTTGTCTAATAAAGGCTTTATTTTTCTTTGAAATTCAGCATACTCTTTCTGTGCTACTTCTTCAGAAACACTGGTTAGTGAGATTTTAACATCGTTAATAAATTGTTTCTTTTTTGTTTCAACTGCATTGCTAATCCAATACACCTGAACCGTTACAATTCCGATTAAAGAAAAGCTCATTAGAGCAACAATAAGGACAAACATTTTTTTACCCATTCTTCAAAAATATGCGTTTCTTATATGTTAATTAACGTTTTTAACGCATATTAACAAAAATAGTGATTTTTTAAGTATTTTTTAAGAAAATTTTTAAATATATTAAAATTGAAGTCGTTTATTTTGTTAAATTATTATGAATCTTCATAATTTGATTTAACAAGTTGTCCGAAGTATTATTTAAAATGATATAATTAGATAACAATGCTTTTTTTGAATCTTTCCATTGATTTCGAATTCTGTTTCTAACGTCGGTTTCAGAAGCTCCATCTCTATGAACAACCCTTTGTATTCTTGTGTTTTCATCAGCTACAACAGTAATTATCTTATCACATAAAGCGTCGCTAGAGTTTTCAAATAAAATTGCATTTTCATACAACACATATTCTTTGTTACTATTTGTTGCTACAAACTCTTTAAAATGTTTATATACTTCTGGATGCACAATAGAGTTTAAAATAGCGAGTTTTTTTGGATTCGTAAAAACAACATTGGCAATAAAAACTTTATTTAATTGATTGTCTAAGTAGGCTTCATTCCCAAATTCTTTGCAAATTTGCTCTTTAATTATTATAGATGTTGTCATTAATTTCTTAGCTTCTTCATCTGCAAAATAAACTACAATGTTTCCAACTTTTTGAAACATTTTTGCTGCTGTAGATTTCCCGCTTCCAATTCCGCCTGTTAAACCAACTACCATCTTATTTCTGAATTAAATATTCTATTTTGTTCGGATTGAGCTTAACTGAGGTAACAAAATCGGGCTTAGTGATTACTTTAGGAATTAAATAATTTAAATTATTGCTAAGCGAATTGTTATAGTCACAAATAATTTTAAAAGATGTAGCATTAACTTTGCTAAAATTTGTCAAACCTACCTGATAAAAAACCTTTACGACTTTAGGAAATGTTGTAACCGATACACTATCAGGTAAATTAATTATTTCAAAAGGCGACTCTAAGTTTCCTTCTGTAAAACGATCAACTTCCCCAAAAACAGTGACTTCTTTTGTGTTAAATTTTATCACATCAGAAATTTCATTAATTTTTAGAGTTTGATTTACCGATTTAGAAATATCCTTCAAAACAAGTTTATTAAGATATAGTTTTTGTAAGGTGTCTATTTGAGATTTTGGCCCAGAAACAAGAGTAGAATCTGGAGATATCACTATTGAGTTTGTAAGATGATACCCTAATTTGAACGAGAAATCAAAAACTCCTTGAATTGGAATTTTCTTTGACGTGAGTTGACCTAAATTTAAAAAAATAGTGTCTTGGGCAATTCCATTAATTAAAAAATTGTTTGAAATCTGATTTTGAATATCAATTTTTTGATTTTCAATAAGGAGGTAATATGTTGTGTTAGATTTACGCTGTAGTTTCTTCGCATCTAGCTGTATGGTGTTCTTGAAAATGCTTTTTACAAATAGTCGAAATCCAGATGCTCTTATTTGAATATCTATTCTCTCTAAGGGCGAACTTTCTAACAATTTATCTTGCGGTATGTTCACATACTCAATAGGAAAGGTAATAACAGCTTGATATTCTTTAGATAGTTTTGTAAGCAACCAAAAAAATAAAGCTGCGGTCAAAGCAACAAAAAAAGATTTTGGTATTTTATGTTGATTTTTTTCTTTTTGCATCTAGTTTTCAAATAATACTTGCAAGCTACATAAAGCAATTTAAAAACACAACGATAAAAGATGTATTCAACAAAAAAAGAGAGCATATTGCTCTCTTTTATTTATTAAATAATCACTTATTATTTTTTCGCCGGAGCGTTTAACTTATTTGTTAAATCTAAAGAAATAGCTGCGCGTTCGAACTTTATTTTTCCAGCACCTGTTTCAATGGTAACAGTATTATCACTTTCATGTAATTCTACAATTTTACCATGTATTCCACTACTTGTAATAACTCTTGTTCCTTTTGAAATCTCAGCTTGAAATTTTTTCTCTTTTTTTTGTTTTGTCATTTGTGGTCTAATCATAAAAAAGTAGATCACTATAATCATTGCCAAAAAAGGTAACATACTTCCAAATCCTCCAGCACTTGCTTGTAAAATCATCATTTTCTTATTGTTTCTTATTTACGATTCCTTTGATTTTTAAAATTTCTCTTCCAACAGCTGTATTTGTAAATAATGTTACATCTTTAACTTGTCTTCCACTACCTTTACCAGCAGTATTAAACTTTACTTCAATATTGGTAGATTCTCCTGGTGCAATTGGCTTGTCTTTTGGCCAAGTTGGCACTGTACAACCACAAGTTGTTTTTGCATCAGTAATTATTAAAGGAGATTTACCTGAGTTAGTTATAACAAAAGTTGTTTCAATAATTGCACCTTCTGTTACAGTTCCAAAATCGTGTTCTTTTTTGTCTAAGGTAATTATTGGTGCACCTTTACTAATGTCTAAATCTCTTTTCTTAGCGTCAGCTAATTTAGATGGATTTATTTTTGCAGCTGCATTTCCTCCTGAACATGCTGTTAAAATTCCTAATGAAACAGCTAAACTAAAAACAATTATTTTTTTCATGATTTAAAAATTTTATGTAAAAATACTAAATTATAACAATCCTCTACCAATTTTTTCAAGTCTTTTATTTTCAGAATACTCTCTAGAGAGTTTATCTAATACTCCGTTAATAAAATAACCACTCTTGTTTGTAGAATAATCTTTGGATATCTCTATGTACTCATTTATTGTAACGCGAACTGGAATCGACGGGAATTTTAAAAATTCGCAAATTGCCATTTTTATTAAAATCATGTCAATATCTGCAATTCTTTCTGCTTCCCAATTAGGAGTTTTACTACTAATATCTTCTTCGAATGACGTATGGTTCAGCATAACTTTTCTAAACAAATCTGACACAAACTGCGCATCATCTTCATCTTTATACAAGCTCCCTAGCGTTAATGGTTTATTTTCTTTTGCTTTGTTTAACGTTCTTAAAATCCAAGTATTCACAAACGGAATATCATCTAACCAACTAATAACTTGGTCTTCATAATATTCTGCTAATTTAGCGTCTGGTGCAATAATTTCCGCAAAAAAATCTTGAGCGAAATTTTTATCGGCTTTAAAAGAATTATCCTTAGAATTCATATATTTAATATACAAATCACTTATTTGCAATTTCTGCCAAATAATATTTACATATTCATCATCATTTTCCCAATTAGTTAATTTCTGATTAGAAATATGATCAGAAATAGAAGTGCTATTTGCAATGCAAGCTATGACTTTGTTGTTAATAAACTTAGTGTTTGGCTGTAAGTCTTCTTTGGTAGCAAGATGTTTCTTTTTAGAGATTTCTATTTGCTGTACTGCTAATTTTTGAACCTCAACCAGCATTTGCAATTGCAAAACATACAAGTCTAACAATTTTTGAATGCTGTGTTTTAAGAATTTTTCTTCTTTTACTAAATCATCAGTTTTTGAGGTTGTAATTGCATAAACTGATTGCATTACTTTGACTCTTATATGTCTTCTATTAATCATTCTAAAGAACTTATTTAAAAAAAAGAGCGGTAGAAATTTCTAACGCTCTGCAAAAATATAATTTTTATTGTAATCTACTACTTGTTTTTCTCATTTTTACGAGCATCAATTCTACTTTGTGCTATATTAAACGCAGCTCTATGGGTTGTAATGTTTTCTTGCTCTGAAAGGTTAAAAATATCTAATGTTGTATTGTAAATATTTTCTGTTTTTCTGATAATTTCATCTTTACCATACCCTTCTAACTCAGCATACACATTGATAATTCCTCCTGCATTAATTAAAAAATCTGGCGCATATGCAATTCCTTTTTCCTTTAATAACCTTCCGTGTTTTACTTCATCAGCTAATTGATTATTAGCCGCTCCAGCAATAACTTTTGCTTTTAATTGCCCAATTGTTTCATCATTAATTGTTGCTCCTAAAGCACAAGGTGCATAAATATCTACATCTAATCCATAAATATCGTTTCCTAAAACAACATTTGCACCGTATTTTTTACTAAGCTCTTCTAAACGAACTTCGTTGATGTCGTTAACAACAACTTTAGCACCTTCATCTGTAATGTAGTTAACCAACGTTTCTCCAACGTGACCAACTCCTTGTACTAAGATTTTCTTTCCGTATAAATTGTCTGTCCCAAATTGATATTTAGCCGCAGCTTTCATCCCCATATAAACTCCATAGGCTGTTATTGGTGATGGATTTCCTGCTCCACCTTTACTTTCTGAAATCCCTGTGACATGCGGAGTAACTTCTCTTATTACATCCATATCTCGAGTTTCCATTCCAACATCTTCAGCTGTAATATATTTTCCACTTAAAGAATCTACAAATTGACCAAAACGACGCATCAAATCATCATTTTTTTGTGACTTTGCGTCTCCAATAATTACAGCTTTACCTCCTCCAAGGTTTAAGCCTGTAATTGCAGATTTAAAAGTCATCCCACGAGATAAACGCAATACATCATTTAATGCATGCCACTCACTTTGGTATGTCCACATTCTTGTTCCTCCTAAAGCAGGACCTAAAACCGTATTATGAATACCAATAATTGCTTTTAAACCTGTATCTTCGTCGTTGCAAAAAACGATTTGCTCATGACCATCAAAAGAAACCTGTCCAAAAACAGGGTCATTTTTTAACTCTTTTGTGTCTAATATATTTGTTGTCATTTTATTGAGTTTACAATTGAAATTTAATATTTCTTAAAATTAATGGCGCAAAAATAAGTTTTTAGCAATTCAAATCAAAAAAAACAAAGTTTAATTATAATATTATTAAGAGTAATACCAACATTAAACAAAATAATAAATTAAAAAAAGCAGCAATAATATTTGTAAATGAAAGCATTACAATACTTAAATAAATATTTTTTAAAATATAAATACAGGTTATTGATTGGTATTTTTATTACCGTTTTATCAAAGATTTTATCCTTAAGAATCCCTAGGTTTATTGGAGACTCCTTTAATATTGTAGATGAATACAGAAAAGGTGTTGTTCCAAATACAGATGATGTAAAACATCAACTATTAATTAATATTTTATTGATTATCGGAGTTACGTTGGTGGCTGGATTTTTCACTTTTTTAATGCGTCAAACAATAATTGTTACGTCTCGTTTGATTGAGTTTGATCTAAAAAACGAAATCTATCAGCAGTATCAACGCTTATCTATCAATTTTTATAAAAAAAATAGAACTGGAGATTTAATGAATAGAATTAGCGAAGACGTTTCTAAAGTTAGAATGTACTTCGGTCCTGCAATTATGTATAGCATGAATATGATTGTATTGTTTGCTGTTGGATTTTATCAAATGTTTAGCATTGATGCAAAACTTACGATGTATACTTTAATTCCGTTTCCCGTTTTATCAATATCCATATTTATATTGAGCAAGGTTATCAATGAAAAAAGTACCATCGTTCAACAATATTTATCAAAATTAACAACATTTAACCAAGAGTTTTTCTCGGGTATTAATGTGGTAAAATCATACGGAATTGAAAAATCCATCATCAGTAGTTTTGATACGTTAGCCAATGATAGTAAAGAAAAAAACATAGACTTATACAAAGTACAAGCTATCTTTTTTCCACTAATGATATTGCTAATTGGAGCTAGTAACTTGTTGGTAATTTATATTGGTGGAAAACAATATATAAATGGTGAAATTCAGATTGGTGTTATCGCTGAGTTTATTTTGTATGTAAATATTTTAACTTGGCCCGTAGCAATTGTAGGTTGGGTAACTTCTATGGTGCAACAAGCAGAAGCATCTCAACTAAGAATTAATGAGTTCTTAAAACAAGTTCCTGAAATAAAAAACACGGCTACACAACATACAGAAGTTATTGGTAGTGTTGAGTTTAAAAATGTGAGTTTAGTTTATGATGACACAGATATAACTGCTTTAAAAAATGTAAGTTTTAAGGTAAATAAGGGAGAAACCATTGCTGTTTTAGGAAAAACTGGTTCAGGAAAGTCTTCAATTATCAATTTAGTTTCTAGATTGTATGATGCTACAGAAGGTATTGTTTTAATTGACAACACACCTATTAAAGAATTGAATTTAACCGATATAAGAGATCAAATTGGATTTGTACCTCAAGATCCGTTTTTATTTTCTGACACCATTGAAAACAACATAAAGTTTGGTAAAGAAGATGCAACCAAAGAAGAAATTATTTTAGCTGCAAAGAATGCTGTAATACATGATAACATTATTGATTTTAAAGATAAATACAACACCATTCTTGGAGAAAGAGGTGTAACGCTTTCTGGTGGACAAAAACAACGTTTAAGTATCGCAAGAGCTATCATTAAAAATCCTAAAATTTTAGTTTTTGACGATTGTTTATCTGCTGTAGATACAGAAACCGAAGAGCAAATACTTTCCAACCTAGAAAAAGTTTCAAAAGCAAAAACAACATTCATTATTAGTCATAGAGTTTCATCAGCAAAAAATGCAGATAAAATTATTGTATTGGATAATGGAGAAATTACACAACAAGGTACTCATAATCAATTAATAACAGTTGATGGTTATTACAAAGAGTTGTATGAGCAACAACTTTTAGAAAAAGAAAACTAATGATTCATTAGAAAAAGTAAAATATTTTTTTAGATTTGTTTAACAAACCTAAAAAAAATTAATTTTATTAATAAATTATATTATGGCAGAAAGAGTAGAACAAGAAGAAATATTTTCTCAAGTTTTAAGAGCAGGAAGAAGAACGTATTTTTTTGATGTAAGATCGACGAAAGCAGATGATTATTACTTAACTATTACAGAGAGTAAAAAATTTACTCATGATGACGGTTCTTTTCATTATCAAAAGCATAAAATATATCTTTATAAAGAAGATTTTGCTGAGTTTAATGACATGTTAAAAGCTGCAACTGATTACATTGTGAATGAAAAAGGACAAGAAGTAATTAGTGAAAGACATCAGAAAGATTACAAAAAAGAAGAAGTTGTTTCTGAGACAGAGACGACGACAGAAAGTTTTACAGATGTTTCTTTTGATGACATCTAAAATTCAAATAACTCTCACAAAAAACGCCATCTATTTTAGATGGCGTTTTTATTTATATAGCACTTAGCATAATGTTACTTTTAGCCACAGTTTCTTCCCACTCTTTCTCGGGGTCACTTTCTTTTGTAATTCCGCCACCAACATAAATTTCTGCATGTTGGTTTTTAATTTCCATACACCTTAAATTTACAAATAGATGAGAATTGTTATTTGACCCCATATATATTTCACCTAAATAACCTGTGTAATAAGACCGATTGTAATTTTCGTTTTCTAAAATAAATTGCTTTGCTTTTTCTTTTGGTAACCCACAAACTGCTGGTGTTGGATGCAGTAAGTTTACTAAAGAAAATAACTGTTTTTCCATTACCGCTCCTTTTATTTCAGTTCGTAAATGTACTAAAGAGCCAGCTTTTACAGTTTCTGTTTTCAGCTGTTTTAAATTGTTAGAAAAAAGAGCAAGTTTCTTCATAATATAATCTGTAACAATTTGTTGTTCTTCAATTTCTTTAGCACTCCAACTCACTTTTTCATTGTTTTTAAAGACTTGTGTTCCTGCTAAAGACATGGTTGTAAAATTAGTATCTTCTACCATGAGCAATGTTTCTGGAGTGGCTCCAAACCATAATCCGATTTTTGGATGAAACCAAACATACACAAACGTATTGGGGTACATTTGCAGTAATCTTTCAAAAATCTCCTCTACTTCTATTCCGTTAATCGCAATAATTTCTTTTCTTGAAATAACAACTTTTTTAAATGCGCTCTTTGCAATTGCTTCAATTGCTTTTTGCACAATTGAAATGTGTTTCTCTTTTGAAGTTTCATCAAAATGCACAAAATTTGTTAACTTAATTTGCTGCTCTACAAAAGGCACTTTAATTAATTCTGATTGCTCTAGCGGAAAAAAAACTGTTTTTTTTAAAGTATTAAAAGGTGCAAAAACAAAACCAGAAGCATTAAAGTCTGATATAATTGTATGCAGTAAATCATCTTTTTGGAAAAGACCAAAAACAGTTGTGTCGTTTGGTTTTTTATAAGCAACAAAGGGCAACTTGTTTTTATAGGTGTTTTGTATTTTATCTATAAGTAATTTCAATGGAGTTGTTTTAGTAATTCTGATTTTATCAATTCAAATTGTGTCCAAACTAATGCGTGACCGGTATCAGGAACAGTTATCAACTTGAATTGTTCTTCTGGAAATTGCTCTTGTAAAAATAATGAATTCTCATAAGGTACAATTCCATCTTCATCTCCGTGAATACTTATAATTTTTGACGGGTTCAGCTTCCAGTTATGTTCAAATTTTTCTAATTCTGTTCTGTGGTTCATTTTTTCTTCTGAAGCAGATTTCCAAATAGTCGGAACCAACCAACGAGTTGCTTTCCATTTGTAAAAATTCAACATCCAAGGCATTGGTTCCACTTTGCTATAAACCGCAGGTGCTACTAAAACAATCTTTTTATACGCAGCTTTTACAGCTAAAGCAATAGGACCTCCGTAAGAATATCCCACAATAATCGTTTTATTTTTATCTAAAGTTTTAAGAATATCATTTAATATTTCAACTTCAAAAGTTAACGATTTTTGCACCGTATGTGTATCTTCAAAACCATAACCGACTCTATCATACGAAATCATATTTGCTTTTACATTAAGCAAAGAATCTGCTAAATATTTTTTAAAATCTAGTAAAGAGCCAGGGGCACCATGTACAGAAACAAGGGTAGTTTTAGAAGTGTCAATTTCTTTTTGCATGGATAAAATCCGATACTCAAACCCTTTATATGAGTTGGTTTTTATTGTTGGTTGATACATATTATCTTTAAATTCATCTATAACTTCTGAAGTAGACTTTGGCGAAGAAAAATTTAAAAATAAAAAGTAAAAAACGAACAACAGAACAACTACAATCGCAAACGTAATTTTTAAAATCTTTTTAAAACGACTCATAAATTACTTTTTCTCTAATATAATATTGGTGAGTTTGCATAAAGAAACAAGTTCGTTGTTTTCATTTACAATTCTTATTTCCCATAAATGCGTTGTTCTTCCTCTGTGAATAATTTTTGCTGTAGCAATAACAAATCCTTCTTTAACACTTTTTAAATGATTTGCGCTTAGTTCTATTCCTTTAACAATAAATTTTTCATGATCTATAAAGTAACTAGAAGCTGCACTCCCAACACTTTCTGCAAGTGCTGCCGTTGCACCTCCATGTAGGATTCCGTAAGGTTGATGGACTGTTGAATTTACAGGCATTTTTGCAACCAAAAAATCTTCACCAACATCAATATAGTTAATAGCTAATGTTTCCATCAACGTGTTTTTACACATTGTATTAAATCTGTTTAATATTGCTTCTTTGTTTAACATTCTACTAAATTTAATGGTAAAAATACATATAATTTGTTGTATTTTTGCAGCCATTATTACAAGATCATTTGAATGTATAAAGTACGTATCATATTAGACACTAAAGAAGATGTAATTAGAACAATTACAGTAAACAATGCTATAACATTAGAAGAACTACATTCTTTAATAGCAACCTCTTTTGGATTTAACGGACAGGAAATGGCTTCTTTTTACAGAACAGATAATGAGTGGAATCAGGGAGAGGAAATTCCACTATTTAACATGTCTGAATTTGGTGACGAACTTTCTATGAGCACCTGTATTTTAAATGAAACCTTGCCTAATATTGAAGACAAATTAATTTATGTGTATGATTTCTTTAGCATGTGGACGTTTTATGTTGAAGTTATTGACCTTTCTGATGAAGAGATTGAGGAGCCAATACTAATTATGTCTGTTGGTGATATACCAGATGAAGCTCCTGAAAAAGAATTTGTTGCCGAAAAAAATGAAGATGCTTTTTCTGATGACGAATTCGATTCTTTTGAAGATTATGATTTTGATAATTATTAAATTGTAACTTTTCCTTAAATTGTTCGTCGAATAACCATAATCGACTATAACAATTCTCTTTGGAAACAATCTTATCACTAAAAAACTTAGATAAAAAATTTGGCCCTGTACATGCTGTAAATAATCTTTCTTTTGATATTCAAAAAGGAAATGTTTATGGAATTTTAGGTCCAAACGGAAGTGGAAAATCCACCACTTTAGGAATCATTTTAAATGTTGTAAACAGAACTTCTGGAGAATTTAGCTGGTTTAATGGAGGCTTATCTACACACGAAGCTTTGAAAAAAGTGGGAGCCATTATTGAGCGCCCAAATTTTTATCCATACATGACCGCATCTCAAAATTTAAAATTGATTTGTAAAATTAAAGGCGTTCCCTATGAAAATATTGATGAAAAATTAAAAACAGTAAACCTTTACGAACGTAGAGATAGCAAGTTTAAAACTTTTTCTTTAGGGATGAAACAACGTTTGGCAATTGCTTCGGCATTATTAAACAATCCTGAGATTTTAATTTTAGACGAACCAACAAATGGTTTAGATCCGCAAGGAATTCACGAAATTAGACAGATCATAAAAAATATTGCTAAAAACGGTACAACTATTTTATTAGCTTCTCACTTATTAGACGAAGTTGAAAAAGTATGTAGCCACGTTGTTGTAATTAGAAAAGGTGTTAAATTGTATTCTGGTAGAGTTGATGAAATGACAGCTTCAAAAGGACTTTTTGAGCTTAAGGTGGATGAAAATGAAGAACAACTTATAGAATTATTAGAAAATCACGCTTCTATAAGTTCTGTAAAAAAAGAAGACGAAATAATCATAGCAACTTTAAAAGATGAAATGAATGCAGCAGAAATGAATGCTTATTTATTTAGCAAAGGAATTACGTTGTCTCATTTGCTAAAACGCAAACCAAGTTTAGAGCAACAATTCTTAGATCTTACAAACAACAATTAATCAACCGAATGTCAGTTCGAGCCTGCCTGTCGGCAGACAGGTGCAGTCGAGAACAAATTCATAAAAATATACAACACCATGTTTAGATTACTAAATATAGAATTTCATAAATTAAAACACAATAGAGCTAGTAAAGTTTTATCCATCATTTATTTTGGACTATTAACATCCATTGCATTAATTGCGGCTATTAAATTTGATATCGGCCCTATTAAGTTTCACTTAGCTGATCAAGGAATTTTCAACTTTCCATATATCTGGCACTTTAACACTTACATGGCAGCAATATTTAAGTTTTTCTTATTGCTTGTAATTGTATCTATGATGGCAAACGAATACAGTAATAAAACGCTCAAACAAAATCTAATTGATGGGTTGAGTAAAAAAGAATTTATTCTTTCTAAGTTTTACACAGTATTGGTTTTTGCAGCTGTTTCAACACTATTTGTGTTTATTACTTCATTAATTTTAGGCTTTATATATTCTGACTATAATGAGTTATCCATCATTTTTTCAGATTTAGAATATTTATTAGCCTTTTTTATTAAGCTAGTTGGATTTTTCTCTTTCGGATTATTCTTAGGAATCTTGGTAAAAAGATCTGCCTTTGCAGTAGGTGCAATGGTTGTTTGGCTAATTGTAGAAAGCATGTTTAAAGGGTATTTATTTTATTCCTTTAGAAATGAAGATAGCACAACAGAACATGTAAATAGCATTATGCAGTTCTTACCCTTAGAGTCAATGCAAAACCTTATAAAAGAGCCATTTACAAAACTTGGGGCTGTAAAATCTGTTGCCAATCAAATTGGAGAAACAATAACGAAAGATTTTGGCGTTCAGTTTACTGATATAATTATTGTTTCTATTTGGACTGCAATCTTTGTTTACTTGTCATATGCATTGCTAAAAAAGAGAGATTTATAATACTTTTCAATATATTTGACGTTTGAATAAAAATCTGTCAAATGAAAAGAGTTTTAAGTGTTTTTATATTTCTATTTACCATAACAACGTACGGACAAAAAGAAGCTAATTTCTGGTATTTTGGTAAAAATACAGGTTTAGATTTTACAACGGGAACACCTATTCCCCTTACTAACGGAAAACTAAGCACACTTGAAGGCTGCTCTACAATATCTGATAAAGACGGGAAGTTATTGTTTTATTCTGATGGAACTACTGTTTATGATAGTTCTCATCAAGTAATGAAATATAGCAATGGCGCATTAGCTTCAAATTTATATGGTGACCCATCTAGTACGCAATCTGCTCTAGTGGTTCCAAATCCCGCTGACTCTAATATTTACTATATTTTTACAGTACAAGCTTATGGTGGTAATGGCTTTAATTACTATACAATCGACATTTCTAAAAATGGTGGATTGGGAGAGATTGTAAGCGGACCTATAAATTTATCTAACGGAAAAGCAGCTTCTTGGTCAGAAAAAGTAACTGCTGTTCAAGGGGTTGATTGCAATACTATTTGGATTTTATCTACGGTTAACAACCAATTTTATGCTTATAAAATTGACGCAAATGGAGTTGACACTGCTAATCCTGTAATTAGCAATACTAATTATACGCTCAGAGATCGAAGAGGATATTTAAAAGTATCTCCTGATGGAAAAAAAATAGCACTTGCCGATTTCACTTTTAGAAATAATAACAATATAGGTACTGGAAATTTTGTTTTGTATGATTTTGATAGCTCTAATGGAACTGTTGCAAATACAGCAACTATTTTAGGAAGTGCTCAAACAGATGGAGCATATTATGGAGTGGAATTCTCACAATCATCTGCCAAATTATATGCTTCCACATTCGATGGAGCTAACAATAAAGTCTATCAATTCGATTTAACAAAAAACAATGTTTCAACAACAAAGCAACTAATTCATTCTCAAATTGGGTATCGCGGAGCTTTGCAATTAGGACCGGATGGAAAAATTTATGCAGCTGTTCCAATAAGTTATGAAGTTGGAACTCAATTTTTAGATGTGATTGAGAATCCGGATGAAGATGCTTTAAATATAAATTATACAGAAAATAAAATAAATTTAGGAGTTGGAATGGCAACACAAGGGCTTCCTCCATTCATTCAATCTTTCTTTTCACCTGTAAAAATATTGGATAGCGATACTAAAACCATCAATCTAACACTAGAAACACAGCAAGTGTGTATTGGAGATTCATTTAGTTTTGAACCTGAATTAAATGGTATTGCTGGTTCAACTTTTGCATGGACCAAAACCGATGACCCAAGTGTAAATATTAACACAAGAAAAATTACTATTGACTATGCCAATTACGGATCTGGAACCTATAATTTAGAAATGATTATCAATGATGGCTGTGGAAGAATAAAAAAATACAATGGTTCTGTAGAAATTTTATTTGTTCCAAAACCAACATTAACACCAATTCCTGTTTACGAGCAATGTGATATTGACGCAAACCCAATAGACGGAATTACCACTTTTAACCTTGAACCTAAAGAAACTGAGCTAACCAACAATGAAGCTGGAATTTCTGTTGATTTTTATGAAATTACTGATACCAATTTTACTTCTCCAATTACCAATAAAGTTGGTTATAGGAATACCGTTTCTACCAATACGGGCAATCACAAGTTAGCTGTAAGACTTACCTACACAACTACTGGTTGTTATACCGATGGTGAAATTGAGTTAAAAGTAAATGCAACCACTTTAAATACCTATCCTGATTTATACCTGTGTGAAATTGACTTAAATGCTGGCACTCCAAATTCGAGAAACAGCCAAGGCTCTGGAAATGCTTTTTTTGATTTTGACGCTAAAACCAATGACATCATTGCCAATTCTAATGGAGCCTTTACTTTAGCAACACATGCTTTTGAATATTACAGAACGGCTAACGACGCCTCTTTGCAAACCAATCAAATTATCGCTCCGTATAATGACGATTTATTTACAAACAATTCAGATGTTTTTGTTCGTATCTCTACAAAAGGAACAAATGCCTGTTCAGGAATTGGGCAATTCAAGGTTTTTTTGAATCCACGCCCTGTTCCGCAAGGAAATATAGATCCAATATATTTATGTGTTAACAACCCAATCGACAATCCACAACAACTAACGACAGATTTAAATGGATATACCGGAGTTCCATCAGACACCTATCAATGGTTTTTAGACGGTAATTTAATTTCTGGGGCAACCAATGCGATTTACAAAGCAAACGCAGAAGGAACCTATAAAGTAGAAGCCTATAGAGCGTATCAGAATGCTGCTTCTGACTTAACAGATGATTCTTCTTGTACAGGCTATAATACTTTTACTGTAGTTGAATCTAACAAAGCATTGATTGTTTCTACAAAATTAATTGACGATCAAGACAATCCTGAAGCAAATGTTTTAACCATTACTGTTTCTGGCGTTGGGAATTATGAATATGCTTTAAACACTTCAAGCGCTACTGCTTTTACAAAAGGAACAGAAAACCTTACATTTACTTTTAACGATGTAAAACCAGGTTTAAACACCGTCTATATTCGCGATGTAAATGGTTGTGGACTTGTTAGTAGCCAAAAATTATCTTTCTTGTTTTTTCAACGACATTTTTCTCCAAATAATGATGGTATTTATGATACTTGGAAGATTTTAGGCGCAAACAATACTTTTTACAAATCTGTAAGAGTAGAAATTTTTGATCGCTACGGAAAAGCGGTAGGTCTTATTACAGATAAAAATGGAAATGGCTGGGACGGAACATACAACGGTAGTAAATTGCCTTCTAATGACTATTGGTTCAATGCCGTTTTAGAAGATATCAATGGCTCTTTTAGAAAAGAAACTGGTCATTTTAGTTTGCTTAGAAAATAAGTGCAACTTCTTTTAATTTCCGTTTCTTAATCTGTATTTTTGTTGTTATGGATTTTCAATTACACTCAAAATTTAAACCGACTGGAGATCAACCAGAAGCCATCAAACAACTTTCTGAAAGTATTGTCAACGGAGAAAAATACCAAACCTTATTAGGTGTTACAGGTTCTGGAAAAACCTTTACGGTAGCTAATGTTGTAGAGAAAATAAACAGACCAACCTTGGTGTTGGCACATAACAAAACCTTAGCAGCCCAATTGTATTCTGAATTCAAACAGTTTTTTCCAGAAAACGCTGTAGAGTATTTTGTTTCGTATTATGATTATTACCAACCAGAAGCATACATTCCTGTTACTGGAACTTATATTGAAAAAGATTTATCAATTAATGACGATATAGAACGCCTTCGAATTAGCACCTCTTCTTCTCTACTTTCTGGCAGACGAGATGTGTTGGTAGTTGCTTCGGTTTCTTGTTTATACGGAATTGGAAATCCGGTTGAATTTAAAAAGAATGTGATTCCGATTGAAACTGGACAGCAAATTTCGAGAACTAAATTTTTGCATCAATTGGTAACCAGTTTGTATTCTAGAACTGAGTTTGACATTAAAAGTGGTACGTTTAAAGTAAAAGGAGATGTCATTACCATTTATCCGTCTTATGGAGATCATGGATATCGAGTGCATTTTTTTGGCGATGAAATTGAAGAAATAGAATCGTTTGATATGGAAAGTAATAAAGTGATAGAAAAGTTTGAACAACTAACCATATACCCTGCAAATCTCTTTGTAACCTCGCCAGACATCTTGCAAAATGTCATCCATATGATTCAAGAAGATATGGTAAAGCAGGTAGATTATTTTAAAGAAATTGGCAAACATTTAGAAGCTAAACGTTTAAAAGAACGCACCGAATTTGATTTAGAAATGATTCGTGAATTAGGGTATTGTTCTGGAATCGAAAACTATTCTCGCTATTTAGACGGAAGAGATGCTGGAACCAGACCTTTCTGTTTGTTAGATTATTTTCCGGATGATTATTTAATGATTATTGACGAAAGTCACGTGACCATTCCGCAAACTCATGCTATGTATGGTGGTGATAGAAGTAGAAAAGAAAACTTGGTAGAACATGGTTTTCGCCTGCCTGCTGCCATGGACAATAGACCCTTAAAATTTGAAGAATTAGAAGCCATACAGAATCAAGTAATTTATGTAAGTGCAACCCCAGCAGATTACGAACTCCAAAAAACAGAAGGTGTTTTTGTAGAACAAGTTATTCGTCCAACCGGACTGTTAGACCCTGTTATTGAAGTACGCCCAAGCATCAATCAAATTGATGATTTGATTGAAGAAATTCAAATAAGAGTTGAAAAAGACGAACGCACCTTGGTAACCACCTTAACCAAAAGAATGGCAGAAGAATTGGCAAAATACCTGACTCGAATTCAGGTTCGTTGCCGCTATATTCATTCTGATGTAGACACTTTAGAACGGGTAGAAATTATGCAAGATTTGCGTAAAGGTTTGTTTGATGTTTTGATAGGTGTCAATTTATTGCGTGAAGGGTTGGATTTACCCGAAGTTTCTTTAGTTGCCATTTTAGATGCCGATAAAGAAGGGTTTTTACGTTCGCACAGATCGTTAACACAAACCATTGGTAGAGCTGCAAGAAATGTAAACGGATTGGCAATTATGTATGCTGATAAAATAACCAACAGCATGCAAAAAACCATTGACGAAACCAATAGAAGACGAGAAAAACAAATGAAGTACAATACAGAAAACAACATTACCCCTACTCAAATTACCAAAGCCATAGACAGCTCGTTAACCAAAAGTGCGGTGTCTTCTTTTCATTATGACAATGCCATCAACAAAGCTGCAGAAGCCGATTTAGAATACTTACCAAAACCAGAAATAGAAAAACGCATCAGAGAAACTCGCAAACACATGGAGCAAGCAGCAAAAGCGTTGGATTTCTTAACAGCTGCTCAATACAGAGATGAAATTGAAGTGTTGAAAAAACATTTGTAAGCTACTGATGCTTCACCTTTATTAAAAGTTTTTAGTATCTTTAAATTTAATTGGATAAAATTAACAAAAGTTCCTGTTATCCGGAAAATAAGTCGGGATAACGTCATAAAATATAATTATATAACGAGTTATATGCAAGAAAAAACCACTATGAATAGAATACAGAATATTGAAGACGAGATCTCTGAATTGAGAGATCAACTAAAGAACCATGTTCTCTATGAGAACTTGAAGAATATAGATGATATCAAGGCCTTTATGGAAAATCACGTTTTTGCTGTTTGGGATTTTATGTCATTATTAAAATCACTCCAAATTGAATTAACAAGTGTTCAAATCCCTTGGACACCTGCAGGAAACCCAAACTTATCAAGATTCATAAATGAAATTGTTCATGGGGAAGAAAGTGATATTAATGAATTAGGAGAACCTAAAAGTCATTTTGAAATGTATTTGGATGCTATGAATCAGGCAAATGCTAATACCACTAATATTACTCATTTTACCAGATTAATTGAATCAGGGCGGTCAATCCAATACTCTTTAAACGAAATTAACTTAGATTACAGGGTTGCTGATTTCGTGAAATTCTCATTTTCTATTATCGAAACCAACGAACCCCATCTCGTAGCTTCTGCCTTTACATTTGGTAGAGAGGATGTTATCCCAGATATGTTTATCGAAATTTTGAATGCTGCCGATTCTGAAAATCAATCCTATAACAAGCTTAGGTATTATCTCGATAGACATATCGAATTGGACGGAGATGAGCATGGCCCTCTTTCACTAGAAATGATTTCAGAATTATGTGGTAATGACGACAAAAAGTGGTCTGATACATTATCAGTTGCCAAACAGTCCTTAAGTAAGAGGATTGAACTATGGGATGCGATTAATGATCTCATAAGGAATAAAAATCAAGCATATAACAATGTATAAAATTAATTGCTAGTTCTAGCCTACTTACGAAAGTCCTCGCGGACTTTCTATCTGTGATTTATTTGCTAAATTTAGTGCTTAAAACACGCAACTAATCTTATACAACAACGTTGTACCACATAATGACCCGTCCTGAATAAAGGCTACATAATTTTAAACATTATGTATAGAAATGACAAAGTAATTAGACGGTATTCAGAAATATATAGCTCTAAGAGCCTCTAGTGTTGTTATGGGCTATCGATTTGTTGCTTCGCATGAAAGCGGAGCACATCCCGTTCACAAAGAAAATCTTATTAATTCAAAAAGTGATGATACTGTATTAACTGTATGTATGAATAAAGGTTGGGATAACGCTTCTCATAGAATAATTAGAAATTCAACATTCAAAATGTGGGAATCAGATGGTTGTGCAAAAACAGGAAATAGACCTGGTGAGTTTGATATTATTGGAAAAAATATTTCGGGTGCAAATATAGAACGATATAGTTATAGTGCTCCAACAATAGGAGTTGAAGGAAATATTGAAGCAATGACACTCTATGCTGGAACTAGTGTTGATAACATAAACGAAACGAAGTCAGCAAGTACAATTGTGAAAGATATTTGGAATGAATATCTAAAAAATTAAACAACTTGAATGATTAACTTTTAGGGGGTATTGACCATTAGCAAAACAAAAAACGCCTCACAAATGTGAGGCGTTTTTAACACTTAAATATATTTTCAAGCAATTAAGCTTGTGCCAATACTTCTTGTACTTTATCTGCAGCTTCTTGAAATTCAGTCGCAGAAATAATTTTCATTCCGCTATTGTCAATCAATTCTTTTGCTTCCACAGCATTGGTTCCTTGTAATCTACAAATAATAGGCACATTAATTTTGTCTCCCATATTTTTATAGGCATCTACAACTCCTTGTGCTACTCTATCACAACGCACAATACCACCAAAAATATTCACTAAAATTGCTTTTACGTTTTTATCTTTTAAGATAATTCCGAAAGCAGTTTCTACACGTTGTGCATCTGCAGTACCACCCACATCTAAGAAGTTTGCAGGCTCTCCACCAGCTTGCTTAATCAAGTCCATTGTTCCCATTGCCAAACCTGCTCCGTTTACCATACATCCAACATTACCATCTAAATCAACATAGTTTAAACCTGCGGCATTTGCTTCTACTTCAATTGGGTTTTCTTCACGTAAATCACGCATCAAAGCATAATCTTTATGTCTGTACAAAGCATTATCATCTAAGATTACTTTGGCATCTACTGCTAAAATTTTGTTGTCAGATGTTTTTAATACCGGATTGATTTCAAACAAAGAAGAATCCGATTTTACGTAGGCTGTATATAAACTTGTTACAAACTTTACCATTTCTTTAAAAGCACCACCAGATAAGCCTAAGTTAAAGGCAATTTTACGAGCTTGAAAAGGCATGATTCCTAATAAAGGATCTATCTCTTCAGTAAAAATTAAATGTGGAGTTTCTTCTGCAACAGTTTCAATATCCATTCCACCTTCAGTAGAATACATAATCATATTTTTACCAGTATTTCTATTTAATAAAACAGACATATAGTACTCTTCCGTTTCTGTTTCTCCTGGATAATAAACATCCTCACAAATTAAAACTTGGTTTACTTTTTTCCCTTCAGCAGAAGTTTGTGGTGTAACCAACATCATTCCAATAATATCATTAGAAATACTTTCTACTTCAGATAAGTTTTTTGCCAACTTAACGCCGCCACCTTTACCACGTCCACCAGCATGTACTTGTGCTTTTACAACATACCAACTTGTACCCGTTTCTACTGTTAATTGTTTTGCTGCATCTACAGCTTCTTTATGATTTTTTGCTACGATTCCGCGTTGAATTTTAACGCCAAAACTATTTAATATTGCTTTACCTTGATATTCGTGTAAATTCATTTTTAAGAATGTTTTTTAACGCCACAAAAGTACAAATTCAAATTAGAATAACGCAGCAATTTTTATAAAATAACATTCTAAAAAATGGTATTAAAAAAAACTTAAAAGAGTTAAGAAATTAACATGATTTTATGATAATTAGAATAAAACCTAAATATTTTTGCTTTCGAAAACTAATTACTACCCAAAATGACTACAAAGAGCTCGAAACTATTGTTTCTATTCTTACTTTTTACAACAACGCTACTTTTCTCTCAAACTCATATAACAAAAAAAACACTAACTATTAAACGCAGCCTCAATAAAGCACCAAAGATTGATGGTTTATTAAATGATGATGCGTGGAAAGGCTTAGAAATTGCTAGAGACTTTATTATGTTAGAGCCAAACAATGGCGAAAAAGAAAACCCAGATTACAAAACGGAAGTGAAAGTTTTGTACGATGATGAAGCCATTTATGTGTCTGCAATGATGTACGCTCCTGAACCTTCTAAAATAGCAAGAGAGTTTACAAACAGAGATAATTATGGCCAAGCGGATCATTTTACCTTAGTTTTAAATCCAAATAACGACGGAATAAACGCAACACAATTTGAAGTTACAGCTTCTGGAACACAAGTAGATGCCAAAGTTTTTGACGGTAAAGAAGATCGAAATTGGAGTGCTGTTTGGAAAAGTGCTACTAAAATTTTAGACAATGGCTGGTCTGTAGAAATGAAAATTCCTTACGCTACATTGCGTTTTTCAAATGAAGAAGTGCAAACTTGGGGAATTCAGTTTGGAAGAAAAATCATCAACCAAAACTCACAATATTCTTGGAATCACATAGACAATACCGTTGGAAAATGGACACAATATGATGGAATTCTAAAAGGAATTAGAGATATTGATCCTCCAACACGTTTAAGTTTTTATCCGTATGCATCAACAACCGTTTCTCATTTTGATGGAGAAACCGTATACAACCATAACATTGGATTGGATTTAAAATATGGAATTACAGAAAATTTTACCCTTGACTTAACATTGGTGCCTGATTTTGGACAGACTGCTTTTGATAATATTACCTTAAATCTAGGTCCGTTTGAACAACGTTTTAACGAACAAAGGGCTTTTTTTACAGAGGGAACAGAGTTATTTAACAAAGGAAGGTTATTTTATTCTAGAAGAATTGGAAATACACCTGTTGGTTATGGAGCTGCTGACGATAATTTAGCCGCCAATGAAGAAGTCGTTATAAATCCAGATAAGGTTAACATGTTAAATGCCTTGAAAATTTCTGGTAGAACAAAAGGTGGTTTGGGAATTGGATTTTTCAATGCTATTACAGATGAAACAAGTGCAACCATAAAAAAAACCATTACTCAAGGAACTACAACTGTAGAAGAATATTACAACAAGGTTACAGAACCTTTTGCCAATTATAATGTATTGGTTTTAGATCAACAATTCAATCAAAACTCTTCAGTTACTTTTATAAACACCAATGTTTTAAGAGAAGGTGAATTTAGAGACGCCAATGTTACTGGATTGCTCTATCATTTAACAAACAAATCGAATACCTATTTTGTAGATGGTTACTTAAAATCAAGTAACATTAAAGAAAATGGCGCTACAGAAACAGGATATGCTTTTGATTCTAGCATTGCTAAAATTGCAGGGAGTTGGCAAGGAGAAGTTGGTTATAATATGGAAGATGACAAATACAATTATAACGACATAGGGTTTCAAAGAAGAAATAACCAACAAACTATTTACGCAATGGGAAGTTATCGGATTTTACAACCCGTTGGACGTTACAATAGCTTTAGATTGAATTTTAGATTGTTTAATAGTTTTTTATATAAGCCGGGAGTTTATACAGGGAACAACTACAGAGTTGGTTTTTTTGCAAGCACAAACAAACGTTTTTCTTTTGGACTTAATGTGAGCGGAAAAATCGGAAAACAAAAAGATTTCTTTGAGCCTAGAAGAGCTATCTCCGAGCAACGTTATTTAAAAAGAGGCTCAGAGGTTAACCTTGACGGATTTATCTCTACAGATTTTAGAAAAAAGTTTGCCTTTGATTTAAAAGCAAACACTAGAAAAATATTTGGAACTGATGAAACAAGATTTGGATATGAATTTGGACCAAGGTATCGTTTTAGTGATAAAATGTCTCTAGTATATAAGTTTAAATACGACAATAATAAAAATTCGATTGGATACGCTAACGATGATGCAAATGATATTATTTTTGGGAAAAGAGATTCAGATTCTTACGAAAATAGCTTATCTAGTAAATATAGCTTTAGTACGAAATCTTCTTTGTCTTTATCTTTTAGACATTTTTGGCAAACTGTAAAATATGATAATCAGTATTACAGCTTAAACAATGACGGTACTTTATCAAATCATGCGTATACTGGAAATCACGATGTAAATTATAACAGCTGGAATTTAGACCTCAATTATCTTTGGGAATTTGCTCCAGGAAGTCAGTTAACTGCTTTTTACAGAAACACCATCTTTAACTCAAATGATCAATCTACTTTGAGTTTTATGAACAATATTGATGATTTATTCAATCAACCAGCATTGCATACTTTTTCTTTAAAGTTTGTGTATTTTATTGATTACAATAAAATTAAAAATATCTTTTAAACAATTATTACTTTAATATAAAAGCCTCAATCTTGTTGATTTAGGCTTTTTTTATGGCTAAGCACTTAACAACTCTAGCAGAAATTTTGAATTTAACTAGATTTTAAGATTTAATTAACACGTCAAACTGTGACACTGTATTTTTTAAGAAGTCTCTAAAGTAATCAATCAAAACTATTAAAAAAGCAATTACGATCAATCACACTATTATTACTTTTAGCTACTCAATTTACATTCTCACAATTAAAGACAAGCCGAAAAAAAGTATCAGCAACCCGAATTACAACACCCCCTAAAATAGATGGACTTTTAAATGATGCTGCGTGGAAAAATGCCGAATTGATAAAAGACTTTGTAGTTTTTAGACCTGATAACGGCAAAAAAGTAGCAGATGAATATAAAACAATTGTTAAAGTTATCTACAACGATGAAGCCATTTATATTTCTGCAATGATGTATGACCCACATCCTGATAAAATTCCTATGCAATTTGCTACTAGAGATAATTTTAGTCAAGCAGATTTCTTTTTAGCTACCATTAACCCTAATGACGATGGACAGAACCCGTTTGAGTTTGTTGTTCAAAGTACAGGGAATCAAGCAGATTCAAAAGTTTCAAATGGTCAAGAAGATTTTGACTGGAGTGCTGTTTGGATAAGCGCTGCTAAAGTAAATGATAAAGGCTGGGCGGTAGAAATGAAAATTCCATACGCTGCATTGCGATTTGCAAATAGCAAAGTTCAAAATTGGGGCTTTAATTTTCATAGAAGACTTGAACGATTAAACGAACAACATACGTGGGCACATATCGATAACGCTATTGGAAGATGGACGTAACATGAGGGCCTGATTGAAAACTTTAAAAACATCAAACCACCAACACGTTTAGGACTGTATCCGTATGCCTCTGCAATTACAGATTCTTATAATGGAACCACTACCAATGATTGGAGTATTGGATTGGATATAAAATATGGATTGTCTGAAAACTTTACATTAGACGCAACGTTAATTCCAGATTTTAGCCAAGCTGGATTTGATAATGTCGAATTAAATTTAGGTCCGTTTGAACAACAATTTGCTGAACAAAGACAGTTTTTTACAGAAAGAACAGAATTATTTAATAAAGGAAGGTTGTTTTATTCAAGAAGAATTGGAAGTTACCCTATTGATCAATTTGATGTATCTAGCCAATTAACAGCAAACGAAGAAATCATAGATTATCCAGAAAAAGTAACCATGTTAAATGCTATTAAAATTTCTGGAAGAACAAAAAACGGTTTAGGAATCGGATTTTTTAATGCAATTACAGGTAAAACTGAGGCTACAATTAAAAATAAAAACACGGGCAACACTAGAAAAGTAGAAACAAATCCGTTTTCTAATTACAATATCTTAGTATTAGACAAACAGTTCAATAAAAAACTCTTCAGTAACATTAATCAATACAAACGTAACAAGGGTTGGAGATTTTAGAGATGCAAATGTTACTGGTTTACTTTGGCATGTAGAATCTAAAGACAGTAAATACAATGTAGATGGCTCTGTAAAAATGAGCAATATTTTTGATGATGTAAACAATCCAAATACCGGATATACCTTTGACACAAGTTTTGGTAAAAATGCAGGAAATTGGAATTGGGAAGTTGGATACAATTTTGAAGATGAAAATTTCAACCCAAATGATATGGGAATTTTATTTAGTAATAACGAAAGAATGTTGTATGCAAGTGCAGGTTATAGAACCCTAAAACCGAAAGGGATTTTTAATAGAATTAACTTAAACTTTTTTAACAATTTTCAATATCAGCATCATATTGGAGAGTATACAGGATACCAAGCCAGTTTTAATATTAATGCAGAAACAAAAAATAGATTAAGTTTTGGTTCAAATATAAATTATGTGACTAAAAGAAAAGATTTTAACGAACCAAGGCAAGGAAACACAAGTGGTGTATATTTTTTAAGACCTGAACGGTTTAGTGTAAATGCTTGGGTTTCTACAAATAGACAAAAGAAATTTTCAACAAATTTAAGAATGGGGTTCTCTACCTATACCAACGACCCGAAAAGTAATTTTGATTTTGGAATAAACCCTAGTTACCGAATAAATAACCAATTTTCTTTACAGTATGATATTATTTACTTCCAAACTAAAAACGATATTGGGTATGTAAATCAGGTTGGAAATGATATTATTTTTGGACAACGAAATAGAAAAAGCTATACAAACTCTCTTTCTGGAAGATACAACTTTAGTACAAAATCTTCTTTATCATTATCGTTAAGACACTATTGGAGTTCTGTAGATTACACAGACAGTTATTATAAATTAAACACAGACGGAAGTTTATCAAATACAACATATAATAACGGAAGCGATGTTAACTTCAATAGCTGGAACTTAGATTTGAATTATATTTGGCAATTTGCTCCAGGGAGTCAATTAATTGCATTGTATCGTAACGCGATATTAAATGAGGATACTAACTCTAGTTTAAATTTCTTTAAGAATTTAGATAATTTATTTCAACAACCAAATCAAAATATGTTTTCACTTAGATTGGTGTATTATATAGATTACAACAGACTTAAAAATATATTTTAAATTCCATTATATACATTTAAAGGCCTTTTTGCAAGAATGCATCAAGGTCTTTTCTGTTTTATAAGTTATTTTTAATACTTTCGTTATCTTGACACTTAATTATGATTATTGCAAAAAACATACATAAATCTTACGGAAACGTTGCTGTTTTAAAAGGGGTTGATTTACATATAAAAAAAGGCGAAGTGGTTGCTATTGTTGGTCCTTCTGGAGCAGGAAAAACAACACTGCTACAAATAATCGGAACTTTAGACAAGCCACAATTAGAAATAGATTATGAGCTAATTTTGAATGCTGTTTCATTGAAAGAAATTTCGGATGCTCAAATATCTAAGTTTAGAAATCAACATATCGGATTTATCTTTCAGTTTCATCAATTATTACCTGAGTTTACAGCCATAGAAAATGTTTGCATACCTGCGTATATAGCAAAAAAAGAAAAGAAAGAAACCGAAAAGAAAGCTAAAGAACTATTAGATTTTTTAGGATTAGAAGATCGCTATCATCACAAACCAAATCAACTTTCTGGCGGAGAACAACAACGTGTTGCTGTTGCTAGGGCATTAATTAATAATCCATCAGTAATTTTAGCTGATGAACCTAGTGGAAACTTAGATTCTACTGCTGCAAAAAACTTACACGAGCTATTTTTTAAATTAAGAGACGAGTTTAATCAAACTTTTGTGTTGGTTACACACAATGAAGAACTGGCTGCTATGGCAGACAGAACACTAACAATGAAAGATGGCGTTATTATTTAGTAAGTAAAAATGATTATTCCTACATCAGAATTAAAAGAGTTTTTAGACGAGAAAGTAACTTTATATAACAATCCTAAGTTTATTGAATCAGATCCTATTCAAATTCCACATCAGTTTTCTAAAAAAGAAGACATTGAAATTGCTGGGTTTTTAACTGCAACTATTGCATGGGGGAATCGTAAAATGATTATCAACAACGCAAATAAGTTAATGGATTTGCTAGACAATTCACCTCACGATTTCATTTTAAATCATCAAGAAAAAGAATTAAAACGATTCCATAATTTTGTACATCGAACCTTTAATGCAATGGATATGGTACAGTTTGTAAAATCTTTAAAGCACATCTATCAAAAGCATCATGGTTTAGAGCAATCGCTTGCTATTAAAGACGGAACAGACAATTACAAAACAGCAATAGCTAATTTTAAAGCGCAATTTTTTGAAATTTCACATCTACATAGAACACAAAAACACATTTCAGACCCATTAAGAGGTTCGGCTGCAAAAAGGATAAACATGTATTTACGTTGGATGGTACGAAATGATACTTGTGGTGTAGATTTTGGTATTTGGAAAACGCACCAACCTGGAAAGCTATCTTGCCCAATAGATGTACACTCTGGAAATGTTGCTAGAAAACTAGGTTTGTTAGAGAGAAAGCAGAATGATTGGAAAGCTGTTACCGAATTAGACACTCAATTACGCCTTTTAGATAAAAATGATCCTTCAAAATACGATTTTGCTTTATTTGGATTGGGTGTTTTTGAAAAATTTTAATTAAAAAAAAAGTATGTTTAGTTTCCTTATATTTGAAATCTAATTACAACTCATGCAATTTAAACATCCCGAAATTTTATACTTTTTAGGTTTTGTTATCATCCCCATTTTGGTACATTTATTTCAGTTGCAAAAGTTTAAAAAAACTCCTTTTACAAACGTCGCATTTTTACAAAAAATAGTACTACAAACTCGCAAAAGTTCTACCCTAAAAAAGTGGCTTATTTTAGCCACTAGAATTACGCTTTTTTGCGCCATCATTATTGCTTTTTCACAGCCCTATTTCAGCAATAAAAAAACAGAAGAAAAACAGCATACTTTTATCTATTTAGACAATTCTTTAAGCATAAACTCTCAAGGTAAAAAAGGAAATTTATTACAAAATACCATTAAAGAAATTATAGAAAACAGTTCGGAAAAAGAAACGTATAGTTTACTTACAAATTCCGATTTCTTTGAAAACATCAACTCAAATAAGCTTAAGAAAACCTTGTTAGAATTGCAATTTAACGCTTCTTTTAGAAGCTTAGAGGATGTTTTATTAAAAATTGAAAGTTTTAAATTAAATAAAAGTATTACTTTACTTAAATCAATATTAATATCTGATTTTCAAATTATTAATAAAAATAAAAATATTGATTTTACAAATGTAAAATCGTCGATTTCCTTCATAAAGCTCAATCAGGCTCAAAAAAATAATCTTTCTATTGATAGCTTATTTATAGAAAATCAAAGCAACAATAATTTTACAGTAAATGTGGTAGTAAAAAATCAAGGAGCTGTAAAAAACAACATTTCTATTGCACTTTACAATGATAATTCTATCGTATCAAAACAAACTTTTTCTATAAAAGAAAATGTCAAAAAAAACATCTCATTCCCTATTCAAAATCAAGAAAAAATTAATGGTAAAATAACATTAGATTTTGATGATGTTTTTAGCTTTGATAATACATTTTATTTTACGGTAAATTCCATTAAAAAAATTAATGTTTTTAGCATTGGAGAAAACCATCAATTCTTATCAAAAATTTACACAAAAAACGAGTTTAATTTCACTTCTAGTTCTTTACAAAATATCAACTATAATTTGTTGCAAAAACAAGAGCTTATTATTTTAAATGAGCTTAAAGAATTACCAAATTCCTTAATTACATTTTTACAAGCTCACTTAACGGAAGGAAAGAGTTTGGTTGTAATCCCAAATACAAATTCATCCCTTTCTACATACAATTCATTTTTTAATAAAATAAATGTTGGCAGTATCTCAAACAAACTAAGAGATTCTCTCAAAATCACAAACATCAACTTTAAAAATTCGTTTTTCAAAAATGTTTTTTCTAAAAGTGTGCAAAACTTTCAATATCCAATTGTAAAAAACTACTATAGATCTAACTTTAATCAAGCTTCTAGCCTTCTTATTTTTGAAAATATGCAACCGTTTATTCAACAATTATCATTAACAAACGGAAGCCTTTTCTGGGTTGCAAGTCCTTTAGATATTAATAATAGCAACTTTACAAGCTCTCCTTTAGTAGTTCCTGTTTTTTATAATTTCGGAAAGCTAAGTGCAAAATATCCAAAACCTTATTACACCATAGGTGCGACAAATTTTATTGATATTGCAACTGCACTAAATAAAGATGAAGTCTTAACAATAAAAGACAATACAAATTCATTTATTCCGCTTCAACAACAATTCACTACAAAAACTACTCTAGAAACTAAAGAATACCCCTCAAAAAAAGGGCTTTATACTGTTGTTAAAAACAATACTGCTATCGAAAACATTGCTTATAATTACAATACATCCGAAAGTGAGCTATCTTTTTTAAACATTAAAGACAAAATTAAAGACAATAAAAACCTACACTATTCTGAATCTATTGCTACTGTTTTACAGAAAAATATAGAGAAAAATAAAGTTACTTGGCTTTGGAAATGGTTTTTAGCGCTAGCTATTGTATCTTTGCTCTTTGAAATATTGATTTTAAAATTCTTTAAACCATGAGTACGCTTCTAAAATCAGCTACTATAATAGACAAAAGCAGTCAATTCAATAATCAAAAAAAAGATATTTTAATTACCAATGGTGTAATTGAAAAAATCGAAAACTCAATCCCTTCTAAACCAAATAATAACATCATAACATTAGAAAACCTTCATGTTTCTTGTGGATGGTTTGATACAAGCGTGTCTTTTGGAGAACCCGGTTTTGAAGAGAGAGAAACCATTGCAAACGGACTACAAACTGCTGCAAAAAGCGGCTTTACAAAGGTTGCAATCAACTCAAACACAAATCCGTTTATAGACAATAAATCTGCGGTTGAGTTTTTAGTTAACAAAGGAAAGGGCTTGGCTACTACACTATTTCCCATAGCCTCTTTAACTCAAAAAAGCGAAGGAAAAGAAATGGCAGAATTATTCGACATGCAACAGTCTGGAGCCATCGCTTTTGGCGATTATACCAAATCGTTAGCAAATGACAACTTAATGAAAGTTGCCCTATTATACGCTCAAAATTTTAACGGATTAATTCTAAGTTTCCCTAAAAACGACTCTATTGCTGCAGGTGGATTGGCAAATGAAGGCAACAACAGCACCAAATTAGGACTGAAAGGAATCCCTGCATTGGCAGAACATTTACAAATAACTAGAGACTTATTTCTTCTTGAATATACGGGTGGAAAACTACACATTCCAACCATTTCTACAGCCGAATCTGTAAAACTTATACGAGAAGCAAAAAAGAAGGGTTTACAAGTAACCTGTAGCGTTAGCGCACATCATTTAACTTTAAATGATAATGAATTGCATGGTTTTGATAGCAATGTAAAAATAACACCACCATTACGAACACAAAAAGACTGTTCTGCGTTGATAAAAGCTGTGAAAAACGGAGTTATAGACATCATTACCTCTGATCACAACCCTATCGATATTGAACATAAAAAAGTAGAGTTTAGCGCTGCTAAAAATGGAACCATCGGTTTAGAAAGCTGCTTTGGAGCTATTAATTCTGTATTGACTTTAGAGGAAAGTATTGAAGCATTAACCACAAAGCCAGCTTCTATTTTTAACATAAAAAAATCTTGTATTGCTGTTGGAGAAAAAGCAGACATCAGCTTATTCAATCCTAAATTAACCTATACATTTACTAAAGAGAACATCTTGTCTACTTCTAAAAATTCAGCTTTTCTAGGAAAAGAATTACAAGGAAAAGCATACGGAATCTTTGCAAACAATCAATTGGTTATCAATTAAAATTTTATGAATTCAGAATTGCATTATATTGTTCGACAACCAAAAACCGAACAAGAGCATCCAGCTTTATTAATTTTACTACACGGATACGGAAGTAACGAAGAAGATTTATTTTCATTTGCTTCAGAATTACCAGAAGAACTGTTAATTGTTAGCGCTAGAGCCCCTTATGATATGAGTTTTGGAGGTTATGCTTGGTACGAAATTACCTTAGATGCTAACGATGAAAAGTTTTCTAATTTAGAAGAAGCAAGACAATCAATAACCAAAATTGCAACTTTTATAGACTATATAAAGTCAACTTATAAAACTGACCCAGACAACACTTTTTTATTAGGGTTTAGCCAAGGAGCAATTTTAAGTTATGCGCTAAGTTTAAATTACCCAAACAAGGTGCAACATGTAATTGCTTTGAGTGGTTATATCAACGAAAAATTAGTGCCAACATCTGTTTCAGGCTTAAACATTACTACCGATTATTACATTTCTCATGGCGCTTTAGACCAAGTGTTATCTGTTGATTGGGCTAGAAAAGCACCAGCTTATTTAAATGAAAATAAGTTACAAAATGAGTACTCTGAATATCAAGTTGGACACGGAGTTGCACCTCAAAATTTTTACAGCTTTAAAGAGTGGATTGAAAAAAGGCTTTAATATTTCAGTTTGCTTTGCTAGTTTGTCTATTTTGCTTTAGCTTCGTTTATTTAAAGCTCATCTTAGTTTTTAGACTATGAAATTTACTATCAACCTTTTTGCGCTGCTTCTCTCAATCTCTTTTTTTGTGAGCTGCGACAGTCAAGAAACTCAAAAATTAGCCTACAATGTAACAATTCCAACTGCTGGAAACGCATGGATTTTGAAAAACAACACCTATATACAATCTGATATTCTTACAAAAGAAGGCATTCAAAATTGGAAAAACCATAAAATTAGAACCTTTATCTATTTTAAAGAAAAAGGCAATTATGCTTTAGGATTAACTACAAAAACAGCACAAAAAAACACAACAATAAAAGTCACTTTCAATAATTTACAGAAAGATATTTCCCTAACAAATACAACCCTTGACAGTATTTTTATTGGCAATTATCAAATTAAAAAAGAAGGCTACTACAATGTAGATCTAGAATTATCAAGCAAAGATGCTTCTATAAACATTCGAGATATTTTGATTGGCGTATCAGACAGCAATCAAATTCTTTACATCAAAGATGAGTTTTACTGGGGACGACGTGGACCTTCGGTACATTTAAGACATTTAATTCCAAAAGAGATAGAAAACATTGAGTGGTTTTATAGCGAATTATTAATTCCCAAAGGGCAAGATGTTATTGGTTCTTATTATATGGCAAATGGCTTTAGTGGTGGGTATTTTGGCATACAAGCAAATTCAGAAACAGAAAGACGTATTTTATTTTCAGTTTGGAGTCCATACAAAACAGACAAACCGTCTGAAATCCCTGAAGAATACAAAATAAAATTAGTAAAAAAAGGAACAAATGTTTATAGTGGTGAATTTGGTGATGAGGGTTCTGGTGGACAAAGTTATAAAGTGTTTCCTTGGAAAACAGACGTTAGATATGGCTTTCTAATTGGCGCAAAACCAACCACAAATAATAGTACTATTTACACAGCCTACTTTTTCAATCCAGAAGAAAACAAATGGCATTTAATTGCACAATTTAAAAGACCAAAAACACATAGCTACTTAAAAGGCTTGTATTCTTTTTTAGAAAATTTTATTCCAGAGCAAGGTGTTTATGACAGAAAAGGATTGTTTAGCAATCAATGGGTATACAATGTGGATTGTTGGCATGAAGTGAATCAAATTCAATTTACGGCAGACAATACCGCAAGAAAACAGAATCGTTTGGATTATTCTGGCGGAATCCAAAACAATATGTTCTTCTTAAAAAACTGTGGTTTTACAAATGACAAAACTGAAATAAACACACTTTTTACAAGGACAAAAACTGGAAAACAACCTCAAATTGATTTTAGCATACTAGATTAGAGCTCAAATTTGGTTGTTTCTAAAATCACTTTTTGATAACTTAGCCAACTCTGAATAATTTTCTTTAATATGAAACCTTATTCTTTAATTTGTAGCAAATTAGAATAATTGAAATAAATAGTAATGAAAGTAAAATTAATTTTCCTTTTTTTTTATTTAGTATATACTTCACAAGCAATTTGCCAAACTAAGTATGACAAAGAACAATATGAAATTAAGCAGGATTCAGTATGGATAGAAACTTCAAATGGAAAGATTTTTGGGTTGCTTTTTCAGCCCATCGGAATTGATAAAAGTGAAATCCCAGCTATTCTATGTTTACAAGGTGGAGGAGATGTCGGTCTTGCTAACTATACATATGAAGCTAGATTTTTTGCAAAAAATGGAATTGCTTCACTTGTTTGTGATAAATCTGGTACAGGATTGTCACAAACAAAAAAGAGTTGGACACAGCAAAGCTTTAAAGAGAAAACTGTTGAATATCTGGAACTCCATACCTGGCTTTCAAATTATAAAGGAATTAATAACAATAAAGTTGGAGTACATGGAATGAGTGAAGGAGGTCGTTTAGCACTTAACATGGCAATTAAAAACCCAAATAAAATAGCTTTTGTGAACGCCGTTTCTGGCCCTACTGCTTCCTTTAAAGAAAATCAACTTTATGCAATTTATAAGCATTTGCTTTCACAGAAGGCTATTGACAATGTTACAATTAACAAAGCTATCAAGGTTTGGGACAGGTATTTCGAAGATATAAGCAAAGGGGAAATTTCAAGTAAAACGCTAAAAGCCATAAATGAACTGATTGAAGTTGCACCAAGGTTAAGATATAGACCTGATGCTTCAGGTATATTACCATTAAGACCTCTATCAGAGGATATACATTTTACACTAGAAGGTAGTCTTGAAAACATTAACTGCCCTTTGCTACTACAATACGGAGAACTAGACACTCGTGTTGACCCAATACGATCTCTTTCGAATATTCCAAAAAAAATGAATTTTGTAATAAAAAATTATACTGACACAGACCATTCGATGAATTTAAAAAATGGCGACATAAATCCATTATTTATAGAAGATAAGTTAAATTGGATTCAAAATAGTATTATAATTAAAAAATAATACTTACCACAACAATGCCAATAGGTAATTGCTTATTTCTATTTAATTAAATATATACAAACACAACTAATCCTAATAGAGACATTAGCGAAACTCAAAAATCACACCTCAACTTTCAATCCATCGTAAGCTAAAAACACATTGGCAGGTAATGACTTTTCAACTTCATCATGAAACCCTAATTTATGACTGATATGCGAAAAATAGGCACGTTCTGGATTTATTTCTTCAACAAATGCGAGCGCTTCTTCTAAATTAAAATGTGTAGGATGCGCTTCTTGTCGCAATGCATTTACAACCAAAACCTTTACCCCTTTTAACTTTTCTTTTTCTGTTTCAGAAATTGTTTTTACATCTGTTAAATAAGCAAAATTTCCAAAACGATAACAAGTTACGGGTAGTGTTCCGTGGATGACTTCTATAGGTGTAACCTCTACTCCATCTAAAAAAAATGCCGTATCATCAACTAAATTTACTGCCACTTTGGGTGCTCCTGGATATCTGTTTTCTTTCCTAAAAACATATTCGAAACGCTGCTGCAAACTCTTTAAGGTTCTTTTGTCAAGATAAATAGGCATTTCTCCTATCTGATAACAAAACGGACGTAAATCATCCATTCCTGCTGTATGATCAGCGTGTTCATGTGTGTATAAAACTCCGTTGATACTTTGCACATGTTCACGCAACATTTGTTGTCTAAAATCAGGGCCACAATCTACAATGTAATTTATAGCATCCCAAGAAATCATTATGGAAGACCGCAATCGTTTATCTTTTGAATTCTCTGACAAACAAACCGGATGATTGTTTGCAATCATTGGGATTCCTTGAGAAGTTCCGGTGCCTAAAAAAGTGATTTTCATAAACGATAAAAAGTGTTCTATATACACACAAAAATAAGATAAAATTTGACTATAAAGGCTTAATTTTAGTACATTTGTTATATAAAACTTTATCAATGTCAATTACTTTAAAGGGAGATCAAAAGATTACAGCAGTACCTACTACAAAAAGCAAAGCATTGCGTGTAAACTTAAATGCTCACATCTACGGAACATTTGCAGAAATAGGTGCTGGTCAAGAAACGGTTCGTAATTTTTTTAGAGCTGGTGGTGCGTCGGGGACTATTGCAAAAGCAATGAGTGCCTATGATAAAGATTTTTCTGACGCCATTTACGGTATCGAATCTGACAATCGTTATGTAACAGAACCGCGATTAAAAACAATGCTTTCTCACGAAATAGAATTGATAGAAGAGCGATTGAGCAGAAAAAAACATCCCGATAAATTATTTTTTAGTTACGCCAACACCGTTGCTACTATAAACTTTAGTAAAAAATTTAAAGGTCATGGTTGGGTTGGTATCCGCTTTCAATTAGACCCTTTAGAAGAATACAATGAGATTGTATTGCATTTACGTTTTAAAGAAACCGATGCGCGTTTACAACAAGAAACACTTGGGATTTTAGGTGTAAATTTAATTTACGGTGCGTTTTACATGAACGACAACCCTAAAGAATTGGTAAGGTCGTTTTATGACAATTTAAATAAAGATCAGCTAGAAATTGATATGATTAATTTTTCTGGTCCGCGTTTTATGTATGTAGACAATCGTTTGATGAGTTTGCAATTGGTTAAAAACGGAATGACAAATGCAGTAATGTTTGATTCTGAAGGGAACAACTTATTGCCTGCACAAATTCTATACAAAAAGAATATTTTGGCTTTACGTGGTAGTTTTAGACCGGTAACCAAAGTAAACATGGATATGTTTGAAAAGTCTAAAGAGTTGTTCTTTAGTGAGCGTAAAGTAGATCCGAAAAATTCACAAATTATTTTTGAGATTACCTTGGCAAATTTAAGAGCCGAAGGAGAAATAAATGAACGTGATTTCTTGGACAGAGCTGAATTATTATGTTCTCTTGGTCAGAATGTAATGATTACAAACTTCCAAGAATACTACAAATTGGTAGAGTATTTTAGTGAATTTACAAAAGAAAGAATGGCATTAGCAATGGGAGTATATAACCTCATTCAGATTTTTGATGAAAAATATTATCGCAATGTAAGTGGTGGAATTTTAGAAGCTTTTGGAAAACTTTTCTATAGAGATTTAAAAATATACATGTACCCTTATAAAGATGAAAATACAGGCGAATACATTACAAGTGACAACTTAAAAGTACATCCAAGAATGAAAGAATTATACAAATTCTTTAAAAATAACGGAAGACTTATAGATATTAAAGACTACAATCCAGACATCCTACACATTTTCTCTAGAAGAGTTTTAAAAATGATTATGAGTAGCGAACCAGGATGGGAAGAGATGTTACCTGGAGGAATTGCAGAGTTGATAAAGAAAGACAGATTGTTTGGATACATTAAAAGAAAAAAATCAGTTAAATAATTTTTAACTTAAACCTTTTTGTATACTTGTTGTCTAAAACAAAAACAATTAGTTGGTAGACGAAATAAATTTTATAGAACAGCTACAAAATGCTCAAACAAAAGAGCAAGCATTTAGAAAGCTTGTAGCAACTTATAAAGAGCGTTTGTATTGGCATATTCGTAAAATTGTTGTTTCTCATGATGATGCAGATGATGTTTTACAAAACACTTTTATTAAAATTTTTAGAGGAATTGATAATTTCAAACAAGAAAGTCAACTTTTCTCTTGGATGTATAGAATTGCAACGAACGAATCTATTAGTTTTATCAATAAAAGAGCAAAAGAAAGAAATGTAGATATTACAGAATATCAACATAGCTTGGTTTCAAATTTAGACAGCGATCTTAATTTTGATGGTGATGCTATTCAGCTAATTTTACAGAAAGCCATACAAACATTGCCAACAAAACAACAATTGGTTTTTAATATGAAGTATTTTGATGAATTAAAATACAAAGATATTTCAGATATATTAGAAACTTCTGAAGGTGCTTTAAAAGCATCTTATTTTCATGCAGTGAAAAAGATTGAAGATTATATAAAAAATAATGCACATTAATTAAACCTTTAAGGAACTTTATAGTCTAAGAATTAAATGAATACAAAAAATAAAAATAGTTTAGATTACATTAAGAGTATAACTCAGAACAAAAACGGGTTTTCTACTCCAGTAAACTACTTTGATTCTGTTGAAGATACTGTGTTTTCTAAAATAAAAGAGCAGTCATTTTCTAAAGAAAATGCATTTACTGCTCCGAAATACTATTTTGAAAATTTTGAAGATTCGTTATTCGAAAAAATCAATTTCCCTAAAAAAGAAGTTAAAGTAATTTCGTTAAGAGCAAGATTGTTAAAAGTAATTCCTGCAGCAGCTGCAGCAAGTGTGTTGCTCTTTATCGGATTGAATTACTTTTCGTTTTCAGACACTGCTTCTTTTGAGTCTATTTCTTCTGAAGAGTTAGAAAATTGGTTAGATGAAAGTTATATCAATAATGCATCATCAACAGTTAATTTTGTTGATGCTGATTTTAAAGACAGTAATGTGTTAGAAGAAGTTTCATCTATAAAAGATGAAGATATATTAGAGTATTTAAACACTATTGACAGTGCTACATTATTAACTGAAATAGAATCGTAATGAATAAAAAAACATTTTTACTTACACTTATTTTTGCGCTATTTATCAGCTTTCAAGTATTATCTCAAGAAAAAGGAAGTAGCAATAAAATTAAAACTTTAAAAGTTTCTTTTATCACAGAGAAACTTGCTTTAACTTCACAAGAAGCTTCTAAGTTCTGGCCTATATATAACAAGTTCGAAAAAGAACGTTATCAGTTATATCATTTAGAAATAGCTGAAATGAAAAAGAAAATTGATGATTTAGGTGGAATTGATATGCTTTCTGAAAAACAAGCAGAAGTATTTACCAAAGACATGCTTGCTTTAGAGAAATTAGATTACGAAACAAATGTTAGATATCAAAATGCGCTTAAAAAAGTAATTTCTTACAAAAAAATTGTAAAATTACAGATGGTCGAAAGAGATTTTAACAGACAACTCTTTAGACGTTATAAAAATCGAAAAGCAAAAAATAAAAAATAATTGCACATAAAAAAAGGAGCACTGTTTAGTGCTCCTTTTTTTATTGCTTTTTTTCTATAATTGCTAAGCAAACAAATAACTCTGGTTTGTTAGATGTAAATTGCTTAATCCAAATTGTTAATTCATTTACTTCATGAGGCAACAATCTTTTTAGTGCTTTTTCTAATTCTTTACAGAACAAATCTGCATTAAAACTTACTTTTTTTAGTACCGTTTTTGTGTACTCAAACATTGCTCTTGCCATACTTGATCTAGTTGTTTTAAGTTAAACGATTCATTTTCTACTTTAGTATTAAAGCAGGGTAAAAGTACAAAAAAAAATCACCTTTTTTTAAAGATGATTTTATAAAAATACGTTAATATAACGTTATAATTTATTTAATTTTTCTACTAATACATTTGCTTTAGCTTCTAACTCTGTGTTGATAGCTTTGTAATGAGCTCTTTTGTTTTCAACATTTTTAGCATGTACTTTTTCAATTAACACATCAAATGTTTCAATAGCTTCATCAATAATAGCTTCTGTTTTTTTCGAGTTAGCAGGAGTTAACATTTGAGCGATGTAGCACTCTTCGATGATATCTCCTAAAGTATAATTAATATCTTTTTTTAAATTTTTTACGCTTGCCATAATCTTCTTTATTTTGGATGCAAATTTACTATAATAATTTGATTTAAAACATAATAATTAAATTACATTTTCTCATACATCGATCTTAATTTTTCTCGTGTTATTGTTTTCTGCCAGTCTTTCCCTAAAGCATTTTCCCATAACGGAACCAAACTAAGAGAAACATCTATCATAATGTCAAATTCTTTATCCGTTAAATCTTTACACAGCCCTTTAGGAATATGAATATTATGCTTTTCAACCATTTGTTTAAATTCTGCAACACCTTCTGGATAAAACTCTTCTAATTGATCAAATACGATACAGTTTCCAATTCCGTGTTTTGTTCCCAATAAATATGAAAGTCCATAACTCATTGCATGCGCAACACCTACTTGAGAATAAGCGATACTCATTCCGCCATGCCAAGAAGCCATCATTAATTTATCTTGACCGTCTTCATCACGGTTATCTTTTTCTAAATACACTTCTCTACATAAGTCCAGCGATTTTTCACCATAACTCTGACTAAAAGCATTTAAAAAAGTACCTGTTAACGATTCAATACAATGAATATAACAATCCATTCCTGTATAAAACCATTGGTTTGTTGGTACATCTTTACATAATTCTGGATCTAAAACCACTTGATCAAAAGGTGTATAATCAGAATTCATTCCTAATTTACGTTCTGGTCCTGTTAACACAGTGGTTCTTGAAACCTCTGCTCCTGTTCCAGAAATTGTCGGAATTCCAACATGATAAACGCCTTGGTTTTTCACCAAATCCCAACCTTGATAATCTGCGGAGCTTCCTGGGTTTGTTAACATCAATGCAACAGCTTTTGCATAATCTAACATGGTACCTCCTCCAATTCCGATAATTCCAGACGGAATCTCATCAAATTCAGCTACGATTGCATCTCTATATCCATCAACATAAGTAGTTTTTGGTTCTTCCTCTGCACTAACGTATATGATTTTATCATTAAAGTGCAATGGAATTCTACTGATTAACCAGTCGTTTCCTTTAAAAACATCATCTACAATAAATATAAATGGTGCTTTTTCACTCACACGTTTTTCACTTAATATCTCATCTAATTGATTAAAACATCCTCTACCAAAAACAACGCGAGGAACCATTGGAAAATTTCTAAAACTCATTCTGTTTAATTTATTTGTTGCAAAAATACATCAATCTAGAGAAAAGTTAGTATTTCTGATACTTTTTTTACTGTTTTATACTCTGTAGTTGATTGTTTTTGAACAGATACTTCTTCATGAGCCCAAGTGGTATGAAATGGAACATGAATGGCAGATGCACCAATAGTTATCAAAGGAAGAATATCTGATTTCAAGGAATTCCCAACCATTAATAGCTGGTTTGGAGTAATATCTAAATGTGCAATTAACTTTTGATAATCAACTTCTTTTTTATCACTCATTACCTCTATATGATGAAAATATTGTAGCAAACCCGATTTTTCTAATTTACGTTCCTGATCTAACAAATCTCCTTTGGTAGCAACAATTAACTTGTATTTTCCATGCAAAGACTTTAAAACCATTTCAACATCTTCTAGCAACTCAATTGGTTTTTCTAGCATTTCTTTTCCAATGTTCAAAATATCGTTTAACAATTTGGGTTTTAAATTGTAATTAGAAATTTCTAATGCACATTCTACCATAGACAGCATAAAACCTTTAACTCCATAACCATAAATAGAGAGGTTTTTTATTTCTGTTTTAAACAACTCTTGATCTATTTTATTTTCTGTTTCATAGGCAGATAATAATCTTGCAAACTGTTGTTCTGCTTCTCTAAAATAGGTTTCGTTTACCCAAAGGGTATCGTCTGCATCAAAAGCTATTACTTTACTATTCTTGTACATGTTTTAAAATTAAAAAACCTCATAAAATAGTATGAGGTTTTTGTTTTTTTAATTTTCTAAATATTTTTGCGCTTTAATCAAATCCTCTGGTGTATCTATTTCGATTCCCATAAAATCTGTTTCAACCATTTTTATTTTCTTTCCATATTCTAAATAACGGATACACTCAATTTTTTCAGTTGCTTCTAAAGAACGCATTGGCAAATGATAAAAATCTAAAATAGCTTGTTTTCTAAACGCATACACACCAATATGCTCAAAATAACGAGCTCCTGCGTTTTTATCTCTTGGATACGGAATTGGAGAGCGAGAAAAATACAAAGCAAAATCATTTTCATCTACAATTACTTTTACATAGTTGGGGTCTGTAATGTCTTTCCAATCCGTAATCTCTTGCATTAAAGAAGCCAAATCAATTTGTGCGGCATCTTCTCCTTTAAAAACTTTTAAAACTTCTTCTAAAGGTTCTTTTTTTACAAAAGGTTCATCACCTTGCACATTTACTACAATATCCACATCCAAATTCTCTACAGCTTCAGCAATTCTATCAGAACCACATTCGTGTTCTTTGACACTCATAATTGCTTTTCCTCCAAATCGCTCTACTTTATTTTTAATGATTTCACTATCAGTAACCACATACACATCATCAAATAATGCTGTTTTTACGGTCGCTTCATAGGTTCTTACAATTACAGGTTTACCTCCTAAATCTGCCATTAATTTACCTGGAAATCGAGTAGCTCCATAACGAGCTGGTATCATTGCAATAACTTTCATTATTTATGAATTTTAGTAATGAGATTCCTGCTTTCGCAGAATAACTTTAAATCTATAATACTGATTTAATTGCTGCAACCATTTGAGTTGCTCTTTCGTTAACTTGTTCTTCTGTCCAAGATAATTTTATCAAACAAGAAATATTTCTTGAAATGATATCGTCTGATTGAGAAAAATCTGTTGTATGTAAATCTTGCATTCCGTTTACTATTTCATCTGATAAAGGGAACAAAGAAACTTGATCTTTTAAATGATTCCATTTACGCACATAGTGCCAATCATTTTCGTAATAATTCCAATATGCATCAACTCCATGTGTTTTAAATGCAGCAACAACTTTATCTGTCAATTCTTTGGTTGGCATAAAGAAAGATAAAAAGCCTGCGCTATCTCCTGCTTCATCTGGAATTCTTCTAAAAGAAACTTCTGGAATTGTAGCCAGTGCTTCTTTTAATACTTTTTTATTTTTGCGTTGAATGGCTACAAAATCATCCAAACGTCTTGCTTGTGCTAAACCAACAGCGGCATTCAACTCAGAAATTCTAAAATTATATCCTAAAAATGGATGTGTTTCTGCACCTCTGTCATTTCCAACATGATCGTGACCATGGTCTGTATAATGATCTGCGTTGATTGCTAAATTTGGATCATTTGTAATCATTACTCCTCCTTCACCACAAGTTATTGTTTTTACATAATCAAACGAAAAACAACCTGCATCTCCAATTGTTCCTAATTTTTGACCTTTATATGAACCTCCAATAGCTTGACAAGCGTCTTCTAATAAGATTAAATTGTGCTTATTACAAATCGCTTTCAGCGCATCTAAATCTGCCATAGAACCACACATGTGAACCGGCATTACTACTTTTGTTTTTGTTGTTATTGCAGCTTCAACAGCTTTTGGATCTAAGGTTAACGTATCATCTATATCTACTAAAATTGGCGTTGCTCCAGCAGCTAAAATAGACTCAAAACTTGCAACAAATGTAAATGTTGGCATAATTACTTCGTCTCCTGCTCCAACTCCTAATACAGCTAACGCAACATTTAATGCAGTTGTACCGCTACTTGTTAATTGGGCGTATTTTACCCCTAAGGTATTTTGTAATTCTTGTTCTAGCTCTTTTGCTTTCCAATGGCCGTTTCTAGCTCCATCAAATCCGTAACGCATTAAAACTCCACTTTCTAAAACGTCGTTTACTTCTTTGCGTTCTGCATCTCCAAATAATTCAAATCCTGGCATTTTTATAAATTTTAAATGAAGCTTCAAAGATAAAGAATTAATCCTTGATTTTAATGAAGATTACAGTGAGTTATTTTATATAAACTTCTAGCAATTCTGAATACTCGTCAGAATCAATTAAAAACTCTTTTATACAAGCTGGCACTAATAGTGTTTCTCCGAAGTATAAGACTTCCTCTACTTCATTATATTTAAATGTTACGCTTCCTTTTACACACATGTAAATCACAAAAGAATCTTTGTCTGTATGATTTACAGACACTGAATTTTTAACGGGTAATATATTGGTTGTAAAATACGGACAAGATACTACTTTACATGCTGTGTTTTCTTTTTTCTGATATGTTGTTTTATAAGAATCTTGTACATGATAATCTATGGCATTTAACGCCTCTTCGGTATGCAAATCTCTAGAGTTGCCTTCTGCATCTTTTCTATCCCAATCGTAAATTCTATACGTAATATCTGATGTTTGTTGTATTTCTGCCAACAAAACTCCTGCGCCAATGGCATGAACTCTTCCAGTTGGAATAAAATACACATCGCCTTCAACAACTGCATCTACATTTAAAATATCTAATAGTGTATTGTTTTTTAAGTTCTTTAGGTATTCACCTGAAGTAACTTCCTTTTTAAAACCAACTATTAAATTAGCGTTCTTGTCTGCATCAACAACATACCACATTTCTGTTTTACCGAATGAATTATGACGTTTTTTAGCCAATTCATCATTGGGGTGCAACTGAATACTCAAGGCTTCTTTGGCATCAATAAACTTTATTAAAAGCGGAAAATTTTCTCCAAATACTTGATAGGTTTTTGCACCTACTAAATCACTTTTATAATTTACAATTAGTTGTTTTAACTCAGTTCCTTTTAAATGGCCATTACTAACAATAGAAGTATCTCCAGGAACATCAGAAATCTCCCAACTTTCCCCTACATCTGTTTTATCAGATTTTTTAGAAAGTACTTTCATTAATTTTTCTCCGCCCCAAATTTTCTCTTTTAAGATGGGTTCAAATTTTAAAAACTGGTTGATTTTCATTAAAGCGATCTTCGTAAATATTTAGTCAAAAATACAGCTATTTTAGATTTTACCAATTCAAAAAAAAATTAATTAAATTTGAGAAGATAATCAACTAAAAACAAACTAACAAAACCGAGATAAGCTAAAAATTTATAAACGGTTTTTAAGTACATTCTTTTTCCTATGAAAAAACTACTTACTCTATTATTTGTATTCTCTTTTTTTAACGGATTTAGTCAAGAAAAAAAACTCAAAGAATATTCTCATGCCGAGTTTTTTAAAATGATTGAAACAGAAAAAAGTGATGTTTTAAGTTAAAAGATGCTTTCATCAAATTTGACTCAGAAACAGATTCACCTTACTTGTTTAGAAATAGTACTATTGGGTATGTTTTTAAATCTACCGATACACTTACAATATACAAAGAAATTGAATTAGATAATGTTCACTTTGAACATGACACTTACGATGGCATCATTGGAATACATCATGTTGTTTTTAAGAATTTAGTTGAACTCTATAATTCTAGTTCGATAATAATGGTTAATTGTGTATTTGAAGAAGGAATCATAATTGAAAATTCTGGTTTTCACTAACGACTTTATAACAAGCTTAGAAAACAAGTATCCTTATTACCAACCTAATATCCATTTACGAAAAAAATAGCATTAAAAAACCTTTGTATTTAGATGTAGGCGAAATAGAAAATTATTCTTCTATAGGAATATTTGTTATGGGAAATCAGTTTTCATTATCAAATCCTAAAGAAAAACATCACATTTCAGTAAATAATATTAGAGACACTAATATTGATGAAAATGAATTTATTGGAAAAGGTTTTACAAATCTTAAACGTTTATTATTAAACAATTTAAAGGATCAAAAAGATTAGTAAAAAAAAATTCAAAAAAAACTTAACTCACAGTAATCAATAGAGTTTTAATCTCCAGAATAGGTAACAAAGTTTCTTGGAGTTTCATACAAAGTGACCGAAATATCTAAAGAAGTTCTAATCTTTGCTCTTAATTTGTTATAAATAACAACCGCAATATTTTCAACTGTTGGATTTAAGGTTTTAAACTCTGCTACTTCAACATTTAAATTTTTGTGATCAAAAGCATCTTCTATTTCAGATTTAATAAATTCACGTAAAACAGATAAATCCATCACAAAACCAGTAATAGGATCAATTTCTCCAGTAACAGAAACCGTTAAATCGTAATTATGTCCGTGATAGTGAGGATTACTACACTTTCCAAAAACTGTTGCATTTTTTTCATCAGACCATTCGGGATGAAACAATCTATGCGCAGCATTAAAATGCGCTTTTCTATGTGCGGTAACTTTAGGCATGGTTTATTCAGTTATCAGTTATCAGTTATCAGTTATCAGTTATCAAAAATAAAAATTTCTCTTCCTTTATAGCATTGAACCCTTGTTTCATTTAAACTCTGAAACTTTGCAACTTTGAAGCTTTGAGTCTTTTTTAGAATTCCAATTACTTACCTTCAACAATTCTATGGTAATATTCATTAAAAATTATGGTAAACCAAGCAGTATAAGTTTCAGGTTGCAATTCCATATCAGTTTTCACTTCTTCTAAAGTCATCCATTTAAAAGCTTCTACCTCTTCCCTGTTGATAACTGGATCTTCGTTGTAGTTACCAACCATAACATGATCTAATTCGTGCTCAGTTAAACCATTATCAAAAGGCGCCTTATAAATAAATGAAAAAACTTCTTCTAACTCACAGCTAAACCCCATTTCCTCTTGTAATCTACGTTTTCCGGCTTTTAAAGAAGTCTCTCCGTCTCGCTGGTGCGAACAACAAGTGTTGGTCCATAATAACGGAGAATGGTATTTATCAGCGGCTCTTTGTTGCAACAATAATTCACCTTTGTCATTAAACGTAAAAACCGAAAATGCTCTGTGTAACAAAGCCTTTTCATGCGCTTCCATCTTGGGCATTAAACCGATCTGGTTATCGTTTTTATCTACTAAAATTACCTGCTCTTCTGCCATAAAACAAATGTAGTAAAATCAATTATCTTTGCAATTAATAAACAAGTCATTTTAAAAATGAAAGTATCAAGATTATTTATAGTTTTAACATTAACATCTGTATTTATTAGCTGTGATGAAAAAAAAGAAGAACAGCCTATTACACCTCAAATTCAACCCAAAAAAAAGCTGATTAAAAAAGTAGCAAAAAGTTGGGATAGTTTAAACAAAAACAATGTAGAGGCGTTTTTTACGGAATATGAAAAGAAAAATAAAGAAACTAAGGTTATTATAAAAACAGATTACGGCAACATTAAACTTCGTTTATATAATGATACACCCATCCATAGAGCCAATTTTATCTTCTTAACTAAAATCAAATACTTTGATAAAACCGTTTTTTATAGAGTTGCTAAAAATTTTGTAATTCAGGGTGGAAATTCTGATGAATATGATGCTATGAAACATCGTTATAAATATGGAAATTACTTGATGAAACCTGAGTTTAGAGCTAACAGAAAGCACAAGTACGGTGCATTGGCAGCTGCTAGAGAATGGAAAAACAACCCAGATAAATTATCCAGTCCGTTTGAGTTTTATATTGTTCAAAACAGAAAAGGGGCACATCATTTAAACAACGAGCATACTGTTTTTGGTGAAGTAATTTCTGGCTGGGAAACTATAGATAAAATCTCAAAATTAGAAACAGATGTTAAAGAATGGCCTTTGGTAGATGTCAATATGAAAGTTGAGATTTTAGATTGATAATTCCTTACATAACAGTATATTTGCACCTCAAATTTTTAGATGAGTTTATTAAAAGAAATACAACGGAGAAGAACATTTGGAATCATTTCGCATCCAGATGCAGGAAAAACAACATTGACAGAAAAATTGTTGTTGTTTGGTGGGGCAATACAAGAAGCTGGAGCTGTAAAAAACAATAAAATCAAAAAAGGAGCTACGTCCGATTTTATGGAGATTGAGCGTCAACGTGGAATTTCGGTGGCTACATCTGTATTGGCTTTTATCTACAAAGACAAAAAAATAAACATTCTAGACACGCCCGGACATAAAGATTTTGCTGAAGATACTTTTAGAACATTAACTGCTGTAGATAGTGTCATTGTTGTAATTGATGTTGCAAAAGGAGTTGAACCTCAAACAGAAAAACTAGTAGAAGTTTGTAGAATGCGAAACATTCCAATGTTGGTGTTTATCAATAAACTAGACAGAGAAGGAAAAGATGCTTTTGATTTATTGGATGAAGTAGAACAAAAATTAGGATTGCGAGTAACCCCAATGAGTTTTCCAATCGGAATGGGGTACGATTTTAAAGGAATCTATAATATTTGGGAAAAGAAAATCAATTTATTTTCTGGAGACAACAAAACGACCATTTCAAAAGGGATAGAATTTGACGATGTTTCCAATCCAAAATTAGATACTATTATCGGCGAAAAAGCAGCAGAAACCTTACGTGAAGAATTAGAATTGATTGATGAAGTATATCCAAAGTTCAATCAACAAGAATATTTAGATGGCAATTTACAACCTGTATTTTTTGGTTCAGCATTAAATAATTTTGGAGTGAAAGAATTGTTAGATGCATTTATACAAATTGCTCCTTCTCCACAGCCTAAAAAAGCTGAAGAACGTTTAGTCGATTCTAAAGAAGATAAGTTGACCGGATTTGTATTTAAAATTCATGCTAATATGGATCCAAAACATAGAGATCGTCTAGCATTTGTAAAAATTGTTTCTGGAGTTTTTAGAAGAAATGCTCCCTATTTACATGTTAGAAATGGAAAAAAAGTAAAGTTTTCTAGTCCGAATGCCTTTTTTGCTGAAAAGAAAGAAATTGTTGAAGAATCATTCCCAGGAGATATTGTTGGGTTACACGATACAGGAAATTTTAAAATTGGAGATACCCTTACAGAAGGCGAAGTCTTGAATTTCAAAGGAATTCCGAGTTTTTCTCCAGAACATTTCCGTTATGTAAACAATGCAGATCCTATGAAAGCAAAACAATTGTTTAAAGGATTAGATCAATTGATGGATGAAGGAGTTGCACAATTGTTTACACTAGACATGAACGGAAGAAAAGTTATAGGTACAGTTGGCGCCCTACAATATGAAGTAATTCAATATAGACTAGAACACGAATACGGTGCAAAATGCTCTTATGAACACTTACAAGTACATAAAGCATGTTGGGTAGAGCCAGTAGACCCTAAAAATGAAGAATTCAAAGAGTTTAAACGTGTTAAACAACGTTATTTAGCAAAAGACAAACAAGGTCAGTTAGTGTTTTTAGCAGATTCTGCTTTCACGATACAAATGACTCAAAGTAAATACCCAACTGTAAAATTGCATTTTGTTAGTGAATTTAAATAAATTTAATATGAAAAAATTATTTATTTTCTTTTTAACTATTATTAGTTTTCAATCATTTTCTCAAACTAAAGACTTGTCTTATTTAGAAGGGAAAACTATGCATAATAAAATTAGATTAAATTACATTTTAATACACCAACCTACAGACATTGTTAATTATAACCTTGAACCTACAATGGGTTTTGTAGGTTTAAATTATAATATTCCCTTAAATGATTGGCTGTATACAGGTGCTGGTTTTCATACTGCAATTACTGGTGATCAAGGTGGGTTATTTACTTTAGGCGTAAATCTTGGTGTAAAAAGAAAACTTTATAAAAATTTATATTTCGATGCAAATGTTCATTTTGGTGGTGGTGGCGGTTATAGATCTTTAGTGAATGGAGGCGGAATTTTATTCTCAAACATTGGGTTACAGTATAAGAAAAATGAATACTCTTTTGGGCTGCAATATGGTTACATGAATTTCTTTACAGGTATTCAAAAAGGCGGAAACATTTCTGCTTTTATTGAAATTCCTACAACATTAAGATATACTTCTTATAAAAATGCTCAAAAATCATTTACTATTAATAATAATGATACTAATGAATTTTGGGAAGAACCTGCAGTTAAAAGTGTACAACAAGTTACATTTGATTACTTTTTCCCCAGAGGAAACTCAAGAACAGATGCTAGTACAACACCTAGCTATAAACCTATAAAGCATACTTTATCTATTTTAGGTTTTGAGTATCAAAGATATTTAACATCAAATACTTTTATTTATGCACATGTAGACGCAATGTATGGTGGTTTAACTGCTGGATTTATGGATTTATTTTTTGGTATGGGTAAAAATTTTATCGAAACTAAATATGTAAACTTCTTTGGAAAATTTGGAATTGGAGCTGCAGGAGGGCGAATTTATCCAGAAGGAGGATTAACAATGTATCCAAACGCAGGAATTGATATAAAACTAACAGACAAATACGGTATCAGTGCTCATGGGGGGTATCATAAAGCTATTGGAGGTGTCGCTAGTTTTGAAGCACTTACAGCTGGTTTTAGTTTAAAATACTATGGACTAAGTGGTGGTACACACGATCCTTTTTCAAAAGAAAAAGCATCAGAAATTAATACTCAAGGAATTAGCTTGGGTGTAGAAAATCAGTCGTATTTTAATGTTGCAAAATTCGGAATTCCATATAGCGATTTACAGTTAATTGCCTTAAAAGTAAAATATGATGTCAACCACAGATTTTATTTTGCCGGTGAAGCGTCTTTTGCATACTTAGGTAAGTCTGGAGGTTATGCTCACGGAATTTTTGGTTTAGGTATAACTTCTAATAAATTATTTAATGATAAGTTATCGTTTTTTCTCGAAGCTAGTGCTGGTGTTGCTGGTGGAGGAAGAGTTGATTCTGGAGAAGGTATTCTTATTAGACCAACAGTTGGAATGAATTTTTACTTAAATGATGATTTTTCTTTAAACGTTTCTGGAGGACAGATGATTTCGCCTTTTGGAAATGTCAATTCAACAAATATAAATCTTGGATTAACCTATAGTTTATCCATTTTAAACGCAAAAAAATAAAAATAATACAATTATGAATAACGGAATCTACGCTAAATTCAATACAAATAGAGGCGAAATTTTAGTAAACTTAGAATACGAAAAAACTCCAGGAACAGTTGGTAACTTTGTTGCTTTGGCTGAAGGAAATTTAGAAAATGCTGTAAAACCTCAAGGAACTCCTTATTATGACGGATTGTCTTTTCATCGAGTTATCTCTGATTTTATGATTCAAGGTGGTTGCCCACAAGGAACTGGAACTGGAAATCCGGGTTATAAATTTGATGATGAATTTCATCCCGAATTGAAACACGATGCTCCTGGAAAATTAGCAATGGCAAATTCTGGTCCAGCTACAAACGGAAGTCAATTTTACATTACCCACGTTCCTACTCCATGGTTAGACAATAAACATACTGTTTTTGGAAGTGTTGTTGAAGGACAAGATATTGTTGATATCATTTCTCAAGGTGATGAATTAACATCTATAGAAATTATTAGAGTTGGTGATGCTGCAGAAAAATTTAATGCTGTTGAAGCTTTTAGAACTTTTGAAGGCTCTAGAGCAAAACGTGAAGCAGAAGAATTAGCAAAGCAAAAAGAATTATTAGATTCTGTTGCTGCTGGTTATGATGAAACTCCAAGTGGTTTACGTTACCAAATCTTACAAGAAGGGAATGGAAAACAAGCAACAAAAGGTGCAACTGTTTCTGTTCATTATAAAGGGCAATTATTAGACGGAACCGTTTTCGATTCGTCATACAAACGTAAACAACCTATAGATTTTTCTATTGGTGTTGGTCAAGTAATTGCTGGTTGGGATGAAGGAATTCAATTATTAAAGGTGGGTGATAAAGCTCGTTTGGTAATTCCTTCAAATTTGGCTTATGGCGCAGCTGGTGCAGGTGGTGTAATACCTCCAAATGCAACTTTGATTTTTGATGTAGAATTAATGGATGTAAAATAAAATAGTATCCTACAAAAAAAGCGCTCTAGTTAGAGCGCTTTTTTTTGTTTTATAAAGAATTTAATTGCCTTTTAGTCTTTCTAACTCTAATTCTACCCAAGTAATTAACACTCTATTTTCTTCTAAGTTAAGTGCCATTTCAGGTTTTCTCGTAACCATTTTTTCTGGTGGCATTTCTCCATCTTCTAAAACTTCTGATAAATCTCCTAAGAAACTTTTTTGCTCCTTAAGGTTCATTTTAGGGACTTTCTCCCACTGTAATTTCTTTTTTGCTTTCTCATTTCTAGCATCAGGTTTGTGGCAATTCATACACTTAGCATCTATAATTGCTTTTACATCTTTTGGAAATGTAATTCCTGTTTGATTTTGCTCAATCGACTTCTCTTTAATCTTAGTAAGTGTTTCTTCCTCTTTGTTTTTGACCGTAAAAGCAACAATTCCAAGTGTAAGAACTAAACTTAAAAGTTTGATATATGTTTTCATAAAGTTATATTTTTAGATTTTTAAATATATAATATTCTTAGTAAAAAAAATAAAGTAAATTTGAGAACAAGAAAAATTAAAATTTTTAAACAAAAACTATGATTAAAAAAGTATTCTTAACTCCATTTCAGAAATTTGTTAAAATTGAAAGTTTTAGTGGAATCTTATTAATGATAGCCACATTAATTGCATTGGTTTTGGCAAACTCCTCGTATGGAGAAAGTTATGATTCTATTTGGCAATACAAAATTGGTTTTTCAACAGAAGGTTTTGAATTAAACAAGCCTTTAATCTTGTGGATAAATGATGGATTAATGGCTATCTTTTTCTTTCTAATTGGATTAGAAATTAAGCGAGAATTACTTATAGGTGAGTTAAACTCAATGAAAAAAATTGCCTTTCCGCTTTTTGGTGCTTTAGGCGGAATGTTAGTCCCGGTGTTCTTCTTTATATTCTTAAATCAAAATCCAGAAACCTTTAAGGGTTGGGGAATTCCGATGGCCACAGATATTGCTTTTTCGTTAGCTATCTTAAAATTACTAGGAAATAGAGTCCCGTTAAGCTTAAAAATTTTTTTAACGGCTTTTGCTATTGTAGATGATATTGGTGCAGTATTAGTAATTGCTATTTTCTATAGCGGAAGTTTAAATTTAATGCTTTTACTTTCTGCTTTGCTCTTATTAGCCGTTTTATATTTTTGCTCATATAAAGGATTTTACTCTAAGTTTTTATTGGTTTCATTTGGAATTATTATTTGGATTTTGTTTTTAAAATCCGGTATTCACCCTACGGTAGCAGGAATTTTACTGGCTTTTTCTGTTCCTATTAGGCAGAAAATAGATACGAGTACTTTTATAGACAATTTAATTTCAATTACGCATGAAATAAAAAAAACAGCAATCCCCGATCAACCAATTTTATCAAAAGAGCAGATTGAAGAAATTGACGCACTTGAAGATTGGACCAACAAATACCAGTCGCCTCTACAACACTTAGAACATAAATTACATGGTTGGGTTGCCTATTTTATCATTCCTATTTTTGCCTTGGCAAATGCAGGTGTTGTGATCAGCAGTAATAGTGAACTTGATACTTATCTCATCCGAAATATTATTATTTGCTTGGTCATTGGAAATAGCATCGGAATCTCAACAATCATCTTTTTAGCTAGAAAAATAAAATTGATTGAAATTCCTAAAGAAATTAATAATCAACAAATAGTAGGTGTTTCTTTCTTAGCTGGTATCGGTTTTACGATGGCTATTTTTATTGCGAGTTTGGCTTTTGAGAATAGTCCAATATATATAGATTCTGCTAAAATCGGAATTTTAATTGGCTCATTCATTTCTGCTGTAATCGGTTATTTAGTTTTAAGATTTAATAAGCACAGTAAAATTAATATTGCTGATAATTAAAAAGTTATAAAAGATAGCATTTCTTTTATATTTGTTTCTAAACACAATTTTAGGTAACTTGGCTTTATTATAAACCAAACAATTCTTAAAATGAAAAAAATCATTCTACTTTGTATTCTTTCTGTTTTTATTTCAGTTAGCGCTTTTAGTCAAGATCAATATATTTTTCCTTCTGGTAGCGGACCTAATAAACTGTTTATGAAAGAAATCATAAAATTAACCGGAAAAGTGCGTCCAAAAATTTTATTCTTACCAACCGCTTCTGGCGATAGTGAACGAAGTATTAAAAGGTGGAATGATTTAGTTAGTGATCTTTCTATTGAACCTTCAGTTCAAGGAGTTTGGATTAGTTCGTATCGCCAAAAAAAATCTTTTGAAGAAATACTTTTAAATGTTGATGCAATTGTTGTTGGTGGTGGAAACACATTAAACATGATGGCAATTTGGAAAGCTCAAGGAATCGATAAAGTACTTAAAAAAGCTTTAGAAAAAGGAATTATTTTAGCTGGTGGAAGTGCTGGCTCACTATGTTGGTTTGAAAATGGGACAACAGATTCTAGGCCAAAAGAATTAAGTGTTGTAGAAGGTCTTGGTTTTTTACCTTTTAGTCACAGTCCACATTACGATGGTGAAAAGTTTAGAAGACCTTTGTATGAGAAAAATATCCAAAAAGGAATTTTCAAAGCAGGTTATGCAATGGATAACAATGCAGGGATCATTTTTAAAAACGGAAAACCATTTAAAATTGTTTCTATTGATAAAAAACACAACAACTACTTTGTGTCTTTAAAAAACGGGAAAGTAGTTGAAGAAAAATTAGAATCTATTATTCTTAAGTAATTGGCACTTCTTTATCCAATAGCTTTTATCTCTATACAAGTAAATATTTAGTATTAATAGCTGTGTCATTTATGAAATACAAACTTATAAGTACAGTGTTTGTTTTTAGTTTCTTGTTACAAACAATTACAGCACAAGATCATAAAATGTTTACGAATAGTAGACTTATTCTAGGTACTTATAAAGAGCGAACTGCCTCTGTTTCTAGTGGAGATATTGATGGAGATGGAGATGTTGATATTTTGGTAGCAAATGGCAGACATTGGCCCGGTCAAAATAGAATATTTTTCAATAATGGTAGAGGAATTTTTACTGTAGAAACCAATTTAGGAACTCAAAAATCGACTACGTATGCTACAGAATTAGCAGATTTAGATGGTGATGGAGACCTCGATATTGCAGTAGGAAATGATATGGCTCCCAATTATATCTTTTTGAATGATGGGAAAGGAAATTTTACTAAAAGCACTTCATTTGGTGAAGATTATGCATCCACTAGAAATTTAACCTTAAGTGATATTGATTCTGATGGAGACATTGACATCCTCATTATCAATCGAGGAATGCCAAATCAAATTTGCTTAAACGATGGCAAGGGAACTTTTACCAAAACAATATCTTTTGGTTCAAAAAAAGACTCAACCATTGATGTTGAAGTTGCAGATATAGACAATGACAATGATCTCGATTTGATTTTAGCCAATAGAGATAGTCAACCTAATTACGTGTATTTGAATGATGGAAAATTAAATTTCACTGAAAAAATTCCTTTTGGTACGGGTAAAGATAATACCAGATCTGTAAGTATTGTAGATCTTAACAAAGATGGTTTTCTAGATATCATCACGGCAAATATCAACGAACCAAATGTTATTTATTGGGGAAATAAAAACAATACCTTTTCTAAACATTTGGTTTTCGATGCTGAATTAATGAATAGCTTTGCTATCACTACCGCAGATATCGATGCAGACAATGATTTAGATATTATTGTAGGAAATGATGAAGAACCAAACATGATTTTTTACAATAGCGAAAACGGGCAAAAGTGGACTAGGAAATTATTGTCAAAAGAGAAATTTCTTACGTATGATATCATCGCTACCGATTTAAACAATGATGGATTTATAGATATTATTGAAGCGAATTCTGATGAAATCAATCGCTACTATATAAACCGTATAAAAAAATAACCTTATGAAAAGAATCAATATTTACTTCTTATTAATTTTGAATTTATTTAAGAAAATTACACTTATTTTCTTACTATTTATTTCTTTTCAGTCAATTGCTCAAGAAGATTCCTATACACTCATCAAAGCAAAAACCATTTTTGATGGTGTTCAATTTCATACCAACAAAGTTGTACTTATCAAAGGAAATAAAATCATTGCTTTTGATAAGGTAACCAATATTAAAATTCCGAAAGGCACAAAAACGATTCATTATCCCAATGGAACTTTGATGCCAGGAATGATAGAAGGGCATTCTCACTTATTATTACATCCTTACAATGAAACATCATGGAACGATCAGGTGCTGAAAGAGTCCTACGCAGAGAGAGCTATTCGAGGCGCCAATCACGCTAAGAAAACTTTGATGGCTGGTTTTACTACAGTAAGAGATTTAGGGTCTGAAGGTGCTTCTTATGTAGATGTTGGATTGAAAGAAACCATCGAAAAAAAAGTAATTAGTGGCCCTAGAATGATTGTCGCTGGAAAAGCCATTGTAACAACAGGCAGCTATGGCCCTAAAGGGTTTGCAGAACATGTAACTGTTCCGTTAGGTGCTGAAACTGCAGATGGTATTGACGATTTAACCAGAGTTGTAAGAGATCAAATTGGACATGGTGCAGATGTCATTAAAGTGTACGCCGATTATCGCTGGAGTCCAGATAAAAAAGCAGCTCCAACTTTTACGTTAAAAGAACTAAAATTGATTGTTGAAGTTGCTGAAAGTAGCGGTAGAAAAGTAGTTGCTCATGCTGCCAGTGAAGAAGGAATGCGTCGTGCTATTTTAGCTGGTGTTAGTACTATTGAACATGGTGATGGAGGTAACAGAGAAATTTTTGAATTGATGAAGAAACACAATGTTGCCCTCTGCCCTACACTTGCTGCTGGAGATGCAATCGAACAATATCAAGGTTGGAAAAAAGGAGTAGATTCTGACCCTGCTAGAATTGTAAGAAAGAAAAAATCTTTTCAGCTTATATTGGAAGCTGGAGTTACTATTATAGCTGGAGGTGACGTGGGTGTATTCCCGCATGGCGACAATGTTCGTGAATTAGAAATGATGGTTCAATACGGAATGAATCCTTTGTCTGTGTTACAATCCGTCACTTCTGTAAATGCGAAGGCTTTTGGATATGAAAATTCTATCGGTCAAATAAAAAATGGCTTGCTAGCTGATTTAATTGTTGTTGATGGTGACCCTCTAAAAAGCATCTCTAATTTGAGGAAAATTAGTATGGTTATCAAAGATGGTACAATTTTTAAGCAATAGTGGTTTTAAAGATGTTATTGAAGCAAATTCAGGTTAATTAATATTTTAATTTCTTATTCTGTCTGCTTCTGCTTCTAATGCTGCTTTTGCATTACTTGCCTCAGTAGTTAATGTGGTGCCAATTAAGTTGTTATTTTCATAAGCATCAGTAATTAAATTATAAAATTCCTCAGAACCATTATTGAATTTTATAAGTTTATAAGTAGCATTTCTAATCGCATACGCTATTCCATTATTAGAAATTTCGGTATAAGCATATTCTCTAGATGAAGCGTTTTCGTCTTTTAATGAAGAATAAAAACTTGTGCTATTTTCTCTAGAAAAAGTTGAAACACCAGACATTGAAGCAATTGTAGAAAATAAATCTGTTGTGCTTATTAAGGCATTTTCTCTTACTCCAGTTCTAATTACACCTAACCCAGAAACTACCATAGGTACATTTACACCGCCCTGGTAAATGGTGTTTTTAGCTTTGTTTCTACTATATGGGGATTGAGCTACCTGATTTGGACTTCCATTATCACCAATAAATACAATAATTGTATTTGCTTTTTCTTCAGTAGTCATACTATTTATGAACCTCCCAATTTCTGAATCCATTGCTTCTATAGCTGACATAAAATATGGAGTTGGATTTGCGTCTATACTTGATGCGTCTGTTGGTAAATTTCCTTGTGAATGTAAATTAGTTGGAGCAAGATGAAATGGTGTATGTGGAGCATTATATGCCAACCATAAAAACCAAGGTTTGGTTTGCTTATCAACCCAATCAATTGCTAAATCGGTGAATTTTGTTGTGGTATATTCAGTTGTGTTGGCTGTTAAACCATTTTCTGTTAAATTCCAATTTGTATAACTTTGAACTCCTCCCGTTAATAAACCTGCATAATAATCTACTCCCATTGTAATGGGATCAGTTGCAGAATTAGATAAATGCCATTTGCCAATAATAGCAGTTGCGTAAGCATTTGAAGTACCATCATTAATATATTTTTGTAAAGAAGTTTCTGATGTAGAAATGACATCTCCAACTTTTAAAACCCCTGTTTTACTTCCGTATTTACCAGTTAAAATAGAGGCTCTTGTAGGTGAGCAAACAGGATAAGACCACAAGTTTTCGAATGTGATTCCAGAATTCATCAATCCTTGTAAAATTGGCATATTAGGTTTTACAGTTCCTTCTGAGTAATTAGGTGTTGCATCTAACCCCATATCGTCAGCTATAATCAATAAGATATTTGGTTTTGTTGAGGTAGAGGTTGTATCTACGTCAGAATCATTTAATAGAGGAGAACTACAACTAAAAAAAAGAAGACTTATACAGGTGTTAAAGAAACATTTTTTAAAACTCATGTTTTGAAAGTTTATATTTTATTATATATAACAAGTAACTTATTAAATACCCTACTTTAAATTAATTATCTTTGTATTTTATAACAAAAACAGGTAGGTTAAAGTTTAATTTTTTAGTTAGACTTTCATTCGAAAAACAAAATTTTAATTATATATTATAATTTTTCATGAAATAAATTCTTTATTTATTAGTTGTGCTTTTTTTTATAGGCTGTGGAAATTCAAAAAATTCACCTGAATTTATAAAAGCTGTAACTGGCAATTATTTATTTAATGCAAATGAAACTATTGGGGTTTCTTTTGTAGAAAATGAGATGTTTGTTCGTTGGAGAGGTAGAGAAAACATTAAACCATTAAAAGTAAACGATAGTACATTTTATGTACAAGATATGAATGAAAAATTTATTTTTAAAATAACGCCGACTATACATATTGAGCTTGCAGAAAAAAGAGAACATGAAGGAGAGACTATCAAATTTCCTAAAATGGTTTTAGGACAAAAAACCCCAAAAGAATATTTTGACAATGATCAATTTGACAAAGCTTTAGAAGGATATCTTTCAATTCAAAAAAACAATCCAAAAAGTAGAAGTATACGAGAAACTGATTTGAATCGACTAGGATATCTTGCTTTAACAAAAAAGGAATATAATAAAGCCATAAAAATATTTAAATTAAATACAATTCTACACCCTAAAAGCAGCAATACTTTTGATAGCTTAGGGGAAGCTTATCACAGAAATAAAGACTCTGTTAATGCAATCGTTAGTTTTAAAAAAGCATTGGAGTTAAATCCCAAAAGCACAAGAGCAAAAAAATATATAAATGAACAAATATTAGAATAGTTTGGAGCATTTAAAATACCCAATTGGCCAAGTAAATATCCCCAAAATTATTTCAGAAAACGATATTAGAAATTGGATTTCTGATATCGAAAAATTTCCAAAAAAATTAGAAACCCTTGTCCAACAACTATCAGAAGAGCAATTAAACACACCGTATAGAGATGGTGGTTGGACCGTTAAACAAACCATTCATCATTGTGGTGACAGCCATTTACATAGTTATATTCGATTTAAATGGGCATTGACAGAAGAGCAACCAATTATTAAAGCTTATTATGAAGATCGTTGGGCTGAATTATTTGATACTAAAGATGCTCCCATAACATTATCACTTCAGTTTATTAAAGCATTGCATGCTAAGTGGGTTTATTTATTAAAAGGGCTTTCTAAAGAAGATTTAGATAAAGAATTTATTCATCCAGAAAGCGGTGCCAATGTTTCTTTAAAAAAGAACATCGGATTATATGCTTGGCATTGCAATCATCATTATGCACATATTGAGAATTTATTACTTCGCAATGATTGGAGATAACAAATTGTCATTCCTTTGAACCTGTCTGTCGGCAGACAGAAACAGGAATCTGTTAAAAAAGCAGACTCCGAATCTATTGAAGAATGTGGGGAACAATAAAATTCCTATATTTATTCTTTAATTCAATTTTTATGAAAACTGCACAACAATGGTTTGATGAATATGCAATCAGTCATCAAAACAAAACCAACATCACTATTCATTTTATTTGTGTTCCTGCTATATTTTTTAGTGTGATTGGATTATTAATGAGTATTCCTACTACTCTTTTAGAAAACACTTTTGGTTTATATAACCCGTTGATTGAAAATTGGGCTACAGTAGTTATTGCTTTTGTGTTAATTTTTTACCTACGTTTAGGTTTTTGGTATTTTATCAATATGCTATTGGTAAGTCTCCTTTCAATTATTGGAAACTATTGGCTGAGTGGTTTTGGAAACCTTGCAATTATATCATTCGTTATTTTTGTGGTTGCTTGGATTGGGCAGTTTTACGGTCATAAAGAAGAAGGAAAAAAACCATCCTTTATAAAAGACTTACAGTTTTTATTAATCGGACCACTTTGGGTGCTTAAAAAAATAGGTAAATAATGAAAGAAGAAATCAATTTCGAAGATTTTTTAAAAATAGATATGAGAGTCGGAACTATTATTGAAGTCAACGATTTCCCTAAAGCTCGAAAACCAGCCTATCAATTAACCATAGATTTTGGAGGTTTAGGCATTAAAAAATCAAGCGCTCAAATCACAGATTTATATACAAAAGATGATTTACAAAATAGACAAGTAACAGCTATTGTGAATTTTAAACCTCGACAAATTGCTAATTTTATGAGCGAATGTTTGGTGTTGGGAATTTATAATGAAGAAGGAAACGTTGTTTTATTAAAAGCTTCTGAACATATTAAAAACGGAGAACAGGTTTCTTAACGTCATTACGAACAAAGTGAAGTAATCTTTCAATTAAAAAGATTGCCACGAATTTTAAAAAATTCTCGCAATGACAAAGTACTATTTATTTATCTGGATTATTCAAAATCACCAACGCAGCAATTACTCCAGGAACCCATCCACAAAGTGTTAGTAAAAAAACGATTACAAAAGAGCCACATCCTTTTCCTAAGACAGATAATGGCGGGAAGAAAATAGCTAATAAAACTCTTAATAAACTCATAGGGTCTGGTTGATGAATAACACTTATGAGACGAACATAATTGCAAAATGTTACAAGAAAAAAGTGACAAAGTCGCAAAGTGACAAAGCTAAACTTTGTTTCTTTGCGACTTTGAAACTCTATACGCTAAACTTCTTTCTACATCTTATCTCCAAAGAAAATAGCATTCATTAATAACTTATTAGTTCCGTACCAAAATGCTCTAAAGTTGGTGTTGTCTGTAAAAACAACCACTCTACCTCTACCCATTCTTTGTACTTGAAACGGAACTGAGTTTTTTAACTGAGCTAAATTCTGTTTCGAAATATACCCTGCCAATAACGGTTTATTAGTATACTGAATTGGGTTGTTATAATTGGTCTTGCTTGGTTCAATAAAAATAGTTGTATTTCTAAACATTGGCAATTCATCATTCTTATATCCAAAATTAATTGGATGCGATAGATCTAACTTTGTATTAAAAATTGCACCACCAATTACTTGTGCTCCAGAACGCAAACTTCTATTTTCAAATGAAACAGGATTTGTAGGCGAATCTGCTTTCTTAAATTCTAAGTTGATGAATTTTTGAGAAGACAACCATCTAACAGCACTTCTGTAACCAATTAAAACACCTCCATTACGAACCCATGTTTTTAATCTTTCTTCAGTACCTTTATCTACACTATTACTACTCGGAGCAATTATTGTAGTGTATTTGCTTAAGTCAGTTCTACCCACATAAGACATGTCTAGTTTTGTTACTTTAATATTAAAACGAGTGTCAAATAAATGCCAAATTTCTCCAGCATCAGAACTAGAAATTCCGTCTCCCACCAACATAGCAATTTTCTTAGGGCTCACATTTACAATATTGTTAGATCCTAAATCAATTCCATCATTCAACCCTGTTCTTGTTCCGTAAAAATGTACATGACTATTTTTAGCCACTTCTTCTAAAAAAGTAAACAAGTCTACCGAATTTAATTTTTGGTTCTGTACAGGAATAAAAATGGTTCCGTAGTCATACTCTTTACCTCCATTATTAAATTTCTTTAAAGACACTTTTGCTCTAATGCCTTTATTTAAAATAGTGTTCAATGCTTTTGGAGTGTAATATTCGTTCCACGGCATTAAATACCCATAATCACTCTTATACGAAATAGACCCTTTTGGCATTTCTAAATTGGTTACTTTGTTTCCTATTTTACTGGTAGCAATATCTTCTTCGTAATCTAAATTAAATGCCAACGGAAATGTCCATGCAGAAATATCATAAAATAAACTGTCTGTAAACGTGGTTGTTTTTTGGAACATTGCTTTTACCAAACGACTATTTTTTTGATCCATCGGAATCACAAAACTGCTTCCTTTTTTATAGGTTTTTCCTTTAGATGTAAAATCTGAGGCAACTTCATTAAACTGTATTTGATGTCTCTTTAAAATCTCAGCTAAATGATATGTTTTAGCCGCATCTTTTTCATCACCAAAAACAATTGCTTTGCTTTTAGCAGCTTCTTTTCTGGCGTTTTTAAAGAAATCTTGTTGGTATTTTAAGATTTGAACACGCATATTACGCGCTGCTTCTAAGGTAGATAACGCCGCTGTAAATTGATTTCTTATGGTAAACGGAAACGTTAAAACTCCATTAACCGTTTCTTGCGCATGACCACGAGAACTTCCTTGTTCAAATAAGATTCCGATACTACCATTTACATCTGGAAAAGTAGATCCTTTTCCGTAATAAAAGTCGTCAAAACCTTCTTCTGAATAATACGTAGAGCCAATTTTATCTAAGGCTTTTGCATGGTAATTTGCAATTTGCTTGGTTAAATCTTGATTTAACTGAGGCGTTAAGGGGTTCGTTCTAGACGGAATCCCTGGTTGAAAGAAGAACGAAGAGTTCGGTCCCATTTCGTGATGGTCTGTTAAAATATTTGGCATCCATTTATGAAACGATGCAATTCTTGCTCTAGATTCTGGCAATTGTACTGGCAACCAATCTCTGTTCATATCAAACCAATAATGATTAGTTCTACCACCAGGCCAAACTTCTCTATATTCTCTATCGTTTGGATCTGGATTGATGTTGATTGCTTTGTTGGTATTTGCCCAATATGCAAAACGTTGCAATCCATCTGGGTTGAAAGAAGGATCAAATAAAATAACCGTATTGTCTAATAACTCGTCAATCTTACTTCCTTCTGCAGCTGCTAAATAATAAGCCGCAGCCAAACCAGCATTGGCTCCACTTGGTTCGTTACCGTGAATAGAAAATCCTTGATACAACACTATTGGTGCGTCAGACACATCTATAGAAGCATCATTTGTTGCCGCTATATGATTTTTGCGAATGCTTTCTAAATTTTGATGATTTTTAGGCGACGTTATGGTTAACAATAACAACGGTCTTCCTTCAAAAGTAGTACCTCTACTTTCTATAGAAATTCTATCTGATGCTTTTGCCAAGGCTTTCATATACTCGGCTAACTTATCATGAGTCACATGCCATTCTCCAACTTCATGACCGATAACAGATTTTGGTGTGGGGATGTTTTTATTATAGCTTACATCTATGGGTAAATAGTACGATAAATCTACTTGTTGTGCAGTTACTGAATAAGCAAGCAACAAGAAAAGGATGGTGAGTTTTTTCATTAAAAATGGTTTGTTAGTTTTCAGCTTACAAGGTAAATAAACTAACGTTGTATGAAAATTTAACGCAACCTATTTAACGTTTGTTTAACAAATTGCCGCCTACTTCGTTCATTTCATTTTTGCTTGATGAAAAACGAAACAAAAAATCAAGACTCCCTTTTATTTTTTTGGAATTCTACTTTTAAAGCTTAGCTTGATTCTAAACTCTTTTTTTGATAACTTCGCTAACACTTGATAAAAACATTAAAAACGTTCGATATCATTAAAGTTGTGCAACATTTGAGAGAAACAGCAAAAACCAATGTACGAAGACGTAAACAGATACCTTAACGGACTTAAAAAATGGAAATCGGAATTGACCAGACTTCGTGAAATTATACTTGATTGTGGATTAATCGAAGACTTCAAATGGATGCATCCTTGCTATACTGACAATGGGAAAAATATAGTTTTAATACACGAATTTAAAGATTACTGTGCGATTTTATTTCATAAAGGAGTAATTAATCAAAGACATTGAAAAAATTTTAGTCCAACAAACTGAAAACGTACAATCGGCAAGACAAATACGATTTACTGATTTGCCTGAAATCGAAGAACTTGAAGAGACTATCAAAAACTACATTCGAGAGGCAATCGAAATTGAAAAATCTGGAAAGAAAGTTGAAAAGAAAAAAACTTCTTAATTTAAAGTCCCAGAAGAGTTGGAGCAAATTTTTTCCGAAAATGCTGACTTCGAAAAAGCGTTTAAGAATTTGACAGCTGGACGTCAACGAGGTTATCTTTTGCATTTTGATAAACCAAAGCAATCCAAGTCAAAGATATCTCGAATTGAGAAAAATATGGAAAAAATTATGGATGGTTATGGTTTGAATGACTGTTTATGTGGACTTTCAAAGCGAAAACCGTACTGTGATGGTTCACATAAACAATTGGAAAAATGAGTGGAACGAACAATTACAAGTCTGTTGAGGAATATTTTAATTCTCAACCCGAAAAAACAAAAAATGCTCTTCTCGAATTAAAGAAATGCATTTTTAAAGTAGCACCAAATGCCACCGAATTGTTTAATTACAATATTCCTGCATATACCTTAATAAACGATGGGAAAAGAGAACAACAAATAATGATTGTAGGTTATAAAAAACACGTTGGATTTTATCCACATCCAACAACTATGGAAAAATTTGAATCTGAATTAATAGAATATAAAAGAGGAAAAGGTTCGGTGCAGTTTCCTTTGGACAAACCGCTTCCGACAAAGCTTATTGAAAGAATGGTTAATTACAGAATGAAACTATTAAATAAATAAAAAGCGTTGCACAACAATGGCTATAAGTAATTGCTTGTTTTCGCCTACTTTTGAAAATCCGTGAGGATTTTCAGTTTGGGGTGTACATGCAACTTGCAAAGTTAAGTGCTTACCCACGCAACTACTCATAGCCGAACCTTTAGCGAAACTTAAAAAAATCTAGAAAATCAATTTGCATTCAATCATTCCTAAAGAAATATATCAAGAAGCAATTTATTCTTTTTAAATTCGCAGTATATGATTCTGTAAAAAATGATTGACGATTCTATTTTAATTGCATTAGCTACTTCTTTAAAAGGAGATCTCCTTTTTGATGATTTACACAAGTCAATCTACGCAACTGACGCTTCTGTGTATCGTAAGATTCCGTTAGCAGTTGCCTTTCCAAAAGATGTTGCAGACATTGAGCAATTGATAGTTTTTGCTACTAAAAATGAGATTACGCTAATTCCGAGAACCGCAGGAACTTCGTTAGCCGGACAATGTGTTGGAGACGGAATTGTAGTAGATGTTTCTAAACATTTTACCAACATCATTTCTTTTGATAAAAACGCAAAAACCATTACCGTTGAACCAGGAATTATTCGTGATGAATTGAACAACTATTTAAAACCTCATGAATTGTTTTTCGGTCCAAACACCTCTACCTCTAACCGTTGTATGATTGGCGGAATGGTGGGTAATAATTCTTCTGGAAGTACTTCTATTCGCTATGGAGTGACACGAGATAAAGTGCTCTCTATTGATGCTGTTTTGAGTGATGGAAGTTTGGCAACGTTTTCTGAAATTTCTTCAAAAGAATTCAAAGAAAAGATGGAATTAGAGAACCTTGAAGGTTCTATTTACAAAGCCATTTATAGCGAATTAATTTTTGATTCTGCACAAGAAGAAATAAAAAAGGAATTTCCGAAAGAAACTATTCATAGAAGAAATACAGGTTATGCCGTAGATGAATTTTTAAAATCAGATTTGTTTGGTGGTACAGAATCAACCCTAAACGTTGCAAAATTATTAGCAGGAAGTGAGGGCACCTTGGCTTTTTCTACGGCAATTACACTACAATTAGATGCCTTTCAACCAAAAGAAAGCATTTTAATTACATCACATTTTAAAAGCATCAACGAAAGTTTAAAAGCCACATTGATTACCATGAAACACAATTTATATACTTGTGAATTGATGGATAAAGCAATTTTAGATTGCACAAAAAACAACCGAGAACAAGCTAAAAACAGGTTCTTTTTAAAAGGTGATCCACAGGCTGTATTGATGTTAGAAATTGCAGCAGACACCATTGAGGAAGCAGAAATATTGGCAAACAATGTCATTGCTGATTTAGAAAAAGAAAACTTAGGATATCATCATTCAAAAATTTACGGAGACGATATCAATAAAATATTTGCTTTGCGAAAAGCTGGTTTAGGTTTATTAGGGAATATGATTGGTGATAAAAAAGCAGTAGCATGTATAGAAGATACAGCGGTTGCCTTAGAAGACTTACCAAACTATATAGATGAGTTTACCGCTATGATGGATGTTTACAAACAAAAAGCCATCTATTATGCACATGTGGGTGCAGGAGAAATTCATTTACGTCCAATTTTAAACCTAAAGAAGAAAGAAGATGTGGTCTTGTTCAGAAAAATCACCACAGAAACTGCAAAATTAGTCAAAAAATATAAGGGGTCTTTTAGTGGTGAACATGGTGACGGAATTGTTCGTGCTGAATTTATTCCATTAATGATTGGGGAAGAAAATTATCAATTGTTACGACGCATTAAAAAAGCTTTTGATCCAAATAACGTATTCAACAATGGAAAAATTACAGATGCTTTTTCGATGGATGAAAGCTTACGCTATGAAATTGATAGAGAAGAACCAGTTATCAAAACCATTCAAGATTTTTCTGAAAACGAAGGTATCTTAAAGTTAGCTGAAAAATGTAATGGTTCTGGAGATTGCAGAAAACCTGTTTCTGCTGGCGGAACGATGTGTCCGAGTTACAGAGCTACCAAAAACGAAAAAGACACCACTCGAGCTAGAGCAAATGCATTGCGTGAGTTTTTAACCAACTCTAAAGAGCAAAATAAATTTAATCATAGCGAATTAAAAGAAGTTTTTGATTTGTGCTTAAGCTGTAAAGCGTGTGCTAGTGAATGTCCGAGTAATGTTGATGTTTCTGCTTTAAAAGCAGAATTTTTATATCAGTATCAAGAAACTAATGGGTATTCTTTTAGATCTAAACTTTTTGCCAATAATGTAAAGTATAACAAATTAGGAAGCCTCACTCCTACACTAACCAATATGCTGTTAAATACTTCATTCGCAAAAGCTATTATGGGTGTTTCTCAAAAAAGAAGTATTCCTAAATTGGCTTCTAAAACCTTTAGCAGTTGGTATAATAAACGAAATGGAACTTCGAGCACTGTCGAGAAGTCTTCTAAAAAAGTATATTTATTTAATGATGAGTTTACCAATTACTACGATGTTGAAATCGGAAAAGATGCCATTTTTGTACTAGAGAAATTAGGGTTCACTGTTGAAGTGTTAGAGCATCAAGAAAGTGGACGAAGTTTTATTTCTAAAGGATTTTTAAAAGAGGCAAAACAGGTTTGTAATGAGAATATTGCCATTTTTAAAGACGTTATTTCAGACTACACACCTTTAATAGGAATAGAACCCTCCGCTATTTTAACCTTTAGAGATGAATACATCCGTTTGGCTGATGATAAAACTTCTGCAGAAGAAATTGCAAAAAATACTTTTACTATTGAAGAGTTTTTAAACAATGAGCATCTAAAAGGAAATATAGATACTTCGTTATTTACTTCTGAAAATAAAACACTTAAGATTCATGGACATTGTCATCAAAAAGCACTGTCTAGTACAACAGCAAGCTTTACGATGTTAAACATTCCTAAAAATTACTCTGTAACTTTGATGAACACAGGTTGTTGTGGAATGGCAGGAAGTTTTGGATACGAAAAAGAACATTACAAATTAAGTATGCAAGTGGGTGAAGATACTTTATTTCCAAAAGTAAGAAACTGTACTATAGATACAGAAATAGTTGCTGCCGGAACTAGTTGTAGACATCAAATTTTTGATGGAACGAAACGTATTGCTAAACATCCAATAACAATTTTAAAAGAAGCTTTTTTATAAGAATGAATAAAGTGCTTCATTTTTCATAAAAAATGCATACTTTTAATATTGATTTAAAAACGAATTTGTTATGCCTGAGAAAACAAAATTCATATTTAAAAGCACTATATTCACTTCAATTGCAATGATCACTTATTTTTTCTTATTGAGAGGGATGCATTTGGATGAAATGCCTGTTCTACGCCTTTTAAATTTTGTATTCATATTTTTAGGTGTAAACTATACCATTGAGAAAAACATTATTATCCAAAAAGAAACAGTGTACTGGAAAAATTTTATGGTAGGTTTTTATAGCACAATACTTACTGTAATAATAGTTCTTACTATATTAACTGTATATGTAAATTATATACAACCTGGTTTTATAAATATCTTACAGAATAGTTTCTTTTTTTGGAAAAATGACTTTAGTTTTCCTTTAATTTTATTTATCATATTTATTCAAGGTATTATTGCCTCTATAATTTCCTCATTTGTAGTAATGCTCTATTGGAAAAAAAATATGCCAAAATATTAATATAAAAAAAGCTCCCAATTGGGAGCTTTTTTTAGTTTCGTTACAATTATTGCAAACTCAAAAGTCTATGTTTGATGGTCTCAATTTTAGCTAAGGTATCCGCTTCTTTTTTACGTTCAAGTGCAATCACTTGTTCTGGAGCGTTGCTTACAAAACGTTCATTAGACAGTTTCTTTGAAATTCCGAATAAGAAACCTTCTGCTCGTTTTAACTCTGCATTTAATTTCTCTATTTCAGCTTCTACATCAATTTCTTCAGAAGAGATTGGTACAAAATACTCGTTAGATTTTACTCTAAAAGCAGCTCCCTCATCCTCAAACCTATTGTAGTTTATTTCTGAAACATTCGTTAATTTTTTAATTATTTGGTCTAAAGTTGTATCTACATTTTCATTATCCCTAACATTTAAGATAATAGGATCTTTAAAGGATATACTTTTTTCTTTTCTAATCGTTCTAATACCAGATATAACTTCTTTCGCAAAATCAAATTGATTTATTAAGTTAATATTATCAACTCCTTTTTTCCAAATTTCTGGATATTCAGAAATAATCAAAGCTTCCTCTGGAGTTCTCTCTGAAATAGTTTGCCATATTTCTTCTGTTAAGAATGGCATAAAAGGGTGCAAAATTTTTAAATTATTTTCAAATGCTTTAAGTACTGCATCATAGGTTTTTTGATCAATTGGTTGTTGGTATTCCGGTTTTACAATCTCTAACAACCAGCCACAAAAATCATCATAAATTAACTTGTAAATTGCCATTAAGGCATCCGATAATCTGTATTTAGAGAAATGATCTTCAATTTCTACTAAAACTTGTTGAAATCTAAAAGTATACCACGACAATCCAAGACTTGATGTACTATCTTGTTTTAAGTTTTCATCAATTTCCCAACCTTTTACCAAACGAAAAGCATTCCAAATTTTATTTGCAAATTGTTTTCCTTGTTGGCATAAAGCTTCATCAAACATTAAGTCGTTTCCTGCGGCAGAACTTAATAGCAATCCTACTCTCACTCCGTCTGCTCCATAATCGTCAATCAATTTTAAAGCATCTGGTGAATTCCCAAGTGATTTAGACATTTTTCTACGTTGCTTATCACGTACCAAACCTGTTAAATACACATTTTTAAAAGGTTTTTTTCCTTTGTATTCATATCCTGCAATGATCATACGTGCTACCCAGAAAAATAAAATATCTGGACCAGTTACCAAATCATTGGTTGGATAGTAATAGTTAATTTCTTCGTTTTCAGGATTTCGAATTCCGTCGAAAACAGACATTGGCCATAACCAAGAAGAAAACCAAGTATCTAGCGCGTCAGTATCCTGACGCAAGTCGCTAGTTGTTAGTTTATAGTTTTTAGTTCTCTCCTGTGCCAATACTAATGCATCTGTAATGCTTTCAGCAACTACAAAATCTTCTTTTCCGTCTCCGTAGAAATAAGCCGGAATTTGTTGTCCCCACCACAATTGACGAGAAATATTCCAATCGCGAATGTTTTCCATCCAATGACGATAAGTGTTTTCAAATTTCTTTGGATATAAATTGATCTCCGGATTATCTCCTAAAACAGCTTCAATTGCTGGTTTTACCAAATCTTCCATTTTCAAAAACCATTGATCTGACAATCTAGGTTCAATGACAGCTTTTGTTCTTTCAGAAGTTCCAACTTTATTTAAATGTTGTTCTGTCTTCACTAAAAACCCTTTTTCTTCTAATTCTTTGGTAATCTCTTTACGAACCACAAAACGATCTTTTCCTTCGTAATGCAATCCGAATGAATTTAGAGAAGCATCCTCATTAAAAATATCGATAACTTCTAAATTGTGCTTATCTCCTAAGACTTTATCATTTTCATCATGTGCAGGCGTTACTTTTAAACAACCCGTTCCGAATTCAATATCTACATATTCGTCTTCAATAATTGGAATTACACGATTACATAAAGGCACAATTGCTTTCTTCCCTTTAAGATGTCTAAAACGATCATCATTTGGATTGATACAGATTGCGGTATCACCAAAAATAGTTTCTGGACGAGTAGTTGCAATAGTTAAGGTGTCATTTGAACCTTCAATCTTGTATTCTAAGTAATATAAATTTCCTTGTTTTTCAATGTGAATGACTTCTTCATCAGATAAAGTAGTTTTTGCCTCTGGGTCCCAGTTTACCATTCTGTATCCTCTATAAATCAAACCTTTGTTGTATAAATCAACAAAAACTTTAATAACAGCTTCAGACATTTCTGGGTCCATTGTAAAAGCTGTTCTTTCCCAATCACAAGAACATCCTAGCTTTTTTAATTGCTCTAAAATGATTCCACCATATTCATGTTTCCATTCCCATGCATGTGCCAAAAACTCTTCTCGAGTCAAGTCGTTTTTATCAATTCCTTGTTCTTTTAGCTTTGCCACAACCTTTGCTTCTGTTGCAATGGATGCGTGGTCTGTACCAGGAACCCAACAGGCATTTTTACCTTGTAAACGAGCATGACGTATTAACACATCTTGGATGGTATTGTTCAACATATGTCCCATATGTAAAACTCCCGTTACATTTGGTGGTGGAATTACAATTGTATACGGATCTCTTTCATCTGGTGTTGAATGAAAATAATTGTTTTTCATCCAGTACTCATACCATTTACTTTCTACACTTGTTGCAATATATTTAGATGGAATTTCCATTCTTTAGCTTTATTTTTGAGATATAAAGAGCAAAAATACAACTATATCTAATAACAGAAAAGTTGTATTTGAATTTTTAATTATAAGATTAAAAAACTACTTTTGCTTAAAATTTAATCCGATGAAAAAATCTATTTTACTTCTTTTTTTAGTTAATTTAACTATGAGCAGTTATTCTCAAAATACAACATCAAACAAAGCTGAATTTAAATTCACTACAGAACTTATTGATTATGGTAAAATTGAGCATAAATCAGACGGGAAACGAATTTTTGAATTTGTTAATGTTGGTAAAAGTCCATTAATTATTTCTAATATAACAGCCTCTTGTGGATGTACAGTTCCAACAAAACCTGATGGTCCAATTATGCCAGGTGAAAAAGGGGTTATTGAAGTTGTTTATAACACTTCTATTTTAGGTGGTTTTTCTAAAATGATTACCATAGCATCTAATGCGAAAAATGGTGTTAAAAGAATACGAATTAAAGGATTTGTGGTAAAAAAATCTTAAGGTATTAGATTCTTTTTACTAAGTTAAAATGGAATTTCATATCAACTTTTGCTCTTTCTACAATCAGGGTTATTCTTTTATTATGGCCAGCTTGAAACTTACCTAACAACTCCTTTAATGTTAACTGATGAGCTTTAATTCCATTGATACTTATAATCACATCATCTACTTGTAGTCCGGCCAAATCAGCTGGCGAATTTTTTAAGACATGTTTTATTTTATAAGAAGGTTTAAACCTATAAGCATACCTAGAAATAATTGAGACTGTTTTTGTATTTGTTGTTTCTGAATTTCCACTAGAATAGGCATCGGAAAATGTTGAAGATTGTTTTTCTTTAACTAAAATCTTTCCATTGTAAACAACATCTAATCCACTCATATTGTATTCAAAACCACCTCTAAAAGAACCGCTCTTTTTTAAGGTAATTGTTTTATTTTTATAATCTACCCATATTTTAAATCGTTTTAAAATATTCCCTCCAATACTTCCATTACGTTCTCTAAAGCGTCTTGCAAAAAAGGTAGATGTAGAGTCTAAAAATGAAACTGTAGGTTCTTTAATCTTAAAAGTTCCGATTGAAATTTGTTTAATCCTACTTTTTTTACCATAAATGGTTCCACTAATTCCTTCCCCTAAAACACCTTTAAAGTGTTTAATTGGGGTTTGAATTTCCTTTTTAGAATTTTCAAATAACCAAATCGATTCAGAGCCACCAGAGTCTATTAGTAATTTCACATCTGTTTGTGCATTTCCAACTGTATCTAATTGTATTTTAGCATCTATATAAGGTTTATTTCTATAGAATTGCAAAGGAAATGTTTGGCATTTCCTACACTTATCATAAGTGTAAAATTGGAGATTGTAAAAATAAACTCGTTTTGTTACATAGTTGATGTGTACAATCGCATCTTTAAATAATTGATAACCTATAATTCCATGTACAGTAACACCCATTTTACCAGAAACATCAAATCGGTCTTTTAAGATCACATAAATTTCTTGATTTTCACCAACAAAATCTTTAATTTTTAAAGTGTTATTCGTTGATATTAAGGCTTCCATTGGATTTCCTTTTCCTAAACCTTGCAAAGAAATTTTTTTGACATCTCTTAAACCAAGGCTATCATTTTCTGACAAACTAAAAAGGATGGTTTTATTAACACCCGTATCTAAAATAAAAGACAACTGTTTCCCATTAACTTCTAACGGAATTACAATTAAGTTATTAATAAGGTTAAACCTCACAAATTGTTCTTTCTGGTTAGATCCAAAAAAACCAAACTGAGATTGAGATTTAGCTGTAAACGTAAAAACAACTAAAAGGAAAAAAAATAAGAATTGTTTTTTTATCAAAAAAAAGGATGTTTTAAAATTATATCTTAATATACAAATTTATTCAATTAAACACATAATCACTTTATCTATAATAGCTTTTTAGTAAATATTTAAAAGCTTTTTAGTAAATATTTAACCTTTTGTCTGGCTTAAAAAAGAAATGCAAAACGCAACGGGATTTTAAAAATAAATTCAGAAATTTGCTTTACAATTAATTAATCAAATTCATAAACTATGCCTTTAATTTCTAAGAAAGGAAACTTAATGCCAGAATCGCCAATTCGTAAATTGGTACCTTATGCAGAAAACGCATATAAACAAGGTAAAACAGTATATCATTTAAACATTGGGCAACCAGATATTAAAACACCACAGGTTGCTTTAGATGCAGTTTCAGTTCATTCATTAACAACTATTGCCTACACCAGATCTGAAGGTTCAGAAGCCTATAGAACAAAAATAGCTAACTATTATAGCAAACATGATATTCATGTTAAACATGATGATATAATTGTTACAACAGGTGGTAGTGAAGCATTACTTTTTGCTTTTGGAAGTATTATGGATGTTGAAGATGAAATTATAATTCCTGAACCTTTCTATGCAAATTACAATGGATTTTCTGTTGCTTCGGGTGTAAATGTTGTTCCGGTTATTTCAAAAATTGAAGACAATTTCGCATTACCTCCTATAGAAGAGTTTGAAAAATTAATTTCTCCAAAAACAAAAGCTATCTTAATTTGTAATCCAGGAAACCCAACAGGATATATCTATAGTAAAGAAGAAATTCAAAAGTTAGCAGCCATTGTTAAAAAACACGATTTGTTTTTAATTTCGGATGAAGTGTATAGAGAATTTGCTTATGATGGAATAGAGCACTATTCAATTTTACAAGAAGAAAGTTTAACTGAAAATGCTATTATTATTGACTCTGTATCGAAAAGATATAGCATGTGTGGCGCAAGAATTGGCTGTTTGGTATCAAGGAACAAAGAAGTTATTAAAACAGCTTTAAAATTTGCTCAAGCACGTTTAAGTCCGCCAACATTAGCACAAATTGCTTCAGAAGCAGCGTTAGAAACTCCGCAAAGTTATTTTGATGAAGTAAAAGAAGAATATGTTAGCAGAAGAAATACATTAATTGAAGGGTTACAACAAATTGAAGGAATTAAAGTAGCAAAACCAAAAGGTGCTTTTTATTGCATTGTAGAATTACCAGTTAAAAATGCTGATGACTTTGCAAAATGGTTATTAGAATCTTTTGATGTAAATGGAGAAACAATCATGGTTGCTCCTGCTGCAGGATTTTACTCAACACCTGGTGTTGGTTTAAATCAAATTAGAATTGCCTATGTTTTAAATAATGAAAGTTTAAAAAAAGCAATTAACATTTTAAAAGAAGCTTTAAAAGTATATAAAGATTAGTGACCATTGCAAACAACATATCTTTAAAAAAATACAATACGTTTGGTGTAGAATGCTATGCCAAACGTTTTGTTTCTATAGATTCTTTTTATGACTTACAACAACTTTTAAAGACAGAAAAAGATTTGTTTCTATTGTCTGGAGGAAGTAATATGTTGCTGACGAGAGATATAGAAAAGCTTGTTGTATTGATAAACATCAAAGGGATTTCAATTGACAGAGAAAATAAAAACACGGTTCATTTAACTGTAAATTCTGGTGAAAATTGGCATGAGTTTGTGTTGTGGTGTATTTCTCAAGATTATGGCGGATTAGAAAATCTTTCTTTAATTCCTGGTAATGTTGGTACTTGCCCTATTCAGAATATTGGAGCTTACGGAGTTGAAGTCAAAGATACCATTACTAAAGTAGAAGCAATTGAAATTGAAACCAGTAAATTAATTACTTTCTATAATGCAGAATGCCAGTTTGGATACCGAAATTCAATTTTTAAAAACGAAGCAAAAGGAAAGTACATTATTACTTCGGTAAGTTTTGAATTAACAAAAACAAATCACCAACTAAATACTTCTTACGGAGCGATTGAAGTTGCTTTACAAGAAAAAAACATTACAAACCCTACAATTAAAGATGTTTCTGATACGGTTATCTCTATTAGAAAATCAAAACTCCCAGACCCAAAAGAAATTGGAAATAGTGGAAGCTTTTTTAAAAACCCTGTCATTTCTACTGAGCAATTTTTACAATTACAAAAAGAATACTCGGCAATTCCAAGTTATAAAATTTCAGAAGCTACTACAAAAGTACCCGCTGGTTGGTTGGTAGAACAATGCGGATTTAAAGGCAAACGTTTTGGAGATGCTGGGGTGCATGAAAAGCAAGCATTGGTTTTGGTGAATTACGCAAATGCTTCTGGCTTAGAAATTTACAATCTAGCCAAAAGCATTCAACAAACTGTTTTTAACAAATTTAAAATTGATTTAGAAATCGAAGTCAATATTATTTAAACTTCTTTTTTCAGCAACTCAATATGTCTTATTATTCGATCTTTTTCAACAGCTAAGGTGCCATTATAAACACCTCTAATTCTGCCTTTTTTATCTATGAATACAAAGTTTTCTGTATGAATAAAAGCATCTTCATCTTGTGTTTTTACAAAATCTTCATCTGCAAAATAGCCTTGTCTAGCAATCGTATATATTTCTTTTTTATTCCCGGTTACTAAATTCCATTTTTCTGGATTGACCTTGTTTTCAATTCCATATTCTTTTAATACCGGAACAGAATCTTTTTCGGGAGTTACTGAATGTGATAAAAATAAAACATCTTTATCGTTTTTAAAAACTTCTTGTAAAGCTCCCATATTTTTTGCTAATCTTGGGCAAATACCAGGGCAAGAAGTAAAGAAAAAATCAGCAACATAAATTTTCCCTTCGTAAGTTTGATTCGTTACCTTCTCTCCTTCTTGGTTTGTAAATTCGAAAGCTGGAATTTTATGAATCGTTTTGTAATTAGCTGCATTTTCAGCAATCCATTCAGGTGTAAATAACGCTGAATTAAAAAAAGGCAATGTTACTTCTTTGTCAATTTTTTGTTCTGTTTTACATGCAAAAAACATCAATATTGTAAGTAGTATGTATATATTATTTTTTATTATTTTGTTTTTACTGAATAACATTTTTTTAATCCGATAAGTCCAAATCTTTCCCCATTTACAACAGTGTAATTTGCTCTTATATTTCCGTTCGACAACCACATTTTTTGAGTTCCCGATTCTCTTCCGTTTACATAATTAAATTCTTTAACCAGCTGCCCGTTTGTATACCATTCTTTCATCGTACCATGATATACCACATTTTGGCTGTATGGATATTCAAATTTTTGTTGTCCGTTTGTAAACCAAGCTTTGTGTATCCCAACTTTCTCTCCGTTTTGATAATAACGTACTTCTGCTAAAACGGAATTTGTATACCATTTTTTTTCTTCTCCATCTTTTTGGCCGTTTACATAGGTTGTAACATTACTTGTTTGATTTACTTCATCAAAACTTTTTAAAGTACCCTCAAATGGCATATCATTATAACACAACACACCATTTTGAGTACTTAATTGTTTGTTTTCTGCTAATAAAATTAATTGTCCCCCGACTTTTTGTTTACATGAAAACAAACTAAAACAGATTAATATGTATACAATTTTTTTCAATTTTTTATTGCGTTATATTTCCAGGTGTGCCATAAAAACCGTTTCCATTTATATATGGATCTTCATTTGGAGTAATATGATAAAGATAAATCCCACTAGGAAAATCAACCGTTGCACTTGTATGCCCATGATAAGCGTCTAAATCTGAATTTGTAATTGTTTTACCATTTTCAACAGGTCCGTAAACCGGAAAACCATCTGCTAGCAATCCTAAGAACGCACTATCTCCAAACTGACCTGTTAAATAGGTTGGCTATACATGATAGTGGTATTGACCTGATTGTTGTGGGTGTCCTAAAAATTGATCAAAACTATTAATCTCATTTGTCAATGCCTGATTGTTAGGTCCTGCATATTGATTGTAAAAAACAACTCCATTTACAGAAACTCCAATTGGACCTAGAGATGTTGCTTGTTTAGTACTTGCTTCTGAAGGGTTCAATGGAACTGTAATAGAAATGTTTTGAGAACTAATTCTATTTGGGTTTAAATGAAAGTTAAATTAACACCATTATATGCTTCATACAATGCATTGTTTGTTGGCCAATATGGGCTTTTATGATCTAGTAAGTTTTGTGTGGTAAAAGTAACAAAGTTCCCATTTACAGAAACTGTTAATCCCGTACCTGAAAATTTCGATAAAATTGGCGAAATATCATATTGAGTTGCTGTTGGATCTGTAGTTTCATCTTCTGTTGTTGAACCACAAGACATCAATCCAACTACTAAAAGTAAAGATATTGATGCCACTTTAAAAATTGACAATTTTTTCATAATGATTGGTTTTTATATAAAACAGTTTACTTTTAAAATACCCTACTTTATTTTTTAATTATTTTTAAAAGGTGATGAAAATTTTTCGTCGTTTAAAAAAGTTCTATCCGTTAAGGTTAATAAAAAATCTTTTAGGGCTGTTTTATCTGAAGCAGATAAATTTAATCTCCTAGCCCTATTTCCTTGTCGTAATCTATTATCTAAATATTGACTATTTTGAACTCCAGAATTGTAATGTTCTATTACTTGTTCTAAGGTTGTAAATCTTCCATCATGCATAAAAGGTGCTGTCACTTCAATATTTCTTAAAGACGGAACTTTAAATTTACCATAATCATTATTTCGATTATTAACACCGCCTACCCCTAAATCAGTCAACACCGCATCTAATCCATTATTTCTGGCATTATCCCCGATAAAAGCTGCAGTAGTATGACATTGAGCACAATTAGTTTGTGGGCTAAAAAACAATTCTTTTCCTCTGTTTTCAGAATTTGTGAAATTAGAAAAAGGTCTTCTTGGATCATTTGTTTGTGCCAATCCTTCATCAAATTTAGACTGATACGAAACCATAGACCTTACAAATTGTGACAATGCTAATGATACTTTTTGACTCGTTGCTATAGAATCATTAAAGGCTCTTTTAAATAAAATTTTATATTGCGGAATTGCATTTAACTTCGTTTCTAATTCGTTTAGCATTAAGCCCATCTCTACATGATCTTAAATCGGAATTAATACTTGATTTTCTAAAGACGTAGCTCTTTCATCCCAAAAAAACCGACCATTTCTATAAAATCTGGCATTCGCTAAACTCATAGAATTTCTACCCGTTAAACCTCCTTCAAATCCGACACTCAATTTTCTATCATCAGAAAAACTTTTAGCTTGATCATGACAAGAAGCACAAGAAACTGTATTGTTCTTAGATAAAGACGTATCATAAAACAAGACTCTACCCAAGGTAGCCCCTTCATTACTAATTGCATTAAAATTAGGAGAATTATCTTCTCTTGTTAAATTATTGTCTAAAAAATAAGCAGGAATATTGATGTTGGAATAATTAAATTCACTCATTGGTAAATTTAAGGTTTGATTTAATATTCCTTGCTCTGTAACATTTGTAATTTCGATATATTCTTCATTTGCTGAACATGAATACATAAAAGTAGCTACTACACCTAAAAAAGAGTTTTAATGAAAAGTTTCATAAAATTGGTTTTAAAAAGTTAATAAAAAGTAGTGTTGTTTCATGTTCTATAATTTGTGCTTACTTATATAACAGCTAACTTTTAAAACACCCCTACTAAAAATTTCAAAACCTTATATTTTAAGTAAAAAAAGCAAATACTTTAACGCATTTTTTTAGTTCTTTTTTTTAATAATAAGTATCTTTGCTGTATCAAATTTTTCACGATGAAACTTGTTTTACTTACCGTAGGTTTATTAGGATTAGCATTTGCAGGAATAGCCATTAAAATTTGGGCAAAAAAAGACGGAAAGTTTGCTGGAACTTGCGCCAGTCAAAACCCCATGTTAAACGAATCTGGAGAAGCTTGTGGATTTTGTGGCAAAAGCCCAGACCAATTTGATACTTGCGCTGAACCTCAACACAAATAATTAGTCTTTACCCTATGATTATTACAGTTTTTTTCTACGTTTTAGTAGCAACAACTGCAATACAACTTATTTATTTATTTTGCTTTTCTTCAATTCTTTTTTTAAAAAAAGAGGATCAATTAACTGCTGAGATTCCTATTTCAGTTATTATATGTGCCAAAAATGAAGCTAAAAATTTAAAAGAATTTCTACACAGTATTATCAGTCAAAAATATTCGAATTTCGAAATTGTTTTAATTAACGACGCCTCTTCAGATAGTACTTTAGAAGTCATGGATTCTTTTAAAAAGAAATACGCAAATATTAAAATTGTAAACGTTCAAAATAACGAAGCCTTTTGGGGAAATAAAAAGTATGCGTTAACACTAGGAATTAAAGCTTCTAAAAACGAGCATTTATTGTTTACAGATGCTGATTGCAAACCTGTTTCAATGTTTTAGATACAAAATATGGCTCAGAAATTTTCTGCTAAAAAATCAATTATACTCGGTTATGGCAAGTATAAAGCAACAAAAACATTTGTAAATATTTTAGTGCGATTTGAAACCTTACTTACTGCAATTCAATATTTTAGCTATGCTAAACTAGGTACACCTTATATGGGTGTTGGTCGAAATTTAGGATATACAAAAAGTGAATTTTTTAAAACCAAAGGGTTTATAAAGCACATACAAGTTAGATCTGGAGATGATGACTTATTTATTCAAGAAGCAGCTACAAGCACCAATACTGAAATTTGTTTAGACGAAGACAGCTTTACAACTTCAAATCCACCACTAACACTAAAAGAATGGTTTAGTCAGAAAAGAAGACATGTTTCTACCTCTTCTTATTATAAATTTAAACATCAATTTTTTTTAGGATTGTATTTTCTAAGTAAATTAGCATTCTATTTTACCACAATAGTCCTTTACTTTTTTATGAGTTGGAAAGTAATTACAATTTTTTTAGCAATATATCTTATAGGTTTGTTTGTTGTATTTGGCTTATCTGCAAAGCGTTTGCAAGAGAAAAACATCATTTACTTTTTACCTTTTCTAGAAATTTTTCTGCTTCTATTTCAATTTACTATCTTTATCTCCAATACTTTTTCAAAACCTACGCATTGGAAATAAAAGGCGACGAATTACTACAAATTATACAAAAAGCAAAAAAAGGCAATCAACTTGCATTTAATATCCTATTGGATAATTTTTGGAATAGCGTCCATAATTTTCAATTAAAAAGGCATCAAAATGAAAATGACGCTGAAGATATTACCATTCAAACTTTTTCTAAAGCTTTTGATAAAATTGACACTTTTGATGAAACATATACTTTTAAAACGTGGCTAATTACCATTTCAAAAAACATCCATATAGATACCTTACGGAAAAAGAAATCATCCATATTAGCAGAATCTTATAAACTAAAAAATGCCGAAGTTTATGAAATTGCTGATGACAATCCTTCGCCAGAAGACAAAATAATTACAGAACAGAATTTAGCTAAATTGTTAAAAGACATCAAGCAATTAAAACCTAAATATCAAGAGGTAATAAACCTGCGATATTTTCAAGAATTGAGTTATAAAGAAATTTCTGAACAAATTGGTGAACCTATGAATAACGTAAAAGTAAAATTACTACGCGCCAAAAAGTTGTTAGCAGAGATTATTAAGAAATCTTAATATGAAAAAATCATTCCTAAATTCACTCGGGCCTGGTTTATTATTTGCAGGAGCCGCCATAGGAGTTTCACATTTGGTACAATCTACCAAAGCTGGAGCAGAGTTTGGATTTGGGTTGTTATGGGCGTTATTGTTAGTGCACATCTTTAAATATCCTTTTTTTCAGTTCGGACCCCGTTACGCTTCTGCAACTGGAGAATCTTTATTAGATGGGTATAAAAAACTAGGGAAACCAGTCTTAATCGCTTATTATATCATCAATTTTGCAACCATGTTTACCATTCAGGCTGCTGTTACCATAGTTACAGCCGGAATAGCTTCTCAGTTATTTGGAATTACAAACGATTTGGTTTTATGGTCTGTAACCATTATAGGTGTTAGTGTAATTATATTAGTTATTGGAAAATACAAGTTGTTAGACAACTTGATGAAATACATCATCATTTTATTAACTATTAGCACAGTCATTGCTATTTCTGTTGCGCTATTTGACACCAAAGAGTCGTTCGATTTTACTCAAATATTGCCAAGTGGAACAATAGAAATTACCTTCTTGATTGCCTTTTTAGGTTGGATGCCTGCCCCTTTAGATATTTCTGTTTGGCATTCTTTATGGACCTTAGAAAAAGACAAAAGCATACATTTAAAAACAAAACCCAATCAAGCAATTTTCGACTTTAATATTGGATATTTAGGAGCCTTGTTTTTAGGTGTTTGTTTTGTTGTTTTAGGTGCTTTAGTGATGTATAATTCTGGAGAAACATTCTCAAATAATGGTGGTGTTTTCGCATCGCAATTGATCAACTTATACACAAAAAACCTTGGAAGTTTTTTCTATATTTTTATTGCTATTGCCGCTTTTACAACCATGTTTAGCACTACAATTACAACTTTAGATGCATCACCTAGAGCCATGGCAAAAACAACCGAAATCCTTTTTAATAAAAAAACAAAATTTAACTATTGGTTTTGGATTTTGTTTTTAGCTTTTGGTACATTTATCATACTGCATTTCTTCTTAAGCAATATGGGCTTGTTGGTCAAAATAGCAACTGTGTTATCCTTCTTAACAGCACCCTTTTATGCAATTCTTAATTATATTTTAATTACTGGAAAACACACTCCGAAAGAACACCGCCCGAATACCTATTTAAAAATTTTAAGCTTGCTTGGAATCATATTTCTAATTGGATTTAGTATTTGGTTTTTAATGAATTTATAATCCTTTTCTTTGTAACTTTGCAACTCAATTATTTAGAATGTCAGAACAAATTATATCTACACCAGAAAAAGTAAAAAAACCAAAATGGTTGCGTGTAAAATTACCTGTTGGTAAAAAATACACAGAGCTAAGAGGTTTGGTTGATAAATATAAATTAAACACCATTTGCACCAGTGGAAGTTGTCCTAATATGGGAGAATGCTGGGGTGAAGGAACTGCTACCTTTATGATTCTTGGAAATATTTGTACACGTTCATGTGGATTTTGCGGTGTAAAAACAGGAAGACCTGAAACAGTTGAGTGGGACGAGCCAGAAAAAGTAGCTCGCTCTATTAAACTAATGGGCATAAAACACGCGGTGTTAACTTCAGTAGATAGAGATGATTTAAAAGATGGTGGTTCTATTATTTGGGCAGAAACCGTAAATGCCGTTCGTAGAGCAAATCCGACTACAACATTAGAAACTTTAATTCCTGATTTTCAAGGAAACGAAAAATTAATAGATCGAATCATTAAAGTAGCTCCAGAAGTGGTTTCTCATAATATGGAAACCGTTCTTAGATTAACTAGAGAAGTTCGAATTCAAGCTAAATACGATAGAAGTTTAGGAGTTTTAAAATACCTAAAAGAAAATGGTATGCGTACCAAATCTGGAATTATGTTAGGTTTGGGTGAAACAGAAGAAGAAGTGATTCAAACCATGAAAGATTTACGTGGAGTTGGTTTAGATGTAATTACTATTGGTCAATACTTACAACCAAGTAAAAAACATTTACCTGTTAAAGAATTCATTACTCCAGAACAGTTTAAAAAATATGAAACCCTAGGCTTAGAAATGGGCTTTATGTATGTAGAAAGTGGCGCTTTAGTTCGTTCTTCTTACAAAGCACATAAGCACGCAAGCTAATTTTTAATACAATTTTATCAAAAGCTCACAAACACAGTTTGTGAGCTTTTTTATTTTCATACTAAATCACTAATCATATTGAATTATCCTCAATGATTATTTGTAAAAATTTAACTATTTATCAATGATTTTAATTCAAATGTTAATTAAATGTAAAAATCATATTAATTTAACTTTTTTTCAAAGAAAAATTCATTTTTGGCATAAGATTTGTAAAATAAAAAAATGAAAACAAAGGTGAGAGACTTGTTTTCATTGTGTAAGTTATTTGAATTAGTTAAACAAAAAAAACCACTTCTTTTGAAGTGGTTTTTTTATTTAAATACATTTCAGATTAAATAGCATTAATAATATCATGCTTGGTAATAATATTATAATTGCCGTTTTCTAAATCTACCAATACAGCTTGATTTTCTTTTGTAATTAATTTAGAAACTTCAACAATTGAAACGGTCATTTTTACCACAGGGTATTTAGCTCCCATAACTTCTTTTATTGGCTTATCGGCAATATAAGTGTCCTGTAAATAGCTTCTCAATAAATCCGTTTCATCTAAAGAACCTACAAATCCGTTTACATCTTCAACAGGAATTTGAGAGATTTTAAACTTTTTCATTCTTTCTATGGCATGCGAAACCAATTCTTCAGTTTTTACAGAAACCAATGGTTGATCTGCATGGTTTCTAATTAAATCAGCAGCAGTGGTAATTTTTTCTTCTAAAAAACCACGTTCACGCATCCACTCATCATTAAACATTTTACCTACATATCTACTTCCATGATCATGGAACAATACCACCACAACATCATCTTTTGTAAAATGCTCTTTTAGTTGCAACAATCCTTTTATTGCAGAACCTGCAGAATTTCCGACAAAAATTCCTTCTTCTTTGGCAATTTTACGTGTATAAACAGCGGCATCTTTATCGGTTACTTTTGTAAATCCATCAATAATAGAAAAATCAACATTCTTCGGCAAAATATCTTCCCCAATACCCTCTGTAATGTACGGGTAAATCTCATTCTCATCAAAAATACCTGTTTCATGGTATTTTTTAAACACAGAACCATAAGTGTCTACTCCCCAAATTTTGATATCAGGATTTTGTTCTTTTAAGTATTTTCCGATTCCAGAAATGGTTCCTCCAGTTCCTACTCCAACTACAAAATGTGTAATTTTTCCATTAGTTTGTTCCCAGATTTCTGGTCCAGTTTGCTCATAGTGTGCTAAAGCATTACTAGGATTGTCATATTGATTGACATACCAAGAATTTGGTGTTTCTTCTCCTAGTCGTTTTGAAACCGAATAATACGAACGTGGATCATCTGGTTCTACGTTGGTTGGGCATACCACTACTTCTGCTCCAACGGCACGTAAAATATCCATTTTTTCTTTTGATTGTTTATCAGAAATCACAAAAATACATTTGTATCCTTTTATAATTGCAGCCAATGCCAATCCCATACCTGTATTTCCAGAAGTTCCTTCAATAATTGTTCCTCCAGGTTTTAATCTACCTTCTGCTTCTGCATCTTCAATCATTTTTAAAGCCATTCTGTCTTTTACAGAATTCCCTGGGTTAAAGGTTTCTACTTTAGCTAATACCAAAGCATCTACTTCTTTTGTCACCGAATTTAATTGTACTAATGGTGTATTACCAATTGTTTCTAATATGTTTTTTGCGTAGTTCATTTGCTTAAATTATAGTGCAAAGAAACAAAATATTTAAGAGATACAATATTAGATTCCTTTTTTAAAAGGAAGTCTTTTAAGCGAATTGAATCGATTTAGAAGGATTTATTTTTGTGATGATATAAGAAGGAATGATTAACATGACAAAACACAAAATTAATGTACCAATATTCAATGCTAAAATTGCAAAGACATTAATATCAATTGAGACAGTTGACACATAATATGTTGAAGGATCTAATGTGATAAATCCAAATTGCTGCTGTAAAATTAACACTGTAATCCCTATTAAATTCCCCCAAAACAATCCTTTTAAAATCAAATAACTAGCATTGTATAAAAAGATTTTTCGAACACTCCAATTGTTACTTCCTAGGGCTTTTAAAATTCCGACCATTTGAACACGTTCTAAAATCAAAACCAACAATGCAGTTATCATGTTAATGCTAGCAACTAAAATCATAATTCCGATGATAAACCAAACGTTATTGTCAAACAGTTCTATCCATTCAAAAATAAATTGGTAATTATCTACAATGGTGTTGCTGTTTAAGGTAGAGCCGATAGAAGCATATACTTCATCTCCTTTTTGTTTGATATCATCAAAATCATCCAACAATACCTCAAATCCTCCAATTTGATTTTCGCTCCATTTATTTAGACGTTGAATTTCTCGGATATCTCCGATCATCATGTTTTTATCAAATTGATTAAAACCTGTGTCATAAATTCCAACAATCACTAATTTATATCTACTTGGTAATTTATTTTTAGTCGATTTCAAGAAAAACACATTAATAGTATCCTGCAATTTTAAATGCAATCGATTCACCAAAGTTTTAGACAGTAAGACATCTCTATTTCTTTGCTGATTGAAATCAGGCAACTTCCCTTCTACTAAATACTCAGAAAAAAAAGACCAATCATAATCTGTAGAAACACCTTTAAAAACAACACCTTCAAAATCTGTTGCAGTACGTATCAATCCAGCTTTATTGGCAAAAATCTGTACTTTTTTTATCCCTTTAATATTGTTGAATTCTGGGTAAAAATCTTGATTCTTATCTATAGGAATTATAGAAACTTCTGAGTTGTTATCATCATAATTTGTAATTTGAATATGCCCTTTAAAACCAGAGATTTTATCTCTAATTTTATGCTGCATTCCGCTTCCAGTAGCAATAGAAATCATCATAATAATAATGCCTAATGCAATTGCAGTGATGGCAATTTTTATTATTGGAGAGGAAATGCTATTTTTATACTCTTTACCAGCAATAATACGTTTAGCTATAAATAACTCGTAATTCAATTTTATGATTCCATTAGTTCGTTTCAAAAGTACATATTTAATCTTATTCTTATGCATTTGTTTTAGCTCGACTTCTTGTGCGCAAAAATCTTCAGCAATAAAAGTTGCTGCTGAACAAACAGAGCTTTATGTAAACTTATTAAAAGGAAAAAATATTGCGGTTGTTGCCAATCAAACTTCTGTAATAGACACAAGAAATAAGAAACAAGAAATAAGACATTTAGTAGATTCTTTACTATCCCTTGGGATAAAAATCAAAAAAGTTTTTGCTCCAGAACACGGATTTAGAGGAAACGCTGATGCTGGTGAGCTTGTAAAAGATGGATTTGACACCAAAACAGGTTTGCCAGTTTTATCTTTGCATGGTAAAAGCAAAAAACCTTCGGTTGAACAATTAAAAGGAATTGATATAATTGTTTTTGATATTCAAGATGTTGGCGCACGTTTTTACACCTACATTTCTTCGTTACATTATGTAATGGAGGCTGCTGCTGAAAATGGAGTTCCTGTGATTGTATTAGACAGACCTAATCCAAACGGACATTATGTTGACGGGCCCATTCTAGAAATTGAACATAAAAGTTTTGTTGGTATGCATCCTGTTCCTGTTGTGTATGGAATGACCATTGGTGAATATGGACAAATGATTAATGGAGAAAAATGGTTGAAAAATGGCATTCAATGTGATTTAACGGTTATTCCGTTGAAAAATTACACGCATAATTCTGAATATAGTTTAGCCATAAGACCTTCACCTAACTTACCAAATGATACCTCTATAAACTTGTATCCAAGTTTAGGTTTTTTTGAAGGAACTATTATTAATGCAGGAAGAGGAACGGAATTTCAATTTCAAAGATACGGAGCATCCTTTTTTCCTAAAAGTAGTTTTAGCTATACTCCAAAGCCCAATTTTGGCTCTAAATATCCAAAGGAAAAAGGCAAAATTTGTTATGGAGTTGATTTAAGTACTTCAAAAAAACTGAGTGCTATAAATTTAGAATGGTTGATTGATGCGTATCAAAAAACTCCAAAATCAGAAAAATTCTTTGGAAAAACCTTTACAATTCATGCAGGAAACACTAAACTTCAAGAACAAATTGAACAAGGATTCTCTGCTAAAAAAATTACAGAATCTTGGCAAAAAGGATTGTCAGATTTTAAAAAAATAAGAGCTAATTACCTAATTTACAACTAACATGAAAAAATCAATCTTACTACTTGTTGCATCTGTATTCTTCATTTCTTGCAACACAACAGATACTGCAACTCAACAAAAAATTAATGCTGCCAAAGAAGTTGCTGAAAAATTTTTAAAATCAGAACAAATCCCTGGAATGGCAATTTCAGTTTCTCAAAAAGGAAAAATGATTTGGTCAGAAGGTTTCGGCTATGCAGATCTTGCAGCTAAAAAGAAAGTAGACCCAAGTACCACACAATTTAGAGTGGCTAGCATTTCTAAAACCTTAACAGCACTAGCAATGGCAAAATTGGTGGATGATAATAAGTTAGATTTTGACGCAAGCTTATATACATATGTCCCAGATTTTCCCAAAAAAAAATTCGATTTTACAGTAAGGCAAGTTGGGGGGCATATTGCTGGGATTAGACATTATAACGGCAATGAATTTTTGATGAACAAAAAAATGAATATTATTGAAGGCCTTGATGTTTTTAAAAACGATTCGTTGTTGTTTGAACCAGGAACAAATTACAAATACAGTACTTATGGTTGGAACTTATTGAGTGTAGTTGTACAAAATGCTGCTGGAGAAGATTACAATGAGTACATGAAAAAAGTAGTTTTTTCTCCATTACACATGAAAAACACATCCCTTGGTTATTCTGATAGAGAAATGCCAAATAGAACCTTATTTTATGTAAAGGAAAATGGAGAAATAAAAATTGGACCAACTGTAAGTAACGAGTTCAAAGCTGCTGGCGGTGGATTTATTTCAACTTCGGAGGATTTAATTTTGTTTGGAAATGAAATCATCAATCCTAAAACGGTATCTAAAACTGCCATTGCTGAATTGGTAAAATCTCAGCAAACAATATCTGGAAAAAACACCAAATACGGAATTGGAGTTGGCGTAGCAAATGTAAAAAACAACACGTTGCGTTACAGTCATTCTGGTGGTGGTGTTGGAGCTACAGCTTTTATAATGATGTATCCAGAAAAAGATATGGTAATTTCTATCTTAACCAATTTATCTGGAGTAAATATTAGAAAACTAGTTAGTGAACTCGAAAATGTTTTTTTGGGTAATTAGTTACATATTTGTTGGTTTCCGATATCTTTGAAAAGGTTGTTTTAACAATTCCACCAAAGAAGAATTTGTTTTTTCATCCGGAAACGTATCTACTCCGTACACAATTTTTTCACGCTCTAAATACAGATAAGTGCCGAAGATTCGATCCCAAATAGAAAAGATATTTCCATAATTAGAATCTGTATAGGGTAACATATTGTGGTGGTGAATTTTATGCATATCGGGTGAAATGATTACATAACTCAATGCTTTATCAACATCTTTATTCATTTTAATATTTGCATGTGTAAACTGCGTAAAAATTAATGACATTGATTGGTAAATCATGACAATTGCAATAGGGGTGCCAACAACAAAAACACCAAATAACGTAAAGTCAAAACGAATCATACTTTCTAACGGGTGATGACGGTTTGCTGTTGTTGTATCTACTTTATGATCTGTATGATGTACCAAATGTATCATCCATAAAGGTTTTACTTTGTGTTCTACAAAATGCGCTAAATAGGCTCCAAAAAAATCTAGTAATAAAACTCCCAAAACAACATACAACCACAAAGGCATTTCTGGCAACCAATTGATAATTCCGAATTTATTTACCTGAACCCAATCTGAAGATTTTAATAACAAAAAGGCCAATGAAAAATTAATCACAATAGTTGTTGCTGTAAAAAAGAAGTTAGGAAATGCGTGTTTCCATTTTTTATAGTCGAATTTAAATAAAGGCAAGGCACCTTCTAAAATCGAAAAAAAGGTGATTCCGCCCACCAAAATTAAACTTCTATGCGATGATGGAATCGTTTCGAAATAAGTAATAATTGTTTCCAAATGAAAATATTTTTCTACTAAAATACAGAAAATACATGAATGTCACTTCGAGTGATTTTGAGTTTCTGAGAAAATTTACTTGTACTGACCGTTATGTTAAAACTTAACTTCTTCTAACTCTTTTGTTAGAATGCATGGGTAATCGTTTTTTTAATGTTTCGACAATGTTATATGCAGCAGGGCAAATCTCGGTGTTATTCAAAGTTAGTTCAGTAATTTGAATAAACTTTTTTCTATTGGTATGCGGGTATTCTGAGCAGGCTTTTGGTCGAACATCATAGATAAAACAAGTATTGTCAGATTCATCAAAAAACGTACAAGGGGCCGATTTCAACACCATAAAATCATCCTCATCCCTATCTAAATATTTCGTTTCAAAATCAATTACTTTCATTCTTAAATGCTTGGAAATACGCTCAATATCTTTTTCACTAAAAATGGGACTGGTTGTTTTACAGCAATTTCCACAAGACAAACAATCTGTTTTTTTAAATTCAGCTTCATGCAATTCATGCATCACAAGATCTAAATTTTTTGGTGTTCTTCTTTTTAGGTTTGTAAAATACTTTTTACTTTCTTTTTTAGCTTCTACTGCTAATTTTGGTAAATCTGCTAACCGTTTATTCATATCTTCCATACAGTTACAAAAATAAGATTATTAACAAGAAGAAACATTCTAATTTTCATCTTTAAAATTTGAAAGTAAAAGTGAAATAAATTCTGTAATTTTGCACTTCAATTTTAAGAAAACAATGAGTATCCAAACCCTTATAGAATCTGCTGTAAAAAAAGGCTTTTTAACCTTATATAATACTAAAATCCCAACAGTAGAATTTCAAGCAACCCGCAAAGAATTTGAAGGAGATATTACTGTAGTTGTTTTTCCTATGTTACGTTACAAAAAAGGAAATCCAGTTCAGATTGGAAACGATTTAGGGAATTACATTGTAGAAAATGTAAAAGAAGTTACTCGATTTAATGTTGTAAAAGGTTTCTTAAACTTGGTTATTGATGATACTTTATACCTGAAATCTTTCGATTTAATCTTCAATAATTCAACCTACGGATTTATAAATCCATCAACAATCAATGATGCTGTGTTGGTAGAATATTCTTCGCCAAACACAAATAAGCCACTGCATTTAGGTCATGTCCGTAATAACTTATTAGGATATGCGGTTTCTGAAATTCTAAAAGCAGCTGGAAAAAAGGTGTATAAAACACAAATTATAAACGACCGTGGAATTCATATTTGTAAATCCATGTTGGCTTGGCAAAAATTTGGGAACGGTGAAACCCCTACTTCAACCGGATTGAAAGGAGATAAATTGGTCGGTAATTATTATGTAAAGTTTGACCAAGAATATAAAAAAGAAATTCGCGAACTAGTCGCTTCTGGTATTTCAGAAGAAGACGCTAAGAAACAAGCTCCATTACTGTTAGAAGCTCAAGAAATGCTAAAACAATGGGAAGCTGGAGATGAACAAGTTGTTGCTCTTTGGAAAGAAATGAATCAATGGGTATATGACGGATTTGACATTACTTATAAAAATTTGGGTGTCAATTTTGACTCCTATTACTACGAAAGCAATACCTATTTATTAGGAAAAGACAATATTGAAGAAGGATTGAAAAACGGTGTTTTCTTTAAAAAAGAAGATGGGTCTGTTTGGATCGATTTGACTGAAGATGGTTTAGATGAAAAAATTGTATTGCGTTCTGACGGAACTGCTGTGTATATGACACAAGATATCGGAACGGCTGTTCAACGTTCTAAAGATTATCCAGATGTAAACGGAATGGTGTACACGGTTGGAAACGAGCAAGAATATCATTTTAAAGTGTTGTTTTTAATCTTACAAAAATTAGGATATAACTGGGCAGATCAGTTGTATCATTTAAGTTACGGAATGGTAGATTTACCTTCTGGGAAAATGAAATCTAGAGAAGGAACTGTTGTTGATGCAGACGAATTGATGGTTGAAATGACAGATACAGCTAGAACCTTATCGCAAGAATTAGGAAAATTAGATGGGTATTCTAATGAAGAAAAAGAAGGCTTGTATAAGACTATTGGTTTAGGAGCACTAAAATATTACATTTTAAAAGTGGATCCTAGAAAACGAATTTTATTCGACCCAAAAGAATCTGTAGATTTTCAAGGAAACACAGGGCCATTTATTCAATATACCTATGCTAGAATTCAATCTATTTTAAGAAAAGCTACTTTTGATTATTCACAACCTATTACTGATATCGAGTTGCACGAAAAAGAAAAAGAATTGATCAAAATTATTGAAAATTACCCTGAAATTATTCAGCAAGCAGCTGCAAATCATTCGCCAGCATTGATTGCAAATTACACCTACGATTTGGTAAAAGAATTCAATTCGTTCTACCAGAATGTATCTATTTTAGGGGAAGAAAATCAACATAAAAAAATAATTAGAGTACAGTTATCTAAAAAAGTAAGCGACATTATCAAATCTGCTTTCTCTTTATTAGGAATTGAGGTACCAGAAAGGATGTAAATCTTTTCTTAATCTTTCATAAGTGAAGAAACTATTGTGGAAAAAGTTGAATATAGTTTTAGTAAATAATAAAAGTTAGTAAATTTGCCTGCGTTAGGGATTGAACGGTGTGTTTGAGCTCTCATGCTTTTTCAGCGTGAAGCGAGTAGTAAAAGCCCGCTCGAACGCCCAAAAAATAAAAATTTAAAGGATTAAATAAAGAAACATGAAATACGACATCATTATTATAGGAAGTGGACCTGGAGGGTATGTTACAGCAATTAGAGCTTCACAATTAGGCTTTAAAGTTGCTGTAGTTGAGAAAGAAAACTTAGGTGGAATCTGTTTAAATTGGGGTTGTATTCCAACAAAAGCATTGTTAAAATCTGCACAAGTGTATGATTATTTAAAACATGTAGATGAATACGGTTTAAAAGCAGAAGCTATTGATAAAGATTTTGAAGCTGTTATTAAAAGAAGTCGTGGAGTTGCAGAAGGAATGAGCAAAGGAGTTCAGTTCTTAATGAAGAAAAACAAAATTGACATTATTGATGGTTTTGGAAAAATTAAAGCAGGAAAAAAAGTAGAGGTAACTGACGCTGATGGTAAAGTTACAGAGTACAGTGCAGATCATATTATCATTGCAACCGGAGCACGTTCTAGAGTGTTGCCAAACTTACCCCAAGATGGTAAGAAAGTAATTGGCTATAGAGAAGCCATGAGTTTACCAACACAACCAAAATCTATGATTGTTGTGGGTTCTGGAGCCATTGGAGTTGAGTTTGCACATTTTTATAATTCTATGGGGACTGATGTTACTATTGTAGAATATCTACCCAATGTGGTGCCGTTAGAAGACAAAGATGTTTCTAAACAATTTGAACGTTCTATTAAAAAAGCTGGAATTAAAGTAATGACTAATTCTTCTGTAGAATCAGTTGATACTTCTAAAGATGGAGTGAAAGCAACTGTAAAAACAAAAAAAGGAGAAGAAATTTTAGAAGCAGACATTGTTTTATCTGCAGTTGGAATTAAAACAAATATTGAAAATATCGGATTAGAAGATGTTGGAATTGTAACTGATAGAGATAAAATATTGGTAAACGATTGGTATCAAACAAATTTACCTGGTTATTATGCGATTGGTGATGTAGTTCCTGGACCAGCATTGGCACACGTTGCTTCTGCAGAAGGAATTACCTGTGTTGAAAAAATTGCAGGATTGCATACAGAAGCTATTGATTACGGAAACATTCCTGGTTGTACCTATGCAACTCCAGAAATTGCATCTGTTGGAATGACAGAAGACCAAGCCAAAGAAGCTGGATACGAATTAAAAATTGGAAAATTCCCTTTTTCTGCCTCTGGAAAAGCAAAAGCTGCTGGAACACCAGATGGATTTGTGAAAGTAATTTTTGATGCAAAATATGGAGAATGGTTAGGTTGCCATATGATTGGTGCAGGTGTTACAGATATGATTGCTGAGGCAGTTCTAGGTCGTAAGTTAGAAACTACTGGACATGAAGTTTTAAAAGCAATTCATCCACATCCAACAATGAGCGAAGCTGTTATGGAAGCAGTTGCAGATGCTTATGATGAGGTGATTCACTTATAAGAATTCAGAAAATATATTTAGTAAAAACCGAAGCTCAACCGCTTCGGTTTTTTTATATTTGAGAATTCAATACATTTTCATGAAAAAAACTACTTCCATTCTACTCTTTCTTATATTTTTTTGTGCGGGTTATGGTCAACAAAAAGACATTTGGCATTATATAGAAAACGAACAAGTTATTGGTGAGAACAAAGAAGATGCCCATGCTAGTTTTACTTCATTTGTGTCTTTAAAAAATTTAAAAGCAAACACTCCTACTTTTAAAAAATCATTAAATGGAATATGGGATTTCAATTGGGTGAAAAACCCTGCTGATAGGCCTACAGAATTTATGAATCCGACTTTACGATTAATTGATTGGAAGAAGATAAAAGTTCCATCAAACTGGGAAGTTGAAGGCTTTGGCACACCAATCTATGTAAATCATCAATACGAGTTTTCTGATTACAAGGCAATGGTTGCAGATGATATGGAATTGATTGATCGGATTTACCCAAAAAACCCTGGAAAAGTTCCACATACATACAACCCTGTTGGTTCTTATCGAAGAGAATTTACCCTTTCAGAAAATTGGATGAATAATGAAGTTTTCTTGCATATTGGAGCACTTAAATCAGGTGGGTTTGTGTGGTTAAATGGAAAGTATATAGGATATACACAAGGAAGCAAATTACCAAGTGAATTCAACATTACAAAAGCCGCAAGAAAAGGAATCAACTCGATCGCTATTCAGGTTTTTAGATGGACCGACGGAAGTTATTTAGAAGCACAAGATTTTTGGAGAATAAGCGGAATTGAACGTGATGTTTTCATATATGCACAACCAAAAGTTCGGATTCAAGATATAGAAATCATAACAGATTTAGACAAAGAATATACACATGGCTTTTTAGAAGTGAATTTAGATTTGCAAAATTATGAAAAGACAAATAAAGAAATGTATGTTTCTTATCAGTTATTTGACACTGAAAATCAATTAATTGCCGAACAGCAAAGCAATACTGCTGTATCACCAAAACTACGCAAAACAGTAAGTTTTTCTACCAATATTATGCGTCCAAAAAAATGGAGTGCAGAACATCCTAATTTATATACCTTAAGAATTACAACCAAAGACGAAAATAAAAACTTAAAAGAAGTAGTAGAACGTAAAATTGGTTTTAGAAAAGTTGAAATTACAAATGGTTTGTTATTGGTTAACGGCCAACGAATTACATTAAAAGGGGTAAATGCACATGAAGCAAACCCAGAAACTGGCCATGTGATGAGCGAAGAATTGATGCTAAAAGACATCAAACTGTGGAAAGAAAACAACATCAATGCGGTTCGTTTAAGTCATTATCCACGTGCTAGTCGATTTTATGAATTGTGTGATCTCTATGGAATTTATGTTGTAGATGAGGCCAATTTAGAATCGCACGGAATGTATTACGGAAAATATTCTTTAGCAAAAAAAGCCAATTGGACCAAAGCACATATCGACAGAATGACAAGAATGGTTGAACGAGATAAAAATCATCCATCGGTAATCATTTGGTCTATGGGAAATGAAGCTGGAAATGGAATTGTTTTTTATGAAGGATACAAAACTATTAAAGCATTAGATAAAAGTAAAAGACCTGTCCAATACGAAAGAACCTACAAGTCAGATAACAATTTATTTAATATGGATTGGAATACTGATATTATTGTTCCGCAATACCCTTCACCCGCAACTTTTGAAAGAATAGGGAAAACGAAAACTGACAGGCCTTTTATTCCTAGTGAATATGCCCACTCTATGGGAAATAGCACTGGAAACTTTGCAGATTATTGGGAAATCATAGAAAAATATGATCACCTACAAGGTGGTTTTATTTGGGATTGGGTGGATCAATCTATTTGGAAAACAAATAACAAAAGAGAGAAATTTTATGCTTACGGAGGAGATTTTGGTAAAAATATGCCAACCGATAATTCCTTTTTAAATAACGGAATTGTCTTTCCAGACAGAACTCCACAACCTGCCTTATATGAAGTTAAGAAAGCTCATGAATTTATCAATTTTAAAAATATTGGATTAAACACTAAAAACGAACAAGTAATTGATGTAGAGAATTTGTACGATTTTACGAATCTAAATCAGTTTAATTTTAAGGCAGTTATTAAAGCAAATGGGGTTGTTTTAAAAACCATTAATAAAAATAACATCAATTTAGAACCGCACAAAAATAAAAACATATTGATTCCGTTAAATGGAATCGATTTTAAAGAAAACACAGAGTATTTTATAGAACTCTCTACAACAACAAAAGACACTTGGGGTTTATTACCAAAAGGATTTGAAATTGCCAAAGAGCAAATCTATTTAAGTGAAAAATTGAAGAAAAAACCAATTGCAATTGATAATGGACCCGACTTAAGCTCGCGTGAAAACAGTTCTGAAGTAACTATTTTTAACAACAACATACAGATTGTTTTTGCTAAAAAAAATGGCATTATAACTTCATACGTATACAAGAAACAAGAGTACTTAAATTCAAAGAAAGGTCCGCATATAAATTTCTGGAGACCACCAACCGATAATGATTTAGGAAATAGAATACAGGATAGAAATCTGGGTTGGAAAAACGCCTCTTTAAATGCAATTATTTCTAATTTTGAATTTAAAAAGCTAAACAGTAATTTAATGCAAGTTGTTGTAAACTATCAACTACCAACCGTAAAAACATTACACACAACTATTTATACCCTAAACGGAAATGGTGTTGTTAAAATTGAAAATACATTAAACGAGTCTACTTACAAAGGAGATATTCCTAGAGTTGGTATGCGAATGCAAATTGCCAAAGAGTTTAGTAACGTTACTTATTATGGTCGGGGTCCTTGGGAAAATTATCAAGACAGAAAAGCATCAACTTTTATAGATGTTTTTAAATCTAACGTTTCTAATTTTTATGTTCCGTATGTTCGTCCCCAAGAAAACGGAACTAGAACAGGCGTAAGGTGGATAGCATTAATGAATGCTAAAGAAAATGGATTGTTAATTTCTTCTCCTTCACAAAAAGGATTGAGCATTTCTGCTCTACACATGCCAAACGAAGATTTTGATATTACAAACGGTTTAGATTATTCTAAAGAACATAAAAATGCGAATTTCAGTAAGCATACAAATGACATTAAAGAACAGAATTTAGTACAATTAAATATCGATTTAGCACAACGAGGTCTGGGTGGAGATGATAGTTGGGGTGCAAAACCTCAAGACAAGTATCAATTAAAAAGTGCTGAAAAACATTCGTATTCTTTTTATTTAATTCCGTTTACAAACGGAACAACGAATAAATTTGTAGAATTACAACAACAATTTAAATAATGGCATTCACAAAAAAACAGCAAAAGGAAACTTTTAAAACCATCATAATTGCTTTTGTAAAAATAACCATCCCAGGTATTATTATTGGTGTTTTTCATAAACATGATTTCTGGGTTGGCTTATTACTATTTACTTACCTACTTGTCTTTTTATACAAGAACTACTTGCATAAAGCTTCTAAAAATTGGATTTTGTTATCTGGAATGATCATTACCGGAATTTTAGGGATTTGTGCAGAAATTTGGGGTGTAACAAATGGTTTTTGGAAATATCACGATTTATCAAACAACAAACAATTACCATATTGGCTCCCTTTTGCTTGGATGTTTGCATTTCGTTTTATTTACAAACTAGAGAATGACTTAATTGTTTCGCTACAGTTAAAAAAAATGAGTCATAAAACATGGCTTGCTATTTTTATCACTGCATTTTTTCCTGCATATGGAGAAGTAATTACAATAAACTTGGGTGTATGGACTTATTCTTGGCCGTATCAATTTTTGGGTGTTCCATTATATGCAGTAATCTGTTTAGTTGCCTTGCATATGGGAATCAACTTTATTTTGAGTATCTGGGTTAAAAAGAAAAAGATAAACGATCCTGTTTTTATAAACGAAGATTAATTCTGATAACTCCAAGCAATAATTCTTGTTACTTTATTGCCTTGATGCATCGGAATAATTTTGAATGCAGTAGTCCCTAACTTTTTTGCTGATTTTTGTAAACCTTCTACGTTTTCTTTTTTAGAAACCAACGATGTAAACCAAATACATTGCTTTTTGTATAAAGAACTTTGGTACAAGTAGTTGTGTAAAAATGCTTTTTCCCCTCCTACATACCATAATTCATTGTTGTTTCCTGCAAAGTTTCTGACAGCATTTGTTCCGAGATTTCTTGTTTTTCTTCTATTTGCCCCTCTAGCCTCTTCTGCAGATTTATAAAAAGGTGGATTACACATGGCTACCGTAAAAGAATCTTCTGATTCTATAATTCCTGTTAAAATGTTATTTTCATCAAACTGTTGGCGTAATAAAATCTGTGGATCCAAATCATTATCATCAATAATATCTTGTGCTGAATCTAACGAATCTAAGTCGATATCAGTTCCAATAAAAATCCAACCATAAACCGCATTTCCTAACAATGGATAAATACAGGTTGCTCCTGTTCCAATGTCTAACACATGTACCTTCTCAGTAATATTCGATGCCACTAATAAATCATGAATATGATGAATATAATCTACTCTTCCTGGAATTGGCGGACATAAATTTTCGTCAGGAAACTCCCAGGATTTAATGTTATAGTTTGCAAATAATAAAGACCTGTTAAGCTCTTTTACCGCTTTTGGGTCAGAAAAATCAATACTTAAGTTTCCATAGTCATTTTTAATAATAAACTCTTTTAACAAAGAATTTTTATTGATTAAATCATCAAAATTATATCCTTTATTAAATTTATTTTTGGGGTGAAGCCCTTTTTCTTTCATATAGGTTGTCATTGCGAGGAACGAAGCAATTTTTTAATAAAATCACTCATTTAAATGAGATTGCCACGTCATTCTTCCTCGCAATGACAGACAATATAATTTTTTACAATTCTAAAATTGTAAATTCTAACTCCAATGGTTTTAATGCAGCTTTTAAAGCATCAATAAAGGTGTCTCCGTATTCTAAATAGTATTCAGAAAAATTGCGTTGTCTTTCTTCTAAGCTTTCATTCGGAAATAACTGTAATTTCAGTTTAGTAATTCTATCAACCAAATCTTGTTGTCTTCTTTTTTCTGCTCGCAATAGACGTTTCTCTAAAGTATCCAAACCATTTAATTGCTTTTTTTCTTGCGCATTAACTGCACCTAAAAAAGATACATCTGTTTGATCTGCAACTTTTCTTAATATAAAAAATTGTTGTTCTAACAATGTTTTTGCGTCTAAAAAACTAAATTCTATATCAGCGTTTTCTTTAATTTTTTCTTTTAAAAGATCATTTAGATTTAAGAACATTTCTTTTTTAGAAATACTTAACTTACTAAGCTTATTCTGTTGTTTCGTAGAAATAACCTGTACAGAATTACGCAACAATAAAATAGGGAAAGGAACAGAAACAGCTTCAAAATAAGACTTTAATTGCAACCAATACGCCAATTCTCCTCCCCCGCCAATATAAGCTAGGTTTGGCAAAATAACTTCCTGAAATAATGGACGCATAATTACATTTGGTGAAAATTTATTTGGATTTTCTTTGACTTCTTGTACAATTTCTTCTTTTGTAAAAACAAGCTCCGTATTGTTTACTTTATAAACTCCCTTTTCTAATACAATGCGTTCTCTAGAGTTTTCTCCTAAATAAAACAAGTTAATTTCTCTAGGGTTTACTTGTATCTTATAGTTTTTTTCTAATTCTTTAATTGTCTTTGAAACGGAAGTAAAAGAAACTTGTTCTTCTAATTCTTGTATAATGTAGGGTGTAAATAATTGTTTTAATTGAAAATCATCTCCGTCGATGATGACCAAACCATACTTAGCGAAAAACTCATTAGCAATGTATCTTGTTGCTTCGGTTAAAGTGTTGTGCTCTAAATATCCTTTTGCAAATAAGTCTCTTAAAAAATCAGCATTTCTGGTAGTTCCTAATTGTTCAGAAAACTGTTTAAAAACATCTTTCAATCCCTCAGTAGAAAACTGTCCTACTGCTCCACCATCACTTCTATTCCATGCTACTTTTTTATTCTTAAAGTTAAAATAATTGATTTCATCAAAATCATGATCTTCTGTTGCCATCCAATAGATTGGAACAAAATTATCTGCCGGAAATTGTTCTTTTAATTCTTCTGCTAAATTGATTGCAGATATAATTTTATATAAAAAATACAATGGTCCCGTAAATAAATTTAATTGATGTCCTGTAGTTACCGTAAAGGTGTTTGGTAATAAAAGTGCATCAATGTTTTGTTGTGTTGCTTCTGATATAGCTACCGAAGAATTTTGGTTTTTTAGTGCAGAAACCAATACTTGTCTAGTTTCACTAGAAAATGAGTTTCTAATTTCTTCTATCTCTTTTTTAAATCCGTTAAGGTTTGGAAAATTATTATAAAATGGTCGAATTACTTCTTTTTGCTCTAAATAATCGAGCATTGTTTTTGAGAAAAAACCTGTTTTCTGAAAAGGAATTTGAGTTACTTTCATTTATAACATATTCTTGTTAGGGATGTTATACATTTCTGTTAAAGTAGTTTCAAAAGGAAAACAAGCACAATCACTTTTCATATTAGAAGTCTTTTAAAAAATATTTTATAAAAATACACAATTTTGATGGTTGGTCGAAATTCGCAATTCAATCTAACAAATTTTTAACGCTTTCTTAGTTGTAAAATTTGATATCTAAATAAATACAAGTAGATTTGAATGCCTAAATCAAAAAACATCAAAAAAATGAAGCACAAGTCACTACTCTTTCTTTTCATTTCTATTATTTCATTTCAACTAACTGCACAAAAACTTCAGACACCGGATGAGTTTTTAGGATACAAATTAGGTTCTCGTTTTACGAGACACCATAAAGTAGTTGACTATTTTAAATACATTTCTGAAAATTCAGATAAAGTTCAGTTTCAAGAATATGGAAAAACGAACGAATTAAGAACATTGGCAATTGTTTATGTTTCTTCTGCAGACAATATTAAAAATTTAGAAACTATTCGCAAGCAACATTTAACGACTGTTGGACTTGAAAACACAACGGAGTTAAAAGATAAATCGATCGTTTGGTTGAGTTATAATGTACATGGAAACGAGTCTTCATCAACAGAAGCTTCAATGCTTACCTTATACAAATTGGTTACAGAAAACAGCAGTTACTTAGAAAACACTGTTGTAATTATGGATCCGTGTATCAATCCTGACGGAAGAGACCGCTATGCAAATTGGTATAATCAAGTAGTTGCTTCTCCAAACAATGTGAATCCAGATGCTAGAGAACATAGAGAACCTTGGCCGGAAGGAAGAGCAAATCATTATTTATTTGACTTGAACAGAGATTGGGCATGGGCAACACAAATTGAAACACAACAACGCCTAAAAGTATATAATAAATGGTTGCCTCATATTCATGTAGATTTTCATGAACAAGGCATTAACAATCCGTATTATTTTGCTCCAGCAGTAGAACCTTATCATGAAATAATTACCGACTGGCAAAGAAATTTTCAAGTGCAAATTGGAAAAAATCATGCAAAATATTTTGATAAAAATGGATGGTATTACTTTACCAAAGAAAGTTTTGATTTACTATACCCAAGTTACGGAGATTCATACCCAACGTATGTTGGAAGTATTGGTATGACCTACGAGCAAGCTGGTGGAGGAAGAGCTGGACTGGGAATTACAAAAGCTGACGGAGAGGTTTTGAGTTTATGGGATCGTTTAATTCACCATACTACTTCAGGAATTTCTACAGTAGAAATGGCATCAAAAAACACAGGCAAACTTAACACTGAGTTTAAAAAGTACTTTCAGTTAGATGATTTTAAATACAAGAGTTATGTTTTACAAGGAAATAAAAGTAAAACCAATAAATTAATTGAATTGTTAGATAGACACGAAATTAAATACGGACGTGCTCAAGGCAACTCTGTTTCTGGTTATGACTATGGCACAAAATCAAAAGGAAGCATGAGAACTTCTTCTAATGATTTGGTCATTTCTACCAATCAACCTAAAGGGAGGTTGATTAAAGCATTGTTTGAACCACTTGCTAAATTAAGTGACTCTATTACCTATGACATTACTGCTTGGTCTTTACCTTATGCCTACGGATTTAAAGCTATTGCTAGTGAAAAGCTAGTGTCTTCAACAAAAGATTTTAGTACCACTACAAGCTCTACTCCGAATTACAATGCATATGCATATACTTTTGAATGGAATCATATTTCTGACGCAGCCTTATTAGCTGATATTTTGCAACAAAACATTAGAGTTCGTTTTAACAGAAAGGAAATGATTAATACTGGTAAACAGTTAAAAAAAGGAAGCTTAATTATTACTCGTGGAGACAATAAACACATCAAAAACTTTGACCAAACCTTAATTTCAATTGCTAATAAGCATTTGAAATATGCAAATTCAATTGCCACAGGTTTTTCTGACAAAGGACCAGATATGGGATCTTCTGATGTAAGAGAGCTTAAAAACCAAAAAATTGCGGTGCTTTCTGGCGAAAGCACTTCGTCTTTAAGTTATGGTGAAATTCAATATTTTTTCGAACAAGATATAAAGTATCCATTTACTGCAATCAATACAGACAATTTTTCTGTTGGTATGCTAGACAATTATCACACCTTGGTTATTCCAAATGGATATTATGGTGGATTGTTTAGCAAGAGTGATTTAGATAAATTATCGGCTTGGATTAGAAGTGGCGGAAAAGTAATTGCAATTGGAAACGCCAATAGTATTTTTGCTGGTAAAAAAGGGTTTGGACTTCAAACAAAATCTTCAGCTGAAAACGAAGATAAAGACGACAAAGAAATTGAGTTGACTAATTACGAAGATTTAGAAAGAGAAAGTATTTCTGGAAGCATTACCGGAGCCATTTTTAAAACAAAAATTGATAATTCTCATCCTTTAGGTTTTGGGTATGGTGACTCTTATTTTACCTTAAAGCAAGGTGCTAGATCTTATGATTATTTGGAAGACGGATACAATGTTGTCCGTTTAGAAGACAATACTTCTTTTTCTGGATTTGTGGGAAGCAAAGCTGATAAAAACTTAGCAAAATCATTGATTTTTGGAGAAGAAAGTCTTGGTAGAGGGAGCATAATTTATATGGTAGATAATCCTTTATTTAGAGCATTTTGGGACAATGGAAAGTTATTTTTTGCAAATGCATTATTCTACACAAACCCAAGCATGAAGAAGTTGTAAAATGTCCGTTCGAGCCTTGCCTACCCCACAAGCAAGGCTCGAGGAGACATTTTCTAAAATTTATAGGTTACTCCAATCATGGGTTCAATAGAAGTGGCTCCTGCAGAATCATATTTCAGTTGCCCTAAAAGTCCGATGTTTTCGTTTAACTCATAAATCAATCCACCTCCAGCATTAATCCCGATGTTGTTAGCAGTTATTCCTCCAGATTTAATAGTTAAATAATTAAATCCTCCTATTCCGTAATATTTTAATTTTGCGCCATAAGTTAAATAATAACGCATGTCTAAATTGATAGCATAGGTAGTAATTCCTTTAGGAGAAAAGTAATATGAAAAACTTGGTGCAATTGCTGTATTTCCTAAAAACACATATTCAAATCCTGCGTTAATTCCCATATCTGCATTATTTATCAACTGATAAGAAGCACCAAAGAAGGTAGAAAAATCGCCTTTTTGTTGTGAAAAAGAACCTGTATAAATACTAATTGCAAAAATGAAAAGTACTTTTTTAAGTTTCATAATTTATTGATTAAAAATTAATTAAAACAATACTAAAACCTTTTAGCTAACTATACAATACGGAGAATTACTTATTTATCGGAGTTCCATACAAGTCGTAATCTCCAGCTTCATCAATTTTTATATCAATAAACTCTCCTATTTTTATATAATGTTTGGTTGCGTCAACCAACACATCATTATCTACGTCGGGCGAATCAAACTCTGTACGTCCGTAAAAATATTCGCCATCTTTTCTATCAAATAAACAACGGAAGGTTTTACCAACCTTTTCTTGATTTAATTCCCAAGAAATTTGAGATTGAACTTCCATGATTTCATTTACTCGTTTAAACTTCACCTCTTCAGGAACATCATCTTCTAAAGCATACGCACCTGTATTTTCTTCATGAGAGTATTCAAAAGCACCCAAACGCTCAAAACGCATTTCTTCTACCCAATCTTTTAATTCTTGAAACATTGCTTCAGTTTCTCCAGGATATCCAACAATTAAGGTAGTTCTAATCGCCATTTCTGGAACGGCTTCTCTGAACTTATGAATCAAAGCTGTGGTTTTTTCATGCGTAGTTCCACGTTTCATCGATTTTAATAATTCGGTATTGATGTGTTGCAACGGAATGTCTAAATAATTACACACTTTTGGTTCGTTTTTCATCACTTCCAATACATCCATCGGAAAACCAGTTGGAAACGCATAATGCATACGTATCCATTCGATGCCTTCTACTTTTGTCAATGCTAGTAACAAATCTGCAAGCGCACGTTTTTTATAAATATCTAACCCATAATAGGTTAAATCTTGAGCAATTAGCATCACTTCTTTGATACCTTTTTCAGCTAATTTTGTAGCTTCTGTAATGATATCTTCAATTGGAGTAGAAACATGTTTGCCTCGCATTAACGGAATAGCACAAAACGAACACGGGCGATCACAACCTTCTGCAATTTTTAAATAGGCATAATGTTTTGGTGTTGTTGTTAAACGTTCACCAATCAGTTCGTGTTTATAATCTGCTTCTAAAACTTTTAATAAGTTTGGCAAATCGTGCGTCCCAAAATATTGATCTACATTGGTAATTTCTTTTTCTAAATCTGGTTTGTAGCGTTCACTTAAACAGCCCGTTACAAAAACCTTATCAATTTCTCCAGCTTCTTTACGTTGTGCGTAATGCAAAATAGTATCAATAGATTCTTCTTTGGCTTTACCAATAAAACCACAAGTATTAATCACCACAATATTTCCGTCATCATTTTCATCTTCGTGTACCACATCTTTTCCGTTGGCTTTTAATTGTCCCATCAACACTTCACTATCGTACACGTTTTTAGAACACCCTAAGGTAACTACGTTTATTTTGTTGGCTTTAACAGATTTAGTTCTCATACTACTAGTAAAAATTTTGACAGCAAAGATACAGTTTATAAAAGGTTTCTGCACAAGTTTAGTTTGTTTCTAAACTCTTTTTTAGATAACTTCGCTAACTCTTGATATAAAACATTAAAACGTTCGATATCATTAAAGTTAGCGAAACCCTAAAATTCCTTCCTAAAATTTAGTAAGGATTTTTTGCTTATAATAGCGTTATACCATATTTCATCATTTTTCGGTAACTTAGCTAACTAAGTAATCAACTTTAAAAACCAAACCCATGAAAAAAGCAACCTTTTTATTCGTTACCATCATTTGTTTTTTACTAACACAACCTGTATTGAGCCAAGCCTATAGTTCTGCTCAAATAGATTCTATTGTAAAAAAAGCCATGTCAATCAATCCAACTGCAGGAGTTGCAGTTGCAGTGATAAAAGACAATAAAGTAATTCACTCAAAAGGCTATGGTGTAACCTCTTCAATCACCAAAGAAAAAGTAAACGGAAATACCCTTTTTGCCATTGCATCTAACTCTAAAGCTTTTACTACTGCTGCTTTAGGTATGTTGGTAGATCAAGGAAAATTAAATTGGCTAGACAAAGTAGTAGATTACATTCCAGAGTTTAAAATGTATGATTCTTATGTGACAGAAAATTTTAATATTCAAGATTTATTAACGCACAGAAGTGGACTAGGTTTGGGCGCTGGAGATTTGATGTTTTTTCCTGATGGTTCTGATTTTACTATTAAAGACGTGTTGAATAGTTTTCAATATCAAAAACCAACATCAGCATTTAGAACAAAATACGATTATGACAATTTATTATATGTTGTTGCTGGAGAAGTTGTGGCAAGAGTTAGCGGAATGAGTTGGGCTGATTTTGTAGAAACCAACATCATGAGACCTTTAGGGATGCAACGTTCTGTTGGGGTTTATCAACGTTTAAAAGACAAAAGCAATGTGGCTTTTCCGCATTCTGTACAAAACGGAAAGTTAAATCAACTTACACATTATATTAAAAATGATGAATCTTTAGGAGCTGCAGGTGGAATTTATGCAAGTGTTAACGATTTGAGTAAATGGTTGATCATGCATTTAAATGATGGAAAATATGGAGCTAACTTTAGCAAAACTTTGATTTCTAAAAAAAATCATGACGAGCTTTGGAAACCACATACCAATATTGGATTTAACGTAAAACCTAATGCACCCTATAAATCTCATTTTAATGCGTATGGTTTGGGTTGGAGAATTAGTGACAAAGGAGGTTATGTTACGATAGAACATACAGGTGGATTACCAGGAATGTTGTCTAGAACCATTTTAATTCCTGAGTTAAATGTGGGTATCTTAACTCTTACCAATACCGATCCAGGAGGTAGAAGCTTTTGGACCATTCCGAATGTAATTATGGATGGATATTTAGGTGTTCAAAAAACAGATTGGATTTCTATTATGGAAAAAAATCTTCAACAAAATGCAAGTCAAAGTGATGCTGCCACAAAAACTGTATGGAATACAGTTCCGAAAGCAAATTCAAAACACATCAAACATTCAGATTATATTGGTACTTACCAAGACAATTGGTTTGGTAAAATCAAGATTTATGAGAAAAATAATAAATTATGGTTTGCTTCTGTACGTTCTCCAAAATTAACTGGAAAGATGTTTTTCTACAAAGCAAATACCTTTGCTATCAAGTGGAATTATCAAGACATGCCAGCAGATGCCTTAGCAATGTTTACCTTAGATGAAGAAGGAAAGGCCGTGCGTATAAAAATGAGAGGAATATCACCAAATATTGATTTTAGTTTTGATTTTCAAGATTTGGATTTAAAACGTGTAAATGAATAAATAAATTAATGATGGTATAAAAAACGTCATTCAAATATGAATGACGTTTTTTTTTGCTTCTACTTCAAATTATTTATAGTTCTTAGGAATCTTCCTTGCTTTGGTTAATTGCTCAAAAGCATACCCGACTTTTAACAAGTTTCTTTCAGAAAAAGGCAAACCTATAAAAGTTAAACTTCTTGGCTCTCCAGAAGTTCGATAGCCCATTGGAACTGTTAATGTTGGATATTTTGCAACAGCGGCAACTCCAGAATGCGAGTTGTTAATTGATAAAATAGCATCTAATTTTTCATCAATTAAACCTTTTAAGAAGTTTTTTCCTACCAGGTTTAAATTGTTTTTTACTGTTTCTAATTGCTCTAAAGTAGTTGAGTCTTTTACAATACCCTCAAACAATTGTTGTCCGTATGGAGCACGCAAAAGAGAATCTTGAAGATTAAAAAGTGTTACATCTTTTACTGAAGTTACGTGTACGTTTTTATCAGCATTATTTGCCAAATAGTTAGGTAAATCGTGTTTCATATCAATATTTAATAATGTTGTAAACCCAACAAATCTTGCTCTCTCTGGATCTAATTCTACCAGTATTCCGCCAGCATTTTTTATTTTTTCTATGGATGCTTTGTAAATAGAATCATTTAAAAATTGTTTTAAAACACCAAATCGTTTTCCCTTTATTTTGGTTTCAAATAATTCATTCTGGAAATCTTTCTTTGTGTAATGATCGGTTGCAGAAGATTTGTCCTTATTATCATGTCCCAACATTGCTTCAAAGAAAATAGCATTATCTACAATATTTTTCGTCATTGGGCCTGGAGTATCTAAGGTGCTAGAAATGGGTACAATTCCGGTTCTACTCAACACTCCTATTGTTGGTTTTAATCCCACAACAGAATTCATACTAGAAGGTGAAGTAATAGAACCCGAAGTTTCTGTTCCAACTGCTGCAACAGCAAAATTTGCAGCTACTGTTACACCACTACCCGCTGAGCTCCCACCAGTTTCAAATTTTCCTCTTCCGTATGGATTCAATGTTTGTCCGCCAACGGCAGAGTATCCTAACGGACATCCAGAACAGAAAAAATACGCCCATTCACTCAAGTTTACTTTCCCTAAAATCAACGCCCCATTAGCTCTTAATTTTTCTACAATGAATGCATCTTCAGTATTTTTATTTTCTACCAACGCAATAGCTCCAGCAGTTGTAGGCATATCTTTGGTATTGATATTGTCTTTCAACAAAATAGGCATCCCATAAATTGAATACTCAGAATTTGCACCTTTTTCTTTGTCTTTTTGGCGTGCTTCTTCCAATACATTTGGGTTTAATGCAATAATGGAGTTTAACGATTTTGTACTATCACTTTCAAACTTTCTGATGCGATATAAATAAAACAATGTTAGTTTTTCGTAAGATAAATTTCCGTTACCTATGTGTGCTTGTAAGGTAGGAATATCGCGTTCTAAAATGAGTGGTTTTAATGCATTGTATTCTTCTTCCGTAAAGTTTGATAATTCTTTAGTTAAAGATGCAAAAACAGTATTCATGTCTAAATATTTAGATTGCATGAGTTTGAATTGCATTCTTTTACGAGGGTGTTTTTGTTGTTCGGCTAGTTCGGCTGATTCATCATATTTTTTAAAATATGTTTTTACCGGTTCTTTTTTACAAGAAATAACGAGTAACATGATTACGAAAAGGAAAATTATTTTTTTCATTGGTAGATTTTTTGAGAATCAAATATAATTCTTTTTTTATAAAAACTCCATACTAAAATTAGTATGGAGTTTTTATAAATAGATTCCTATCTCCGCAGGAATGACAAATCATTATTACTTAAAGAAAGAATCTACAAATTCGTGTTTGTTAAAGACTTGTAAATCATCTATCCCTTCTCCTACTCCAATATATTTAACAGGAATTTGAAACTGATCTGAAATACCAATTACCACACCACCTTTTGCTGTACCATCTAATTTAGTCACAGCTAGAGAAGTAACTTCTGTTGCTTTGGTAAATTGCTTTGCTTGTTCAAAAGCATTCTGCCCTGTAGATCCATCCAACACCAACAATACTTCGTGTGGTGCGTCTGCAACCACCTTTTGCATCACCGTTTTTATTTTTACCAACTCATTCATTAAATTGATTTTGTTGTGTAATCTTCCTGCTGTATCAATAATAACCACATCTGCATTTTGTGCTTTTGCAGATTGTAAGGTATCAAATGCCACAGAAGCTGGATCTGAACCCATTTCTTGTCTTACAATAGACACATCTACTCTATCTGCCCAGACCTGTAATTGATCTATTGCAGCTGCTCTAAATGTATCTGCAGCTCCTAAAACTACTTTTAAACCTTTCTTTTTAAACTGAGCCGCTAACTTACCAATGGTTGTTGTTTTTCCCACTCCATTTACACCAACCACCATTAAAACATATGGTTTTTTATCAGAAGGAATTGTAAAATCTGTTTCGTCACCTATATTGGTTTCAGAAAGTAATCCAGCAATTTCTTCTCTTAATATCTGATTTAACTCTTCAGTTCCTAAATACTTATCTTTTGCTACACGTGCTTCAATCCTTTCAATAATTTTTAAGGTAGTATCTACGCCAACATCAGATGTAACCAACACTTCCTCTAAATTATCTAACACATCATCATCTACAGTTGATTTTCCAGCAACTGCTTTTGATAGTTTAGTAAAAAAACTCGATTTAGTTTTTTCTAAACCTTTGTCTAAAGTTTCTTTTTTTTCTTTTGAAAATATATTTTTTAAAAAGCTCATTGTAATTTTTTAGAATACCAAAAATACGTTTTTATTGAACATAAAAAAAGCTACTCTCAATAGAAAGTAGCTTTGTATATGTTTGTTGAAAAGTAATTACTTTTTAGCTAAAAAGTCATTTACTTTTTCTGGATCCATGATTGCTTCAACAAACGTATAAGCTCCTGTTTTTGGAGATCTTACCATTTTGATTGCTTTAGATAATCTTTTCGATCCTGTCTGTAACGATGCTACTGATTTCTTTGCCATGTTTCCTTATGGGTTTATTTGACTTTTACTTTCGTAAAACTCTAATTATTTAATTTCTTTATGAACTGTCATTCTCTTTAAGATTGGATTAAATTTCTTAATCTCTAATCTATCAGGAGTGTTTTTCTTATTCTTCGTTGTTATGTATCTAGAAGTACCTCTTTCTCCAGTAGCTTTATGCTCTGTACATTCTAAAATAACCTGAACTCTATTTCCTTTTTTTGCCATCTCGGTTTACTTTTTTAAGGTTGGATTATTTTGTTAAAAATCCTTTTGCTCTAGCTTCTTTTAAAACAGCTGAGATTCCTTTTCTATTAATATTTTTTAAAGCAGAAGCAGAAATTTTTAATGTAATCCATTTATCTTCTTCTGGAATATAAAAACGCTTTACCATTAAGTTAGCGTCAAATTTTCTTTTGGTTCTGTTCAATGCGTGAGAAACATTGTTTCCAACCATTGCTTTTTTTCCTGTAAGTTCACAAACTCTAGACATCTTCTGACAGTATTTTAGTGTTATTTCTAAACGAGGTGCAAATTTAAGTAATTTTTACAGATACAACAAAACAATTTCAACTATTTTTTATAATTTCTTTTTGTAAAATTTCTAAGGATTTATTTACAGTCCTATTAATTACTTTTTCTCTTGGTTGTCCGAAGTTAAATTCTTCTACAAAAACGGTTGTTTTTGTAGCTAGTGCTATAAAAACAACACCTACTGTCTTATCGGTTTCATCTGTGGTCGGACCAGCATTTCCTGTAACAGCTATTGCGTAATTTGTATCTAATTTTTCTCTTGCAGCAATTGCCATTTCTGTTGTAACTTCTTTACTAACGACTGTAAAATTATTAATGATTTCTTCAGAAACTCCTAGCATACTTTTTTTGGCTTCTGCAGAATAGGTAACATAGCTACCTTTAAAAAAAGCGGATGCTCCAGGGACAGAAACTAGACTAGCTGCAATTTTTCCGCCAGTTAAACTTTCGGCTGTCGCTAGTGTTTTTTGATGTTGCACCAACAATTCTCCAATTCTTTTTTCAATAGAATACCCATCTTCTAACCCAACAATAATATCTGGAATTAACTGTTGAATTTCAAAAACTTTCTCTTGCAGCTCTTCCTCTAATCTCTCTTTATTATTTCCCCTACCAGATAAGCGTAATCTTACTTTTCCGAATGATGGTAAATAGGCTAACTTAATGTGCTTAGGGAGTGCGTTTTCAAAATCTTCAATTCGTTCTGCAATGATACTTTCTCCTTGCCCGTAGGTCATAATTGTTTTATGACTGATAAACGGCAACTGAAATTGTTGTTGAATTTTAGGTAATACTTCAAGTGTCATTAGCCCTTTCATCTCATAAGGTACTCCAGGCAATGAAACAAAAACAATATCATTTTCGTAAAACCACATTCCGGGTGCTGTTCCATACGGATTTTTTAAATACGTTGCTTTTGAAGGTAACTGCGCTTGGTAATTTTGAATTTCTCTATAAGGATGGTTTATTTTTTGAAACAATGCTTTGATGTGTTCTATAACTTCTGGATACTCTATGAATTCCCTATCGTTAAAAAACTCTGCAATTGTTTTTTTTGTGATATCGTCTTTTGTAGGACCTAAACCACCTGTAATAATTACAATATCTACTCTATCTTGTGCCTCTTGTAATGCATTTAAAATATGATGCTTATCGTCTTGAATAGAAGTGATTTGATATACAGAAACTCCAATTTTATTCAATTCGGTTCCAATCCATTGCGAATTGGTATCTACTATTTGACCAATCAAAATTTCGTCTCCAATAGTTATGATTTCTGCTTTCATTTTTTTTTAGTTGAATAGGTTCAAAGCTTTAAAGAATCAAAGTTTAAAATTCACTTTGTGACATTATAACTTTAATACTTATATTTATTTCACTCTTATTTGAAATGCTTGTTTTCCTTCTATGGTTCCAGTTAACACATCATCCTCTTCTACTTTTCCAACTCCAGCTGGAGTTCCAGTAAAAATAATATCTCCTTTTTTTAAGGTAAAAAACTGAGAAACATACGCAATCAATTCATCGGTTTTCCACAACATGGCATTGGTATTTCCATCTTGAACAGTTTCTCCGTTTTTATCTAATTGAAATTTTAGATTTTCTAGATCAAATTGTTCTTTTGGATAAAACTCACCAATAACAGCACTACCATCAAAAGCTTTTGCTTTTTCCCAAGGAAACCCTTTTTCTTTGCAGTGTTGCTGCACATCTCTTGCTGTAAAATCGATTCCTAAACCGATTTCATCATAATATTTATGCGCAAATTTAGGTTCTATATGCTTTCCTACTTTATTAATTTTTACCAACACCTCAACTTCATAATGTACGTCATTTGAGAAAGGCGGAATAAAAAATGGATTTTTCTTTGGTAAAATGGCAGAATCTGGCTTCAGAAAAATAATTGGGTTTTCTGGTTTTTCATTTGCTAATTCTTCTATGTGTTTTGCGTAATTACGCCCAATACAAATTATTTTCATATTAATTAATTATGAATTACGAATTTAAAATTACGAGTTATTCATAATTCGTAATTATCCATTAATAATTGATTACGGAATCCATTTTTTAGGAAAGTTTGGTTTTCTCTTTTCAAGAAAAGCATCTCTTCCTTCTTTGGCTTCATCAGTCATATATGCTAAACGTGTTGCTTCTCCAGCAAAAACTTGCTGTCCAACCATTCCGTCATCCGTTAAATTCATGGCAAACTTTAGCATTTTTATAGATGTTGGAGATTTAGCTAATATTTCTTGAGCCCATTCAAAAGCAGTATCTTCTAACTCGTTATGAGGTACAACTGCATTTACCATTCCCATTTCATATGCTTCTTGTGCTGAATAGTTTCTTCCTAAAAAGAAAATTTCTCTTGCTCTTTTCTGACCCACCATTTTTGCTAAATAGGCCGAACCATAACCACCATCAAAGGAAGTAACATCTGCATCCGTTTGTTTAAAAATAGCATGTTCTTTAGACGCCAAGGTTAAATCACAAACAACGTGTAAACTATGTCCGCCACCTACAGCCCAACCTGGCACAACGCAGATGACTGCTTTAGGCATAAAACGAATTAATCGTTGTACCTCTAAAATATTTAACCTATGATAACCATCCTCTCCAACATATCCTTGATGTCCACGAGCTTTTTGATCGCCACCAGAACAGAAAGAATACACTCCGTCTTTTGTGCTTGGTCCTTCTGCAGACAACAACACAACTCCAATATTCACATCTTCTCCGGCATCGTAAAATGCATCGTACAATTCTGAAGTTGTTTTAGGGCGAAATGCATTTCGTACATCGGGTCTATTAAATGCAATTCTTGCTACTCCATTGCATTTTTTATAGGTAATATCTTCGTATTCTTTTACAGTTTTCCAATCTTGATTATTCATCTTTTTGCTTATTATTTATAATCCTTTACAAAAATAAGGAAATTATAAAGTTATTTTTTTACCAACTCTAAGCCAGTATCTGTAATTACAATTACTTTTTCTTTATATAAATTACCAACAGCTCTTTTAAATGCTTTTTTACTCATCAACAATTCGCGTTTTATTTCTTCGGGAGAACTTTTGTCTGTCAAAGGTAAAAATCCGTCGTTATCATAAATAGCTTCAACAACTTTTTCGGTATCTAATGTAATTACATTTCTAAATCCTTGTGGCTGTAGAGAAACATCTATTTTACCATCTTCTCTAATGTTTTTAATATAACCAGCTATGCGTTGATTTTCTCTTAACTCTTGAAAAATTTCATTTCTATATAACAATCCTTCAAATTCTTCATCAATTAAAACAGTGTAACCTAAATGGGTTTCTACACCTATAATTAATGAAACTTTATCTCCTACTTCTAAATCCATAATTTGTTATTTTAAATAATTAAAATAGTCTTTTAATACTGTTTCGTTGATTTCTTTATCGGTAAATACTTCTAATACTTTTGGGCGATTTGATTCTTGATAAAAATCATTCAACACAATTGTAATCCCCTCTAAATTAGAAACCGAAATGTATTCTAATTGATACATGGTACACAAATGTTCTGCCGTTAAACCATGAGAAGTTTCAAAATAGTCTAATGCATTTGTAGTTTTTGGGCCTGGAATAAATCTAAAAATCCCTCCACCGTTATTATTGATGATAATGATTCTAAAACTAGATGGAATATAATTATTCCATAATGCATTACTATCATACAAGAAACTTAAATCTCCAGTAATAAAAACTACTTGCTCTTTACTCGCAAATGCGGCTCCTGCTGCAGTACTTGTACTTCCGTCAATTCCGCTTGTTCCTCGATTGCAAAAAACGCGAAGCGAGTCTCTAACATCAAACAATTGTGCATACCGAACTACCGAACTGTTTCCTAATTGCAATTGAGAATTCTCAGGGATACTTTCTAAAATCGGTTCAAAAACTTTTAAATCAGAATATTCAATTTTACTTAAATACTGTTGATGTTTTTCAGCTCTTTTTGCTTTTAACAACAACCATTTTTGTTGGTAATCACTTTTTTTCTTTTCAGAAACTGATACCAATTCAGCTAAAAATGTTGTTGGTTTTTCTTGAATAAATTCTGATAAGCAATGATAGGTATTCATAGCTATTTGCTCATCTACATGCCAATGATGTAATGGTTGATGATTTCTTAAAAACTGTTTTATTTTTTTAGAAACAACCATTCCTCCAAAAGTCAATAAAATTTCTGGTTTCAGCTCAGAAAACTCATTATCTGTTAATGGAAAAATTAATTTATCAATAGCATTGATTGTGTTTTCTGAAGCTATATTAGATGTTGTTTCTGTTAAAATGATAACAGAATTATCATTTATAAAAAGTTTGATTAAATTTTGAAGAGCTTCATCTGGAGCGTTCACCCCAATTAAAATCAATTTTTTAGCTGACGAATTCCAAATGTTGGTTAGTTTTTGAAAATCTACAGACTTCTCGACTCCGCTCGAAGTGACAAGTGGAAAATTAAATTTATTCAATTCATCAACTGTTTCATACAAAGGCTCATCAAAAGGAACATTGATATGAATGGGTCCTCTTTTAGATATTGCTTTTTGAAATGCTTCAGAAATCAAATTGATGTTGAATTCTTTTTTTGATGCATCATCAATTAAATTTGCTGAAAATAAAATATGATTTTGAAAAACATTTTCTTGACGAATGGTTTGCCCGTCGCCAATATCAATCAACTGTTTTGGTCTATCAGCAGAGATTACAACTAGAGGAATGTTGCTGTAAAAAGCTTCTGCAATTGCAGGGTAGTAATTCAATAATGCAGAACCTGAAGTACACACAATGGCAACAGGTTTTTGAGTTTGCTGTGCAATTCCTAAGGCAAAAAAAGCAGCACAACGTTCATCAACAACACTCAAGGCATTTATTGATGGATGATTTGAAAAACCGACAGTTAACGGTGCGTTTCGAGAACCAGGAGAAATAACAACTGTATCAATATTGAATTGATGACAAGCTGAAATAACAATTTGTGCAAGTTCTTTTTTTGGATACATTTTTAAATCTTTTCAAGATTTAAAAGTTGTAAGTTATGAGTTATAAGTTATGAGTGACAACACTAAAAACTAAAAACTAAAAACTAAAAACTTTTTGGTTAATTTCCTTTTTTATAATCTTCTAAAAATTTAGCTAACCCGATATCAGTTAGAGGATGTTTTAACAAACCTTCAATAGCACTTAACGGGCCTGTGATTAAATCTGATCCTAATTTAGCACAATCAATAATATGCATGGTATGACGAACAGAAGCTGCTAAAATCTGAGTTTCAAATCCGTAATTATCATAAATCTGACGGATTTCAGCAATTAAATTTAATCCGTCTGTAGAAATATCATCTAAACGACCAATAAATGGAGAAACATACGTTGCTCCTGCTTTAGCAGCTAATAATGCCTGACCAGCAGAAAAAACTAATGTTACGTTTGTTTTGATCCCTTTTGATGAAAAGTACTTACATGCTTTTATACCATCTTTTATCATTGGTAATTTTACCACAATTTGCGGATTCAGTGCTGCCAATGCTTCACCTTCTTTTACCATTCCTGAAAAATCTGTCGCAATTACTTCTGCCGACACATCACCATCTACCAACTCACATATTGCTTTGTAATGATTGATGATGTTGGCTACTCCTGTAATTCCTTCTTTTGCCATTAAAGACGGATTCGTTGTAACACCATCTATAATACCCAATGCTTGCGCTTCTTCTATTTGTGATAAGTTTGCTGTGTCTATAAAAAATTTCATGAGCTTAGATTTAGTTGTGTAAAATTATAATTTATAATGATTCATTAAGAGTTTTTCATATGTGCTGTCTGGTAAAATTCGTTTCAATACAATAGAAAACTTCTCCATAAATCCACCTACTTTGTAATGGGTTTTTGGATACTTTGTTTCAATAATTTTTAAAACGGCTTTTGCCATTACATCTGGATGCATTCCGCTATTTACATGAGCATCTATTAAATTTAAATTATCTTGATATTTTTCTTTGTATACAGAGTTTTCAAAAACGGGTGTATGATATCTCCCTGCTGCAATATTGGTTGCAAAATCTCCTGGAGCAACATTTACTATTTGAATTCCGAATTGCTTTACTTCCATTCTAGCAGCTTCAGTAATTAATTCTAAAGCTCCTTTTGTTGCAGAATAAATTCCTCTAAATGGCAACCCCATATAACCTGCAATGGAAGTAACATTAATTATGGTTCCAGAGTTTTGTGTTCTCATATGGGGTAACACAGCTTTCATCACATCAATGGCTCCAAAAAGATTGGTATTAAAAACATTTTTCATTTCTTCAGTTGGAGTATCTTCAATTGAACCTGTAATTCCCATTCCTGCATTATTTACCAAAACATCTATTTTGCCTTCTTTTTCAATAATAGTAGCAACTGCTTTTTGGATGGACTCAGAATCAAGAACATCTAAAGAAATCATTTTATAAGGGAGCGAACTGTCTTCTTTTTTTGTTCTACTTGTTCCGTATACGAGCATTCCTTTACCAGAAAGATACGCTGCTATAGATTTTCCAATTCCTGAGGAAGCACCAGTAATAAGAACGACTTTTGACATTGATTGATAAAATTGAATAGAGATACAAATATCTTAAAAGAAAATGGAGAAATCTAAATTTAGGGCATAAAAAATGGCAAGCTATCTACATCACACTGCTACAACCTAATACCCTTGCTGCGTTCCCGCCCTGGGGGATTCAAAGGGAGCTAGTTGTGTAGGACTTGCCGCTGCAAATTTACAATCATTTTTAATGTTGCACAATATTTTTCATGCAATTTTGTAACAAAAGTCTCAATTTAGTTACTAATCAAATGGTGAATGCTAAATGTTATGAAATTTAACTTATTTATCGTTCTCAAAAATGAAAATCATATCTTTGTATAACTAACTAAATATCAAAACACAATGAATCAAATTATTAAATCAAAAGGAATAAACTTTGGGTTAGCTTATGGATTTGCTCTAATTTTACCTGTTTTATACGCATATACTATCAATCTAAACTACTTTGTTAGTTTTTGGGCTCTAGGAATTCTTCTTTTAACTTTTTTCGTTCACGGATTTTGGGTGATCGGGAGTTTAAAAAAAGCACAGAATGGATTTGTAACATTCAAAGAAGCTTTTACTGTTTTTTTTATCTCTAACGCTATTGGATTTTTAATTTCTACATTTATTACTGTATTAATTTTTGTAATTATAGATCCTGATTTACAATCTATTGTAAAGGAGTTATCTGTTAATAAAGTAACAGAGTTTATGCAAGACATGGGTGCCCAAACAGATAAAATTCAAGAGCAGGTAGACAAAATAAACGAACAAGATAACTTTTCTATTGCTGCTCAAATAAAAGGTTATTTTGTAACTCTAACTTATGCCTCTATTGCAGGTCTTTTAATTTCCTTAATTTTAAAGAAAAAAGAAGAACAATACTAGAGTTTAAAAAAATTTAAACGAATTAAAGGTAAAATGTTTCATTATGTTTTACCTTTACGTTTTTATACACTATTTATATGGATATATCGGTAGTTATACCTTTATTAGACGAAGAAGAATCTTTACAAGAATTATATAATTGGATTGCAAAAGTAATGCAGGCCAATTCTTATGTATACGAAGTTGTTTTTATTGATGACGGCAGTACAGATGGTTCTTGGAATGTAATCGAAAATCTTTCTAAAAAGCATGCTGAAGTGAAAGGAATTCGCTTTCAGAAAAACTATGGAAAAAGTCAGGCTTTAGATGCTGGTTTTGAATTGGCAGAAGGAAAGGTTGTCATCACAATGGATGCTGATTTACAAGACAATCCAGATGAAATTCCCGAGTTATTTGATTTAATTACTAAAGAAAATTACGATTTAATTTCTGGGTGGAAAAAGAAACGGTACGATAACGTGGTTACTAAAAACATTCCTTCTAAACTTTTTAATTTAGCTGCTAGAAAAACTTCGGGCTTAAAATTACACGATTTTAATTGTGGCTTAAAAGCCTATAAAAATGAAGTTGTTAAAAGTGTGAAAGTTAGTGGAGAAATGCATCGATACATTCCTGTGTTAGCAAAAAACGAAGGTTTTACGAAAATTGGAGAAAAAGTAGTGCAACACCAAGCAAGAAAATACGGAGTCACAAAATTTGGCATGAGTAGATTTATAAATGGATTTTTAGATTTAATCACCATTTCTTTTTTATCAAAATTTGGTAAAAGACCCATGCATTTTTTTGGTCTTTGGGGTAGCATGGTTTTTGCAGTTGGTTTTTTAGCGGCTGCTTATATTGGATTTACGAAACTTTATAAATTATCTGCAGGACTAAAAGCTATTTTAATTACAGACAACCCTTGGTTTTACCTTTCTATTACTGCAATGATTATAGGTACCCAATTATTTTTAGCAGGCTTCATTGGAGAGCTTTTAATTAAAAACAAAAGCGAAGAAAAGCATTACTCAATTAAAGAAACCTTAAATATCTAAATCCGTATCTTTGTGGACAGAAATTTTTTACATGAAAGAGATTTTAGAACAAGCAAAAGGTTGGCTTTCTGACACCTTTGATTCAGAAACAAGAACTGAAATACAACAATTAATCGACTCTAATTCTGAAGATTTAGCAGATCGATTTTATAAAAATATGGAATTCGGAACAGGTGGAATGCGCGGAATTATGGGCCCCGGAACCAACCGAATTAACAAATACACCTTAGGAAAAGCAACACAAGGATTGAGTAATTATTTGCACAAATCTTTCCCAAATAAAAACTTAAAAGTTGCCATTGCTTTCGACTGTAGACATAACAGTAAGGAGTTTTCAAAATTGGTTGCAGATGTATTGTCTGCTAACAATATTCAGGTATATTTATTTGAAGATTTACGACCAACTCCAGAATTATCTTTTGCTGTAAATTACTTAAACTGTGACGCAGGAATTGTATTAACAGCATCTCATAATCCACCAGAATATAATGGTTACAAAGTTTACTGGAATGATGGCGGACAAATTGTTCCTCCTCAAGATGCTGGAATTATTAATGAAGTAAACAGCTTAGATTTTTCTGAAATTAACTTTAAAGCCAATGAAGATTTAATTACAAAAATTGGGTCAGAAGTTGATGAGGCTTTTTGGAAAGCATCTATACAAAACGGGACATTTGATTTAAAAAATAGATCCAATTTAAAAATTGTTTTCACTTCTTTGCACGGAACTTCAATTACCTTAATTCCAGAAGCTTTAAAACGTGCCGGATTTACTGATGTTCATATAGTTAAAGAACAAGCAGAACCAAATGGAGATTTCCCAACCGTGAAATCACCAAATCCAGAAGAACCAGAAGCCCTAAAAATGGCTACAGATTTAGCCAATAAAATTGATGCTGATATTGTGATTGGTACTGATCCTGATTCAGATAGATTAGGAATTGCCGTAAGAGATCTAGAAGGAAATATGAAGTTGTTAAACGGAAACCAAACCATGAGTTTGATGACCGATTTTTTGATGAAACAATGGCAAGAAAAAGGGTTGTTAAACGGAAATCAATTTATTGGTTCTACCATTGTATCTACTAATTTAGTCAATGAAATTGCTGATTCATATGGCGTAGAAACGAAAGTTGGCCTGACTGGTTTTAAGTGGATTGCAAAAATGATACAAGATTTTCCAAATCAAGATTTTATTGGTGGTGGAGAAGAAAGTTTTGGATATATGGTAGGCGATTTTGTGAGAGATAAAGATGCGATTACCTCTACCCTATTAGCTTGTGAAATAGCGGCAAATGCAAAAGAAAACGGAAGTTCTTTTTATAAAGACTTATTAGATTTATATATCAAAAATCATTTTTACAAAGAACACTTAATTTCTATTGTAAAAAAAGGGATGGATGGTGCTAATCAAATCAAACAAATGATGATTGATTTACGTAAAAATCCATTCACAGAAATTGACGGATCTAAAGTAAAATTCTTATGTGATTATCAATCTTCTATTAAAAAGAACTTAATTACAGGTGAAGAAACCGTGATGGATATTCCAAAATCTAATGTGTTGATTTATCACACAGAAGACGGAACAAAAGTAGCTGCAAGACCAAGTGGAACAGAACCAAAAATAAAGTTCTATTTTAGCGTAAAATCTAAATTAGATACTGTTGAAAATGCTGTAAAAACAGAAAACAAATTGGATGTTAAGATTCAACGTATCATAAAAGAGTTAAACCTATAATGAATTATTTTAAAAAAATATTACGATTTGCCTATCCATATAAAAAGTATGCGATACTAAATGGTATTAGTAATATTTTTTATGCATTATTTAGCACATTGAGTTTTATTGCATTTATTCCAATGCTCGATGTACTGTTTAAAAAAACAGTTCCTGTAAATATTAAACCTACCTATACTGATGTTGGAGATCTAAAAGATTATTTAGAACAATCATTAAATTATTTTCTAACTTCTCAAATAAATCAGAACGGTGAAATTGCTGCTTTGGGTTATATCTGTGCAGCGATGATTTTATTATTTTTTTTAAAGAATATTGCAAACTATGCAGCCTTATTTTTTATTACTTTCTTAAGAAATGGAGTGATTAAAGATATTAGAAATGCTCTGTATAACAAACTAGTAACCTTGCCTATTTCTTATTTTACAGAAAAAAGAAAAGGAGATGTAATTGCTCGTATGACTTCTGATGTACAAGAAGTAGAATGGTCTTTTTTAATGGTGTTAGAATTAATTATTAGAGATCCATTAACCATCATTTTTACCTTGATAGCCATGATTATGATTAGTGCTAAGCTGACACTTTTCATCTTTATTTTCTTACCATTGGTTGGATTGTTAATTGCATTTATAGGAAAAAAATTAAGAGCAGATTCTGATGTTGTTCAAAAAGAAAATGGTTTCTTCTTATCGCTAATTGAAGAATCTTTAACTGGTTTAAGAGTCATCAAAGGGTTTACTGCTGAAAAAGAATTTACCAACAAATTTCAAAAATCTACCAACAAGCTATTCACAACTATGAATAGTTTGATGAACAAAAAGAATTTAGCATCTCCAACAAGTGAATTTATGGGAATTACAGTAATTGTTGTAATTCTTTGGTATGGTGGAAATATGGTTTTAGGACAAAATAGTGAGATGACAGGCGGAGCCTTTATCGGTTTTATGGCATTGGCATACAATATTTTAACTCCTGCTAAATCAATTTCAAATGCTATTTATGGAATCAGAAAAGGAGACGCATCAGCAAGAAGAGTGTTAGAAGTTTTAGAAACAAAAAATACAATTGTTGATAAAGAAAATGCCCTCACAAAAACAAATTTTGATGCTGAAATTGTGTTTGATCAAATTTCTTTCAAATATCAAGACGAGTATGTTTTAAAAGATTTTTCTCTTACCATTCCGAAAGGTAAAACCGTTGCTTTAGTTGGGCAATCTGGAAGTGGAAAATCTACACTAGCAAATTTAATTACTCGTTTTTACGATGTAAATGAAGGTGCTATATATATTGACGGAGTAAACATTAAAGACATCACAAAAGATTCGTTGCGTAAATTAATGGGAATTGTAACGCAAGACTCTATTTTATTTAATGATTCTGTTGCAAACAACATTGCATTAGGAACCGAAAACAAAACTGAAGAAGCGATCATTGATGCGGCAAAAATTGCAAATGCTCATGAGTTTGTTAAGGAATTACCTAAGCAATACAAATCAAATATTGGAGATAGTGGAAACATGCTTTCAGGTGGACAAAAACAACGTTTAAGTATTGCAAGAGCTGTACTAAAGAACCCACCTATAATGGTACTAGACGAAGCTACTTCTGCACTAGACACAGAGTCTGAACAATTGGTACAATTAGCGTTGGAAAAAATGATGCAGAACAGAACCTCTTTAGTCATTGCACATCGTTTATCTACGATACAAAAAGCGGATACCATTGTTGTTCTTAGAAAAGGAACCATTATAGAACAAGGGAAACACGACGATTTGTTAAAATTAAAAGGAGAATATTTTAAATTGGTAACAATGCAAAATTTAGATTGATGAAAAATCTTGCTTTTTATATCAATAATATATTTAAATCATTAATTCCCAACTACTTTTTCCAAAGAAAACTCAATTACTGGTTACAAGAAGCTAGTAAATATCCTGAAGCTGAAATTCAAGAACGAATTTCTTATTACATAACAAAAAATAAAGGAAAATTAGCTGATAATGCAATTGCTTTAAAAGATTTTAAACGGCCAAAAAAAGGAACCATGTATTATTACGATTTGGTGCAATATACACGGTATTTTAAAAATCATTTAAAAATAAAATTCAAGTTTGGCGATATACAAGAAAATCAAAATTCTTTAACCATTGTAAAAAGCAGACCCATTAACCATACAGGAAACTCAGTACTCATGAAGTTAGATGCTTTAAGGCATTTTTATTTTGTGAATGATACGATTCCTTTTTCAGAAAAGAAAAATGAAGTTGTTTGGCGTGGTTATATTCACAAAGAAAATAGAAGAAGTTTGGTTGAAAAATTTTACAATCATCGTCAATGTAATATAGGAAACATCCCTTTACACAATGAAAACCCGGATTGGGCTAAACCTTTTATTTCTATAGAAGAACAGTTACAGTACAAATTTATCCTCTCTATTGAAGGACATGATGTTGCTACGAATTTAAAATGGATATTTTCTTCTAATTCATTATGTTTTATGCCAACTCCAAAATTTGAAACTTGGTTTATGGAAGGGAAATTAATTCCCAATATACATTATGTTCATTTAAAAGATGATTATTCTGATATGTTAGAGAAGATGGACTATTATACAACTCATGAAGATGAAGCTTTGATCATCATCAAAAATGCACAAAATTGGGTTGCTCGTTTTCTAGATGAAAAATTGGAGAAAATTATTTCTTTAAAAGTGTTAGATGCTTATTTTAAATCTACAAAACAAATCTAATCTTTCATCAAACCTAAAGACCTTCCTTTTTCTAACATAAATTGATAAGAAGCTTCATATTCATTCGGAATTTCACCTTCTAAAATAGCTTCTTTAATAGCTTCTTTTAATTGACCGATTTCTCTACAAGGCTCTAAATTAAAAGTTTCCATGATCAACTCTCCAGTTATTGGTGGCTGAAAATTACGTACATGATCTCGTTCTTCTACTTCTTTTATTTTTTGACGAACTAACTCAAAGTTTTTATGATACTTTTTAAACTTGTTTGGATTTTTGGTTGTAATATCTGCTTCGCATAATGTCATTAAAGATTCGATATCGTCTCCAGCATCAAATATCAATCTTCGAACCGCAGAATCTGTAACCTCACTGGCCAACACAATTGGACGTGAACTAAGCAATACCATTTTTTGAACAAATTTCATTTTGTTATTCAACGGCATTTTTAAACGTTTAAACAATTTAAACACCATTTTAGACCCCACAAATTCATGTGCATGAAATGTCCAACCAATTTTTTTATGAAATTTTTTTGTTGGTGCTTTTCCAATATCGTGTAACAAAGCAGCCCAACGCAACCAAACATCATTTGTGTTTTCAGAAATGTTGTCAACCACTTCTAGTGTATGATAAAAATTGTCTTTGTGCTTTTGTCCTTCTACCTCTTCAACTCCTTTTAAAGCTATTAATTCGGGTAAGATTAAAGGCAATAGTTGAGTTGATTCTAGCAATAAAAATCCAACTGAAGGTTTTGCAGAAAGCATCATTTTTTTCAATTCATCAACTATACGTTCTTTGGTAATGATTTTCAATCGATCTGAGTTTTTAGAAATAGCCTCTAAAGACCTAGGCTCAATAGTAAAATTTAATTGACTTGCAAAGCGAATAGCCCGCATCATGCGCAAAGGGTCATCAGAATACGTTATGCTTGGGTCTAAAGGAGTTCTTATTGTTTTAGAAGTTAAGTCCTTTACTCCGTTAAATGGGTCTAACAACAACCCGAAATCTTCTGTATTCAAACTTAACGCCAATGCATTAATGGTAAAGTCTCTTCTATTTTGATCGTCTTGCAACGTTCCTTCTTCTACTTCTGGATTTCTACTTTCTTCCGAATACGACTCTTTTCGTGCTCCAACAAACTCGATTTCTATGTCTTCATAGCGCAACATTGCTGTTCCGTATGTTTTAAAAACTTGAACTTTTGGTTTAGTTGGCAATAATTCAGCAACTTTTTCTGCTAGTGCTATTCCGCTACCAACAGCAACAACATCTACATCTTTTGCATTTCCTCTTTGCAATAAATAATCGCGAACAAATCCGCCAATTACATAGCTTTTTATTCCTAAATCTTGTGAAGCTTTTGAAATGTACTTAAAAATAGATGCAGAAATTGCGTCTTTATAAATTTGTTGTTGCATAGAATTATTCTCTAATAACTTCTACTTTATCATCACTAATTTTAAGAATTCTTGAGGAAGCAGTTGCTATTATTTCTTGCTGCAAATTTACTATATAATCAACGCTATCCAAAATTGTTGTGCTTATTTCTGAAAATGATTTTGGTGTGGGATCACCACTGATATTTGCAGATGTAGAAACTATTGGTTTACCAAAAGCTTTAATTAATGAGTTGCAAAAATCATTTTGTACAATTCTTATGGCAATTGTATTGTCTGAAGCAACACAGTTCTTTGCCAAGTTTATGGGGTTTTGATAAATAATCGTTGTGGGTTTTGTAGCTAATTTTAATTCTTCTTTTGCTTTTTCTGGAATGAATTTTACATACTTAGCAAGCATTTCAAAAGAGTCTACTAAAATGATTAAACTTTTGCTTTCTTCCCTTTGTTTGATTGAGTATACTTGAGAAACAGCTTCTGAATTTGTAGCGTCACAACCAATTCCCCAAACAGTATCTGTAGGATATAAAAGTGTTTTTCCTTCTTTTAGAGCTTTTGCAAAACGTTGAATTTCTTCTGAGTTCAAAATCGTTTACTTTATTCGTTTTTCTTTGCTACAGTTGCATGTTGCATAAAAAACATATCAAATTGAGAACCTAATAAAACAATATTAAACAACACAGCAAATGGAAAATACAAAAATGATTTCGTAACATTTATTCCTTTAATGCTTTGAATGTTATACCCACAATCTTTATACATTCTTTTAATACTTTTCTTTGTAAAAAAACGATAATGCGTTCTATCTAAAATCAAATCGTCTGTATATTTCCAATCTCTTTTAAAAATCATTTTAAAGAGATTTTTAGAATATCTAACATTCGGAATTGAAGTTACCAAAACGCCCTCTTTTTTTAATTTAGATTTTAGGTTTACGATATCATCCCAAGGCTCTAACAAATGTTCTATGACATCATTCATTACAATTACATCAAAATAATTATTTGGTAAATCTTTTAAGGTGTCATCTAAAGTTCCAATGAGTACTTTTGTTAGCTTTTGAGTTGCTTCTTTAGCAGATTTTTCAAAAGGTTCTACACCCCAAGTTTCAACTCCCTCTTTGGCCAATTGAGCAGAAAAATTACCAGAACCACAACCAATCTCTAAAATGGTTTTTGCAGAATTTGGTATGTACCGCAACATTTCTGGTCTTACATTTTTATAATAACCTTCGTCCTTAATATCCATAATAGTTTATTTTTAGTATTCTTTTTTAAAAGGTAAATTCATAGATCTTTTACTTAGCCAAGTCCCTTTTTTTAATGAATGCTTGTAATATTGTATCAATTCTAAAAACAAATATAGATTTAATTTTAACTTAGGGACAAAAAAGAAACAAATTCCGATGATTGCAAACAGCATTTTAGAAAATAAACTCATCAATACAAGTAGTGTAAATAATAAAAATCGAGTAAGATTTTTGAAATGATTTCGTATGTATACATGCTTAGAGATGAGTACTTCAGATTTGGTTATTTTTGAAGTATTAATATTTATTCTTGATGCACCCCCATGATTATGAATGATGTTTACATCTTTTAACAACACAACTTCTCCTTTAGCATCTTTTACCTTTTTACAGATATCTACATCTTCAAAGTACATCCAATAATCTTCATTCCAACCCTGTACTTTTTCAAACCATTTTCTAGACATACAAACAACAGAACCTGAAACCCAATTGGTAAAAATCTTTTGATCATCTTGTTTGGTTTTTTTTGCTAGATATCTATACATAGCTCTCGTAATTCCAAATAAAGTCAAGGGGCCAGGGAAAATTCTATCAGCATCTTCAAAAGAGCCTTTGTTGTTTAACTGATTACAGGATACAATTCCGAAATTTTCATCAGAATGTAAGCACTCTAACATTTTATGAATTGCATTTTCATTGGCAATGGTATCTGGATTTAAAAACAACATGTTTTTCCCAACAGAATGGATTGCTCCAAGATTACATCCATTTGCAAAACCATTGTTTCCTGAATTTTCTATAAACGTAAACTTTGAATATTTCTTTGAAAATTCAACTAATTTTCCATCATTAGATTGATTATCTACAACAATAACTTCAAATGAAAATTTTTCTTGCTTAAAATGAGTAAATGCATCTAAACAATTTTTTAAATGCTTCCAACTTTTATAATTTACAATAATAACAGAAACATCTTTTTTCTCATTACTAGAATCAAAGTTCTCAATAGGGTTTTTTATGTTTGTTGAGGCTGTATATTTTAATTTTAACACCTCTACATACCTTCTCCAAACTCCGCATGCGTGCACCCAAGAAATTACAAATCCTCTATACCCATCAAGAAATCCAAGCTGAATGAAAAACTGAATAAAAAACCGAACAAAAGGTTTTAAAAATAAGTGATATGGAGTAACAAACAAGCCTTTTTCTAAAAGCTCTTTTGCCTGTAATTTGGCGTAATTTTTTAGTTTATTTTTATATTGATGGTAGTTTTTGAAAGAATAATGATTGATTTTTCCACTTAAAAAACCAACTTTTCTTTCTGTTGATATCTCTTCATGAACTTTACCCACATATCTACAAGAATCTTTGCGAAATAATCGAATAACTTTATCTCTTCTCCAGCCGCTAAAATGTAGTTTTTTATTTTTAAATAAAAAATTTCTAAAAACATGAAAGGCATCAAAATCAACTTTAGAATTTACAATTTGAAGAATTTCTTCTTTTAAGTTTTCTTGAACCGTTTCATCTGCGTCCAACAAAAAAATCCACTCATTACTAGCTTTTTCAATAGCATAATTCTTTTGGCTCGAAAAATCATCAAAAGTTCTTTGCAATAAAATTGCTTTAGATGCTTTTACAATTTCAACAGTTTTATCGGTGCTAAAAGAATCAATAACAATAATTTCATCAGCAAAGTCAACCGAATCTAATGCTTTTTGGATGTTAGATTCTTCGTTAAAAGTTGGAATTATTGCTGTAATTTTTGTCATAAAACTAAACGGCTACATCATATTCGCGCAAAGCATCATTTAATGATGTTTTTTTATCTGTACTTTCTTTTCTTTTTCCGATAATCAAGGCACAAGGAACATTGTATTCTCCTGCTGCAAATTGCTTGGTATAACTTCCTGGAATCACCACAGAACGAGCAGGAACGACTCCCTTCATTTCTTTAGGTTCATTTCCGGTAACATCAATGATTTTTGTAGATGCTGTTAATACCACATTGGCTCCCAATACTGCTTCTGTTTCAACTCTAACTCCTTCTACCACAATACAACGTGAGCCAATAAAAGCTCCGTCTTCTATAATTACTGGCGCAGCTTGTAATGGTTCTAAAACGCCACCAATTCCGACACCTCCGGATAAATGCACATTTTTACCAATTTGCGCACAACTCCCTACAGTTGCCCAAGTATCAACCATGGTGCCTGTATCTACATAAGCGCCAATATTAACATAACTTGGCATTAATATAGTTCCTGCAGAAATATATGCTCCATGTCTTGCAACAGCATTTGGAACAACACGAATTCCCTTTTCTGCATAATTTCTTTTTAAGGGAATCTTATCATGGTATTCAAAAATTCCAGCTTCTAAGGTTTCCATTTGTTGAATAGGAAAATACAACACAACACCTTTTTTGACCCATTCATTTACCTGCCATCCATTTGTTGTTGGTTCTGCAACTCTTAAGGTTCCTGCATCTAATAAATCTATTACTTTTCGTATTGCCAAAATTGTTTTTTCTTCTTTAAGTAGTGCTCTATTATCCCAAGCTGTTTCTATTATTTCTCTTAAATTTTCCATTCTATTAAGTATCTTTCTGCAAATATAAATCTATCTGTAAAAACCAAAGCGAAGATACATTTTTTAAACAGATATTTTTTTCCTGTTTAAAATCCTTATTTTTGCCAAAAGGTTTTTAAATGAGTAGAATTTTAGCAATCGATTTTGGTAAAGTAAGAACAGGAATTGCCGTTACAGACGAATTGCAAATTATTGCTTCTGGACTTACAACTGTTGAAACATCAGAATTGATACCTTTTTTAAAAGAGTATACTCAAAAAGAAAACGTTTCGTTGTTTTTAGTTGGGCTGCCAAAACAAATGGATAATTCTAATAGCGAAAGCGAAGTGTTGATAGTACCTTTTTTAGAAAAATTAAAGAAGCTTTTTCCAACTATTCCAATTGAAAGAGTTGATGAACGCTTTACTTCTAAAATGGCTTTTCAAACAATGATAGATGGTGGATTGAAGAAAAAACAACGTCAAAATAAAGAGCTGATTGACGAAATTAGCGCCACAATTATTTTACAATCTTATTTATATAACAAGTAATACTAGGGTCATTGCGAACGTAGTGAAGCAATCTGATCATTACAAAATCAGATTACTTCTTCGTAAACTCATCGTAATGACAGAAAATTCCTCTACATTTTCATTAGAAACTGAGTTAAAAACTTAAAATAAAGTAAAACATCAAAATTCGTAATTCAAAAATTCGTAATTCGTAATTCTAAATCGTATTTTTGCAACCAAATTTTACAATAAATGATATTACCAATAGTAGCATACGGTGATCCTGTTTTAAGAAAAATGGGAAAAGAGATTGACAAAGAATATCCAGAATTAGATACGCTTATTGCCAACATGAAAGAAACAATGTATAATGCGCATGGTGTTGGTTTGGCTGCTCCACAAGTTGGAAAAGCAATTCGATTATTTATGGTTGACACTTCCCCTTTTGCTGAAGATGAAGATTTAGAAGAAGAAGAAAGAAAGGTTTTAGCCGATTTTAAACATGTTTTTATCAATCCTAAAATTATAGAAGAAAAGGGTGATGAATGGCCTTTTAACGAAGGTTGTTTAAGCATTCCAGATATTAGAGAAGATGTGTTTAGACAAGAAGAAATTACCATAGAATATCAAGATGAAAACTTTGACAAGCATACCAAAACTTTAAATGGTTTAGCTGCTAGAGTTTTTCAGCATGAATATGATCATATAGAAGGAATTTTATTTACTGATAAATTGTCTTCATTAAAGAAAAGATTGATCAAAAAGAAATTAGAAAACATTTCAAAAGGAAAAGTAAAAGCAGATTATAGAATGCGTTTTCCAAATGTAAAAAAGAAATAAGTCCTAAAAGACACTAAAAAATTATCAATGGAGTTTAATAAAATTATTGCCGTTACTGGCAAAACAGGTTTGTTTCAAGTTGTTTCACAAACCAAAACAGGAATTGTTGTTGAATCTTTATCAGACAAAAAACGTTTTTCTATTCTATCTACTCAAAATGTGAGTCTACTAGAAAACATTGCTATTTTCACTTATGAAGAAGAAGTACCATTATTAACGGTTTTCAAATCAATTTTTGAAAAGGAAGAAGGCAAAGAAACCATCAGTCATAAAGAAAGTGGTGCAAAATTAGCATCCTTTTTTGCAGAAGTTTTACCAAACTATGATGAAGAACGTGTATACACCTCAAACATCAAAAAAATTGTACAGTGGTACAATATGTTAATTGCTGCAGAATTCGATTTTGCTAAAGCAGAATTATCTGTAGAAACTACTGAAGAAGCATAGATGAATTCTAGAGCTCAGCAATTAGAGGCGTTTAATAGGTTGTTAGACATCATGGATGAACTTCGAGAAAAGTGTCCGTGGGATCAAAAACAAACTTTAGAGTCGTTACGTCATTTAACGATTGAAGAAACCTATGAATTGGCTGATGCTATTTTAGACAACGATTTACAAGAAATAAAAAAAGAGTTGGGCGATGTGTTGTTACACATCGTTTTTTATGCAAAAATAGGAAGTGAAAAAAAAGCTTTTGATATTGCCGATGTTGCCAATGCAATTTCTGATAAATTGGTAGATAGACACCCACATATTTATGGTGATGTTGTTGTTGAAAATGAAGAAGATGTAAAACAAAATTGGGAGAAACTAAAACTTAAAGAAGGGAAAAATTCTGTGTTAGAAGGAGTTCCTAAAAGCTTACCTGCAGTTGTAAAAGCAAATCGAATTCAAGATAAAGTTGCGGGTGTTGGTTTTGATTGGGAAGAGCCTCAACAAGTTTGGGAAAAGGTTCAAGAAGAATTGTCTGAACTAAACGAAGAAGTTAAAAAAGGAAATAAAAAAAACATCGAATCTGAATTTGGTGATGTGTTGTTTTCTATGATTAATTATGCGCGATTTATTGGTGTAAATCCAGAAAATGCCTTAGAAAAAACCAATAAAAAATTCATCAAACGATTTCAGTTTTTAGAAGCCGCCGCAAAAAAAGAAGGCAAAGAACTTTCTGATATGTCCTTGACTGAAATGGATGTACATTGGGAGAATTCGAAAGAATTCTTCAAATAATCTAATTGGGAAAAATCTAAAAAGCACTATAAATAATTGTCATTGCGAGGAACGAAGCAATCTCATAAAGTTTAAGTATAACCTCATGTGATTACTTCATCATTCTTCCTCGTAATGACTATTTCTGATTATAAGCTTCCTATCGTTTCAAAATAGTTTTTTAGATGTCAGTTCGAGTGATTTTTTTCAGATTGAGTGCAGTCGAATTAAAAAAAATCGTATCGAGAACTATTTAATAGCAAAAATTCTTTTTTCTCGATACAAATCTCACTCATTTCAATCGTAAGATTCACTCGAACTGACAGAATTTTGCTTTCATTTTATTATCTTTACTTTTATGAACGTACTTATCATTACTGGTGGCTCGAACGGCATCGGCAAAGCAATTGCTCTAAAATACACTTCAGAAAAGTATACGGTTTTTTCGATCTCAAGAAGTAAAACGAATAACGTTTCTTATCATCAATTAATTGCAGATTTATCTAATTCAACTGAAGCTATTAAGGCAATTAATACTGTATTTTCAAATCTAAATTTGCAAACAGTTTCTTCGATTACTTTATTGAATAATGCAGGAAGTTTAGGAGAAATGAATACAGTTGGAAATTTAGAATCCGAAAAAATTCAGCAGACAATTCAATTGAATACGACTACTCCATTAGTCTTGGCTAATGAGTTTATTCATTTAACTAAAGAACTTAATTGCAAAAAACAAATCATCAATATTTCTTCTGGTGCAGCAATGAATCCATATTCGGGTTGGTCTGTGTATTGTACATCAAAAGCTGCTTTAGATATGACAACCAAAGCCATTGCTACCGAACAAAGTGAAATTGAAAACGGTGTAAAATGTGTGGCTATTTATCCTGGAGTTGTAGATACCAATATGCAAATAGCAATTAGAGAAACTTCTGAAAAGGAGTTTAAAAATGTAAAGCGTTTTAAAGATTTAAAAAACAATAACGAATTATATACTCCTAAACTTGTTGCAGATAAAATTTATCAATTAGATTTTTCTAATGGGTTAGAAAATGGCGCCATTATTGATATTAGAAAGTTTTAGTTTATTTTTAAAATCATTAAAAATGAAAAAGACATTCTTTCTAATTCTATTTCTGAGTTTATCCTTAAATAATTTCTCTAATAACTGTAATTGTGATACACCAAAATTAGCGCTTGAATTTTTGGGTTCAAAACATGTTTTTCTAGGGACAGTAATTGAAAAAATATATTCTAAAGATGAAAGTAGTTTCAAAATAGTTTTTAAAATAATAGAACATTTTAAAGAAGGGGAAAACCCAAAAACTTTAGAGTTTAAATTTCAAAATTCAAAGGAAATATCTTCATGTGATTGGGAAATTAACCTTAATGATAGATGGCTAGTATTTACAAAAAACATCAATGGAAAATTATCGTTTCACGGTATTTGCTCTAATTCTAGAAGAATATTAAATAATGGCTATCCAACAACTATAAAAAATATTTCTGAAAACTGGGATCATTTTAATATTGATAAATTTATTTTTTCTTCACTTGATGGGAGATTTGAAAATTCAATTCCAAATATTAATCTAGATACTTTAGTAAATAAATATTCCAAGAAAAATTACGGAAAGGAATATGGAGAAAATATAGCTTATATAGTTGTAGATATTGATAGAAAAGAAAATATAATACAAACCTCAATGAACTATCCATCAAAAAAAAATATCAAAACTTTCAAATATGATCCTATATTTCAACTTTTACTATATTATCCATTAAGAGAGCTTAAAACAAAAACAGCATTTGAAATTGACATTTATAATGAAATTAAAAAAATAAAAAATTGAACTCCAGTTTTAATTGAAAACACAAATATTGCTGTGTCTTATAGAAAATATTTGCAATTTCAAAAAAAAATGACACATTATATAAGCATTATAAATACTAATAATAAATCAAAATATTTACAACAAAAAAGCCACTCAATTGAGCGGCTTTTTTATTACACTAATTTCTTGGCGTTCTTTACTTTTTGTTTTGTGAGCGCAAGTTCTATCACCTCACTCATATCAGAAACATAATGAAAGGTCAAACCTTTTAGATACGATTCTTTTATTTCTAAAATGTCTTTTTCATTTTCATCACACAAAATAATTTCTTTGATATTTGCTCTTTTAGCGGCCAATATTTTTTCTTTGATTCCGCCAACAGGCAACACTTTACCTCGTAAGGTAATTTCGCCAGTCATGGCTAACTTGTTTTTTACTTTGCGTTGTGTAAATACAGAAACCAAAGACGTTAACATCGTAACACCTGCACTTGGACCGTCTTTTGGTGTAGCACCTTCTGGCACGTGAATGTGTACATTGTATTTTTCTAACACTTCTGGATTGATTCCGAAATCATCTGCATTTGCTTTGATATATTCCATGGCAATGGTTGCAGACTCTTTCATTACTTTTCCTAAGTTTCCAGTAATCGTTAACCCACCTTTTCCTTTAGACAAAATAGATTCGATAAATAAAATATCTCCACCAACACTTGTCCAAGCTAAACCAGTTACAACTCCAGCAACATCATTGGTTTCGTATTTGTCACGTTCTAATCTTGCAGGGCCTAATATTTTTTCTATATCTTCATTGATCAATGCAACTTCATAGGCTTCTTCCATAGCAATAGACTTTGCTGCAAAACGCACCACTTTTGCAATTTGTTTTTCCAAGCCTCTTACACCAGATTCCCGCGTATACCCTTCTACAATTTTTTCTATTTGCGTTTTCCCTAACTTTAAATGTTCTTTGGTCAAACCATGCTCTTTCAATTGCTTTGGTAATAAATGTCTTTTAGCGATTTCAACTTTTTCTTCAATCGTATAACCAGAAACATTGATGATTTCCATTCTGTCTCTCAATGCCCAAGGAATTTCTCCTAAGTTATTTGCTGTTGCGATAAACAACACTTTAGAAAGATCGAAACCAACTTCTAAATAATTATCGTAAAACTCAGTATTTTGCTCAGGGTCTAACACTTCTAACATGGCAGAAGATGGATCTCCTTGATGACTATTGCTCAATTTATCAATTTCATCCAAGACAAAAACTGGATTTGCAGTTCCTGCCTTTTTCAAATTTTGAATCAATCTACCTGGCATCGCACCGATGTATGTTTTTCTATGTCCACGTATCTCAGCTTCATCACGCAAACCTCCTAAAGACATTCGTACATATTTTCTTCCTAATGATTCTGCAACTGATTTTCCTAAAGAAGTTTTACCAACTCCTGGAGGTCCGTATAAACAGATAATTGGAGATTTCATATCATTTCGTAGTTTTAAAACAGCCAAATGTTCTATGATACGTTCTTTTACTTTTTCCAATCCAAAATGATCTCTATCTAAAATCTTTTGTGCTCTTTTTAAATCGAATTTATCTTCAGAATATTCACCCCAAGGCAATTCTAATAGCAATTCTAAATAACTTCTTTGAACGCCATATTCTGCCATTTGTGGATTCATTCTTCGCAAACGTCCCAATTCCTTGTCAAATGTTTCTCCAACTTCTTTCGACCATTTTTTAGATTGCGATTTTACACGCATATCTTCCAATTCTTCGTCATTAGAAACACCACCCAATTCTTCTTGAATGGTTTTTAACTGCTGATGCAAGTAATATTCACGCTGTTGCTGATCCATATCAGTACGCGTTTTCGACTGAATATCATTCTTCAACTCCAAGCGTTGTAACTCTTTATTTAAACGCTTAAGCGTTAATAAGGCGCGCTCTTTTAAATTATGTTGATCTAATAATTCTTGCTTTTCATTTACAGACAAATCCATATTTGATGAAATAAAATTCACCAAAAACGAATTGCTTTGAATATTTTTAATGGCAAAAGAAGCTTCCGAAGGTAACATTGGGTTTACCTTAATAATCTGTAAAGCCTGTTCTTTAATCGAATCTATAATAGCATCAAACTCCTTGTTGTTTTCATCCGTTTTATCTTCTACTGCTTCTTTGGTAGTTGCTTTTAAATACGGTTCTGTCTGAATTACTTGATCAATTTCAAAACGTTTTTTGCCTTGAATAATAACGGTTGTATTTCCGTCAGGCATTTTTAAGACACGTAAAATTTGTGCAACGACTCCAATTTTATGAATGTCTTTTTCAGTTGGATTTTCTACCTCTGCATTTTTTTGTGCAACAACCCCTAAAATTTTATCTCCTGCATTGGCATCTTTAATCAATTGAATAGACGCATCTCTTCCTGCTGTAATCGGGATTACAACACCTGGGAACAATACGGTATTCCGTAAGGGCAAAATGGGTAAAACGGCTGGAATTTCTTCTTTGTTGATAATCTCTTCATCTTCTGGTGTCATTAACGGAATTAACTCCGAATCTTCATCTAACATGCTGTGAAGCGACAAACTGTCTAAACCTAATATTTTAGCGTTACTCATAGTATATATATCTGTCAAGTTGACATTTAAACGTTTAATTCTATTCTTTAGAAGTTTATAATTATTTCTTAATTTACTAATTATCAGCACCTTAATTAAAAGTAATTATCAACTTCTACTCTATTAAGACAATTGTTATGCCATTGCTTTTGAACAAAGAGTTTAGTTTGTTTCTAAACTTGTTTTTAGGTAACTTCGCTAACTCTTGATATAAAACATTAAAACGTTCGATATCATTAAAGTTGTAAAACATTAAATAACACGTTTACAAAAAACAAATACTTAATATGAATCATTTGCTATAATTATTTGGCTTCATATTAAAGTTTTTATAAATAATTACTGTGTGTGAACGTTTTACAACAATGTATAAAAAACATAGGGAATTCATATTAAACCAGAATGTCTGTGCACATTAATGAAGCCCGCTAAATATAAAATTTGGCATTTACAGAACAAATAATAAAAGCAAAATATTTATATTAAGCTAAGTAACAAAACGAAAGTATTAGCTAACTGCCCTAAGTTTTTTATACTAAACGTTAGCGAAACCTTAAGATTTCATTCTAAAAATCACCTTCACATAAAAAAAACGTAAATTTATTGTGTAGAACTGTCACAAACCCAAAAGTGATTTGTCTATAGTATAGAAACGTTTCCTTGAAAGAGAATAACCAACATATTAACCAACTATTAGAATGCTGTAAAAAAGGTGATACTTCTGCACAAATGCAGATTTATAAAAACTATTACAGAGCCATGTATAACACATCGTTAAGAATACTTAAAGATGAGTTTTAAGCAGAAGATGTAATGCAAGAAGCGTTTTTAACGGCTTTTACAAAGTTGGATACATTTATTGGAGAAGTAACTTTTGGAGCTTGGTTAAAACGAATTGTAGTCAATAAAAGTTTAACACAGCTAAAGAGAAACAACAAGTACCAAGATGTTAAAATGGAAGTATTACCGTTGATGATGTTAAAGACATCACAGGGAATTCAGATTATGCAAGCATCCGTTTAGGAACCGTTTCTAAAAATCTAAATATAAAAGCTGATTATGGATCAATTAAAATAAAAGAATTGGCTATAGGATTTGAAAAAGCAGAAATATCTAGTGAATATGCAGGAATAACAATTGGCACAAAAACAAACAACAACTTTAGCTTTATGATGAATTTACAGTATTCTGGATTTAGATATAACAAAAGCAATGTAGAGCTATTTAAAAGCATTGAAAAATCTTCTAAAAAATATTATGAAGGCGTTTTTGGTAAAGGAAAATCGAATTCAACTTTAATCATCAAATCGCAATACGGCGGTGTTAATTTAAAAGAACAATAATCAAAAAAAATAAAATCAAATACACATGAAAAAATTAATCATTACAAGCATCATTTTAACATTGAGTTTATCAGTAAACGCTCAAAGTTGGTGGAATTCAGAAAAAGTAAGAGGTAACGAAAATGTTACAACAGAAACTAGAAATACATCAGATTATGAATCTGTAAGTTCAGCAGGAAACTTTGATGTTAAATTAGTGGAAGGAAGAGAAGGAAAAATTGAATTACGAGGAGAAGAAAACCTTATGAAGTACATTATTACTGAAGTTAAAAACGGAAAATTAACCATCAAAGTAAAAAAGAATGTAAACCTAAGAATGACAAAAAAGTTTACTGTTACAATACCTTATAAAAGTATCGAAGCAGTTGCCTTAGCAGGTTCTGGAGATATTAACCTCAACATTGATGTAAACACAGTAAAAACTAGTATTGCAGGTTCTGGAAACATTGATTTAAGCGGAAAATCTAGCGAATTAAATTGTTCTATTGCAGGTTCTGGAGACATCAATGCGTATGAGTTAAAATCTGAATCTACTAGTGTAAACGTTGCGGGTTCTGGAAATGTTAAAACAACAGTTAGCAAAAGTATCAAAGCAAGAGTTGCAGGTTCTGGTTCTATCTATTACAAAGGAAAACCAGATAAAATTTACAGTAAGTCTTTTGGATCTGGAAGTATCATAAGTAGAAATTAATTACGATAACATAGCGTTAAAAAAAGCCTCGGAAATTCCGAGGCTTTTTTTAATTTTAATCTTTTCTGTATTGAGATGACAATTCAAATACCTTTTCGAGTATTTTTTTGTCTTGTTCTTCAAAATCTAAACCTCTACGCTGCAAAACAACTTCTGCAACTTCAAAAACTTTTGGCAATTGATAGGTTGTAAATCCTGAAGCTCCTCCCCAACTAAAAGACGGAATGAAATTTCTTGGAAATCCACTACCAAAAATATTGGCAGAAACACCAACTACGGTTCCTGTATTGAACATGGTGTTAATTCCACATTTAGAATGGTCTCCCATAATTAAGCCACAAAATTGTAAGCCAGTTTTAGCAAATCGCTGGGTTTCATAACTCCATATTTTCACCTCAGCATAATTATTTTTTAAATTAGAATTGTTAGAGTCTGCACCTATATTACACCATTCTCCAAGTACTGAATTACCTAAAAACCCTTCGTGTCCTTTATTAGAATATCCGAATAACACCGAATTATTAAGTTCTCCCGCAACTTTACAATACGGTCCTAGAGTTGTTGCACCGTATATTTTAGCGCCCATTTTAACAACAGAGTGTTCGCACATTGCAAGAGGCCCTCTTATCAAACTTCCTTCTAAAACTTGGGCATCTTTACCTATGTAAATTGGTCCTTCAGAAGCATTTAAAGACGAGTACAAAACAGTAGCTCCTTCTTCAATAAAAACATTTTCTTTGTTTATTACATGAACATCTTTAGGGATTTCTTGTGATCTTCTATCTTCTGTTAAGAAATCAAAATCTAACTGAATCGCTTTGTCATTTAAAGAAAAAATATCCCACGTATTTTTAATTTGCAACAATTCTTCAGTAAACTCAATTTGTTTGTAGGATGAGAAATCTACTTCTTCTTGTGTATCTGTTGTATAAAAAGCAATGACAGTGTCTCCGTTAAAAATGGCTTCGTTTTCCGAAAGCTCCTTTACTTTTGCTACCAAATTTTTAGTTGGAATGTATGAAGCATTGATTAAAATATTCTGCTCCATTTCTACCATCGGATATTTTTCCTCTAAATACTCTTCAGTAATCGTTGTTGTAGTTAAACCTAAATATTTTTCCCATTTTTCACGAATGGTTAAAATTCCAACTCTTATATCAGCAACAGGTCTTGTATATGTAAACGGAAGCAATGCATTACGCACATCACTATCAAATAAAATGTAATTCATTTTTTGTAAAAGCTTTTTACAAATATAAAGCAAAAAAGCCGAAACAGAGTTTCGGCTTTTTTATATAATAACAATTATTATTTACTCAAATACATTTTACGTCTTGCATATAAATCGTAAAACTCATCGTCTTTTAAGCTATCAATAAACAAAATACTTTCTCCGGTTGATTTCATTTCTGGACCTAAGTTTTTATTTACATTCGGAAACTTATTAAAAGAAAAAACTGGTTGCTTTATTGCATATCCATCTAATTGCGGATTGAATTTAAAGTCTGTTACTTTTTTATCTCCCAACATTACTTTTGTTGCGTAATTCACATACGGTTCTTTATAGGCTTTTGCTATAAACGGAACCGTTCTAGATGCTCTTGGATTTGCTTCAATAATATACACAACATCATCTTTAATTGCAAACTGAACATTGATTAAACCTACTGTTTTTAATTCTCTTGCAATTGTGTGAGTGTGGTCTTTAATTTGTTGCAATACCAAATCTCCTAAGTTAAATACTGGTAGGGTTGCATTGGAATCACCAGAATGCACTCCACAAGGCTCAATATGCTCCATAATTCCGATGATATAGACATTACCATCCGCATCACAAATAGCATCTGCTTCTGCTTCAATCGCTCCATCTAAATAATGATCTAACAGCAATTTATTTCCAGGCATCCCTTTCAATAAGTCAACAACATGTTCTACCAGTTCTTCTTTATTGATGACAATTTTCATTCCTTGTCCACCTAACACATAAGATGGTCTTACCAAAATTGGAAAGTGTAATTGATCTGCTAAAGCCAACGCTTCATCTGCAGATTCTGCAATTCCAAATTCTGGATACGGAATGTTATTTCTTTTTAATAATTCTGAAAAACTCCCTCTATCTTCTGCTAAATCTAACGCTTCAAAACTAGTACCGATAATCTTAATTCCGTATTTCGTTAATTTCTCTGATAGCTTCAGTGCTGTTTGTCCACCTAACTGGACAATAACACCTTCTGGTTTTTCATGTTTGATAATGTCATAGATATGTTCCCAAAAAACAGGTTCAAAATATAATTTATCTGCGGTGTCAAAATCGGTAGAAACCGTTTCTGGATTACAGTTAATCATAATGGTTTCGTAACCACATTCTGCTGCTGCTAAAACTCCGTGCACACAACAGTAATCAAACTCAATTCCTTGTCCGATTCTATTTGGTCCAGAACCAAGGACTATAATTTTTTTCTTATCAGAAACTACACTTTCATTATCTGCATATTGTTTGCCGTCTGCAGTAACCATGTCGTTTTCAAAAGTAGAATAGTAATACGGTGTCATCGCTTTAAATTCTGCGGCACAGGTATCTACCAGTTTAAAAACTCTATTGATGTTTAACTCTTCTCTTTTACTATATACTTGGCTTTCTAAACACTTTAGCATGTGAGCAATTTGTCTATCGCCGTATCCTTTTTGTTTTGCCTCTAACAATAAATCACGTTGAATGCTATCAATGGTAAACCTAGAAATCTCTTTCTCTAATAAGAATAATTCTTCATATTGCTTTAAGTACCACATGTCAATTTTTGTGATATCATAAATCTGACTCAATGGAATTCCCATTGCAATGGCGTCGTAAATTGCAAAAACTCTGTCCCAACTTGGATTGGTTAATTTATCGATAATTTGATTGTAATTTGTATATCCTTTTCCGTCTGCTCCTAAACCATTGCGTTTAATTTCTAGAGATTGTGTTGCTTTGTGTAATGCTTCTTGAAACGAACGTCCAATTCCCATTACCTCTCCAACTGCTTTCATTTGCAATCCTAAAGTTCTATCAGAACCTTCAAATTTATCAAAATTCCAACGTGGTATTTTTACAATTACATAATCTAATGTTGGCTCAAATAATGCTGAAGTAGATTTTGTAATTTGATTGTCTAACTCATCTAATGTGTATCCGATTGCTAATTTGGTTGCAATTTTTGCAATTGGATACCCTGTTGCTTTACTTGCCAATGCTGATGAACGAGAAACACGTGGATTAATTTCAATGGCGATAATATCTTCTTTTTCATCTGGAGAAACCGCAAATTGCACATTACATCCCCCTTCAAAATCTCCAATAGAACGCATCATGTGTATTGCCATATCTCTCATTTTCTGATACGTTTTGTCAGAAAGTGTCATTGCTGGTGCAACAGTAATTGAGTCTCCTGTATGAATCCCCATTGGGTCCATATTTTCGATAGAACAGATAATTACTACGTTATCATTTCTATCACGTAACAATTCCAATTCATATTCTTTCCATCCCATCATCGCTTTATCAATCATTACTTCATGAATTGGCGATGCTTCTAAACCTCTACTTAATAATTCATCAAAATCTTTTGGGTCATACACAATTGAAGCTCCTGCCCCACCCAAGGTATACGAAGATCTAATTACTAAAGGAAACCCAAATTCTTGTGCAATCTCTTTTCCTTTTAAGAATGATGTTGCTGTAGCTTGGGGTGCCATATCAACTCCAATTTTCAACATCAATTCTCTAAATTGCTCTCTATCTTCAGTAATATTTATTGCAGCAATATCTACACCTATTAACTTTACTCCAAAATCTTTCCAAATCCCTTTATCATCTGCCTCAATACATAAATTTAAAGCTGTTTGTCCACCCATTGTTGGTAAAACAGCATCAATTTGTGGATGCTCTTTTAAAATCTGAATGATGGATTTTGTTGTTAAAGGCAACAAGTAAACATGATCAGCCATAGATGGATCAGTCATAATTGTTGCTGGATTTGAATTAATCAAAATTGTTTCAATTCCGTCTTCCGCTAAAGATCTTAGTGATTGTGAACCTGAATAATCAAATTCACATGCTTGACCAATTACGATGGGTCCAGAACCGATAATTAAAATGGATTTTAAGTCTTTTGTTTTGGGCATATCTTATTAATTGTGTTTAGTTTGTAAAAATAAATATTGATTGGGTATAAAAAAAGGTGTTACTAAAAATAGTAACACCTTAATTATTAACAATTGTTAATCATTATTTCTTATGTCTTGTTTCAGATGAAACAGTCAATTTCTTTCTTCCTTTTGCTCTTCTTCTAGCTAAAACCTTACGACCATTAGCAGAAGCCATTCTATCTCTGAAACCGTGTTTGTTTCTTCTCTTTCTATTTGATGGTTGGTACGTTCTTTTTGGCATTACTTATATTTTTATATCGTCTTTAATATGTTTTGCTTTTGTGAAATTTCGTCTGCTAAAAGCGTGGGCAAATATACAACTACTTTTGTTTTTGACAAATACTATTTTAAAAAAAAATAAATTATTTTTTTGCTGCTCAAAACTATAAAAAATATTGCAGATTTTATTGCTTTTTAATTTGTCAAAACTTCCAGAGTTAGTACTTTTGTCCAAACCTAATCACCATGAAAAATACCAAATACGTTTTTGTAACTGGAGGCGTAACATCATCACTAGGAAAAGGAATTATCGCTGCATCTTTAGCGAAACTCTTACAAGAGAGAGGTTATTCTGTAACTATTCAAAAATTAGATCCTTACATTAATATAGACCCTGGAACATTAAATCCGTATGAACATGGTGAATGTTATGTTACTGATGATGGTGCAGAAACCGATTTAGATTTAGGGCATTACGAGCGTTTTTTAAACATTCCAACTTCTCAAGCAAACAATGTTACAACGGGTAGAATTTATCAATCTGTAATTAATAAAGAACGTAAAGGAGAGTTTTTAGGCAAAACAGTTCAAGTAATTCCACATATTACAGATGAAATTAAACACAGAGTTCAGATTTTAGGTGAAACGGGTGACTTTGATATTATAATTACAGAAATTGGGGGTACTGTTGGTGATATAGAATCGCTACCCTATGTAGAATCTGTACGTCAGTTGTTATGGGAAAAAGGTGAAGAAAACGCCATTGTTATTCATTTAACATTAGTTCCCTATTTAGCGGCTGCAGGAGAATTAAAAACAAAACCTACTCAGCATTCTGTTAAGATGTTGATGCAAAGTGGAGTTAGTCCAGACATATTAGTGTGTAGAACAGAGCATCAAATTTCTGAAGACATCAAACGTAAATTAGCCTTATTTTGTAATGTAAAGCAAGAGGATGTGATTCAATCTATTGATGCAGAAACCATTTATGATGTACCTAATTTAATGTTTGAAGAAGGTTTAGATAAGGTTGTTTTAAACAAACTTAAATTACCAATAGACAACAAACCTCATTTAATTGAGTGGAATAATTTTGTGCAAAAACATAAAAATCCAACTTCAGAAGTAGAAATTGGGTTGATAGGTAAATATGTAGAATTACACGATTCTTACAAATCGATCACCGAAGCATTTATACATGCAGGATCTACAAATGAAACTAAAGTGAACGTTCGTTGGATTCATTCTGAAAACTTAACTCCTAAAAACGTTGAGAAAAAACTGAAAGGTTTGAACGGAATTTTAGTAGCTCCTGGTTTTGGTGATAGAGGAATTGAAGGGAAAATTAAAGCTGTAAAATATGCTAGAGAAAACAACATTCCTTTTTTCGGAATTTGTTTAGGAATGCAAATGGCGGTTATAGAATTTGCTAGAAATGTTCTTCATTTAGAAAATGCAAACTCTACAGAAATGAGCAAAAGCACCAAACACCCTGTAATTAACTTGATGGAAAGTCAAGAAAATGTAACAGAAAAAGGCGGCACAATGCGTTTGGGAGCATGGGATTGTGAAATCAAAAAAGATTCAAAAGTTTTTGATGCATACAAATCAGAATTGATTAGTGAACGCCATAGACATCGTTATGAATTTAATAACGACTATTTAAAACAAATAGAAGCTGCTGGAATGAAGGCAACTGGAATCAATCCGAAAACTGGATTGGTAGAAATTATTGAATTGCCAAATCATCCTTGGTTTGTTGGTGTACAATATCATCCAGAATACAAAAGTACCGTGTTAAATCCACATCCTTTATTTGTGAGTTTTGTAAAAGCTACGTTAAAACATTCAAAAAAATAATACTGTAACAAATAGCAAAAAGAGATGTCTAATTAATCTGAATGCCATTCAGCTTTAATTTGGAATAGCATTTGAACTATAAGAATTATCAAAAATAAACGTAGTAAAATCAACTAAAAACAGTAGAGTTTTGCTACATTTGTCGCGCTTATCTTCAAATTCTGAAGACTAAATGACAAGTTGACACTTAAGAACAATCAATGGAACAAAAAAAATTTGACACAAATTCGTTTATCGGATTACTATTATTAGGAGCCATTATGCTTTGGTTTATGTACACAAACCAAGATGAAGCATTACCTACCGAAAACACTACAGAAACAATTGTAGATTCTGCCAAAACCACTACAACTCCTACTCTCACAAATACGACAACTCCTGTTGTAACAAATGACTCTTTAAAAAATGCTGCATTGCAAAACAAATTGGGCGCATTTTCTTACGGAGCGCAAGTAGCCAAAGAAGGAACAACGGTTTTAGAAAATAAAAAACTAAAATTAACCATTGATAACAAAGGAGGTCAAATTATTGAAGCTCTGGTTAAGACTTATAAAAGATACGATTCTTTGCCATTGTATTTAATTAAAGACAAGAACGCTTCTTTTAATATCAATTTTGGAACTACAGACAATCGTATTTTAAATACACAAGACTTGTTATTTATTTCTTCGCTTTCTAAAAACGGAGAAAACCAAGTGCTCTCTATGAGATTGAAAGTTTCTGAAACTCAATATTTAGAATATCGTTATGAAATGAAACCAAACGATTATATGGTGGATTTTGCTGTGCGCTCTCAAGGATTAGGAAACGTTATAAATGCTTCTAATACCATTAATTTAGATTGGAATTTAAAAACATACCGTAACGAGAAGAGTATATCTACAGAAAATATGTATTCTGAGTTGAAATTCTATACAGATGAAGCTGATTATTTATCTGCAGGTGCTAGTGATAACGAAATCGTAGACAATGTACAATGGGTTGGTTTTAAACAACACTTTTTTACCTCTATCTTATTATCTGACAAGCCTTTTAACAAAGCGGCTATTTCTTCTAATAATTTAGTAAATGATGAAGCTATTGATACCGTTTTTACAAAACAATACCAATTAAATACTCCGTTAGCGTTAAATAATGGTGAGTTAAATTACAATATGAATTGGTATTATGGCCCAGCTGATTATAAAACATTAATAGCCTACGAAGGAAAAAACCTTGGAGAAATTGTTGATTTAGGTTGGGGGATTTTTGGAGCGATTAACAGAGTTATTTTCATTCCAATATTTGGTTGGCTAAGTGGTTTAATGTCTAACTACGGATTGATTATTATTTTAATGACCATTGTTGTTAGAATTATCATGTCTCCGTTGGTTTACAAATCGTATGTTTCAAGTGCTAAAATGAAAGTAATTCGCCCAGAGTTAACTGCTATCAGCGAGAAATATCCTGGAAAAGAAAATGCAATGAAACGCCAACAAGAAACCATGGCGGTTCAGCGAAAAGCTGGAGTGAGTATGATGTCTGGTTGTATCCCTGCATTGTTACAAATGCCTATTTTCTTTGCATTGTTTAGGTTTTTTCCATCGAATTTAGAATTGAGACAAAAAGGGTTTTTATGGGCAGACGATTTATCATCGTATGATGCTGTTTTTCAATTGCCTTTTAGCATTCCGTTTTACGGAGATCACGTAAGTTTATTTCCAATTTTAGCGTCTGTTGCTATTTTCTTTTATATGAAAATGAATCAAAGTCAACAAGCAAATATGCAAGCACCTGCGCAAGAAGGAATGCCAGACATGCAAAAGATGATGAAGATGATGATATATTTATCTCCTTTGATGATGTTGTTTTTCTTTAACAATTATGCAAGTAGTTTAAGTTTGTATTACTTTGTTTCTAACTTACTAACTATTATTATTATGTTGGTGATTAAAAACTATGTAATTGATGAAGCAAAGATTCATGCGCAAATAGAAGAAAACAAGAAACGCCCTGAAAAGAAAAAAGGAAAGTTTAGACAACGTTTAGATGATGCCATGAAACAAGCACAAGAACAACAAGCACAACAAAAGAAAAGAAAATAGAAGGCAATGCCTTCAAATAATTATAAAAACCAAAACTTACTAGTTTTGGTTTTTTTTGTTTTTGACTTGTCTTTACTAACGATACTAAAACCTTAAATGATCTGTCATTCCTGCGAAAGCAGGAATCTAAAAAGGCACTGTCATTCCGCACTTGATGCGGAACCTCATAAATATAAATTCCTTATCCTCAAACTTTTCCTTGATGAAAAGTTACAAAAATCAAGACAAAGTAATAATATTTTACACCAATCTCGTAGCCTTAAATCTTCCAAAAAACAAAATATACCCATAACACACAATCGTTAAAATAAACGCTGTTTTAAAACCAAAACCATCAATTAAATTTCCAAAGAAAAACGGTATAATAGCACCGCCCACAATTGCCATACACAACAAACCAGAAGCTTGCGCTTTTAAATCGCCCAAACCTTCTAAACTCAAGGTGAAAATAGTTGGAAACATAATAGAATTGAACAATCCTACTGCTAAAATAGACCACATAGAAATTAAACCTGTAGTGTATATAGAAATTAGAATCATGCTAATTGCCAACAAGGCAAAAATGCTCAACACTTTTCCTGCGGGCATAATTTTGGTTAAATACGCACCCACAAAACGACCAATCATGGCGCCACCCCAATAAAAGATGACAAAAATTCCTAGCAGCGATTTTGGATCTTTTCCAGAAAATGATTGATTGAATGTGTTGGCAATGGTGTTTGCAATGTTCATCATGGTTTCGTTTCCTGCAACAATGGGTGCTAATCCTGAATCATAAAAATAATTGACTAAAAAGCTACCTATGGCAACTTCTGCACCAACGTAAACAAAGATTCCCAATGCGCCCATCAACATTATTTTATTTTTTAGCAATTTAAAATAACCACCTTTCGGACTTTCCTCTATCAATGTTGGTAATTTGGTAAACATAAAAATGAGCGCTAACAACAAAATAAATGCTGAGATCACTAAAAACGGAGTTTGTACCGTTGAGGCTTCAGCAATATAATAATCGCTTTTTTGAGCTTCGTTTAACAAACCTATTTCTTCGGATGATTTTACAGAATCACTCAGTAAAAACAAGGCACCAACCACGGGTGCAATAGTAGTTCCCAACGAGTTAAATGCTTGTGATAAGTTTAATCGACTACTCGCACCTTCTTCACTTCCTAACAAGGCCACAAACGGATTTGCCGCAACTTGCAAAATGGTAATTCCGCCCGCTAACGTAAAATACCCTACTAAAAAAACAGAAAACAATCTATGCTCTGCAGCAGGATAAAACAACAAACAACCAATTGCCATGGTTACCAGTCCCCAGATAATTCCTTTCTTATATCCAATCTTTGATAAGATAAATCCAGCAGGCAATGAGAATACAAAAAAGGCCACAAAAAAGGCAAATTGCACTAAAACTGTTTTTGCATACGACATTTCAAAAACATCTTTCAATCTCGGAATTAAAGAATCTACCAACACGGTGATAAACCCCCATAAAAAGAATAAAGACGTTAAAAATATAAAAGCGGATCTATATGATTTGTTCGTTGACGTATTCATTAATTCTTTGTTTTTTATTAATACTGCTTACTTTGAGGCTAGGAAACTAAAATAGAAAGATTGCCACAATCATACTTTCTTGGCAGTGACGATCGCTTTGTAACTTTGCCTCTTTTTAACTTTGAAACTTATTTATGCTTTTTTAATGTATGAGTTTGATTTTATATAGGTTTGTTTCCCTTCTTGGTATTTGCTAATTCCAAATCCGCCATGCACACAATAACAACCATATTCACCTTGTTTATTTAAGGCTACATAACCTACTTGAAAATTCTTGTAATTCGGATTCGACTCTACAATTCTTCTCACACCTTCTTCACAGGCTTCTTGTGGTGTTCTTCCTTGACGCATTAATTCTACAATTAAAAAACTCCCAACCGTTTTCAACACTTCTTCTCCCATTCCGGTAGCTGTAGCACCACCAACAGAATTGTCTATAAATAATCCAGATCCAATAATTGCTGAATCTCCTACTCTACCTGCCATTTTATAAGCCATTCCGCTTGTGGTACAACCGCCAGAAATATCACCATTTTTATCAATGGCTAACATTCCAATAGTATCGTGATTTTCAATATTGATAATCGGTTTGTATTCTGATTTTTCTTTCCATTTTAACCAAGCTTTTTTAGAAGCCTTAGTTAATAAATTTTCTCTTTTAAAACCTTGCTCTACCGCAAATTGCTCTGCTCCTTTTCCGGCTAACAACACATGTGGCGTTTCTTCCATTACTTTACGAGCTACAGAAATTGGATGTGCTATATTTTCCATACAAACAACCGCTCCATAACCACCATCTTTATTCATAATACAGGCATCTAGTGTTACATTTCCGTCTCTATCTGGCGATCCACCATTTCCTACCGTTGTGTTTTTTAAATCCGCTTCTTCAACTCTACAACCCGCTTCAATAGCATCAATAGATGCTCCACCTTTTTCTAAGACTTCCCAAGCTGCTTTTGTTGCGTTTTTAAAATTCCAAGTAGCCACTACAATTGGGAAAACAGGTGTTGTTGTTGTAATTGCTTTTTTGTCTTTTTCTGTTTCTGTTTCACAAGAAATAATTGATGGCGCTACTGCCAATCCTAATCCTGTTAAGGAAGCTCTTTTTATAAAATTTCTTCTTTTCATTATATGCTGAATTTAGTTCAGTTTTTTTAATTATATAGATTCCTGCCTACGCAGGAATGACAATTATTATTTTATTTTGTCATTACGAGGAACGAAGTAATCTCTTTTTTATTGATGAGATTGCCTTAGAAAGAAAAAACTTTCTTCGCAATAACGTTCATTTATTTAATTTGAATTTCATCTACAAACAACCAGCTTCTACCATCGTGTTTATAGCCTAAATGCCATGTTGGTAAAACCCCAAGTTTTTTTGCGATTACTTTTATATATCTTGCTTTTTTATTTTTAAAACTAAATTCTACTTTTTTAACGGATACATTTTCTTCTGGTTTGGTAGCATCAATAACTTTAGTCGCTACTTTTGTAAATCTTTTATTATCTGAACTGATAAACATTTCAACTTTAGTTGGTAAGAAAATCCAGCTTCGTTGATCTTCTAAAAACCCAAGTCCAATAGAAGAAATGTCTTTTTGTTTTCCTAAATCTACAGTTGCATGTAAATCAACATCAGAATATCCTTGCCAAGTTCCGGTTCTAAAATCTTGAGCTCCAATAATTCCGTCAATCAAGGCGTTATCTCCACCTGCATTGTATTGATTTGCGTACTTGGTTTTTAATTCGATTTTAATATTCGGGTCTATTTTAAAAAATTCTGTTGTGATAGTAGCACTTTTTGCATCCCCTTTTTGTGCATACATTTTTAGTGAAACTTTGTCTACAATAACAATTGGGTCTTCGTATTTCTTAAATTCTTCTCCGATTGAATAATAAATGGTCGCGTTTTTATTTACAGAGTTTAAAGCAACAGTTGTTTTCCCTTTAAAAGCGATTTCACCAATTTCAATAAATGGAGCAGCTACAATTAAATGTTCATTGATTTCTGTAACCGGAATATGACTATCGCTTGTTCCCCAGCTTGATGGTTTGTCTGTCATTACAAATCGCAAACTACCACCTGCAACAATGTCTTTATGTTTTAAAAATGTATATGGATATTCTCTTCCGTTTAACTCAACCGATTTTATATACGCATTTGTTTTAGAAATAGAATCAGCTACAATTGTAAATGTTTTTCCATTTTCTAAATTAATAGTTGCTTTTGGAAACAATGGCGCTCCAATAATATATTGATTTGATGCTGGCGTAACAGAATAAAAGCCCATAGAACTCAATACATACCAAGCACTCATTTGTCCACAATCTTCGTTTCCTGAAATTCCCGCTGGATCATTGGTATATAACTCCGTTAAAATCTGACGCACTTTTTCTTGTGTCTTGTATGGTTTATTGACGAAATTATACAAGTATGCCATATGGTGACTTGGTTCGTTTCCGTGTGCATACTGACCGATCAACCCTGTAATATCTGCTTGATCTCTCCCAGAAGTTTCATGTTTAGCCGTAAACAATTTATCCAATTGCTTTTCTAATTGGTCTTTTCCACCAAGTAAATCAATAAATCCAGAGATATCTTGTGGCACATAAAAACTGTATTGCCAAGAATTGGCTTCTGTATAATTAAAGTTTACTTCAAAAGGATCAAAAGGTGAAAACCATGTATTTCTAAAACGTCCTCTCATAAATTGAGTTTCTGGGTCAAATACATTTTTATAATATTGACCTCTTTTTGTGTATGTTTTATAATCCTCCTCTTTTCCTAAAGATTTAGCCATTTGAGCAATGCTCCAATCATCATAAGCATACTCTAAGGTTTTAGAAACCGATTCTGATTCTTTTTGCACAGGAATAAATCCATACTTTTTGTATGAATCCAACCCTAATTTATCTCTTGTTGCAGAATGTTTCATTGCTTCAAAAGCTTTTTCTACATCATAATTTTTAATTCCTTTTAAAAAGGCATCTGCAATTACTGGAACTGCATGATACCCTATCATACAACCGGTATAACTTGCCGATAAATCCCAAATTGGCATGATTCCACCTTCATCATATTTTGCTAAAAAGGTGTTGATAAAATCATTGGTTCTGTCTTGTTCTATAATTGTGTATAATGGATGTGCAGCTCTGTAAGTGTCCCAGAGTGAGAAAACTGTGTAATAATCAAATTCGTTTGTTTTATGAATTTTCATATCCATTCCGCGATAACGACTGTCAATATCTTGGTACAAATTAGGAGCAATCATGGTATGATATAAAGCGGTATAAAAATTGGTTTTATAATCAAAATCTTCTGATTCTATAACAATTTTTTCTAGTTGTTTTTCCCAAACACCTTGCGTCTCTTTTTTAATTTCCTCGAAGGTTTTACTGCCAATTTCTAATTGCCAATTATGAATTGCACCTTCTTCATCTACTGGTGAAATTCCGATAGTGATATTGATTTCGTTCCCCGTTGTATTGTCAAATTCAAAAGCGGCTTTTACTTTTTTTCCTGATGTTTTATCATCTAAAAAAGTAACTTTAGTAAATGGCTTAGAAAACAACATATCAAAAAATAAACGCTGATCTGTAGCCCAAGCTTTAGAGAAACGATGTCCTGAAATTTCTGTTTTAGAATTGATGGTTAATTTAGAATCTAACACTTCATCTCTATGTTCTAAATCTAAAATAATAATTTGTTTAGAACCTTCTGCAAATTGATATTTATGAATTCCACTTCGTTCTGTAACGGTTAATTCAACATCAATATTGGTATCGTCTAAATGGACCTTATAATACCCTGGCTCTGCAATTTCTTTGTTGTGAGAAAATGTTGATTTATAACCTTCCTTGCCATCTGCACCGTTATTAAACACCACTTTATTTGTTGGCATCAATAAGATATCACCATAGTCAGAAACTCCTGTTCCACTTAAATGGGTATGCGAAAATCCAAAAATTTCAGTATCAGAATAATGATATCCTGAACAACCATCCCAACCGTCTAATCGTGTATCTGGACTTAATTGCATCATTCCAAATGGTCTAGTTGCTCCTGGATAGGTGTGTCCGTGACCACCAGTTCCAATGAACGGATTTACATAAGAAATTAATGGTCTGTCTTTTTGTGCTAAAGAAATTGGGGTCTTGGGTTTACAAGAATTTAAGAAGAATGATAGTAGGACTAACAGTAGAAAATATTTTTTCATTCCGTGTTTAGATTTATTTATTTGACTAAATTAGCAAGATATCAATAATCAACCTATTTATTTATGTGGAATTTTAAACACAACCGCGTTTTTTTAATCTTTTCGTTGGTTCTTTTACTTTTTAATTCGTGTACTGAAGAAAAACAAATGGCTGTCAATCCAGCAATTATCCCTGCTCCTTCTTTTCAACAAATTAATGATGGTGTTTTTGAACTAAGTAGTTCAACAGGTGTTTTTTCTGAGAGTGAATTTACACAAGTTGCAGAGTTTTTAACATCATACATCAAATATGGAAGCAACATCCAATTAAAATCGGAAGAATCTAAAAATGTCATCAACTTTAAAAAGGACACCTCTATTACAAATCCAGAAGGTTATTTATTGGAAGTAACTTCAAACGAAATTACAGTGGCAGCCAGTTCTGCAAAAGGTGCCTTTTACGCCTTACAATCTTTACGTCAATTATTACCAGCCTCATTTGAAAATAGCACATTTAAAGGTTCTTCTGTTTCAATTCAAAACATAAAAATTACCGACGCTCCTCAATTTAAATATCGTGGGATGCATTTAGATGTAGGTCGTCATTTCTTTCCTGTTGATTTTATTAAAAAATATATCGATTTAATGAGCATGTTAAAAATGAACACGTTTCATTGGCATTTAACAGAAGATCAGGGATGGAGAATTGAAATAAAAAAATATCCAAAACTACAAGAGATTGCTGCCTTCAGGAAAGAAACGTTAATTGGTCATTATTCGGATCAGCCACATCAATTTGACGGAAAAAGATATGGTGGATTTTATACACAAGAACAAATAAAAGATATTGTAAAATATGCTTCAGAAAGACAAATTGATGTAATCCCTGAAATTGAAATGCCAGGACATTCTCAAGCAGCTTTAAGTGCTTACCCAGAATTAGGCTGTACAGGTAAACCAATTGATGTTGCCACAAAATGGGGTGTTTTTGAAGATATTTATTGCCCTAAAGAATCCACTTTTAAATTCTTAGAAGATGTTTTAGATGAAGTAATGGTGCTTTTTCCATCAAAATATATTCATATTGGTGGAGATGAAGCTCCAAAAACAATATGGAAAAATTGTGCTCATTGCCAAGCTTTGATTAAAAAAGAAGGGTTAAAAGACGAACATGGTCTGCAAAGTTATTTTATTACTAGAATGGAGAAATACATCAATTCTAAAGGCAAACAAATTATTGGTTGGGATGAAATCTTAGAGGGCGGATTGGCTCCAAATGCAACAGTGATGTCTTGGCGTGGTACTGCAGGAGCTGTTACAGCTGCCAAACAACAACATGATGTAATATTAACACCAGGATCTCATTGTTATTTTGACCATTATCAATCTACAAAAGAAGATGAACCTTTGGCGATTGGCGGATTTTTACCTTTAGAAAAAGTCTATAGTTTTAATCCGATTCCGAAAGAATTAACTAAAGAAGAAGCCAAATATGTATTAGGTGCTCAAGGAAATGTGTGGACAGAATATATGAATAATTCTAATCAAGTTGAATACATGGCTTTTCCAAGAATGATTGCATTGAGCGAAGTTGTTTGGTCTAAAAACCAAAATAAAAATTACGAGAATTTCAAAACGCGTTTAGAGTTTTATCAGCAAAGATTAGATGCCAGTGATGTAAATTATGCAAATCACTTGTATGAAGTTTTAGGAAAATCGGAAATAAAAGAAGGGGGTTTGTATCTAAATTTAAAAACTTCTTCAAATAGCAAAACCATTCGCTTTACTACAGACGGAACAATGCCAAATATCAATTCTACTATTTATAAAGCACCAATAGTTATAAAGAAGAGTGTAACGGTAAATGCAGCTTCTTTTGATTCAGAAAAACAAGTGAGCAGTGTTTTTACAGAAACCGTAAAAATGCACAAAGCTGTTGGTAAAAAAATAACTTTTGATGTTCCTCCTAGCGAAAAATACAATGCTGGTGGAAACTCAGCTTTGATTAATGGAATTAGTGGTAGCGATAAGCGTTATGGAGACGATCAATGGTTAGGTTTTGATGGAAAAGATGTTGAAATTACCATTGATTTAGGAAAAGAAATGAATATCAATTCTATATCTACACGCTTTAACAATCAAATTGGAAGTTGGATTTACGCTCCTTCTCAAGTGGTTGTTAGCTTTCCTGGAAATGATGAATATTTGCCAATTGAATTGGAAGAAAGTGAAGAAAAAATTGTGGATTTAAAATTAGAGACTAAGATATTTACACGTTTTATCAAATTAAAATTGATCAACTATGGAGTAATTCCGGATGGTAGACAAGGAGCCGGACACAAACCTTGGTTGTTTATTGATGAAATTATTGTAGAGTAAATTTTTCATTCCTGCAAAAGCAGGAATCCATTTTAAAACATTTAACAATTATTAATAAGATTCCTGCTTTTGCAGGAATGATAAGAATCATGAAACTAGAAATCTGTGCAAACTCATATCAATCTGCTAGCAATGCCGAAAAAGCGGGAGCTCATAGAATTGAATTATGCGCTGAACTAGCTGTTGGAGGCATTACACCATCCTATGGTTTGCTTAAAAAAGTAATGAATGATCTGACAATTCCTGTTCATGTATTGATAAGACCAAGAAGTGGTGATTTCACTTATTCAGATGCTGAGTTTCAAATCATGAAAGAGAATATTTTAATCTGTAAAGAATTGGGAGTAACTGGAATTGTTTCTGGAGTTTTAAAATTAGACAATACTATCGATATTGAAAGAACAAAAGAGCTAGTAGCTGTTTCTGAACCGATGAACTTTACCTTTCATAGAGCTTTTGATTGGGTTGCAAATCCACTAAAAGAAATCAAAGAATTAGAAAAGATTGGAGTAAATAGAATTTTAACTTCAGGTCAAGAAAATTCAGCTGAAATTGGAATTCATAATTTAATTGAATTTAATAAAACTACTTCAAAAATTACGATTATGCCTGGTGGCGGAATCAATCAAAAGAATATTACATTGTTTCAAAAAAACGGATTCAACGAAGTGCATTTATCAGCAACTATACAAACTAAAACCATTGAAAAACCTTTTGTTTCTATGAACAGTAGCAAACATTTTGATGAAACAAATTTGGCATTTTCTGATGTTCAAAAAATTAAAAACTGTTTAGCAATTATTTCGAATGAAACATAAATACCTTCTTTTTCTTTTAGTAATTTCTAGTCTATATAGTTGTAAAAAAACAACTTCAGGTCTACCTATTACTTATACTATTCATAAAAACTGGCAATTTAAATCGGTAGAAAGTACTGAATGGAAATCGGCCTCAGTTCCCGGAAATGTTTTTACCGATTTATTAGATCATAAAATGATTCCTGATCCCTTTATAAAAACCAATGAAGACAAAGTGCAATGGGTTTCTCAGAAAGACTGGGAATACCAAACTATATTTACAGTTGCTAAAGAAACATTAGAAAAAGAAAACATCAACATTACTTTTGATGGATTAGATACCTATGCTAAAATCTTTCTTAACGATCAATTAATTTTAACAACAGCAAATGCGTTTAAAACTTTTACTATCGATGTAAAAAAGTACTTAAAACTTAGCAATTCGCTAAAAATAGTTTTTTCTAATACTGACAGTATTGAAACGATAAAAGAGCGAAACAATCCTTATCAATTACCCGAAGGAAAAAGAATTTATACTCGCAAAGCACAGTTTCAATATGGATGGGATTGGGGACCAAAAATTAACACTTCTGGAATTTGGAAAAACGTATCTATAAAAGCTTGGAACGACATCAAATTTGATGACATTTTTATCAAACAAAAAAACATCACAACAAACAATGCCAATTTAGAAATTGAAATTGCACTTGCAAGTAATGAAGATAAAGACATTATGGTTGTCATATCTGCTGACAAACAAACTTATTCTAATCATTTAAAAGTTTCTAAAGGAAAACACCGTTATAAAATTCCTTTTGACGTTAAAAATCCACAGTTATGGTGGACACATAATTTAGGAAAACCACACTTATATGATTTTAATTTTAAGCTGATTGAAGACAATAAAATAAAAGACGAAAAATCTATAAAAAAAGGAATTAGAACTATCAAATTGATTGCTGAAAAAGATTCTATTGGAGAATCGTTTTATTTTGAACTGAATGGGAAACCTGTCTATATGAAAGGTGCCAATTATATTCCGCAAAATATTTTTCAAAATAAAGTAACGGACAATCATTATCAAAAACTGCTCTCTGATGTTGTTGATACAAATATGAATATTCTACGTGTTTGGGGTGGCGGAATTTATGAGAACGATATTTTCTACGAGCTTTGTGATGAAAAAGGAATTTTAGTTTGGCAAGATTTTATGTTTGCCTGCGCAATGTATCCTGGTGACACAGTTTTTTTAGCAAACGTAACGCAAGAAGCTGAAGAGCAGGTAAAAAGATTGAGAAATCATGCTTCTATTGCTCTTTGGGCAGGAAACAATGAAAACTCTGAAGGTTGGAAACGATGGGGTTGGCAAGACGGTAGGACAGAAAAAGAAAAACAAGAAATTTGGAATGATTATTTAGCTGTTTTTGATACAATTTTACCAAATACTGTTGCAGAATTTAGCGAAACAAGCTATTGGGAAAGTTCACCAAAATTTGGACGGGGAAATCCGAAATACGAATTTGAAGGCGATGCACACGATTGGTGGGTTTGGCATGATGCCAGACCTTTTGAGCATTTTCAGAAACAAGTTCCTAGGTTTATGAGCGAGTTTGGTTTTCAATCTTTTCCGAGTTCTGAAACCATTAATTACATCAACCAAAAAGAGGTAATTGATTTAAAAACGGATGCTATCAAATCGCATCAAAAACACATTCGTGGTTTTCAACTGATTGATGAATATATGAAACGTGATTATAAAACTCCTACAAACGATGAAGATTACGTTTATATAAGTCAGTTGTTACAAGCCAAAGGGATTGTCATGGGGATAGAAGCTCATAGAAAGGCAAAACCAACCAATATGGGAACATTGTACTGGCAGTTAAACGATTGTTGGCCTGCAATTTCTTGGTCTAGTATTGATTATTTTGGCAACTGGAAAGCCTTGCAATACAAAGCAAAAAAAGCTTTTGAAAATGTATTGATTTCGTATAAAGAAAATAAATTCAATATCAAAACATTTGTTATCAACGATACTTTTGAGGAAGTATTTGGAGATTTAAAAATGAGAATGATTGATTTTAAGGGAAATGAAATCTGGTCAAATTCAAGAGAAATACTAGTACAACCAAACTCGAGTCAAGAAGTATTTAGCATCCCAAATGTTGATATTTACAGAACAAATTATGTTTACATTACCGAATTCAACAATAAAAAATCGCTCTATTATTTTGAGAGTCCGAAGAATTTAAACTTACCTAAAGGGGAAATTACAAAAGAAATTACAAAAACAACCACTGGTTTTTCAATCACATTAAAAAGTGCTGTTTTGCAAAAAGATGTGTTTTTATCTACTAAACAAAGAGGGCATTTTTCTGACAATTTCTTTGATCTTTTGCCTAACGAATCTGTTACCCTTAAGTTTAAAACTGATGCTATAACTTTGGATGATTTAACCTTTAAAACATTGAATCAATTAAGATAATTGTCAGTTCGAGTAAAATTGAGAAGTATCAACAATTTTGTATAGAGAACTATTTAGAAGATATCTCGATACAAATTTATTTTTCTCAAAATAAATTCACTCGATATGACAAACCTTTACTCTTTTTTAATGTCATTCCAGTGAAGGCAGGAATCTATATGTAGTTTGTTTGGATTCCTGCTTTTGCAGGAGTGACACATTAATCTTTCTTTAAAAACTTCGATTCCAAAAAACCCAAACCATAACCAATATACTGTGTAAAGGAAGTAATGATGCTTAAAAAAGCTACTATCAAGTTCTTACTTCGAAATAACGAATCAAGAAAAATTAACGTAAAATAGAATCCATAAAAGAAAAATAGTTGCCAATAACCAAAAATAGCAGCAACACAACTGATGTCAAAACCAATGATAAATACGGATGGAAACCAATAGGTCAGTTTAGCGGTTTCTGGATAGCGTTTATTCAATTTTGGCCTTGCGGTTCCAAAAGCAAAGGTTTGTTTAAAAAATTGTTTGATAGTACTTCTACGTTTGTGATATACAAATGCTTTTTCTAATAATTGAGTTTCAAAGTCATTTTCCCATAAACGAAATGTCAAATCAATATCTTCTCCAAATTTTAAATCCGAAAAACCGTTTGTCTTGCTAAATGCTGTCTGCGACAGCCCAAAATTAAAACTTCTTGGTTGAAATTTACCCACTGCATTTTTCTTCCCTCTGATACCTCCAGTGGTTAAAAAAGAAGTCATTGAATAATTAATTGCCTTTTGTAACGATGTAAAACTTTGATGTGCGGCATCTGGTCCACCAAAAGCATTCGTGTAGTTTGTATTCAAACCCTTATAAACTTCTGTAAGATAATTTTTTGGCACAATTACATCTGAATCTAAAATGAGAAAATAGTTTCCGTTTGCATGGCTCATTCCGTAATTACGGCTTGCTCCTGCCCCACTATTTTCTTTAAAGAAGTATTTTAAGTCTAACTGATTTTTATATTTCTCTACTAGGTGTTCGCTTTTGTCAGTAGAACCATCTTCTACAATCAACACTTCAAAATCATCAGAATAATCTTGCTTGGTAAGACTTTCCAATAATTCGTCTATTTCATTTGGACGATTATATACGGGAATTATGATTGAGAAGTTGATTTTCAAATTATACTGAGAGTTTAAAATACGGATTGTAAATCAACCCAATTACATTGTTCCAAGGATCTATAACCGAAGCAACCATTAATTCGCCACCCACATTGTTGGGTTTTTCGTGTTCTGTTGCTCCTAATTCTATCAATTTAGTATAGGTTTCATTAATCTTTTCAACACCCCAATAACTTAGCACATTGTCTGATTTATTAGCATTTCCTTCTTCAGGCAACAAACCTAATTCATATCCTTGAATCGAAAATCCAACATAAAATACTTCATCAAAATAAGCCTTAGTTTCAAAGGCTTTCGAGTACCATTTTTTTGCTTCCTGTAAATCTGAAACTTTGTAAATAGTAGTTCTGAGTCCTAACATGAGTTGATTTTTTTGATGAAACTTCTAGTTCAATAATTCTTTTGCATGCGTAATTGCAGATTCTGATATTTTTTTACCGCTTAGCATTTCTGCAATTTCAACAATACGTTCGTCTTCAGACAACTGCTTTAAATTGGTTGTTGTTACTCCAGCAACATCTTCTTTATACACCTTGTAATGTTGATTTCCTTTTGCAGCGATTTGAGGCAAATGGGTAATGGTAATTACTTGCATTTGTTGAGACATTTCTTGCATAATTTTTGCAATCTTATTAGAAATCTCTCCAGAAACTCCTGTGTCAATTTCATCAAAAATGATGGTAGGCAATTGTATGTTTTCAGATAAAATCTTTTTGATTGCCAACATAATTCGAGACAACTCCCCTCCAGACGCTACTTTTTTAAGTTCACCAAAACTTCCTCCTTTATTGGCAGAAAACAAAAAGCTTAATTTGTCTTTTCCGTTTGAAAGAAATGTGTCTGATGTTGATAGTTCTATAGAAAAACGGGCTTCTGGCATGCCTAAATCTGACAATAGATGTTCTAATTCTTTTTTTAGATTTGGAAGTATTTTTTTTCTTGTAGTAGAAATTTGATTTGCTACTTCATTTAGTTTCGTTGAAACTTCATCTATCTGTTTTAACTTTTGATTGATGACTTGTTCAGCATTTTCTACCTGATCAACTTTTTCAGCTAATACTTTTTGGATCGCTAATAATTCTGCAACAGAATTCACATAATGCTTCTTTTGTAAATTGTAAAGCAATTGCAATCTGTCATTTAGTTGCTCTAACTCAACTGGATTGGAATCTATCGATTCGGTTGCATCTTCAAGTTCTGAAACAATATCATCTAACTCAATTTTTACACTGGTAATTCTATTTGAGATTTCTTCATATTCTTTAGAATAAGGCGCAATTTTTTGCAGTCTATTTTCTAAGGTATATAACAAGGTCTGAATTCCAATTTCATCGGTAGTCGCTAAATGAACTGCTTCTGAAAGATTCAATTGAATCTCTTCAACATTATTTAACTTCTCTAATTTTTCTTCAAGTTCTTCTTGTTCATCCACAATCAATTTAGCTTCATTCAGCTCATTGAACAAATGCAAATTATAATCGTATTGTTGATTAGCTTCTCGTTGACTTGTTTCTAATTCTTGTAATTCTCTTTGATACACATGTAATTGCTTCAATCCTCGTTGATATGAAGCTAGCTTTACACTGTTCTTTGCTAGAGCATCTATGATGTGAAACTGAAAATTAGTATCCGACAACTCTAATGTTTGGTGCTGAGAATGTACATCTATCAATTTTGATTTCAATTCGTTTAATACCGAAAGCGTTACGGGTGTATCATTAACAAAAGCACGTGATTTTCCTGAAGGTAAAATTTCGCGTCTTAAAATTGTTTGTGGTTCGTAATCTAAATCAACTGAGGTAAAAAAATCTTGTAAATGATAATTAGAAATTGCCAAGTGTGCTTCTACCACACATTTTTTAGAGGTATCTTTTAAGGTAGAAACATCTGCTCTATTTCCTAACACCAATCCTAAAGCACCTAATAAAATCGATTTCCCTGCACCCGTTTCTCCTGTAATTATAGACAATCCATCAGTAAAGTCAATTGACAACTGATTGATTAATGCATAATTTTGTATGGAGATTGATGCTAACAACTTAACTAATTTTAAAAGTTAAAATTAGTTAATTTTTCGCCACTTATCATTATTTGTTGGAGAAATTCTTTGCAAAAGATTTTGCATTTTAGAAGCATTATTTGTTCTCGGCCCATCAGAGAACATGGTGGCTATTTCATCTGCTTTGGCATCTAAGAAAAACCGAATAATAGGATTTCCTATTACTTTATTGTACAACGGTTCTAATTGCAATACAGCATTTTCTATGGTAGCTTTTGCTTTGTCTTTATCTTTAGAAAAAACATCCATACCTAGTCTATGATAGGTATATAGAATATTTTTAAACCCTGTTAATTCAGAAGAAGTCAAATTCTCTATCAAGCTAAAACGGTTTTGCTTACCCACTTCATTTGTCCATCCAGTACCTCCACTTTGTTGCGCTAATAAAAGCACATCTTTTGCTTTTTGATAGTATATATTACCTCCATTTAATTTAAATGTATCAGCGTCTACTCCAAGTATTATATGAACATAATACACAAGTGTAGAAATCAAATTAGATTCGAAAATAGTTTCATTATAGTATAAAGGCTGAAACTCATCGTATTTAAAATTAAAATCTGAATCGTTAATGTTTAGTATCGGAGTCATGTAAGAAGTTCCGTAAACTGGTCTTGCAGCTTGAACTTGAATACTTGCTTCAAAACGATTAGAGCTTGGCTGTTTGTTAACGATAATGGTAAACGCACAATTAATTCTTTCTTGTGGTTTGTAACTATTTGTAGTCCATTTTTTTTGATTGATAAACTCAGTAAGTGAAGTTTGTAAGGTTGTAAAAACTTGTTTGTTTGATCCAAAAATTTTATCAGCATTTAAAGTAACCAATGCATTCAATTCTTGTGCATTAACTAAGTTAAATGCTAAAAAAAGAGTAATGAAAAGTACAAGTTTACGCATTGATTTTATTTAAAATATGATTGATAATATCATTAGCAACATCAGATTTTGACTTTAATTCAAATGGTGTTTCATTTAAATCAGCATCAATAATAGTTACTTTATTTGTGTTTTTTGCAAATCCAGCACCTTTATCTTGTAATGAGTTTAAAACGATCATGTCTAAATTTTTTCGCTGTAACTTGTCTTTTGCATTTTCAATTTCATTATTTGTCTCTAGTGCAAATCCAACTAAAAACTGTTTCTTTTTTGCCGTTCCTAAAGAAGCTAAAATATCTTTTGTAGGCTCTAACTGAATCTCTAACGAATTAGCTGCCTTTTTTATTTTCTGTGTGGCAACATTTTTAGGTTTATAGTCTACAACCGCAGCAGATAATATAGCAATATCTACGTGTGCGTATTCTTTTTGAACTGCTTCAAACATCTCTAATGCAGTAGTAACATTTATTCTATTAATGAATGAATGTTGTACTTCTTGGCTTGTAGGTCCAGCTATTAAAATCACTTCAGCACCTAAATTTGCAGCTGACTTTGCAATTTCAAATCCCATTTTTCCCGTAGAATGATTTCCAATAAACCGAACTGGATCTATCGCTTCATAAGTTGGACCAGCAGTAATCAATACTTTTTTCCCTCTTAAAGGCAATTTAGAGAGAATATCTTTTTCTATGAAAGAAACAATATCTTCTGGTTCTGCCATTCTTCCTTCACCAACTAAACCGCTAGCTAATTCACCACTTGTAACAGGAATTAAAACATTTCCAAAACTTTGTAACATCTCTAATGACTTTTTTGTTGATGGATGTTGATACATGTCTAAATCCATTGCTGGCGCAAAATACACGGGACATTTAGCTGACAAATAGCTTGCCAATACAAGATTATCACAAGTGCCATTTGCCATTTTAGACAATGTATTTGCTGTTGCTGGTGCAACCAACATCATATCTGCCCAAAGCCCTAACTCTACATGATTATTCCACAATTCATTTTCATCTTCCTTGTCGTAAAAAGTAGATAATACTGGATTTTTTGAAAGTGTAGAAAGTGTAAGTGGAGTGATAAAATCTTTAGACGCAGGTGTCATTATAACTTTTACCTCTGCGCCAGATTTTATAAATAAACGAACCAAATTGGCCGTTTTATAAGCGGCAATACCAGCACTAATGGCTAGTAAAACTTTTTTACCGCTTAAAATAGACATTACTCTGCTTCTGGAGTTCTATGGTAAACTTTATCGTTTAACCATTCTTCTATTGCAATAGCAGTAGCTTTAGGTAGTTTTTCGTAGAATTTTGAAACTTCAATTTGCTCTTTGTTTTCAAAAACTTCTTCTAAACTATCGTTATAAGTAGCAAATTCATCTAACTTATCTAACAATTCTTTCTTTAAATCACTATTAATTTGTGTAGCTCTTTTTGCTATAATATTTATAGCTTCATAAATATTATGAGTTGGAGCTTCAATAGCATCTTTATTGTACGTAATTGTTGTTACAGGTGCATTCGTTTCTTTATAGTCCATTATTAACTTTTTATTAATTGTTTTTGTTCTTTCTCTAAATTGGCTAACATGTTATTAGAATCTTCTAAATATTTAGTTTTAGGAAAGTTTCTTTTTAATTTTTCGTATGCTTTTATAGCATCTTTTATTCGTGTTTCTTTTCTTCTTGGAGTACTTCTTAAGGCTAAATCGTGTGACGCTTTAAGTCTGTAATACAATGCTTCTTCTTTAAAAACAGATCCTAAATAATCTTCCAATAAATTATCAAAAGCTACAATAGCAGCTTCATAATTTCTTGCAGGATCATAATCTGCAGTTGTATAATATATTTTTGCTATTTCAAAAGCTTTCTTTTGCAACTTATAGCTTATCTCTTGATAATATTTATTTGCTTCTGGAATTCTTTCTGAATCTGGATAATCTTCTATGAATTTTTGAAAAGCATCTAAGGCTTTGTTAGTGTCTGTTGGATCTAAACTAAAAGCTGGCGATGCAAGTTTGTAACTGTATGCAGATAAAAATGCTGCTTCTTCTTTCTTAGAACTCTTTGGGTAATTTTGAGTAAATCTATTATAATAATAACCCGCTAAATCGTAGTTTTTTGTATTAAAATTAGATTGTGCTACCATAAATTGAATTCGCTCCATCTGTGGCTTACCTCTGTATGTTGGCGTAACCTTCTCAAATAAATCTAAAGCTTTGTTGTATTTTTTTGCTTCATACATCTTTGTAGCCATAGCATACTGTTGTTCTACAGTACCTTTATTCAATACTTTTTGATACTCACTACACGATGTAAAGAGCAATCCTACAAAAGCAAAATATAATAAATTCTTCATTCTAAACATTTGGCAAAATTAGTGATTAATTATGGATTATTAAAACGATTTTAACACAGTAAAATTGTAATGTGCAATTAACCATAAAAACCTTTAAATGATTCTTATAGTTTTACTAAAAGTTTGTTAATGTTAAACCTGCTGATTTTGGGTATTTGTGATGAGTTGTTTGATGTCATTATCAAACAAATAAAAACCACTTTTATCATCACCAATTAGGTTGATTTTGTCTAAAATGTTTCTTGCCAAAGCTTCTTCTTCAATTTGCTCAGAAACATACCATTGTAAAAAGTTATGAGTTGCATAATCTTTCTCTTGTAAAGAAACATCTACTAAATTATTGATGGCCTTAGAAACCATTACTTCGTGGTCAAATAGTGTTTGAAACATGTCCTTGAATGAACCAAATTCTGTTGGAGGTGCAGAAAGTTGAGATACTTTAGCATGACCACCACGTTCATTGATAAATTTTATCAACTTTAGCATATGCTGCCTTTCTTCATCTGAGTGTGCATACATAAATTGAGAAACCCCTTCGAAACCAAGATTTTCTGCCCAAGATGCCATTGCTAAATAGACTTGAGACGATTCTGCTTCTACGGATACTTGATTATTTAATGCTGTCTCTATCTTACTTGTTAACATATTTATTGTATTAAAAATTCGCTACAAAATTAGCGATTTCTTTTTGGATCTCACTCGTAGTTTTCACTAAAGGTAAACGAACTTCATCTGAAGTGATATTTAGCTCTTGTAAAACTGTTTTAATTCCTGCTGGATTATTTTCTGTAAAGATTAAATTTATAATCTCTATCAACTTAAATTGAAGAGCATACGCCTCTTTATTTTTACCCTCTAAGCCAAAATTTATTAGAGAAGAAAATTCTTTTGGAAATGCTTGACCAATCACAGAAATAACTCCAGAAGCTCCCGCCAAAACTACTGGTAATGCCAAATCATCATCTCCAGAAATAATTAAAAAATTCTTAGGTTTATTTTTAATCAACTCTAAATATTGCTGCATATTTCCGGCTGCCTCTTTAACTGCTATTACATTTTCAAAATCATTTGCCAAACGAATAATTGTTGATGGCTCCATGTTTTTTGATGTTCTACCTGGAACATTGTATAAAATAATAGGTTTTGGACTTGCTAAAGAAATGGCTTTAAAATGCTGATAAAAACCTTCTTGTGTTGGTTTACTATAATAAGGTGCTACAGATAAGATTGCATCAATTTCCGATAGGTCTGCAGTATGCAATTCTTTAATAACATTTGCAGTATTGTTACCACCAACACCCAAAACCAATGGAACCCTCTTGTTATTTACACTAGCAATTACATTAATGATTTCCTTCTTTTCATCATTCGTAATTGTAGCACTTTCTCCTGTTGTTCCATTAATCACAAGATAATCGATTCCGTTTTCAATATTAAAAGTAACTAGTTTTTTAAGCGCATAAAAATCTACTGTCTTATCAGATTTAAATGGTGTAACTAATGCAACTCCAGTACCAACAAACTTTTGCATTTTTCTAAATTTTATAAATATTAAACAAATTTAAGGCATTGCTAAGAAAACTCAGTTGTTAATTAGTTATAAAATGCCTATTAACAAGAAATATAACTAATTTCTATTGAATTGTTAATTTTACAACTAACTATTCTATTTTATGAAGTAATTCTAAGTACTTTTTTATAACTTCTATAAAGCTATCTATGTTTTTTGGATCTTCTGAAACCACCAAATCATACAGCTTATCATTTACGTTTGCAAAACCAATTTTAAAAGTAGCCTTAGATTTTAAGGCACAATATTCTAAGTATAAATTATGCACATCAAAATAACCGATTAACAAATCAAATGGATTGTCAATGAAGCTTTCTAAGCTTACATCTTTTACTTTTCCTGACCAATCAATATCTTTTTCTGTGAAATGTTTAAAATCTTTTGCATCAGACTTTCTAAATGCTTTAAAATAATAAACTTGCACACTTCTAATAGATTTTATATTGTAATGTATCAACTCAGCGATGTCTATTTCTTCAAATAGCTCTTGTGTTGTTAAAATTGCTACAGAATGAATTTGTTTCGAATTTGGCGTTCTAGTTTCCGGAGTTAAACTTAATTCTTTTTGAAACTTTTTTAGTAAAAATTGTTTTCTTAATTTTTCTAAAGCCATAAAATCTTAGGTTCTGAAATTGTAATTCAATTGCTTACAAATCTAACTAAAAAAACATTACCTCCTAAAGGAAAAAGATCTTAGTGTAAGGCAATTTTATAAGCTTCGTCTAAACATTTAAATTTTTAGATGATGAAAAAAATCTTTCCCATTGTGTTAAAAGTAGTTGCAGCGTTTATAATGTTGCAAACCTTGTTTTTTAAATTTTCCGGAGCACAAGAAAGTATTCATTTATTTACCGCAATAGCCAGGGACAATGAAGCAATTATGAGGATTGGAAGCGGAACTCTAGAATTGATTGCAGCAATTCTATTTTTTGTTCCGAAGAAAACTTGGCTAGGTGCTTTATTAACAATAGGATTAATGAGTGGAGCCATTTTATCACATCTAACTATTCTAGGAATTGTATTTAACAATTATGGTGGAGCCTTATTTATGAGCGCTATTGTAACACTCTTAGCAGGTATTATTTTATTAATTCAAAACAAAAAAGAGATTCCGTTTATAGGAAATACCCAGTAATATAAAATTAAGCTTTTTAATAAAGTAAAGGCGGTTTAAAATTAAAGTCGTTTTTTTTATTCAGTATAATTTGATTTTACAATCATTGCTTTACAAATTAAAAACTGTGCTAAAATATAAGTAATCATAATAGTTGCCCCATAAATTTCATTTGGCTGATAAAACTTATCCAACGCAATTAAACTATCAGATAAGATAAAGATAATTGCTCCAATAAACAACCATAGATTCTCTGTAGATTTTTCGCTTCTATAATTTAACAATGTTACAGATCCAAATGTAGAAATTGTAATTCCGTATATAGCAACTGGAACTAACATCTCCCCTAAATTTGGGTAGATTAGAAACATTAAAACTCCGAAGAAAATCAAAAATGGAAATGCAGACGATATCATCTTAACAGTTAAATCTCTTTGCAAAAAATTGGAGGTTACTTTTATAAACACTAAATGTGCCAATAAAAATGCTGAAAGCCCAAACATAAAAAAATTAACACCATCAAACATTAACAATACATCACCAACAAAGCATAAAAACATTCCGAAAACATACCAAAAAATTGGTTTTTTAGCGGACACTAAATAAACCATCGCTAACAATGTTAGCAGCATTGGTTTTGCAACCGTTTGCAATGTTTCATTTGCTGTTATAATTCCCCATACATCTGCTATTGCAGCAATAAAAAATAAGGTAGTTGCAATGATAATTCTAATTTGTTTGGTCATTTTAAAAATTTTTAATTTATCATATCTATAAAATCTTGCTCAGTAATAATGGTTATTCCTAAATCTTGTGCTTTTGCTAATTTACTTGGCCCCATATTATCTCCAGCAACAATATAAGTTGTTTTTTTAGAAATAGATGAACTTACTTTTCCGCCATTATCTTCAATGCCTTTTTTAAGCTCATTTCTACTTAGTTGATGAAAAACACCAGAAACCACAAAAATACTTCCGTTTAATTTATCAGTTTGGTTTTCTAAACTTTCCGCAGAAACTTGTAATTGAACACCACAAGATTTCAATCTATTTATTAATTGAATATTTCCTAAATCATTTGAAAAATCAATAATACTCTGTGCTATACGGTCTCCTATTTCATCCACTGCAATTAAGCTTTCAAAATCAGCTGCCATCAAATTATCTATAGATTTAAAATGCTTCGCTAATTTTTTTGCAACAGTTTCTCCAACAAATCGAATTCCTAATGCAAATAGCACTTTTTCAAAGGGAATTTCTTTTGATTTTTCGATTCCCTCAATCATATTCTGTGCAGACTTTTCTGCCATTCTTTCTAACGGAATGATTTGCTCGACCTTTAAATCATACAAATCAGCATAATTTTGAATCAAACCTTCTTTACGTAACAAATCAACGGTTTCTCCACCTAATCCATCTATATCCATAGCTTTTCTAGTGATAAAATGCTGTATCCTACCTGTAATTTGTGGAGCACAACCAAACTCATTCGGACAATAATGTTTGGCATCACCTTCTGTTCTAACTAATTCTGTATTACATTCTGGACAATGTGTTGCGTATATTGTTGGTATAGAATTTTGTGGGCGTTTTGTAAAATCTACCGCTATAATTTTCGGAATAATCTCCCCTCCTTTTTCAACAAAAACAGTATCACCAACTCTAATATCTAATTTTTCAATTTGGTCAGCGTTGTGTAAAGAAGCACGTTTTACAATGGTTCCTGCTAATTGCACAGGTTCTAGATTAGCTACTGGTGTAATGGCTCCAGTTCTTCCAACCTGATAGGTAATTTCATTTAAAACAGTAGACACTTGCTCTGCTTTAAACTTATAGGCTATTGCCCAACGTGGTGCCTTTGCGGTATACCCTAATTCTTCTTGTTGCTGTAAATTATTTACTTTTATAACAACACCATCTGTTTCATAAGGTAAAGAATGACGCTTAGAGTCCCAATAATTTACAAACTCAAAAACTTCGTCTATAGATGTTGCTAACGAAATCGTTTGAGGAACTTTAAAACCAGCTTTTCTGGCATTCTCTAAGCTTTCAAAATGTGTTTTATATTTTCGTTCTGAAGTAACCACTTGATACAATAAACAATCTAAGGGGCGTTTTGCAACCTCTGCACTGTCTTGTAATTTTAGACTCCCACTAGCTGTATTTCTTGGGTTTTTATATTCTTCTTCACCATTTTCTATACGCTCTTCGTTCATTTTTCGAAAACCATCTAACGGCAAAACTATTTCTCCACGCATTTCAAAATCAGAAACGAAATCTCCATTTGGTAGTAAAGGAATCGATTTTATAGTTCTGATATTTGTAGTTACATCATCTCCCTGAAAACCATCTCCACGAGTAACGGCTTTTACAAATTTTCCGTTCTCAAAAGTTAAGTTGATTGAAGCTCCATCATATTTTAGTTCGCAGGTAAACGTAACTTCGTCGGTCCCTAAAACTTTATGAATACGCTTTTCCCAGTCTAATAAATCATCTTTAGAATACGAATTATCTAACGAATACATTCTGTTTTTATGGGTAACTGTGTCAAAGTTTTTAGTGATTTCTCCGCCCACTCTTTGTGTTGGAGAATTGGCATCAAAAAACTGTGGATTTTCTTTCTCTAATTTTTCTAATTCTTTCAATTTAACATCAAACTCAAAATCAGAAATTGTTGGATTGTCAAGAACGTAATAGTTGTAGGTATGCAGGTTTAATTCTTTTCGAAGTTGATAGATTCTTTCTTCAGCATTCATATTTAACTGTAAAAAACTAGTTTTTAATTTTAAAAAATTGTATATTATAAATTCAATCAAAAATGATTTAAATAAATGAAATACGCTATAAAAATACATAAAATTTCTACAGTGAATACACTTCCTGATGCATGGAATATTAGTGACTACAAGCAGCTTTTAGAAAAGTTTGGTTTTGCTGATGCTCAAGGTAATGATGGTGAGGAGCTAAAAGAGCTTTTATTATGGCAAATGGAGCAAGAATGGAAGGAATTGAATCAGAAATATTTTTTACTTTTTTTGGATTAGAAGCGATTCAAAAGAAAAAACTAGAACATTTACATGTGGCAACTGTTGGGAACCCAGCAATGCACATACCTACAATGCTTGGAGGCCTTCCTGGAATGGAAGCATTGGCTACAAAAATGATGAAAAGTGAAATGGAAAAATTAGACATGCCACCAGTAAGTGAATTTTTAGAAATCCTCTCAGATTCTGGATGTAAACTTTGGGCTTGTAAATTAGCCGTTGAAATGTTCCATTTAGAAGAAAAAGATTTAATAGATGATTTAGACGGTATTTTAACTATCGGCGATTTTTACAACAGAGCTGATCAAGAAAACACACATTTATTGTTTATCTAAATTAAAATTCATAAAATGAAAAAGCCGAAACAAAATTGTTTCGGCTTTTTTATGATCTATCTATTACTACTAATAGTATGTAAAACGTCTCACTTTTGCAATGTGTTTTGCTAAACGAATTACTTGATGAGAATATCCGTATTCATTATCATACCAAACATAAATTACAATACTATTTCCGTCTGTAATTGTTGCTTTACTATCAAAAATTGATGGCGCAGAACATCCTACAATATCAGAAGATACCAACTCATTATCAACAGAATATTTAATTTGCTCTACTAAACTTCCTTCTAAGGCATATTTCTTCATAATTGCATTTACAGATTCTACAGTTACATCAGAATGTAATTGTAAACTCAAGATTGCCAATGACCCGTTAGGAACAGGAACACGAATAGCGTTAGATGTTAATTTTCCTGCTAATGCTGGTAATGCCTTTGCTACTGCAGCTCCGGCTCCAGTTTCTGTAATTACCATGTTTAAAGCAGCTGCTCTACCTCTACGATATTTACTATGCATATTATCAACCAAATTTTGATCGTTTGTATACGCATGTATGGTTTCTAAATGTCCTTTATTAATTCCGAAATTATCTTCCAAAACTTTTAATAATGGTGTAATTGCATTGGTTGTACAAGAAGCTGCAGAAAAAATATCGATTTCATCTGGATTGTTTTCTTTATGATTTACACCATGTACTATATTTGGAACTCCTTTTCCTGGTGCCGTTAATAATACTTTACTTGCTCCTTTTGCAACTAAATGTCTACTTAATGCTTCTTTATCTCTAAAAGCTCCCGTATTATCAATAATTAAGGCATTATCAATTCCGTATGTAGTATAATCAATATCTTCTGGTTGATTTGCAGAAATCATATAAACTGTCGTACCGTTAATGACTAATGCATTATTTTCTACATCAACCTCAACTGTTCCTTTAAAATCTCCATGAACAGAATCAATACTTAATAATGATGCTCTTTTTTCTAAAACAGTTTGATCAATTTTACCACGAGTTACAACTGCTCTCAATCTAAGTTGAGAACCTTTACCCATTTTGTTCATTAACTCACGTGCTAACAAACGGCCAATTCTACCAAACCCATATAAAACAACGTCTTTTGGCTCGATAGCTCCGTTGTCTTTTGCTCCGCTTAGCTGTTTTTTTACAAAGGCTAATTTGTCTTCACAATCACTTTCATTTAATTGGCATTCGTAGGCTAACTTTCCGATATCTAATTTAGATGCTGGCAACTCTAATTCTTGAATTGCTCTTGCAATATCTAAAGCATCAAAAATTGTAATTGGTTTTGCTACAAAATCTTTTGCATAGTTGATTAAATTTAAAACTTCGCTCTTATGTTTATCTATTAATTGATTTCTAAACAATACCAATTCTATAGATTTATCATACCACAAATCGTTTACGATATTGATAAAATCTAATGTAGCTCTATGAGTTTGTACCTGTGAAGATACTTGATCTTCATAATTTGTTGTTTTTGACATAGTTGTGTTATATCTGTTGTTTTTCAAATTTGGTGCAAAAATACTTATTTCTATCGATTTGATTACTATGTTTTATAAAATAAAAATCTCGCTTTTACTATCAAAAGCGAGATTTTAAAAAACTATAATTAACCTATTTATCTAAGGTAATATTTTACGATTTCTCCATCTAAATCTAACATTTCAATAGTTACCGAATATCTTTTCTGAGAATCTAAAAAGGTTGCTAATTGTGCAGCACTAACTACTTTTTTATTATTAATCTTAGTAATTATAAATCCTTTAATACTCGAACCATCTGTTCGTTGAGAATAATCTTCTGCTATTTTTACACCATAAGAAATTCCTAATTTTTTCATTTCTGGTTTTGTCAAATCTTTTAAATCTAAACGATAATTCTCTGACCTGTAAACATCTTTTTTAGAAAGTTTTACCTTTTTATTTAACAAAGAACCATTTCTATCAATAGTAACATCTACAAAATCTCCAGGGCGTTTTGCTTTCAACTGTCCAGCTAAATCAGAAAACTTAGAAATCTTTACATTGTTTACTTTCCTAATAATATCACCAATTTTTAAACCTCCTTTTTTAGCACCACTATGCTCTGGTAATCCACCAATTCTTACACCTTCTTCAGAGTATGTTGCATCCACATTAATTCCTAAAACCGACTGTTGCACTCTTCCAAACTCCATTAAATCTTCAATTACTTTTTTAGCTATATTTGAAGGGACTGCAAAAGAATAACCAACAAAAGAACCTGTTTTAGATGTTATTGCTGTGTTAATTCCAACTAATTCTCCACGAGTATTTACCAAAGCTCCTCCACTATTCCCTGGATTTACAGCGGCATCTGTCTGAATAAACGAGTCTGTAACCCTCCCATTTCCTTTTAAATCTCTTCCTTTTGCACTTACAATTCCTGCTGTTACAGTAGAAGTTAAATTGTATGGATTTCCAACAGCCAATACCCATTCTCCAATTTTTAATGCGTCAGAATTTGCAAATGGAATATAAGGCAACTTCATATCTGCATCTATTTTTAACAAAGCAATATCATTTTCTGGATCTGTTCCAATCAATTTAACTTTATATTTCTTTTGATTATTTAAAGTTACTTCTAAATCAGATGCTCCATCTATTACATGGTTATTTGTCACAATAAAACCATCTTCAGAGATAATCACTCCACTTCCTGTTCCAACTTGTTCATACTTTCTTGTCCCGCTTCCTCTACCATAAAACAATTCGGCCCAAGGATCAGATTGTGTTTTAATTGCTGTATTTTTTACATGCACAACAGAATGTATTGTTTTTTCTGCTGCTTCGGTAAAATTAGTTGGCGAATTTGTTACCGGTAAATTTGTATTTGAAAAACTTGTTTTTACGACTTGTGCAGAAGGCTCAACCGTTCGTTCTATAACAACCTGTGGCTTTTCTATAAATACTTTATAACCGCCAAGAGTTAACATTCCCCCTAAAATTGCAATACTTAATAAACTTGCTGCTTTTTTCATTTTATTATTATTTTTTAGAACTATTCAAATATACGATTTTAACATTTTACAAAAATTTGTTTTAACTGCATTTTAACGATTTTTAACCGAGCTTTAACAAACTTCATTCAGCAGATAAATTGCTATATTTGTTCCTTATGAATATCACTTTTTATAAATACGAAGGAACTGGAAATGATTTTATCATGATTGATAATAGAGATACATTATTTCCTAAAGAGAACAGTCATTTAGTTCATAAATTGTGTGATCGTCATTTTGGTATAGGAGCTGACGGAATCATTTTGTTAGAAACGGATATAGAAGCTGATTTTAAAATGGTGTACTACAATGCTGATGGTAATGAAGGAACGATGTGTGGAAATGGCGGAAGATGTATTGTCGCTTTTGCGAATAAACTAGGTGTTGTTTCTAACAAAACGACTTTCAACGCTGTTGATGGCATACATCATGCTACCATAGAAAATAAGTTAGTTTCACTACAAATGATTGATGTAAAAACAGTAGAAATTCACAACAACTATGTTTTTACAAACACGGGATCACCTCATCATGTTCAATTGGTTGAGAATTTAACTGATTATGATGTAGTTACTAATGGCAAGAAAATACGAAATAATTATGGAGATGAAGGAAGCAATGTTAATTTTGTACAACAACTAAATGACACCACTTTTAAAGTTAGAACTTACGAACGTGGTGTAGAAGACGAAACGTTGGCTTGCGGTACAGGTGTTACAGCTGTAGCAATAGCAATGCACAAAACAAATAAAACAAAAGCAACCAATATTAAATTGCCTGTTTTGGGAGGAGAATTAGAAGTTTCTTTCAACGTAGAGAACGAACACTATAAGAACGTGTTTTTAAAAGGTCCTGCAACTTTTGTTTTCAAAGGAATAATTGAAATTTAATGAATACTTTAAAAGGAAATAACATACACTTAAGAGCCTTAGAACCTGAAGACCTTCAATTTTTGTTTGACACAGAAAACGATGAATCTTTTTGGGAAGTTAGCCATACACAAACTCCTTTTTCTAAATTTTTATTAAAACAATACTTAGAAAATGCTCATTTAGACATTTTTGAAGCCAAACAACTACGTTTAATCATTGAAGAGCAAAATACCCATCAACCTATTGGAATGATTGACCTTTTTGATTTTAACGCCCAACACAAAAGAGCCGGAATTGGAATTTTAATTCATGAAGAGCATCAACAAAAAGGTTTTGCTTCTGAAGCGTTAGGATTATTAATTCAGTATTGTTTTACACATTTAGGTTTGCATCAATTGTATGCAAATATCACAACAGACAACAAGAAAAGTAGTTCGCTTTTTGCAAAACATCAATTTAAAGTAATTGGCACAAAAAAAGATTGGATTTTTTCTAATAACGCATTTAAAGACGAGATTTTATACCAACTAATTCATGAATAAAAAGAATCTGATTTTACTGATTTTAAGTCTTTTAATTATTACTGGTGGAGTTATAGTTTACAACATTTATGGTAAAATTTACAAACCCAATGTTGTTAAAGATGGATTTATTTTTATAAAAACCAATAGTACTTTAACAGATGTAGAAAATGAAATTAGCTCCTTTTTAAAACAGGTAAAATCTTTTGTTTGGGTAGCAAAAAGAAAAAATTATCAAGAAGCAATTAAGCCTGGTAAATACAAAATAATAAAAGGTTTTTCAAATAATGATATCATTAATGTATTACGAAGCGGACAGCAAACACCAACACTAGTTGTATTTAACAATCAACATACTTTAGAAGATTTATCAGGCAGAGTTGCCGAGCAAATAGAAGCAGATTCAATTTCAATTTTGAATGCCATGACAGATGTTGTTTTTCTAGAAAAAAATCAATTTACTTTAAAATCTGCATTAGGAATGTACGTTCCAAACAGCTATGAATTTTATTGGAATACAACCGCTGAACAATTTAGAGATAGAATGTTTATAGAGTACAATCGTTTTTGGAATGAAGAGAGAGAAAATGAAGCTAAAAAACTAAATTTAAGCAGAACAAAGGTTATTGCCTTGGCATCTATTGTGCAAAAAGAAACTGCAAAAATTTCTGAGAGGCCAATTGTTGCTGGATTATATCTAAACAGGTTAAAACGTGGTTGGCCATTACAAGCGGACCCAACAATAATTTATGCTTTAAAAGAAAAATATGGTAAAGATTTTATGGTTAAGCGTGTTTTGAAAAAAGATTTAAAAATAAACTCACCTTATAATACTTATAAGAACAGGGGAATTCCGCCTACCTTAATTGCAATGCCAGACATTTCTTCCATTGATGCAGTTTTGTTTTCAAAAAAACACAACTATTTTTATATGTGTGCTAGTGTTGAAAAAATTGGATACCATGAATTTGCAAATACGTTAAGTCAGCATAATAGAAATGCCAGGAAATATCAACGCTGGATTAGCGAAAAAGGGATTAATAGATAATTTAATGCTAAATTGTAAAGCGAAAAATAAAATATTGATATCATTCCCGAGAAATCGGGAATCTATATTTTATAAAATACTATTTATTGTTGTTTTCCTTATTATAACCAACCTTCAAGGACAAACTTCATCCTTCTATAAAAAGTCCGATACCTTACATATTAAAAGAAGAAATGCCATAGCAATTACAGAAACCATTTTGGCAACATCTGCATTAATTGGATTGGATAAAATGTGGTATTCAGACTATCCGCGTTCTAGTTTTCATTTTAAAAACGACAATAACCATTGGAAACAAATGGATAAAATTGGTCATGTTATGACTTCCTATTATGTTGGAAAAACAGGGATGAATGTGTTAAATTGGGCTGGAGTTTCTAAAAAATCAATTAATTTATGGTGTAGCATTAGGATTTTCCTTCTTATCTGCAGTAGAAATTTTAGATGGTTTTTCAGAAAAATGGGGTGCGTCTTGGGGAGATATTTTAGCAAACGGAAGCGGAACTGGTTTATTGGTTGGACAAGAAGTTCTTTGGAAAGAGTAACGAATTATGCTAAAATATTCCTTTAGTAAAACAGCATATGCAAAATTAAGACCAAATACTTTAGGTGGTAACTTTATTCAACAAGCTTTAAAAGATTACAACGGGCAAACCTATTGGTTGTCTGCCAATATCTGGTCTTTTAATAAAGAAAGTAATTTTCCTAAATGGTTGAATATTGCTTTTGGTTAAGGTGCAGAAGGTATGTTATATGGAGAATCGAACCCTAATAATCAGTTTACTCAAGACCCCTATAGACAATTTTATTTGAGCTTGGATGTAGATTTAACGAAAATAAAAACAACGTCTAAATTCTTAAAAACTTTGTTCTCAACTATCAATTTCATAAAAATTCCTGCTCCAACTTTAGAATACACAAGCAGAGGAGATTTTAAGTTTCACCTATTGCATTTTTAAGCTCCTTTATGGATGATAAAAATGGCAGGTCTTTTATGCAAGTCTGGGTTTTCACTTTTCCAAGCTCTTACTTCTTTTGTCTTAATATATTCTGTTGACAATGTAATATCTGCTGCAACACATAAAAGTGTGGTAGGTGTTAAAATTGTTTTTAAATCTACTAATAATTTATCATTTCTATAAGGTGTTTCAATAAAAATTTGCGATTGATTCTTCTCTTTAGATAATCGTTCTAATTCTTTTATTGCCTTTTTTCTATCCGATTTATCAATTGGTAAATATCCATTAAAAGCAAAACTTTGCCCGTTCATTCCAGAACTCATCATGGCCATTAAAATGGATGAAGGTCCAACCAACGGAACAACCTGAATTCCTTTATCATGCGCTAATTTTACAATGGTTGCTCCAGGATCTGCAACTGTCGGAACACCAGCTTCTGATAATAATCCTACCGAAATTCCATCATTACAAACATCTAAATAACCTCTAGTTTCCAGTTCATCAGCATACTTATCTAACATCATAATTGTTAGTGATGGCTGCGATTTTTTTGGTGTAATTTTTTTTATAAAACGTCTCGCTGTTTTTTCATTTTCTACAATAAAATAATCTACTTGCTCAATAACTTTTTTTACAGAAATTGGCATGACTTCTAGCGGTTCATTATCTCCTAAAGTAGTTGGAATTAAATATAACTTTCCTTTCATTACTCTTCTATTTTATTGGCAATAATTTGACAGGCTTCATCTAATAGTTGGTAAACATTTTCAAAACCGTTGCTTCCTCCATAATAAGGATCTGGAACACTTTTATTTGAATTTAGGTCAACTTCATTTAAAATAAGTTTAACCTTTAGCTTATCTTCAGTATTTCTTGCCAATGTTAAAATATCCTGATAATTACGTTCATCCATTGCATAAATCAAATCGAAAGTATCAAAATCATTCACTGTAAATTTTCTTGCACGTTGATTTGTTAAATCGATTCCATATTTCTTAGCTACAGCAATAGAGCGACTATCTGGTAATTCTCCTATATGATAAGCTGCTGTACCTGCTGAATCTACTTTTACATCTGCCGATACTTTTGATTGCAAAATACCTTCTGCCAATGGAGAACGGCAAATATTCCCCAAGCAAACCATTAAAATTCTCATAATTTGAAGTTTAGAAAGTTAACTTCTTGGTTAAATCATCAACGTATTTTCTGAATTGTTTATCAGTTTCCGTTAAGTTATCTACTGTTTTACAAGCATGTAAAACGGTTGCATGATCTCTATGACCAATTTGTGAACCAATACTAGCTAAAGATGACTTGGTCATTCTTTTTGCGAAAAACATCGCTAATTGACGTGCTTGAACAATATGACGCTTTCTTGTTTTAGATTGTAGTGTTGCCACATCCATATCAAAGTATTTAGAAACTACTTTTTGAATGTAATCTATAGAAATTTCTTTTTTGGTGTTCTTTACAAACTTATCTACAATTTGTCTTGCTAATTCTAACGTATATTCTCTTCTATTAAATGATGCTTGAGCAATCATAGAAATAATAACACCTTCTAATTCACGAACATTAGACTTGATATTCTTTGCAATATATTCTACAATATCTTCTGGCATTTCTACTCCGTCTCTAAACAATTTGTTTTGAAGAATAGAAATTCTAGTTTCATAATCTGGCGCCTGTAGTTCAGCAGATAATCCCCATTTAAAACGAGATAATAAACGCTGTTCGATATCTTGCATATCTACAGGAGCTTTATCTGAAGTTAGAATTACTTGCTTTCCGTTTTGATGTAAATGATTAAATATATGGAAGAATACATCTTGAGTTCCAGTTTTACCCGATAAGAATTGTACATCATCAATAATCAGCACATCAATCATTTGATAGAAATGAATAAAATCGTTTCTCGTATTTGACTTTACAGAATCTATAAACTGTTGTGTAAATTTTTCTGACGATATATACAATACCGTTTTATCTGGATATTTATCTTTGATATCTACTCCTATTGCATGTGCAATATGTGTTTTCCCTAATCCTACTCCACCATAAATCAACAACGGATTGAAAGAAGTTCCACCAGGCTTGTTGGCAACTGCCATTCCTGCAGAACGTGCTAAACGATTTGAGTCTCCTTCAACAAAATTATTAAAATTGTAATTTGGATTTAGTTGAGATTCTATTTTTACTTTTTGCAATCCTGGAATTACAAATGGGTTTCTTAACTCTCTATCTTTCGTTTCTAAAGGAACCGTAACTCTTTGTGGTTTTAATGGATCTCTATTAGAGCTTGGTATTTTTACAGTCTGCGGACTATTACTGCTATACGTATTTTCCATACGTACATCGTAAATTAACTTTGCTTCTTTTCCTAACTCTCTCTGCAGAGAAACTCTAAGTAATTTAATGTAATGCTCTTCTAACCACTCATAAAAGAATTTACTGGGTACCTGAATTGTTAAAGCTTCGCCAGAAATTTTAATTGGTTTGATAGGTTCAAACCAAGTTTTATATGCTTGCGGTTTTATATTGTCTTTAATAAAAGAGAGGCACTCGTTCCAAACTGAGTCAGCAGTTTTTGTCATTCTTATTTATGCAGATAATTGGGTTAATTAATTTACTCTATATTTTGGTTTTTTTACCCTTTCAAAAGAGCCTTACAAAAGTGTGAATAAAATTCAGTAAAAAAAAATGAAATTGCTATTGATTATTAACTTTTTTTTTCGTAAAATGAGAACCACAAAAAAAAATTCTTGTTTACACAATCTATCTCATTTAGAATACGTTACGGAGAAACAGACCAAATGGGTGTTGTTTATCACGGTAACTACGCACAGTTTTTTGAAATCGGAAGAATAGACTGGCTAAGGTCTTTCGGTATTTCTTATAAAAATATGGAAGAAAATAATGTGATGCTCCCTGTAGTATCTTTACAATGCAATTTTAAAAAATCTGCTGAGTTCGACGATGAAATTACGGTAAAAACTACATTAAAAAAAATTCCTACTGTTAAGATTGAGTTTGAGTACGAAATTTTTAATCAAAAAAATGAACTTTTGACAACTGGATATACAATGTTAGCTTTTATCAATATGAAAACAAATAAGCCAATGCGTTGTCCGGATTATATTTTAGAAAAACTAATCTAATTTCTTAACTTCTACTTTATACAAGTTGGTAAATATTTCTAAAATTGCTTCAGCTTCTTTTTTACGAACTGAAATGATATATTGACAGTCTAATTCTAAAGTTTGAGAAACTATCGTTAATTGTTTTTCTTTGACAATACGCATTACCTTATTCATTACTTCATAACCAAAAGATAATTGAAATTGAATATCTATTGTTTTGATAATAATTTTCGAAGCTTCCAATGCTAATTGTGCAGAATTTTTATAAGCATTGATCAGTCCACCAACACCTAATTTTGTTCCTCCAAAATATCGCACAGAAACAATTAAAATGTTGGTAACATCAAAAGCCTGAATTTGCCCATAAATTGGCATGCCTGCTGAATTATTAGGTTCTCCATCATCATTTGCGCGATAAGAAATGGTTTCAACTCCCAATTGCCAAGCATAACAAAAATGTCTTGCAGAATGATGTTTCTTTTTCAATTCTTCTAGCGCATTTTTAATATTCTCTTCATTTAAAACCGGAAAAGCATATCCAAAAAACTTACTATTTCGATCTTTAAACAGTGTTTCTTCTGATGGTTCTTCTATAGTTTTATAAGTGTCTTGCATTAGGCAATTGCAACTAAAATGATTCCGGTTATTGCCAATGCAATTCCGATTTTATTTTTCAAACTAAACGACTCTTTAAAAAGCAACAAACCAATTAATGTAGAAACAACTACAATTCCGACATTATTAATGGTAAACAAGGTTGAACTTTCTAAGTTTTTATTTTGCAATGCTTTTATCAAAAATACAATTGAGTAGTAATTTGGAACTCCTAATACAATTCCTGCAATGACATTTTTAATTCCAAATGCCTCTCTTTTTTGAATGGTTTTAAATCCTAAAATGAGCAATCCAAAAAGTGCAGCAAATCCAAATAAGCTTCCAGAAAAAAGTGAAACTTCATTTTCTTTTACATAATTAATTTCGACAAATTTCAAGATGGTATCAATGGCACCGGAACCTAAAAAAAGGATAGCTGGCAAAACCAATCCAGCTTTCTCATGCTTATTTAAATCTTCTTTTACCGATGCCAAATACACTGCAACGATAGCTAAAATAATTCCGATTATTTTTATAGCAGACAAAGACTCATCATACAAAACGACTCCAAAAATTATTGGAATCACCACCGACATTTTTCCTGCTACCGAAACCACCGAAACTCCATTTCTTTGTGCGGTTAATGCCATTACAAAAAAGATAGAAACAAATAACAAGCCCAACGTAATTGCTCCTAAAAACCAAGGCTGATAAGGCAACTCTTTTACAGAAAAATCAATTTCAGCAAGTACAAAACCTAAGATAAAAGCTACAATATAATTTACAATTATGGCTTTTAAAGTGTCTATTTTAAAAACATCAAAGTATTTAAAAATAACAAATATCAATGTTGAAAAAACAATACTTAATAGTAAATAAATCACGCTATAAATTCCTTTTTGGTTACTAAATCTACAATATCTTCTTTACCTGGAACTAAATTCCAAGTTTGTATTCCTAATTTCTTTGCTGTATCGGTATTTTCTTTAGTATCATCAATAAAAAAAGTTTCTGTAGCATTTAACTTATTTTCTTGCAATACAAACTCGAAAATATCTGAATTGGGTTTTCTAAAATGTATTTCGTGTGACAAATAAAACTGTTCAAAACAATTTTTAAATTCAGTATACAACTCTTTTCCCCACTGATTTTGCACCCAAGAAATATGCAACTCATTGGTGTTACTCAATAAAAATAATCGATACTTTTTACTTGCAGCCAATTGTTTTAAAAATTGTAATCGATGGTTTGGAAAATCTAATAAAATTGCATTCCATGCAAAAACCAAATCTTCTTTAGAAATATCAAATGTATCATTAAAATAATTCACAAAATTATCTGTAGTAATTTCTCCTTTTTCATACTGATATGCAATCAACATCATTTCATCAGTAATTTCATTTACTCCTAATTTCTCTAACACGACAAAAGTTGCATTTTTATCTAAATTGAGAAAAATATCCCCAAAATCAAAAATGATGTTTTTAATCATTCTTTACTATTTTTAAAATATCCCCTTTTATTGTGCATTCTGAAACTAATTTACCAGAAACAAATGGAGCATTAATTCCGTCTACAAACTCCTTTTTACCAATAAAAATCCTAGCCTCATCCCACAAACCTGCCTCTATAAAAGTCTGTATTGTTTGTGTTCCTCCTTCAATAATTAAAGACTGAATTTGATGTTTATACAACACATCACAAATTTGTTGAGCAAGTTGTTTCGAAAAATCAATTATTTCAAAAATTAAAGATTCTCTTGAGTCTTGATTCTCCATTCTTGTTTCTGTAAAAACAATTGTTTTTACGGACTCATCAAATACAGAAGCAGTTTTCGGAATTCTTAAATTTTTATCCAACACAATTCTAACCGGATTATTTCCACTCCAACTTCTCAAAGTTAACTTCGGATTGTCTTGAATTACCGTATTTGTTCCAACTAAAATAGCATGCTCTTCACTTCTCCATTTGTGCACTAATTGTTGAGAATATTGATTTGAAATCCAAACCGGATTTTTATCATCTCTTTTTAAAGGAGCAATAAATCCATTTTTAGTTTCTGCCCACTTTAAAATAATATAGGGACGCTTTTTATTCTGAACTGTAAAAAAACGCTTATGATACTCCAAACATTCAGTTTCTAAAACACCAACCACAACATTAATTCCTGCTCCTTTTAAGCACTCTATTCCTTTACCTGCAACTAAACTATTAGTATCTACACACCCAATAACAACATTCTTAAATTGATGTTTTATAATTAAATCTGCACAGGGCGGTGTTTTTCCAACATGAGCACAAGGCTCTAAAGCAACATAGATAGTAGCCTCATTTAATACTGTTTTATCCTTTACTGCATTGATAGCATTTACCTCTGCATGACTTTCTCCGTATGCACTTGTATACCCTTCTCCAATAATTTCATCATTCAACACAACAACAGCGCCAACAGACGGATTTGGACGTGTAGTTCCAATCCCATTTTTAGCGATTTCCAAACAACGTTGCATGTATTTTTCGTGTTTATAAATGTGCATTATTTTAATTAAAAATGATAACTTGCTCCTGCAAAAATAGTGTATTAAAGTGAAAACAAAACAACCGATAATTAGAGAGATTCAATCAAAAGACAATCAGCAGATTAAAAAAGTAATCCGAGATGTTTTAATTGAATTTGGGGTACCAAAAGTTGGTACAGCTTATGAAGATAAGGCTTTAGATGACATGTTTGAAACCTACAATAAACCCACTTCTGCCTATTATGTAATTGACCTTGATGAGAAAATTATTGGCGGAGCTGGTGTAGCACAACTAGACAATTATGAGGGTAATATTTGCGAATTTCAAAAAATGTATTTTCTGCCAGAAGCCAGGGGTTTAGGTTTTGGAAGCAAAATGATAACCGCTTGTTTACAAAAGGCAAAAGAATTTGGGTTCGAAAAATGCTATTTAGAAACCATGCCTTACATGCATGCTGCAACGGCTTTGTATAAAAAAAATGGATTCATCTCTTTAGATAAACCTATAGGAAACACCGGACATTATTCTTGTAATGTTTGGATGTTAAAAGATTTGTAACATGTTTTTAAAAGAATTCAGAAATCATTTTAATAAAGAATTATTAGGAGTTTTTCCTCAAACAGAAATTGATTCTTTCTTTTTTTTGTTGATAGAAAAAGAGCTTGGATTGCAACGAATCGATGTTGCTTTAAACAACCAAGTAAGCATTTCTGAAGACACTTTTAAACACTTATACAATTCATTGTCACGTTTAAAAAATCAAGAACCAATTCAGTATATATTAGGAGATACCGAGTTTTACGGATTACCTTTTAAAGTTACAAAAGACACTTTAATTCCAAGGCCAGAAACCGAAGAGTTGGTTAGATGGATTTTAGAAGAAGTTGCAGAGTTACAAAGTTGCAAAATTGGAAAGTCTTTATCAATTTTAGATATCGGAACTGGAACTGGATGTATTCCTATTGCTTTAGCTAAAAATTTACCAAACTCAGACATTACATCAATTGATATTTCATCAAAAGCAATCAAAATTGCAAAAGAAAATGCTGAATTAAATGATGTTCAAATTAATTTTATTGAGCAAGATGTTTTAAGAGCAAACTCACTAAACGTCATTGCGAATGAAATGAAGCACTCTCAAAATAGCAATGAGATTGCCACGTCGAATACTCCTCGCAACCACAAACAGTTTGACATTATCGTTTCCAATCCACCTTATGTTAGAGAATTAGAAAAAACAGAAATACAACCAAATGTAATAGAAAACGAGCCGCATATGGCATTATTTGTTGATGATGAAAACCCTTTAGTATTTTATAAAAAAATAGCTGATTTAGCTAAAAATCATTTAAATGAAAACGGAATGTTATTCTTTGAAATCAATCAATATTTAGGAAAAGAAACTGTTAAAACACTTGCTAAGAAAGGATTTCAAACAGAATTAAGAAAAGATATTTTCGGAAACGATAGAATGACAAAATCTACAGTATTATGATAAAAAAAAATCTACTCCTATTTATACTATTTTCAGTTTCTTTTGTTGGGTTTACACAAACCAAAAACACTTCTTTCTCAAAAGAAGCATTGCTAAAAGCGGCAAAAGAAATCATAAATTCAACCGGAACATGTGCGTTAATTACACAAGATAAAAATGGAATTTCTAGAGTTCGAACCATGGATCCATTTCCTCCAGAAGAAAATTTAACTATTTGGTTTGGCACAAACCCAACAAGCAGAAAAGTGGCACAAATCAAACAAAATAAATTGGTTACCATTTATTATAGAGACAAAGATGATTCTGGTTACGTAACTATTTACGGCAAAGCAATTTTAGTTGATAATCAACAAGAAAAAAACAAACATTGGAAAGAAAACTGGAAATCTTTTTATCCAAATAAAAAAGAAAGTTATCTATTGATAAAAGTTATTCCTATTTGGATGGAAATTGTTAGTCCGCCAAGAAATATTATTGGAAGCGACAAAACTTGGGAACCGCCAACAGCATACTTTTAAGTCTAAAAAAAATCAATTTTTATTTCTTTTAAATAATTTCTATCTTTCCAATTAATTTATCAAAAATTACTTGCATGGAAAGTTCTAAAAGTAGAAGAGATTTTATCAAAAAAAGTATCGCAGCCGGAATTGCAATTCCGTTTTTAGGAACAAGTTTGTTAGCTTGTGATACTGAAGAAAGTAAAAAAATGAAAATCCTAATCTTAGGTGGAACCAGTTTTTTAGGACCGCATCAAATTAAATATGCTTTAGAAAGAGGACATTCAGTTTCAATTTTTACAAGAGGAAAAACAAAATCTACTGTGCATCCAGAAGTATTTGATAAAGTTGAACATTTAATTGGAGATAGAAATAACAATTTAAAAGCATTAGAAACTGGTGAATGGGATTTGGTAATCGACAACTCTGGACAAAATGTTAAATGGACTACAGATACAGCTGAACTATTAAAAGATAGAGTTAAATATTATTTATATACTTCATCAACTGGAGTTTATTATCCGTATTTAGGAGACCATATTACCGAAGAAACTGTAACCTTAACAAAAGAACCTGAAACCCTAGATCATCCAGACGAAAAATTAGAATATTGGTATGGCGTAATGAAAACCAATTCAGAAAATGCAGCCATCAAAGCATTTGGAGTAGATAGAACGATTATTACTAGACCCACCTATATGTTTGGTCCTGGAGATAAAACCAACCGATTTATTCATTGGCCAATTCGTTTAGCAAAAGGTGGTGATGTTTTGGTTCCTGGCAAAAAAGAAGATTTGGTACAATATGCAGATGTTAGAGATGTTGCTGAATTTATGATTAGACTAGCTGAAAATAAACTTACTGGTAAATTTAATATAGTAGGGCCTACAAATCAACAAACCATGTTAGAGTTTGTTAATGAAGCCAAAGGAGCTTTTAATGTTAATACAAATATTGTTGCCATTGATGATTATGATTTTTTAGAAAAAAATGGTATTCAATATTTAGTCCCTTGGATTCCTCCTATCGGAAAAAATTATGGTTCATCTAGAGCTTCAAATAAAAAAGCAATAACAGCAGGGCTAACTTTTAGGGATTTAAAAACTTCGGTTAAAGAAATGCACGACTGGTGGTATTCTGATGCAATTACCCAAGAAAAAAGAGATGTAGTTGAAAAGAACCCAAAAGGAGTTTTAATGAATGAAGAAGAGATTTTGAAGAAATGGAAAGCTTTAAAAAGTTAATTTTACTCCATTTTTTTCAATTATACTTTTAGCGATATCCTTACCAATATATTTTCCAAAAAATGAAAAGGAAAAGGTAGCCAACACAATAGCGCCCATAAACAAGCAATTTGATTGAAATTTATAGATCGAGTCAAAAATCTCTTCTTTACTGAGCGATTGTAATACTGCGAATGGAAAATAAAAATACTCTTTTAAACCATCATTAAAGTTTTCGAAACCAAAGAATACATAAATAAAAGAAAAAACATTCCATGTTATTAGCGCTGTAAAATTTTTAAAAAACTTAGAAGAAGCCTTATTGTATTCAATACAAATAGCTTTTAAGTACTTAGAACTTGCTTCTTCACTTTTTGTTCTTTCTCTTATATCTTTTTTGTAGCCATTCATTCTAATAAAATTATCTACCATCGAATAGCATAAAATAATTGGAATTAACATCATCAAAATCGAAGCTGACATAAAACAAATTAGAAGTATTAAATACTCAATATAATCAAAAACCATTTGAGATTGACTATTTTCAAAAATTTGAATTGTAAAAATAAAAGCTGCGTTTTTCATTTTTGTTATTAATTGAGTTAAAAAACTGATTTGAGTTTTAGCTCTCTAAAATATAGTTAAAAAAATGTTAAAATATAGATAACTATTTTTAAATCAGTCGTTTTTAATTGTAAAATTCTCAAAAAAACAACCAAGGTTTTACAAACTTAATTTCCTTATTTTTGCCAAATGGTAAAAGAATTACAGCTTAGAATCCAATTAAAAGAAGAAAATGTTACAGGTATTCTGCTTAAAAAAGCGGCACACCATTTAAGCATTAAACCTTCTACTATTTCTAGCGTAAAAGTATTGCGAAAATCTATCGATGCTCGTAAACCTCAAATTTACTTTAATTACAAAGTTGCTGTATATATTAATGAACCAATGCCAGAAACTTCTGCTTATCAATTTGATTATAAAGATGTTTCAAATGCGAAAGAGGTTCACATCATTGGTTTTGGGCCAGCCGGAATTTATGCTGCACTGCGTTGTTTAGAATTAGGGTTTAAACCAATTGTGCTAGAACGCGGTAAAAATGTTCAAGACAGACGTAGAGATTTAAGAGCCATCAACCAAGAACATTTTGTAAACGAAGATTCTAACTATTGCTTTGGTGAAGGTGGTGCAGGTACCTATTCTGATGGAAAACTCTATACAAGAAGTTTAAAGCGTGGTGATGTACGAAAGATATTTGAAAACTTAGTTTTTCATGGAGCTTCTGAGCAAATCTTAATCGATGCATACCCTCATATTGGAACGAATAAACTACCAAAAATAATTCAGAATATTCGAGAAACAATTTTAAATAACGGTGGCGAAATTCATTTTGAAACTCGAGTAACCAATTTTATAATTCAACACAATAAAATTAAAGCTATTCAATTACAAAACGGAACAGAAATGACTGCAAATGCTGTGATTTTAGCCACTGGGCATTCTGCTAGAGACATTTATGAGTTACTCCATAAAAAAGAAATTGCTCTAAAAGCAAAATCTTTTGCCATGGGCGTACGTGTAGAACATCCGCAACATATCATAGACTCTATCCAATATCATTGCGAAGGAAAACGTGATGAATTATTACCCGCTGCGGCTTATAGTTTAGTGCAGCAAGTAAATGAGAGAGGTGTGTATTCTTTCTGTATGTGTCCAGGTGGTTTCATAGTTCCCGCTGCAACAGCAAATGGCGAAGTGGTTGTAAACGGAATGTCGCCAAGCAGGCGAAATAATTTGTATGCAAATTCTGGAATTGTTGTTGAGTTAAATATCGACAAAGATTTTGCTAAATATGAGAAATTCGGTCCTTTAAAAGGATTGGAATTTCAAAAAGATTTAGAGCGATTGGCATTTACTTCTGGAGGTAGAAGTCAAACTGCACCAGCACAACGTTTGACAGACTTTGTAGAAGGAAATTTATCTATAGATTTAAATCCTACATCTTATCAACCTGGATTAAAATCAGCTCCACTACACTCTTTATTGCCAAAAATAATTGGTGGAAGGTTGCGCAAAGGTTTTGAAGCATTTGGGCAAAAAATGCATGGTTACTATACGGCTGAAGCTAATGTTGTTGGTGTAGAATCTAGAACCTCATCTCCAGTTAACATCCCTAGAAAAGAGAATCTAGAACACCCAGAAATTGAAGGATTATTTCCTTGTGGTGAAGGCGGTGGTTATGCAGGCGGTATTGTTTCTGCAGCTATGGATGGAGAACGATGTGCAGAAGCTGCCATTGCTAAATTTTAAGCTATTAATTTTTCGTTAAAACTGAAGGTATTATTCGTGTAAAATTGAATTATACTGTATATTCGCTGCTGTTAAAAAAGAAACTATCAAGCAACTAAATGAGTAAAAGAAAAAGAGTTAGAAAAAAACCAAAACACCAATTATTACACCAGTATTATTCATATACTGGGTTTTATAAATTTATTGGGGTTAGCTTACGCAAGTCGATTATTCCGATTGCGTTGGTAGTGGTTGGTTTATTGCTTTTTAATAAATATGTGTACAACATTAATGATGGTTTGCAACACATGACCGAAACTTTTTCTACCATTGGAGTGCTGTCAGTTTTCTTTGTTTCAGAATCAATTTTAGGGTTAATTCCACCAGAAATATTTATTGCTTGGTCTAAAAAAACAAGTAATCCAATAATTACCCTTGCAATACTTGCTACCTTATCGTATTTAGGTGGAATCATTTCTTTTTTTATCGGAAAAACTGCATTGAAAATTGAAAAGGTTAAAAATTTCTTAGAAGTAAAAATGGCAAAACAATTAAAAAACACTAGTAAATGGGGTGGTTTTTTAATTGTAGTTGGCGCTTTATTACCAATACCATTTTCTATTACTTGTATGGCTGGCGGACTGATAAAATACCCTTTAAAAGGCGTGATGCTTTTTGGCTTATTTCGTTTTGCTCGTTTTGCCATATATGCTATGGCTATTTTTCAAATGGTAGATTAATATTTCCGTTTGAATTTCTAGCATTTTTTTCAATAACTTTGTTTACTCCTATTAATTGTTATTATTGATTTATAAAACATAAATGAGCAAGAAAATCCAAAAGATATTAATTTTCACTGCATTTATCTTATCAATAGTTATTTACTTAAATCAATTTATATTATTTAAATTAAACCCAAAAAGTTTTGAAAACTGGTTTAATGACAGTTTGTTTTATTCTATTAGTATACTTCTTTGGAGTGTTTTTTTCCCCTTACTTTATATTCTTATTAAAAGGTTCAAGAAAAAAAATATTTTATTATTCAAATATTAATCTTCAGTTTTATTGTTTCTGTCTTTCATCAAGTTTGTAGTAATTTAATTTTTTACATAATAGTTTATTTTAAAAGCAACTATTTAACAACGGAATCCTTCATTGTCTTTTTTAAAGAACTAATTCTTACAGGTATTTTTATCCGTGCTATTGAATCAATTGTAATAACATTTTTGTTTTATGTTTTATCTAACAATGAAAAGCAGATTAGAAATTTTGTTGCTTCACATTGGCCTAAATTATATAACTCTATCATAGATGAAAACAATTTTATTAAAATAATAAATGTAAAAGAAAAAGGGGCACTCATAACCCTTAATTTAAGTGATATCCTATTTTTTAATAGTTCTGGTAATTACATAGAAATTCATCATATTTCAAAAAAATATTTAATAAGACAGACCTTATCTAGTCTTTTATTGAAGCTAGATCCTCAAACTTTTTTAAGGGTTCATCGTTTTTCTGTTGTGAATGTAAATTTTATAGAGAACGTTACCTATATAAAAAACGGTGAGTATCAAATATTTTTAAAAGATACTTCTAAAATTACTAGCAGTAGAAATTTTAAAGAAGACATCAAAAACAAACTTAAGCTAAAAGAAATTCATTAGTGATTGATTTTTCGTCACTATTTTAAACCGCTAATCACAAATTAGGATTTCTATACTAAGGCAATTATTTTTCTAATGTACTATTGCTCAAAATTTAAACAATATTATGTTATGACAACAAAAAATATTTTTATGGTTGGCTTTTTATTTTTTATGCTTTTGTCTTGTGCAGAAAAAAATAATAAAGCAGAAAAAACTACTCCTTCTACTTCTATTAAATCTAGTATGGACATGGACTCGGATTCTAGTATGGACATGGATTCTAGATATAAAAACGCAGAAACGAAAAGAGTTATTGAGAAAATGATTGCTGCGCATAGGGGTTTAGAGAAATGGAAAAGTAAACCTAGCTTTAGCTATACAAATACATACATTCATCCAAGTGACCCATCAGACCCTTGGACTTCTGATGAAATAGTTGAAAACGGAAGAAGACGTGTATTTCAGAATTGGCCTTTAGACAAAGCTCAAGTTATTTATGATGGAAAAGGATATTATGGAGTTAATTGGATACGTGGAAATCCTCCAAAATTTACTGCACATTTAGCGTTCTATTTTTCAAATCTTCCATGGGTAACTCAAGACCCAGGCGTTATGCTAGGAGAGGTGAGAAAAAAGAAAATTCTTAACGAACCAAAAGAATATCTTGCTGTTAAAATGACTTTTGGAAGTGGAACTGGAGAATCTTCAGATGACTATTATAATCTTTTAATAGATCCAGAAACTTATACTCTAAGGGGAATTGAATATATCATGGCTTATGGAGCAATTTTAGATGCTTTTGAATTACCCAAAGATGTGAAATTCTTAGGTTCTTTTATAAAAAAAATGGTCGATTATGAAACCGTAGATGGTCTAAAAATGGTTACTAAATTAATAACTTTTGGCCCTAAGGGAGAAGATTATGGTTATCACACCTATAAAAATTGGAATTTCTCAAAAACCTTTGAAGATAAACTTGTTACTGTTCCAAGTAATGCTATTGAAGACACATCTTCTTCAAAAATGAAAAGAATAATCAAAAAGTAAATAGTAGATATTAAAAATGGTTAGCAAAATTGCTAACCATTTTTTTATTTAACTAAAGTTGTTTTATTTTTCTTTGGTAAAAAAAACATTAAAACTCGTACATTTGCTATATGGGATTAACAAACAACGATATTTTTAAAAAACTACGTGTTGCTCACAAGTTGAGAGATACAGATATCATTGAAATCTGCGCTTTGGTAGATTTTAAAGTTTCTAAAGGCGAATTAGGTGCTTTTTTTAGAAACGAAGAGCATCCAAAGTATATGGAATGTGGTGATCAAATTTTACGTAATTTTTTAAACGGATTAATTATTCATTTACGAGGACCAATGCCTACTAAAGGAGAAAAACCTCAACAAAAAACCAAACCAAATGACAACAAAAAAGAGTCTAAAAAGTAGTTTTTTACTATTAGCGATAACATTACTAGTTTCCTGCAATCAAGAATCAAAAACACCCGCAGATTCCTTTACTGTAAGTGGAGACATCAAAGGTTTAGATACTAAATATATGTCAAGAAGCGTGTATGATAGTTCTGGGAAAAGGGTTACAGATTCTATTTTCGTAAAAGATGGTAAATTTACCTATACAGCTAAAATCAACAAAGCTGAACATATTATTTTTTGGCCAAATGTAGAACGCACCATTAAAAGATCTGGCAGAGGTTATTATCCTGCAAAATCTTCACAATTTGCTTTTATTGCAAATCCTGGTGACCATATCGTGTTTGAAGGAGAAGTGACTGATTTTATCAATGCATATCCTACAGGTACAAAAACAAATGATGATTTAGCAAAAATTAACAGCAAGATATTTCCGTTGATGAATGCTTCTGTAAACTATTTATTAAAGAAAAATAAGTTAGAAAAAGAAGCCCCACGATTCAAAATCATTACAGATTCTATTGCCCAATTAGACGAAGAAGTAATTCGATTGAAGAGTGATTTTATAAAAAAGAACCCAACTTCAGAAGCTGCAGTTTGGTATTTATCTGACATGATGGTTAGAAGACAAATTTCTAATGAAGAAGCTGTTGCCATATTTAATAAATTTGATAAAAGCTTAGAGAATTTTACGTATTACAAAGAGCTAGCATCAAGAGTTAAAGGAATAGAATCTACATTAATTGGCAAAACTGTACCTGATTTTACTAGTAACAAAACAATAGATGGTTCAGATTTTACATTTAGCTCATTACGAGGAAAATATGTTTTGATTGATTTCTGGGGAGTATGGTGTGGCCCCTGTGTTGCAGAAATGCCTACAGTAAAGGAATATGCAGATAAATATACCGACAAGCTGACTGTTTTAGGAATTAATAGTGGAGATTCTAAAGAAAAAATGGTTAATTTTCTGAAAGAAAAAGGATATGATTGGCAACAAGTACAATCTGGAAAAGACACTGATAACTTGGTGTTAAAATTTAATGTCGCTGGTTTTCCAACAAAGTTTATTATTGATCCTGAAGGCAAAATTATACAACGTTACTTAGGGAGTGGAGAAAAGGCATTCGAAAAACTTGACGAACTATTAAAATAATAGCAATTTAAAAACTATAAAAAACAAGCTATCAAAACCTACTTTGGTAGTTTATTTTTTATCCCTAAAGGGGAATAAATTCGAACGGCATTTTTCAACACTTCACTTTTGTTTAATGTCATTTTTTTTAGTTGTTGATTTGCAAACAATTTCATTTCTGAGGTATAATACTTGCTAGTTGGTTTTTCTGAAGCACCGAAGGTGTTTACACTTTCTACCTCTACTCCATTTTTTCCAAAACGAACTAATTCTATATAAGATTCCCCAGCAAAAGCTTTATAGGTACCATCGGTATGTTCTCTGCTATACATAGCAGCCAGCACATCTGGCATTCCTGCCATTGGCAAATTAACATCACCACGAATTAACCGTTGTACTTTTTTTAATGGCACTTTTAACGTTCCATATTTATTTAGTAGTTCTTTTTTTGCCTTTCTAATTCCCGCCACACAATCTTCTTCGGTAACTGTTCCGTAACGAACATTTCTTCCAGATTCAGTTCTAATGCGATCAATTTCTAACCAAGAAATAATAAATAATGCCGCAGTAGTATTTTCTAAATTAGACTTCCGATTCCAATTCGCTAACTCTGTAATTGCATCAGAAATATCTGGAAATTTTGAAGTATCTAAATGCATTAAATCTTCTAAATTGATGGCTTTTGGTGTTGTCATTTTAGAAGGATATTGATTGTCGTATTTAATGCGTTTAAAATCAGAATAAGACAAAGAATCATATTGAGAAATCAATTCTAAAAACCGAGAACTTCTATTGTTTTCCAAACCTTTAGACTGATAACCCATAATTTTATTCAACGAAGTTTCTTTAAAATTAGATAAGGGATCTGTTGCAGAATACGGGGTATTGTTCGTGTTAAAAACCCATCCACCTTTCGGATTTAAAACTTGTGGCAAACTATCTAAAGGAATTGTCTTTTTTCCCCATAATGTTTCAGAGGTATTTCCTGGCAATATTCCACTCCAATTGTATTTAGGATTTCGATACGGAAAACCACCATTACTTACAAAATAAATATTGTCTTCTCTATCTGCATACACAAAGTTTAGTGTAGAAATTCCACGTATTTCAAGTGCATTTTTAAACTCTTTAAAGTTGGTAGCTTTATTCATTTCGTACCACTGCTCTGCCATTTTTATTGAGCGCCCTACCACAAAATTCCAAGCAAAAACTCCTTTTTCAGTTTTAAAAGTGGGACCATATTTGCTTTCATAAATTGTTCTACTTATTGGAAACTTTATGGGTCCAGCTAACTTAAACCAAGAAGTATATTTCTTTTCTTTCAATTCTAACCATTCTCCATCAAATTTATATTGATTGTCGTTTTTTGGATTCATTTCTAATTGATACACATCCGAAAAATCTGCATGATTTACGGTGTGTGCCCAAGCTAAATTTTCGTTTGCTCCATGAAAAATACAAATTCCGCCAGCAAAGGTACCACCCAAAATATTCATACCTTCTTCACTAATTAAATGTGCTTCATACCATGAATACCAACCTTCTAATGGTTGATGTGAATTGATTGCTAAATAGGTTTTATCATCAGTAGTTTTTCTTTTTGAAATAGCAATTGCATTAGAGCCTTTTGGCACATCAGAATTCAACTCTTTTAAAATAGTTCCGTTTAAAATTTTTGCCAAATCTTTTCCTGCATGTGATACTTCTAGATTCCCTAATAAATAACCAACAATTACATCTTGACCCGTAATTGGAAACAAATCGTCTAACACCACTTCTTCTGGATGTAACGTTGCATATGCATTAACACCTGCTACAAAACTTTCTAAATAGGTTTTAAATTTACCCTTGACATCTTTTTTATAATTGGCTTTTGCAATTTCTTGTAAACCCATAAATTTAATGCCGAAATCCGCAACCAACCCTTCTTTTCCTTTTATTTCACCCAACATGCCTTTACAGGCAGCCATTAATTCTTGCAAGGTAATAAATTGATCTTCGCATTGTGCCCAAGCCAAGCCGTAAGCAACTTCTGCATCTGTTTTTGCGATGATGTGTGGAACACCATAAGTATCTCTTGCAATTTTAATGGCAGAAAATTCTATTGCTTCTGTTTTAGTGGTGCAACTTACAGACAGTAAGACTAGAAAAAAGAATACAAATCTCATAAAAAATTATTTGTGTAAATATAAGGAGTTTGAAATAGTTAGTAATATTTCAATTGCATTTGATTTTAAAATTAAAATTAATAACTTAGCAACTAAACCTATATCCTTTTTTATGGCTGACTTCTCCCAAACAAGAGTAAAATTAGTTTTTTCTCTTTCTATTTTAACAACAATAATTACACTTATTTGGTTTTTTATAGCGAGAGCCATTGATATGCCAGAATTGAGTAATTACTTAGGAATTACAGAAATTCTATTTGTTATCTCAGGTTTACTTTCTAAGTATGGAAATCTAACAATTGCTAGGGTAATTTAACTGATTGCCTTAAACTTAAGTGTTTCCTTAACTGCTTCTTTTATAGGTAAAGGTGGTAGTGTAGAATTTGTCTTAATGTTTGCTATTGGCTTACCATTTTTATTCTTTTCTTACAGAAAAGAGAAGATTTATGTTGGCCTATTTTCTGTTTTACCTGGAATAATTTGGATTCTTTTACACAGTACAGATTTTAAACTTTTTACAGATACTCAAATGGATCGTGAATTGGCAATAAACACTGTTTATCCTGTTTCTGTAATTAGTACCATTGTTTTGGTAACCTTTCAATTGGTTTACTTTTCTTTTCTAAATGCACGTTATTATTCTAAAATTCACAATAAAAAAGACGAAGCTATAGAAGCATCAAATGCAAAGTCGCAATTTTTAAGCACCATGAGTCATGAAATTAGGACACCTTTAAATGCAATTATAGGCTTGTCTTATATTCTAAGTGAATCGAACCCTCGTCCAGATCAAAAAGAAAATATAGAAGCTTTAAATTATTCTGGTAAGATTTTACTAAACTTACTAAACAATGTTTTGGATTTTAGTAAAATGGAATCTAAAAGTATTGAATTAGATCCAATACCTGCTGACATTTCAAACGTTGTAAAACAAATCAAAAAAATACACGAATCATCTTGTTTAAAGAAAGGGATTGAATTAAAATTAGAAATTGATGATGACATTCCTATTGTATTATTAGATGTTTTTCGTTTTAAACAAGTAATTAACAACCTTGTTTCTAATGCTATTAAGTTTACTAATAAAGGATGTGTAACCTTATTAATTAAGAAAAAAACAGCAACAGATAAAAGTATCATTTTACACACAGAAGTTAGAGATACTGGTATTGGCTTAACGCAAAAACAACAAGAGAAAATTTGGGAAGCATTTACACAAGCATCAAGTAGCACAAATCGATTATATGGTGGAACTGGGTTAGGACTTTCTATTGTGAAAGGGATTGTAACAGCCATGAATTCTAAAGTAATTATTGATAGTACTCTGAATGAAGGAAGTCGATTTTATTTTGATTTAGAATTGAACACCGTTTCAGATCATGAATTAGAAAAACAAAGCGAAAAGAAAGAATATGGTTTCAAAGGTAATAAAGTTTTACTCGTAGAAGACAACCTTATCAACGTGATGGTTGGTAAACAAATATTGGAAAAAGCTGGTTTAGAAATATCTGTAGCGAACGATGGTAAACAAGCCGTAGATATGGTAAAAGAAAATCATTACGATACTGTTCTTATGGAAATTCAAATGCCTGTTATGGATGGGTATACCGCCTCTACTGAAATAAGAAAATTTAACACTAAAATTCCGATTTTAGCACTTTCAGCTTCTGTTTTTGTTGAAGTAAAAAACAAAATTCGTGATAGTGGTATGGATGGTTTTGTTTATAAACCATTTGACCCTAAAGACCTTCTTAATAAAATAGAAGAAATGATCAATATAAATTCTTAAAAACTCTTATTCTCATCATTTAAATGCCAAAAAAAGGAAAGGCAAAAAACACCGTTAACAAAGCAAAGCACACCAAATTAATGAATCGAAAAATTAATAAGGTAAAGCAAGAAAAAATTGCACAACAAGAAAAATTAAAAGCAATTATTAGAAAAGCTAATGAAGAAAAAAACAAATAAACATAAAAAAATCCCGAGTTATTAAACTCGGGATTTTTTTTTAATTTAGGTACTAAAATTAAGTGTCTATAGAACCTAATACGCGTTTCATAAAAGCATTCAGCGCTTCTTTTTTCGGCATACCTTCTTTGATCATTTTATCTACTTCTATAGCCCCATACATATTCGAAATAAGTTCTCCAATAACATCTAACTCTTCATCTTTTAAAGAAGATACTTCTGTTAAAGCTTCTAAAGTTTCTATAGTTTCAATGACATAATCTTGATCGTTCTCTTCGATAAAATTAGCAAGGTGTTTTATAATAGGTAATTTCATAACTATGCTATTTCGTTTACCAATTCTTTTAAAACTTCGAACTTGTTTGTTTGGGTTTGATTTACAAAAGCACCCTCTATAAAAGTTGCAAAAGTCGGCAAATTGCTTACATCTGCTAATTTTCTACTTTCAGGGAATTTTTCTGCATCTGCAATCACAAAAACCATGTTTTCATTTTCTGAAGCTAGCTTCTTAAATTTTGGTTTCATAATTCTACAGTTTCCACACCAAGTAGCTGCATATTGAACAACAACTGTTTTGTTATCTGCTATAATTTGCCCTAAGTTATCTTGATTTAATTCTTGTACCATAATGATTATAAATTTTAAGTTATAAATTGAGAGTTTAAAACTCGTAATTCATAATTCGTAATTAACTTTTTAGTGAGAAGCTAAATATTCTGCAGTTCCTTTAGCATTTGCTTTCATTGCATCTTTACCTTCTTCCCAGTTAGCTGGACAAACCTCTCCATGAGATTGCACATGAGCATAGGCATCAATTAAACGTAAATATTCATTTACATTTCTACCTACTGGCATATGATTAATTCCTTCATGAAAAACAGTTCCTTCTTCGTCAATTAAATAAGTAGCTCTATAGGTTACATTATCTCCTTCAACTTGAATCGTTTGTGAAGCCTCATCAAAAGTTTCGTTAGTAATGTCTAAAATACCCAAGATTGATGACAAATTTCTATTGCTATCTGCTAAAATTGGATAAGTTACACCTTCTATTCCTCCATTATCTTTTGCTGTACTCAACCAAGCAAAATGTACTTCTGGAGTATCACAAGAAGCTCCTATTACAATAGTGTTTCTTTTTTCGAACTCACCAATTGCTGCTTGAAAAGCATGCAATTCTGTTGGACAAACGAATGTAAAATCTTTTGGGTACCAAAACAATACAACTTTTTTTTTGTTGCTAACTGCCTCTTCTAATACATTTACTTTAAATGTATCTCCCATTTCATTCATTGCATCTACAAATAAATTTGGAAATTTTTTACCTACTGCTGTAGCCATTTTTTATCTTTTTTAAATGATTAATATTTCTTTTAACACTACAAATATACCAAGCATTTAGACTAAAAACAGAAAAAGTTGATGCTAATTTTTTATATTAGCATCAACTTTATTTATACTTTTTACTACAGTAAATAGACAAACCTTATTTGCTGGCAAACAAAGTAATGTCTCGTTGAGAAACTTCCTTTTCTCCCAGAATAATTAAACGCTCTACAACATTTCGTAATTCTCTGATGTTCCCTGTCCAATCATATTCTTGTAATAATTGAATGGCTTCTTTAGAAAATGCTTTTTTAACCCCTCCTTGTTCTTCTGCTATTTTTTGTGAAAAGAACTCTACCAACAACGGAATATCTTCTCTACGGTCGTTTAAAGAAGGAACTTGTATTAAAATTACAGCCAATCTGTGGTATAGATCTTCTCTAAAACGCCCTTCAGAAATTTCTTCTTTTAAATCTTTATTGGTTGCTGCTACAACTCTAACATTTACTTTTATATCTTTATCTGAACCAACTCTAGATATTTTATTTTCTTGTAATGCTCTTAATACTTTTGCTTGTGCAGACAAACTCATATCTCCAATTTCATCCAAGAAAATAGTTCCTCCATTTGCGGCTTCAAACTTACCTGCCCTGTCTTTATTGGCACCCGTAAAAGAACCTTTTACATGGCCAAACAACTCACTCTCTATTAATTCTGAAGGAATAGCCGCACAATTTACTTCTACCATTGTTGCATTAGAACGATCAGATTTTTCGTGGAGCCAATGTGCAACCAATTCTTTTCCTGTTCCGTTTGGTCCAGTAATTAAGACACGCGCATCGGTTGCTGCTACTTTTTCAATGATGTCTTTAATATGAGAAATCACTTTACTTTCTCCAACCATTTCATAGCTTTTGCTGACTTTTTTCTTTAATCGTTTGTTCTCAACAACCAATTCTTTCCTATCCAAAGCATTACGAACAGTGTTTAGCAAACGATTTAAATCTGGTGGCTTAGAGATATAATCAAAAGCTCCCAAACGCATTGTATTTACAGCAGTTTCTAAATCTCCATGACCAGAAATCATTACAATCGGAATTTCAGGTTTTATTTTTTTTGTTTTTTCTAGTACTTCTACACCATCCATTTTTGGCATTTTAATATCACAAAAAACCAAATCATAATCGGTTTTCATAATCATTTCTATGCCTTGGATGCCATCTTCTGCTTCTTCTACATTATATGCCTCATTTTCTTCAGAAATAATTTTTTTTAATACTCTTCTAATGGCTGCTTCGTCTTCTATAATTAAAATCTTTGGCATATTTATTTTTATTTTTCTATAATATGAATATCTCTTTGTGGAAAAGGAATTTTAATATCGTTTTCTCTAAACAATCTATCTATTTCAAAACGAATATCACTTTGAACAAAACGCACTTCGAAACTATTTTTGATGGTAAATGCAATTCTAAACTCTAAAGAACTATCTCCAAAATTCATAAACAATACTTTTGGTTCTGGATACTTTAACACAGACGTGTTTCCTTTAGCCGCATCTAACAACAACTTTTCTACGAGTTTAACATCGCTCCCATAAGCGACTCCAACATTTATTCCTTCTCTTGTTTCAACTCCGTTCTCTGTCCAATTATATAAACTATTTGTTAAATACAAATGATTAGGTATAACCAACACTTTATTATCTACTGTAACTGCTCTGGTTGTTCTTAAATTTATTTCTTCTACTCTACCTACTTTTCCTTCTAACTCAATAATGTCACCAACGTGGACAGATTGATCTATTAAAATAAAAATTCCAGAAATAATGTCTTGAAACAAGGTTTGCAATGCCAAACCAACACCAATCAATAATGCTGCTGATGCTGCAAATATTGCAGTAACATTTACACCTGCAGTATGCATGGTTATTAAAAAAATAATAATATACACCAGCCACTTTAAGTAACTAAAAACAGAAACAAATTTTACTTTATCGTTTTCTGGAAGTTTTCTAGTGATAAATTTCCGCAATACCTTTAATAGAAAGGCAGTAACTATAAAAGCTATAATTAGCATTAAAATTGCCAAAACACTAATCTGTACTTTTTCACCAAAGGAAAACGTATAATTAAAAAATTCTTTTATTTTTTCCATGTTTTAAAGATACATTTTATCCTTTATATTTTATCCATTTATACAAATCTTTATAGGTTGGTTTTTTGCCATACATTAAAATACCTACTCTATATATTTTAGCTGCCATCCAAACCATAAACACAAAAGTGAACAATAATAATGCCATAGAAATAGCAATTTCATACCACGGAACACCAAACGGAACACGCATTAACATTACAATAGGAGATGTAAATGGAATCATAGAGAAGATGGTAGAAATAGGTCCGTGAGGATCATTAATAACCGTTGCAAAACCAACATAAACGCCTAAAATTAAGGGCAACATTATTGGCAACATAAACTGTTGAGTATCTGTTTCGCTATCTACTGCTGCACCAACTGCAGCAAATAAAGAACTGTACAAAAAGAAACCTCCTAAAAAGTAAAAAATAAATAATATAAAAATGGTTACTAAAGGCAATCTAAAAAATTCTTGTATAACCTTTTGCAGTTCTCCATTACCTGCGGCTGCTTTTATTGTTGCAATTTGTTCTGACGATAATTTAGATGCTTGTACTTCTGTCATATCTATTCCGAAAACATAGGATGAAACAAGACTAATTAATAACAAGATTATCCCCCAAATAAAGAATTGCAATAATCCGGCAGAAGCATTTCCAATAATTTTACCCAACATCAATTGAAAAGGTTTTACAGACGAAACAATGATTTCTATAATTCTACTTGTTTTTTCTTCGATAACACTTCGCATTACAGAAGTACCATAAATCATCACAAACATCATTAATAAATAACCTGCAATTGCTCCTACTCCAATCTTTAATCCATTAATTAATTTTGAAGATTGCTCTCCCGAAAAATTATACATTTTAATTCCTGCAGAAATCCTTGAGGCTTTAATTTTTTCTGCATCAATTCCTAATTGATCCAACTTCAAATGGCGTAATTTTGCTGCAACTTTACTTTCTAAATTTCCAATAACAGACATGCTTGGTGAATCTTTTGAGTAAAACTCAATAGAATTTGCCAAAATCTCTAAACTATCTTTTTTAGGAATGTATAAAACCCCATAATAATCAACAGCTTCAACTTTCTTTTTAGTCTCTTCAATCCCTAATAAAGTGTAATCTGAATAATGAACCGATTTAGAATCTTCGAAATCGTCTTTAGAGAACAATTGATACTCATCTACGTAAACTATTTTCTTAACATTTTCATCATTCTTTTTACTTAAAAAGAATACTAAAAACCCAATTCCAACCATCAATAACGGACTTAAAAAAGTCATCATTATAAAGGATCTATTTTTTATTTTTGCTAAGAATTCTCTTCTAATAATTAATTTTAACTTCTTCATAACTTAGCTGTTTTTATGTACTGCTTGAATAAAAATATCATTTGCACTCGGTACTAATTCTAAAAAATGTTGTAGCTCCCCATGTTTCATTAAAAGTGAAATTAATCCATTAGGAGATTCGTTTTCAGGAATTTTAACATTGGCTGTAAAACCTTCATTCAACATTCTATAATCTGTGGGGGATACTTCAAATTGTTGATTTAAAACAGTTTCTATTTCTTTAGAATTAGATGTTTTCAATCCAATCTGAAAAGTATTACTCCTATATTGTCTTTTAATGTCATCTAATTTTCCGTCTACAATTTTATTCGATTTATTTATCAAAGCGATATAATCACACATTTCTTCTACAGATTCCATCCGATGAGTAGAAAAAATAATGGTGGCTCCTTCATCTCTCAATTGTAAAATTTCCTTGGCAATTAATTGCGCATTAATTGGGTCAAATCCAGAGAATGGCTCGTCAAAAATCAATAATTTTGGTTGATGTAACACCGTTACAATAAATTGCACTTTTTGTGCCATTCCTTTTGAAAGTTCTTCAATTTTCTTGTCCCACCAAGCTCCAATTTCAAATTTATCGAACCAATATTTTAAACGTTTTTTAGCTTCTGTTTTAGACAATCCTTTTAATTGGGCTAGATACAAAGCTTGTTCACCAACCTTCATGCTTTTATATAAACCACGTTCTTCTGGTAAATATCCTATTTGTTCAATATGGCTTGGTTCTAATGACTCTCCATCTAACAAAATGGTTCCGCTATCTGGCAAAGTAATTTGGTTGATAATTCGAATTAAAGATGTTTTTCCCGCTCCATTTGGACCTAACAACCCAAAAACACTTCCTTTTGGAATATTTAAAGTCACATTATTCAAAGCCGTAAACTCCCCGTATTTTTTAGTTACATTATTTATTTCTAATAAGTTACTCATTGATTTATTTTAATAATTAAACTAATAATAATGGTTTTTGATGTCAAACAAAATTAAGTAATATTCTTCTACTCCTAGGCAATACTTTCTAATTGTTTGTCAATTATTTCACGTCTTAAAAATAAAAAATACTATGCATGCATAATTTTTTGACAATTTACTATGCGTGCATAATATTTTTTTATACATTTGTATACATGGATAAAACGTTTTCTATAGATCATCAATTAAGAGCAACCTGGCAAGCTGTTGCTAAATTGTACAATGAGCAGGCAGCAAAGCATGATAGCACAATGGCAACCGCATTTGTATTATTAAATATTGATTATGAAAACGGAACACCATCAACAGCTTTGGGGCCTTTAATGGGGATGGAACCAACAAGTCTTTCAAGGATATTAAAAAGCATGGAAGACAAAGGAGCTATTAGTAGAGAGAAGAATCCGGAAGATGGTCGTGGAGTTTTAATCAAATTAACAGCTTACGGAAAAGAAATGAGAGAAATTTCTAAAAACTCTGTTTATCAATTTAACAATGTAGTTAGAGATCATGTTACAGAAGGAGAATTAGAAAGTTTTTTTAAAGTAACAGAAACCATAAATAAATTAATAGCAGATAAAATGATTTACGAAAAATCAAAAACACCTGCTCAATAAACTATACAAATGACTAGAAGAATTAAAAAAGTTGCCATCATTGGTTCTGGGATTATGGGAAGCGGTATTGCTTGTCATTTTGCCAATATTGGTGTAGAAGTGCTTTTATTAGACATCGTTCCTAGAGAATTAAACGACAAAGAAAAAGCAAAAGGATTGACTTTAGAAGATAAAATGGTTCGTAATCGTTTAGTAAACGATGCGTTAATGACTTCATTAAAGTCGAAGCCATCACCTATATATTCTCGAAAATTTGCAGACAGGATTACTACTGGAAATATAGAGGATGATTTGCATTTGATAAAAGAGGTAGATTGGGTAATGGAAGTTGTTGTGGAGCGTTTAGACATCAAACAACAAGTCTTTGAAAAAATTGAAAAATTTAGAACTCCAGGAACCATTATTTCTTCTAATACTTCTGGTATTCCAATTCATTTTATGAATGAAGGAAGAAGTGATGATTTTCAACAGCATTTTGCTGTCACTCACTTTTTCAACCCGCCTAGATATTTAAAGCTTTTTGAAGTAGTTCCGGGTCCAAATTGCAAACCAGAAATTACAGATTTCTTAATGAATTACGGATCTAAATTTTTAGGTAAAACTTCGGTTTTAGCAAAAGACACTCCTGCTTTTATTGGAAATAGAATTGGAATTTTCGGAATCCAATCTTTATTTCATCAAGTAAAAGAATTAGGATTAACTGTTGAAGAAGTTGACAAATTAACGGGTCCGGTTATTGGTCGTCCAAAATCGGCAACCTTCAGAACTGTAGATGTTGTGGGTTTAGACACCTTAGTTCATGTTGCAAATGGAATTTATGAAAACTGTCCTGAAGATGAAGCGCATGAATTATTCAAACTTCCAAGTTTCATCAAAACCATGATGGAAAATAAATGGCTAGGAAGTAAAACTGGGCAAGGTTTTTATAAAAAATCTGTAGACGCTAATGGTGAAAAAGAAATCTTAACATTAGATTTAGACACATTAGAATACAGAGCAAATAAAAGAGCAAAATTTGCAACCTTAGAGTTGACAAAAACAATCGATAAAACGATTGATAGATTTAAAGTATTGGTTAGTGGTAAGGACAAAGCTGGGGAGTTTTATAGAAAAAATTTCTCAGCAATGTTCGAATATGTTTCGAATCGAATTCCAGAAATTTCTGATGAAGTATACAGAATTGATGATGCCATGAAAGCTGGTTTTGGTTGGGAAAATGGACCTTTCGAAATTTGGGATGCTATTGGTGTAGAAAAAGGAATTGAAATTATGAAAGCAGAAGGTAAAACTCCTGCGCCTTGGGTATCAGATATGTTATCAAATGGCTCAACATCTTTCTATTCTGTTAAAGATGGAGCAACCTATTATTATGACATCCCTGCCAAAACTCAAACTAAAAAACCTGGGCAAGATGCCTTTATCATTTTAGATAATATTCGTAAATCAAATGAAGTGTTTAAAAACTCTGGAGTTGTCATTGAAGATTTAGGAGATGGAATCTTAAACTGTGAATTCCAATCGAAAATGAATACCATTGGTGGTGATGTGTTGGCAGGAATCAATAAAGCAATAGATTTAGCTGAAAAAGATTTTCAAGGTTTAGTGATAGGAAATCAAGCAGCCAACTTCTCTGTTGGAGCCAATATTGGTATGATTTTTATGATGGCTGTTGAGCAAGAATATGATGAACTCAATATGGCTATCAAATATTTCCAAGACACCATGATGCGCATGCGTTACTCTTCTATTCCTACTATATCTGCTCCTCATGGAATGGCTTTAGGTGGTGGATGTGAATTAACTATGCACGCAGATAAAGTAGTAGCAGCAGCAGAAACCTATATCGGATTGGTAGAATTTGGAGTTGGTGTAATCCCTGGTGGTGGTGGGTCTAAGGAAATGGCTTTAAGAGCTCAAGATTTATTTCACAAAGGAGATGTACAACTAAACGTTTTACAAGAACATTTCTTAACAATTGGAATGGCTAAAGTAGCCACTTCTGCTTATGAAGCTTTTGATTTGGGAATTTTGCAAAAAGGAAAAGATATTGTGGTAGTAAACAAAGACAGACAAATTGCTGAAGCTAAAAATCATGCAGTATTAATGGCTGAAGCTGGTTATACACAACCTGTAAAACGTAAAGATGTATTGGTTTTAGGAAAACAAGCATTGGGAATGTTCTTAGTAGGTACTGACTCTATGGAGGCTAGTAACTATATCTCAGAACACGATCAGAAAATAGCCAACAAGTTGGCGTATGTTATGGCAGGTGGAGATTTATCTGAACCAACTAGAGTTTCTGAACAATACTTATTAGATATTGAGCGCGAAGCTTTCTTAAGTCTTTGTACAGAAAGAAAAACATTAGAACGAATTCAACACATGTTAAAAACTGGTAAACCATTGCGCAACTAAAGTTGCGAGTGTTTAATTATTAGTTTTTAGTTACGAGTAAAAACTCAAACTTAAAACTAAGCACTAAAAACTAAATTTATGAAAACAGCATATATAGTAAAAGCATACAGAACTGCAGTTGGAAAAGCTCCTAAAGGTGTTTTCCGTTTTAAAAGAACAGACGAATTGGCTGCTGAGACCATTAAATACATGATGGATGAATTGCCAAACTTTGACAAAACTCGTATTGATGATGTAATTGTTGGTAATGCAATGCCAGAAGGCTCTCAAGGATTAAACATGGGACGATTAATCTCTTTAATGGGTTTAGACATCGTAGATGTTCCTGGTGTAACCGTAAATCGTTTTTGTTCTTCTGGATTAGAAACTATCGGAATGGCAACAGCTAAAATTCAGGCTGGTATGGCAGACTGTATAATTGCAGGTGGAGCAGAAAGTATGAGTGCAGTTCCGATGACTGGATTTAAACCAGAACTGAATTATGATCTCGTAAATGCAGGTCATGAAGAATATTATTGGGGAATGGGAAATACTGCAGAAGCTGTTGCAAATCAATTTAAAGTTTCTAGAGAAGACCAAGATGAATTTGCATACAATTCACATATGAAAGCGTTAAAAGCGCAAGCAGAAAATCGCTTTCAAGATCAAATTGTCCCTATCAATGTTGAACAAACATTTATTGATACAAATGGCAAAAAAGCAACAAAATCGTATACTGTTACTAAAGATGAAGGACCTAGAGCAGGAACAAGTAAAGAAGCGTTGGCTAAACTAAGAGCTGTTTTTGCTAAAGGTGGTAGCGTAACAGCTGGTAATTCTTCTCAAATGAGTGATGGAGCCGCTTTTGTTTTAATCATGAGTGAAGATATGGTGAAAGAGTTAAATCTAGAACCGATTGCTCGTATGGTAAATTATGCTGCAGCTGGTGTAGAACCTAGAATTATGGGAATCGGACCTGTAGCTGCAATTCCGAAAGTATTAAAACAAGCAGGGCTAAAACAAAACGATATTGAGTTGATTGAATTGAACGAAGCATTTGCTTCTCAATCGTTAGCTGTAATGCGTGAATTAAATTTGAATCAAGACATCGTTAATGTAAACGGTGGTGCAATAGCGTTGGGTCATCCTTTAGGTTGTACTGGTGCGAAATTATCGGTGCAATTATTTGATGAAATGCGCAAAAGAAATATGATAGGGAAATACGGTATGGTTACCATGTGTGTTGGAACTGGGCAAGGTGCTGCAGGAATTTATGAATTTTTAAAGTAGTTTTAGAGTAAAAAAGTATCAGGGTCACAAAGTGGCAAAGTCAAAAAATAAAAATAAAAAATGATTTCAAGAATTCGGTCAAGACAAAAAAGTACACGTCTTGGTTCTCGTTTCTTGTTTCTTAAATCAAAAAGATTATGAGCACAGAAAAAAAAGAATTACTTAGAGGAGGTCAATTCCTCGTAAAAGAAACAAGTTGTGACGATGTGTTTACTCCAGAAGATTTTTCTGAAGAACAAACCATGATGAAAGAAGCTGTGATGGAGTTTAATGATCGTGAGATCATTCCTCATAAACCAAGGTTCGAAGCAAAAGATTATGCTTTAACTGAAGAAGTGATGCGTAAAGCTGGTGAATTAGGATTTTTAGGGGTTGCTGTTCCAGAAGCTTATGGTGGATTGGGAATGGGCTTTGTTTCTACCCTATTAACTTGTGACTATATTTCTAGTGGAACAGGATCATTCAGTACCGCATTTGGAGCACATACTGGAATAGGAACATTACCAATTACCTTATACGGAACAGAAGAACAAAAACAAAAATATGTTCCAAAATTAGCCTCTGGTGAATGGTTTGGATCTTATTGTTTAACAGAGCCTGGAGCAGGTTCTGATGCTAATTCTGGTAAAACAACTGCAACCTTATCCGAAGATGGGAAAAGTTACAAAATCAACGGTCAAAAAATGTGGATTTCTAATGCTGGTTTTTGTCGTTTGATGATTGTTTTTGCTCGAATTGAAGATGATAAAAATATTACTGGATTCATTATCGAATTTGATAAAGAAAATCCAAACGGAATCACATTGGGTGAAGAAGAGCATAAATTAGGAATTCGTGCAAGTTCTACCCGTCAAGTATTTTTTAACGACACTGTAGTTCCAATAGAAAATATGTTAGCAGGACGTGGTGAAGGATTTAAAATTGCCATGAATGCATTAAATGTTGGTCGTATTAAATTGGCTGGTGCTTGTTTAGATTCGCAACGTCGAATATTAACAACAGCTGTAAATTATGCCAATGAGCGTAAACAATTTAAAACTCCTATTTCAAATTTTGGTGCTATCAAAGTGAAACTAGCTGAAATGGCAACAAATGCATATGTTGGAGAATCTGCAACTTATAGAGCTGCTAAAGACATAGAAGACAGAATTGCTTTAAGAGTTGAAGCTGGAAACACGCACCAAGAAGCTGAGTTAAAAGGTGTTGAAGAATATGCAATAGAATGTTCTATTCTAAAAGTTGCGGTTTCTGAAGATGTACAAAATTGTGCTGATGAAGGAATTCAGATTTTTGGAGGAATGGGATTCTCTGAAGAAACTCCGATGGAAGCTGCCTGGAGAGATGCTAGAATTGCTCGTATTTATGAAGGAACCAATGAGATTAACAGAATGCTTTCTGTAGGAATGCTAGTTAAAAAAGCGATGAAAGGTCATGTAGATTTATTAGGTCCTGCAATGAAAGTTCAAGAAGATTTAATGGGAATTCCTTCTTTTGATACGCCAGATTATTCTGAACTATTTTCAGAAGAAAAAGAAATGATAGCAAAGATGAAAAAAACATTTTTGATGGTGGCAGGAGCTGCTGTTCAAAAATATGGACCAGACTTAGAGCAACATCAACAATTATTAATTGCTGCTGCAGACATCTTAATTGAGATTTACATGGCAGAATCAGCTATTTTAAGAACAGAAAAGAATGCTAAGCGTTTCGGAGAAAAAGAACAATCTGTGCAAATTGCGATGTCTAAATTATACTTGTATCACGCAGTAGATATTATAGAAGAAAAAGGAAAAGAAAGTATTATTTCTTTTGCAGAAGGAGATGAACAACGCATGATGCTAATGGGATTAAAGCGTTTCACTAAATACGCTAATTACCCAGATATTGTTGATTTACGTAAAGAAATTTCTGAAAAAATAAAATCAGAAAACAAATATTGTTTTTAAAATTAAGAAGGTAAATAGTCTTTTCTAAAAAAAATCTAGAAAAAGAGAATAACCCTTTAATAAGCTTCTTAAACTTTATAAGTTTTAGAATTTAGTTGTTTGTTAAAATGGCGCTATTTTTAGCGTCATTTTTTATACACAAAAGTATCTGACTTATAAACATAGACCCTCATTAATTGCCTTGAGATTTAACTACTAAGTGTATTTTTTTGTATTATTGTTATACTAATTTACTTTTTTTCAACACTAAATTAATGATGTATTTAATTTCTATAGTTTAGTTACAGAATGATAAGAAAACCTTTATTCTATCTATTTTTAGTCCTTTTAGCAGCGCTATTATACTTTAATCCTAATCTTAAAACCATTTTAGCAGGGGTTGCTGTATTGCTTTTTGGTATGATAATGTTAGAAGAAGGATTTAAGGTTTTTACAAAAGGCCCACTTCAAAATGTTTTAAAAAAAGCAACCAACAAGTTATACAAAAGTATTTCTATAGGAGCTTTTGTTACTGCATTGATTCAATCTAGCTCATTAGTTTCTGTAATTACAATCTCTTTTATTAGTGCTGGATTGATTAGCCTCTCTGGGGGAATTGGATTAATCTTCGGAGCTAATATAGGAACAACTGCTACAGCCTGGCTTGTTGCAGGTTTCGGATTAAAAATTAAAATTTCTGCTCTTGCATTACCCATGTTGGTTTTTGGAATTGTTTTTTCATTTCAAAAGAAAATCGAGTTAAAAGGAATTGGAAATGTGCTTGCTGGGTTAGGTTTTTTCTTTTTAGGTATTCATTACATGAAAGAAGGTTTTGATGTTTTTAAAGAATTTATCGATTTAAAACAATATGCAATGTCTGGATTCTTAGGTGTTGTTGTGTATACAGGTATTGGAATTTTCATCACCACCATACTACAATCAAGTAGTGCCACAATGGCTTTAATTTTAACAGCGTTATCTGCTGGGCAAATTGAATATGAAAATGCACTTGCATTGGCTATTGGGGCCAATATAGGAACGACAATTACTGCAGTTTTAGGCTCTTTAAGCTCTAATATTGCTGGCAAAAGATTAGCAGCTGCCCATTTAATATTTAATGTTGTTACGGGGGTTGTTGCTTTATTAGGAATTTATTTACTATCTGACTTAGTTAATATTATCTCAGATTTTGTTCACATCGCTAAAAATGATTACGCACTAAAACTAGCTGTTTTCCATACAATATTTAATGTTTTAGGTGTTTTAATAATGATTCCTTTCATAGCAAAACTTGAGAAGATTTTAATTAGAACATTTAAAGAACGAACAAATAAAGGCGTTGAAGAACCTAAATATCTATATAAAAATACTATTTTCGAAATTGTTGCTCATGCTTTAAATATTCATAGAGAAGACATAAAATCAACAGAAGAAATTACAGAGATTGTTAAAAAATCTACCAAAGATTTAAATATTAATGTAGATGAACTTTACTATACAAAAGTAAAAACTATTTATGGAGAGATAATTAAATATGCTGCTACTGCCCAAAGTAAATTAACTCTTAATAAAACAGAAAATAAATCTATTTCAGACATTAAAATTGCCAATCGTAAAATGATTGAAATTATTAAAGATGTTAAAGAGTTAAACAGAAACATAACATCAGCAGCTAATTTTAATAATCCTTATTTAAAAGAAGAGTATGATGGATTTAGACAAAAATTAACAAAAGTACTGCGCACTATCTATTGGTTTAGAAAATAAGAAGACAATGTAAAATACGCAGAAATTCTTTCGAAATTAAAAACAGAAGCTAAACATAATTATAGACACACTAGTAAATCTATTGATAACTTAATTCGAAAAGATTTAATTACTGTAGAAAACGCATCTTCTCTGTTTAATGACTACTCAAATGTAAATGACATCACTAAAAAATTAATTAATGTTGCAGAACTATTATATGGTAAAACAGATACGTTGTTAGAAGATGACCTAGAGAAATAAAAAAAGAGGTTGTAAAACAACCTCTTTATATTATAAGACTTTCTTTTTGTTATTCTAAAGCTCCTAAATAGCGTTCTGCATCTAAAGCAGCCATACAGCCAGTTCCTGCAGCAGTTACAGCTTGCCTGTATTCTTTATCTTGCACATCTCCTGCAGCAAAAACTCCAGGTAAATTTGTCTTAGTAGATTTTCCTTTAGTAATTAAATATCCGGTCTCGTCCATATCTAAAATTCCTTTAAAGATATCTGTATTGGGTTTGTGACCAATCGCAATGAAAACTCCTGTTACAGGAATATCAGTTTTTTCTCCTGTTTTATTATTTACAGCTCTAACCCCTTCAACTACATTGTCTCCTAATACTTCATCAATTTCAGAGTTATATAGCACTTCAATGTTTTTAGTTTTATGAACTCTATGCTGCATTGCTTTTGAAGCTCTCATAAAATCTTTACGAACTAGCATTGTTACTTTACTACAAATATTTGCTAGATAAGTTGCTTCCTCTGCAGCAGTATCTCCTGCACCAACCACAACAACCTCTTGTCCTTTGTAAAAGAAACCATCACAAGTTGCACATGCAGAAACTCCTCCTCCAATTAAACGCTGTTCACTTTCTATTCCCAAATATTTTGCTGTAGCTCCTGTAGATATAATTACAGTTTCTGCCTCAATCTCAATAGATTCATCCACAATAACTTTGTGTATTCCGCCTACTTCAGTATTAAAATCTACTTTAGTTACCATTCCAAAACGTACTTCCGTACCAAAACGTTCTGCTTGCTTTTGCAAATCGTTCATCATTGCAGTTCCATCTGTCCCATTAGGATATCCTGGAAAATTATCTACTTCTGTCGTTGTAGTCAATTGACCTCCCATTTGCATTCCGGTATACATAACTGGTTTCATATCTGCTCTTGCCGCATAAATAGCTGCTGAATATCCAGCAGGCCCAGAACCAATTATTAAACATTTTATTTTTTCTGCCATTAGTATAAATTTTGTGAGTACAAATGTATTTTTTTTAAACCTTTTTTTGAAAGAAATTATATGTTAAATTAAAATAGTTTTATAACAAAAGTCAATAGTGGTGTTGATTAATTTTTTGGAAGTATTCTTACAATTCCTAAATTTTCAATGCCTGCATATAAGTAACCGTCATTTCCTTGTTCAATAGAGCGAACTCTACCCAAACCTTTTAGTATTTTTTCTTCTTTGACCACTTTACCGTTTTTTAAAGTACAATACGATATGTATTGAAATTTTAAAGAACCTACTAATAAATTCCCTTTCCAACCTGGATATTTATCAGAATTTACAAAAGCCATTCCGCTTGGAGCTATAGAAGGAGTCCATTGATGTAAAGGTTGTTCCATTCCTGGTAAAGCTGTTTTATCAGTAAACTTAGTTCCACTATAATTGATTCCGTAACTTATTGTTGGCCAACCATAATTTTTCCCTTTTCTAATGATATTTATCTCATCCCCTCCTCTTGGTCCATGCTCATGAGTCCAAATATCACCTGTAAATGGATTGATTTCCATTCCTTGTGGATTTCTATGTCCGTAACTATAAATTGCTTTTTTAGCATTTTTTACATTTACAAACGGATTGTCTTTTGGAATTTTCCCATCATCGTGTAATCGATAAATTTTACCACAGTCTTTTGTAATGTCTTGTGGATTTACATCTCTATTACCTCTATCACCTAAACTGAAATAGAGATATCCTTTTTTATCAAAAGTAATTCTAGAACCAAAATGCTGTCCTCTTTTAGAATTTGGACTTGCTTTATACAAAACCTCTTGATTGATTAATTTAGTGTTATTTAATCTTGCTCTCATCAGTGTTGTATTTGCTCCCTCTCCTGCCCCTGTAGCAGATGCATATGTAAAATAGATCCATCCATTTTTCTCATAATTTGGATGTAATTCTATATCCATTAACCCTCCTTGACCTTGTACTTTTATTTTAGGTAGCCCGGTTATATTAATCTTCTTACCATTTTTAAAATGGGTTAACTTCCCTTCTTTTTCGGTAATTAACATCGATTTATCCGGTAAAAAAGTAAAACCCCACGGAATCTTTAAATCAGAAACAACCAATTCATATTCTTTATTTTCTTGAGGCACATCTTTAGTTTGTTTGATAAAACTAAGTAGTAAAACACACATTAAAAATACTCCAAAAATTAGTCTTAAATTTCTCATATCATTGATTGTTTTTAAACTGAAAATGCTTTACAATATAGAAATAATATAGTATGTTTGCAATCCGAATATTTGAGGTGTAGTCTCTCTACTTTTTTCGAGATAAACTACTCAACAATTATACATCTTCGGGGTGTAGCGTAGCCCGGTCATCGCGCCTCGTTTGGGACGAGGAGGTCGCAGGTTCGAATCCTGCCACCCCGACAAAACCTTTCGTAAAGTATTGATAAATAGATACTTCCGAAGGGTTTTTTATTTTAGTATCCATATCAGTATCCATATTTATTTTTTTCTATAACTTTGGGATACTATGAAAATCACATTATTCCATAAAACTCAACAACCTAATCACAAAGGTGAGTGTGAGGTATATTATAGAATAAGAAGTAAGGATGGACAAAATATGATTTCTACAAATGTTTTTGTTCTTCCGAAGGATTTCGTAAAAGGAAATATCAAAGTTTCTCATCCACAATACAAATCACTAAATCTTACTCTTCTTACCATTAGGAAAGATTTAGATTCTATAATTGATTCTCTGAACGAAGAGGGGATTGAATTTACTCCAAGATATGTAAAGAAGAAGTATGAGGAACTCCAAAGGGATAAAGATGAAGATGTTGTTGATATATTGGATTTTTGGGAAGGGTTTGAGGAATACCAACAAACTAAAAGATTGAAATCTTATGGATATAAGAAAACTATCAAAACATTAGAAAATCATCTACGGAACTTTGAAATCCATAATGGTAGAAAGATAACCTATGAATGGATAGTAAATAAAACCATCTTATTCCAAACCGAATTCAATGATTATTTGTGGAATGTAAAGGGGTTATCTAATTCTTATGTAAATAAACTCTATGATAATTTAAGTGGGTTTCTCTTCAACTCTCATCTCAATGGGTATATAAAACACAAACCAAAATTAACATTGGAGAAAACCTATGAGAGAGATGAAAAAATCTACTTAAACACCGAAGAAGTGGTTAAGTTATTTAACTCACAGAAATGGAGTTATGAAGAGAATAAGGAGGATAAATTATTAGAAAACGATAGTATAATAATAATTGAAGATAAATTAGAAGGAACGAAATCGGAAAGGTTTGGTGGTATTCGTAAGATTACTAATTGGGAATTAGTAAAAGATATTTTCTTATGGTTGAATTCAACGGGAATGAGGATTGGTGATGTAAAAACTATAAGATTAAACAACTTTAACTTTGATAGAAAAACCCAACTCATCAGTTGGACTCAATCCAAAACAATGAAAAGAGTTGAAGTTCCTCTGAATGATATTAGTGGTTTTATATTTACAAAGTATAGTAAGGGTAAATCATTAGAACAACTACTCTTCCCTCCTATTTCCCAACAGAAATTTAATAAACAATTAAAGAAACTATTGAAGGATTTAAGATTCAATAGAATGGTATCTAAACCAATGAGGGTAGGTTCAAAAGTAGTAAATGAACAACCAAAACCATTGTGGGAACTTATATCATCACATAGTGGTAGAAGGGGGTTCATTAAAAATTCTATTGATTTAGGTAATATGGATTATTCCACGATTATGAAGTTGAGTGGTCATAAAACTTTTTCGGAATTTTCAAAGTATATATCGGTCACCCAAACTGATGTTCTTAAAAGTAGGGGTTTATATAGTTTATCACCATCTAAATCTGATATGGGTAAGAAACTCATTGAGATGTTTAATAAGTTAGGTGATGAAGAAAAGAATATTGTTTTTGGTATGGTTCAATCCATTAGTAATAAATGATTGAATAGATACAACTCGGAGGGAGTTTGAGATAATTTTACATATATCATAAAATGAAAAAAATTACCCCCTCCTCATTGTATCCCCCAACTACTGAAAATATCACTAAAAGATAGTTAGGTTTGGAAATCTAATCTCAATTTAGAGTTCTTTATATTGGTTGAGTTCAATCTCACGAATCATCTCTTTATCGTGGAGTTTATTTATCTCAAATACTTTCTTGTGGAGGAGATATCCTACAACGGATACCGAATCAATCAATCTTCTGTTCTTCCACTTAATACCTTTTATCTTTCCATCTCGTAGATATTGAAATATGGTTCTACGAGAAACTTCAAGTTCTTCTGAACAATCATCAACTGATATCCATCTATGGGATTCTAATCCATCTATTTTTTCTTCAAACTTATTTTCCATTATAGTATAAATCCTTTGAGTTTCTTTACTTCATCTACAATGTATTTTTGTTGAGGTGTAGTAAGTTGAACATAGTTGTTCCACTTTATAGAGAAATCCTTTTCAAGTGTTCCAATTAACATAGGATGGTTTCCACTATGTTCATAGATAGATTTCTTACCACCATCATTTATGATACCAATCATCTTTCTGTTTCCACCTTCTCCAATCCATCTGAATGGAACAATAGATTTGTATTGTTGTTCCACTTTTAAGAGTTTTTCATTCATTTTCAAATTGTAGGATGGGAACTTGGTTTCAAAGGATTTTACACGATTCACCAAATCCACAATTTTAGAAGTTTCCCATTGGGTATTTTCTTTAAGTATCTTGATTAGTTCATCTCTTCCACTTGGAAGATACCCTCTTTCAATAGTGTGAAGGATGGAGAGTTCCTCAATGAATCTACTCCAAAAAGGAATTCCTCCTTCTTTCATTACTTGTTTCAGAGAATCAATCTCATAAATAGGTGGTTGGTTCTCTTTGGGTAGTTGGTTTAATATTGTTTCCATAATCTCTTTCTTATTAGTTCATTTAGTGTGTTGTTGTTTCACACTACTACCTATAAGTATTACAGAGTTTATTTTTTCGGAGATTTTTTGAGTGGAAAGTGAAATACTCAAAAAGTAGGGTTTAGGAAAAGAACTACAAGTTATCTTGTAGTTTGTAGTTGAGTTGGTAAAAGATGTATAAGATAACTTGTAGTTCTTTTAAGTTCCCATTACTTCACACTTCTATTCCAACACCCATCCGATACAACTTCGTGTAAGAGAAACCTATTTGAAGTGATAAAAAACACTATTTACAAGAAACCTATGGGGTTAAATTTGAGGGAGGGATTTAGGAGAAAAAAGGGTGTTCTCCACCAATACTAATATACGAATAAACCCTTGAAAAACCTAATAAATACGAGGTTTTCAATCCTTTTTCTTAAACTTTCTAATCTCCTCATCTACCTCTCTGAAAAGGGTATAGAATACCTTACAAAGTTCTTCTGTATATACATCGGGTTTCATAAACGAGAAGTGAATAAACCTATTTCGGATATCAATACTTCTATCTAATGATTTCTTTACCCCATCATCAAATAATCGGTGTGTTTGGTATAATTCCCTCACTATCTTCTTCAAATCCACATTCTGATGATAGTGTTCTAATGATAGGTTATCCCCATTCTTACTTTCAGTAAGGTATTTGTATAATACATACAATCTATCTTCGTAGAGGTTCTGAATAAGGATAAAAGATTGGAGGTAGTTCTTTTCCTCCATTGATTTATTGTAGAGTTCTATCACATTTGAATATACTTCACCCAACTCTTGATTATCTACCAAACTTCTTTCCTTTCTTAAATCCTCGTATAAACGATTAAGAACCATATTGTATCTATTCATAACATTTACCTATTTGTGGTTGTATTACTCAAATATAGTAATTACACCACCACTTTCGTTGTAGAACAATTCACAATAAAAAGGAACACACGATAAACACCAAATAGTTAGGATATTTCGTGTTTTTGTTGTATATTTAGATTAAAATAAAAAGGGGAACACTAAAACCCAATATTATGAGAATTAAATACAATAGAACATCCACTTTACAACAAGAAGGTGAGAGATTTAAGTTAGATAAGGATAATTACGATTTAACACTCTTTGATAAAGGTATAAGTGGTAAGATTCCTTTTTCTGAAAGAGAAAAGGGAAAAGAACTCACTCAATTGGTTCAAAGTGGAAAAGTGAATGAGGTTGTTGTGGAAGAACTCTCTCGTTTGGGTAGGAATACAATTGATGTTCTCACTACTCTTAAATTCTTTGAAGATAATCAGGTTAATGTAGTTGTAAGAGGAATGGGTAATCTTCAATCAAAAGTAAATGGTAAAAAGAATCCTATATGGAATCTAATTACATCAGTAATGAGTTCTCTTTACGAATTGGAAAGAGAAAACATTTGTGAGAGAACTGAAATGGGTAGAAAGATGTATGTAATGAACGGAGGTAAGTTGGGAAGAAAGGTTGGTTCAGTTGAGAACCGAGTTGATTTTCTTCAAAAAGATAGAACCAAGAAAATCATTTCTCTTTTGGAGAAAGGTAAATCGGTTCGTGATATCAGTAGTAGGTTGGGAGTATCTACTAAAACAATTGTTAAGGTTAGAAAATATGTAGAGATATGAAAAGTGAATTTTTCAAAACTGAATTAGAAAATGATGTTGTATTGTTAAAACAAACAACTGAAAATGATTTTAATGATTTATTTCTAATCGGTGGTCTCAAGGAAATATGGGAACAACACTCTGAAACTGATAGATATAAAAAACCAAAGTTTATAGATTATTTTAATGGTGGATTAAGAAATGAATTAGGTTGTTTTACTATTATTAACAAGAGTGATAATAAAATTGTTGGTTGGAGTAGATATTACTCCTACATTGAAATTGAATCGTCAGTTAGAATTGGATACACTTTTATTGGAAAAGATTATTGGGGAACAAATATCAACTACAATACAAAAAAACTGATGTTAGATTATGTTTTTAATTTGGTTGATATTGTATTTTTTGATGTGTTCTCAAAAAATTTTCGTTCTCAAAAATCTGTGATGAAATTAGGTGGAAAACTTAATGAAACTAATAAAGATAAATATGAATTTATCCTTTCTAAATCAGTTTGGTTGAATGAACCTAACCAAGAAACAAAAGAAGGGACTCCGTAAAATCTACGAGAAGAAGAAGGGAGAGGAATGGGTGAAGTGGATTCAGAACCAACCCACCTATACTCCCTCTGAATGGGTAGATTATATGGTAGGAGAATAGAATTACTCTATCAAAATTATCTGAAATAATTTGGTAGTTATAGAGGAATGAATAAACCACTTCCACACTTATTTATAGGGTGTTGGGGGTGGTTTTCTTATTAGAAGTATATCAATCTATCACTCTGATTCTGATTGTTTCTTATGAGTTCTCTGTAAAGAAAAACCCCCACCAATACAGATGAGGGTAATTCCAACACATTTAATTTAATTTCTATGAAACAACCAAACAACTCAATTAAGGGATGAGTTCAACCTATTCTTTATCCATACTTTTTAATCTTTAATTTTTAACTTCCACAATAACCTTTATTTTTCTATTAGTTCTTCAATTTGTGTTTCATCTAAACTACATAGGAGTTCTAATTCATCTATTGTTATTTTATATCTATAAAACTCTACTTTACCCAATCTTTGTTGTATCTCTTGTAAATCTTCTAAATCGGTGAGTAGTTTATCTATATCATTTCCATATTCACCCAACATCTCATATACCTTCCATCTTGTATCAAAATCGTATTTACTTATATCCATTTTAATTCATTTAATTTATCCTTGTATTCTTCTATTGAGTTATCTATAAAACCTAAACTCCACTTTTTAGGTTTGTATGGGTATTTTCTTTTTCCATACCCTTTATGATAACTGAAAGTTGGTTCGGTATTTCTATTCAATTCAAAATCCGTTAAGTGTTTTAGTGTATCAAGGTGGTGGATAATCATTTTATAATCATCTTTCAACCTATAAATGTTTTGTTCATAGTAATCTTTATCATTTCTACTATCTTCAATTTCTTCAAGTTTCCAATCAAAACTTTCTTCCATTTGTTCTATTTCTTTTATATAGAACCTAATTAACTCTTTACTCATAATCTTTAATTTTTATATTCCACATTGGTTCTTGATTATTCCATTTTGAGGTTTTTCCCCATACCCATTTATCATCTTTCCTATCAGGTGGGGTTGGTCCATAAACTTGATACTTCAACCCTTCTTCTCGTAGTTCAACGAAAACCTCCAATAGTTTATCATAACAATTGGTGAAGATTTCATTCCCTACTCTGAAATTCACTAATTCATAACCCCTTTGTTGGTGTAATGGAATTCTTTGATTCTTTACATTCTTTTGTTCTAATTGTTTTTCCATAAATAATTCGTGTTTTATACCCACTCGGTGTTTGTTTTGATTCCCTTTAATTGAGGGAGGGAATCATCACCCTCACTTACATAACATAGATACCTAAACTATGGTGGTGTTATAAAGTTTAATTTTAGTTATCACCACCACTTAATTCTTTGGTAAATGTTTTTTCAAATTCTTCTTTCAACTCATACACATCCCCACTCCATAATCCATTATCGGTATAGTATTTATGGGTTGAGGTGAGTTCTGAATAGAATTCTCTAATTCTTGTTTTTACTTGTTTCATATCCTTCGTTTCATTTTCTACCGAAATCTAAATCGGTTAAGGTTGTGTTATCAATTTCTATATTGGTTATCACCACTACTCAATAATTCTGATATGGTAAGATTGAGTTCTCGTTTAACTTGATTCAAATCTTTTTTAAGGATTGAATCACCTAATTTGAGTTCTCGGTTTGAAAGATTCTTCTCTAAAAAAGATAGTTGGTTGATATACCATTTAAGAGTTGAATCATAAATCGGTTCTTTGTGTGTTGTGTAATACATAATTTCAAGTTTTATCGTTCGTATATCTATATATATAGGGAAGTGTTCCAAAACGATAAAAAATGTTCAAATCTGTATGATTTCAGAGGGATTTAACACATAAAAAACTCAATGATAATGGGGTTTTACAGAGTTTTTTTTAATGTTTTTATTTTATCTCTGAATTATTTTTAATTTAGTGGTGATAAGAATGAGAATTAAATAAAAATTCACCACAATGAAAAAAATATCCAAAAAGAAGGATTATTCAGTAAGAGGAGATAAATACAATATTGAATATATACCCGAAGAGGTGTATAGAAGTTTGGAAGGTGAAGAATTAAAATATTACACCCAATACCGAAATAATCAAAGGTATATATGGGAGGGTAAGAATACCATTGAAAAAACAAGAAAGGAGATTAAGAAACTTCAAAAGAAAATCTCTGATAAAGAACAACAACTCAAAGTTTGGGAAGGTAAAATGATGGAGGGATATTCTGTTATTGGATATCTCGGTGAGGATTATGATTTTAATTGTTCGGTGAATCTTCGTGAAATTAAACCAAAGAAGAATAAAGGAGAAAGAAGTTCCTACAATACATCTGTTCCATACAGAAGTGGTAAGAAGATGGGTAGAGATACCAACAACCCATCAAAAGATTGGGAGGTATGGAAGAAGAAACACGATGAGAGTGGTGATAAGGAACTCTTTATGGATAAGTTGGAAGATATCCGAAGAGAGAAAAGAAGTAAAGTAAATCCAAAGAAGTATTATGTAAGGATTGAACCTAAATCACGAAGTAAGTTTAAGAAAAATCAATGGATACGAAATTTATATGTTGGGATGAGGGATGAGGTCATTCATTTACTTAAAACTTCATCACCCACTACTGATTGGAATAAGGTATCTGAATCCAAGTTAAGAGATAATCTTCGTGAGATTTACAAAGGTTATGTTAGGTATCAGATTTATACCAATGGATTAGATTGTATCAAGATTGGATATAATACAAAAAAGGGTAAAGAAGAAAACCCACAATCTCAACATCCATCTGATAAAGTAAATCATTGGATTAAAGAGATTGGAACTGATATAGTAGAGTGGATGGATAAGTAAATTACCCTACCATAAAGTTCTTTTCCCACTCTAACAAATCGTTCTTTCTAACATATCTTTTGTAAGGTGAGATTTTAATCATTGGAAGGTTGTGATTCTGAACCCAATCTTCAATTGTAGTTCTTGATACTCCATACATCTTCTGTAAATCTTGTTTTGAAATTCGTTCTTCCATAGTAAGTGTTCCGTTCATAGTTTATTTTTTTTTGGTTCTGTATTCTATTTGAAACTACTCATCAAAAGTGATATCTCTTTTACCATTGGTAAAGAGAATGGTATCTACACATCCTCCTTCTTTGATTACCCATTTTGATGGTGATTCGGTGTTGTTCTTGTTCATATATAAATATATATTTCTGATATTTTCCGAAATAAAGTGGAACTATTCTCCCATCATTTCTCTTATTACTTCATCAAATAATTGTTCATCTTCCACCTCTTCATAAAATCTATTTCTTACTTCATCTTTGATAAAGTTTCTAATATCTTCTTCGGTGAAATCTCCTACATCAATTGAATCTTCTTCTCTTTCAAGTTCTTTTAGAATCTCATCAATATCCACCTCATCATCATCCATATCTTCAATAGGTTGTTGATTCTTCCAAGTTTTGAGTAATCGTGATGTTGGTGAAATTGGATTCTTTGGTATCTCTACCATTGATACTGATTCATTTATTGGTTTAGATAGTTTTCTTAATCTATCTATTAAATCATTTCCTTTTAGTTGGTGTGTTTTAATCATATCGTTTCCCTTAAAATCCAAATGATGTTTTTAGAACCTCACGAAAATCATCTAATTCATCATCATTAAGTTTCTTAAATAATCCTCTACGGAGATTATCCACGAGTTTTCTTCCTTCTTTGTATCCTTTGGATACTTTTACATCGTGTAGTTCTTCCAATTCATCTTCATCTTCTTCATCGTAGTATCCCATTTCTTGGAGTATCTCATCAAGGGTGATTTCTTGTTCCAACTCATCAATGAACTCATCTAAATTGAATTCTAAATCTTCTTCTGATTCTTCTTGTTTAGATTTGGTAAGTAATCCCATACGAGGTTGTAATTTCTTTTTATCTCTATCTGAAATTGGTATTCCACCCAACTCCATTAAACGAATTCTTCGTTGGTTCGGTGATAAAGTAGAATCTTTCAGTTTTATACCATTTATCATAGTTTGTTCTCCTTTCTATATAAGTATTCCAAATACTCATCTTCTTCTTTTTTTGAATCCGAAAAGAAGATACCTTCTCGGTAAAGATTAGGGTTATAGGTATTTCTTTTAGAGTGTAAATAATTACCATCTGAATCAAATACCCATCGTGATGAGTTATCGTAGTAGTTTTCCATTAGTATAGTGTTTTAGTTAATTCGTGTTTATTCATATATCCCCTAAATCCATCCTCATTCCATAGAGGGTGAGTATGTATCTCTCCCCATTTACCATTATTGATTTTAACCTCATCTAATCCACTTTTATTCACTTCCCAACTATTTCCACCTATGAAGTGATTTAGTTGATTATAGAGGTTCTTATCATCGTTATATTGGATGATGAGGTGTGTGTGATAGTTTCCTTTTGAATAATCCTTCTCTGTGGTGTAGTGGGTGGTGATGGTATCCTTCTTTTTAAGTTTGGAGTGAAGGGTGATTATCTCTTTATCCAATAATTTCTTATTGGTTCTATTCCTTCTTCTAATCATTATACCTATTGATTTCATTTTATGAAATACCCATTACACCTCATCGGTGTTATTTATTATTGAAACTTCTGATTTTACCTTCTTCAACTACTCTCGTAGTAATGGGTGGGTGTGGATTTTCCCCTACCTTCTGTGTATAAGTATATGATTCTGAAAAATCCGTAAAAAAGTGAAGATGTAAATTTTAATCATAAATTATTTTCAGATAGGTATGGAAACATTACTTTTACCGAACTTTTGAAAATAAGTTCTTTTAGATATGGGTTAGAAAAAAAAATATGGATACTATTAGTATCCAAAATCACTTAAAAAGTGTAAATTTGAAAGGGTAATAGCAATAAAATAAGGGTATTCAAGGGTAGGTTCGAATCCTGCCACCCCGACATAGAAACAATAGCCATGTACGAAAGTATAGGGCTTTTTTTAGTTTATGCGCAGAACTTGTTTTTAAGCAATAAACTAAAAAAGACCTTTTGAGCAAAGCGAAATAAGATTATTTTCTATGAATCACTCCCATAATTAGGATCACCGACTAAAAGAAGGTAATCCTGCCACTCCGACAAATAAAAAACTTCTATAATAAAAATTATAGAAGTTTTTTTGTTTTTATAAATTAGCTAAAACTTTTTTTTATGACAGAATTACAACTCATTGTCTTTTATTCTTTGCTTTCTGGATTCACTATTTTTTTTAGGAGGTATATTATCTTATTATTTTGGAGTGTACGTTAAGTCTGGAATAATCAAAGCCGAAATCAATCATATTTCTATTGCTTTTGGTGGTGGTATTTTAATGGCAGCTGTTGCTTTGGTGTTAATTCCTGAAGGAATGAATGCGCTCTCGTTAACCTCAACAACTATTAGCTTTCTTACAGGTGCAATTGTTTTCTTTTTTATCGATAGCTATATAGAAAAAAAAGGAGGCACAATGGCACAATTACTAGGCATGGTTTCAGATTTCATTCCTGAATCTATAGCGATGGGTGCTGTTTTTTTAGAAAACTCTCAGTTAGGAATTCTTTTGGCTATTATTATTGGAGTTCAAAATTTCCCTGAAGCATTCAACGCCTACTTAGATTTAAAATCTAAGTATTCTGCTAAAAAATGTTTGCTCATTCTTTTCTTTTTAAGTTTTTTCGGAGTGGCTTCGGCACTTACAGGATATTAGTTTTTATCTGGAATGCCAAAAAGTATCGGTGCACTCATGTTATTTTCCTCTGGGGGTATTATTTATCTTATTTTTCAAGATATAGCACCTTTATCAAAATTAAAAAAAAGTTGGATTCCAGCACTTGGAGCTTGTTTTGGTTTTTTAGTTGGAATGATAGGAGTAAAGTTGTTAGGTTAAATTTCATATCTTTAAAAAGAATTTATGTCTATCAACATAGACTCAAACAATCCTTAAAACTGTAAAAATGAACGATACCCAAAAAGATTATTTAGACAATCATTACATTCATAGAAGTAATTGGTTAAGAGCTGCAGTTCTTGGAGCTAATGATGGTATTTTATCAACAGCAAGTCTTGCGATTGGTGTTGCCGCTGCAAGCGACTTAAGGGAACCTATTATTTTAGCAACGTTAGCAGGATTGGTTGCTGGAGCATTATCAATGGCTGCAGGAGAATACGTTTCGGTAAGTTCTCAGACAGATGTAGAAAAGGCAGATATTGAAAGAGAGAAAATAGAATTAATAGAAATGCCAGAACTTGAGTTGCAACGACTGGCAGAGATTTACGAAAACAGAGGACTTAAAAAAGAAACTGCTTTGATTGTTGCAAAAGAATTGACTGAAAAAGATGCCTTAGCAGCTCATATTAGAGATGAACTAGGGATCAATGAAATAAGTCAGGCAAAACCTATACAAGCTGCAATTGCTTCTGGAGCAGCATTTACAATTGGAGGATTGCTTCCATTTCTTGTAACCCTTTTTCTTCCTTTAAATAGTCTAGAGTATTCTCTTTATGGCTCTGCGCTATTTTTTCTAATCGTTTTAGGAGCATTAGCTGCCAAAACAGGGGGATCAAAAATTGGAATAGCAGTGTTAAGAATAACTTTTTGGGGAACAGTTGCCATGGGATTAACCGCCTTAGTAGGGTACTTTTTTGGTGTAAATCTGTAAAAAGTTTTAGTTTTACTTTTGATTCGTTTTTTGTTTCTGGTTTAATCTTAAGTTTTACCTCATCATTAAAAGTATCTATTGTAATTTCTCCTCCTAAAATAGAAGTATATAAATCTACAACTTTATAAAGCGTGCTTCCTTCTCGTTTAAATTGGGTTTGATTAGTAATAACAAAAGTGATATACAAATCGCCATGCGGACCACCATTTATAGCTTGCCTTCCTTTTTCTTTTATTTTTATTACTTGTCCATTTTCTACACCTGCAGGAATTGTGAGTCTTATTTTTTTATTATTCAGCGTTAAAACCTGTTGATGAGAAGTGTACACATCTTTTAAGTTTAAATGTAATTCTGCATTAAAATCTTGTCCTTTAAATTTTGGACGTTGACTTTGTCTAGAGTTGGTTCTTCCTCCAAACATAGATTCGAAAAAATCTGAATATTCTTGATCTGAAAAATTTTGTTGATTTGACTGTCGTTGTGATTGCTGCTTTTTTTGTGCTTTTTCAAATTCGTCACTATGTTTCCAATGCTCTCCATGTTTATCGTTTTTTTACGATTATCAGAATTGCTTAGTACTTCGTTAGCCTCATTAATTTCTTTAAATTTTAACTCAGCAGTTTTATTATCTGGATTTAAATCTGGGTGGTACTTTCTGGCAAGTTTCCGATAGGAAGCTTTCACTTCTTTTTCAGTAGCTGCTTTTGAAATACCCAATATTTAATAATAATCTATAAATGCCATTGACTTTATTTTTTTGAGTATGTACTTATAATCTTAAACAAAGATACTGCTTTAAAGGTCAAAGAGGCTTTAAAACACCATACAGTTAATTTGAAAGTTATTTTTACCATACAACAAGTATTTCAACCATTTCTATTAGCAGAAATAGAAAAGCAAAAAAATAGTAAAAAAAGACTTGCATAATCATTTTAAATAATTTTAATTTGCACGCTCAAAAGCCGATGTAGCTCAGCTGGCTAGAGCAGCTGATTTGTAATCAGCAGGTCGGGGGTTCGAGTCCCTTCATCGGCTCTTTAAAGTCCTTTCAAAAGAAAGGACTTTTTTTATGCTTTAACTTGAACGAATTTTCATTAAATTTGTTGACAATTGTAATACATATTCAACCTTATCAACATGCTTATAATTGGAATTGCTGGAGGAACTGGAAGTGGAAAAACCACGGTGGTTAATAAAATAGTTAAAGAACTCCCATCGGATGAAGTTTGTGTAATTTCGCAAGATTCTTACTATAAAGCTACAGATAATTTAAGCTACGAAGAGCGTACAAAAATAAATTTTGACCATCCAAGAGCCATTGATTTTGAGTTAATTATCAAGCATTTAAAAAAATTAAAATCGGGCAAAACAATTGATCAGCCAGTGTATTCTTTTGTAACCCACAACAGAACAAAAGACATAATAAAAACACATCCAAGAAAAGTAGTAATTGTTGAAGGAATTTTAATTTTTAACAATGAAGAACTAAGAGATCTTTTTGATATCAAAATATTTGTACATGCAGATACAGATGAACGGTTAATTAGAAGAATCCGCAGAGACATTAATGAAAGAGGAAGAGATATTAATGAAGTATTGAGTAGATATCAAGATACTTTAAAACCAATGCATCAACAATTTATTGAACCAACAAAAAACTTTGCAGATATTATAATTCCAAACGACAGACATAATACGGTTGCCATTGATATCGTTAGAACTGTAATTAGCAATAAATTATAATGACTTTTAAACAGTTAAAACAAAATAGGTTTGTCAAGTTTTTTACAAACAGATATGTCGTAATACTAATTGGATTTACTGTCTGGATGCTCTTTTTTGATGAAAATTCTTATCTTGTACACAAAGGGTTCAATACAGAAATTAAAGAATTAGAAACTGCTATTGAGTTTTACAAAAAGCAAATTAAAGAAGACAAACAAACCATAAAAAATTTACAAGATAGCTTGCAGATTGAAAAATTTGCTCGAGAGAAATATTTAATGAAGCGAGAGAACGAAGATATTTATCTTATAGAATTTGACACCTTAAAAAAGTAATGAGCGAAAATTTATTTAACGATTTTAATACTAGTTCATCTTCGGCTTGGAAACAGAAAATTCAAGTTGACTTAAAAGGTGCTGATTATAACGAAACCCTGTTGTGGAAAACAGATGAAGATATTGTTGTAAAACCTTTTTACACGAAAGAAGATAGAAAAAATAACATAGATACAGAAGCTAAATTTAGGTTTGATATTTCTCAATCAATTTTTATAAATGATGAGAAAATAACAAACTACATTGCATTAAATGCTTTGAAAAAAGGGGTAACTGCTATAGAATTTACTGCAAATAAACCATTCGACTATAAAATATTGCTTCAAAATATAGATGTTGAAAATACAATAATCTATTTTAGGTTTCTGTTTTTAGATTCAGAGTTTAGCAAAGAAGTTTCCAACTATATCAATTCAAAAAACTGCTACATTCAAGTTGATATTATCAATAATTTAGCACAATCAGGAAATTGGTTTCATAATTTAAAATCAGATCACTTACAATTAGAAAGTATTGTTAATCATTGTGATAATCCTATTGGTGTTGATGCTACATTATATCAAAATGCTGGAGCAACAATAACGCAGCAATTAGCCTATACCCTTGCCCATGCAAATGAATATTTAAATCATTTTGGTAAAGACATTGCTTCTAAGTTTCATTTTAACTTTGCTGTTGGAAGTAATTATTTTTTCGAAATTGCAAAATTAAAGGCATTTAGAATCCTCTGGAAATCACTTTTAGAAGCATATGATGCAAAAGAGACTACTGCCCATATTTTTGCACAACCAACATTAAGAAACAAAACAATTTACGACTACAACGTAAATATGTTGAGAACGACATCTGAATGTATGAGTGCTATTATAGGCGGAGCTAATACCGTTAACAATGTATCTTATGATAGTGTTTTTCATAAGAAAAATGAATTTGGAGAACGAATTGCTCGAAATCAATTACTTATATTACAACAAGAAAGTTATTTAGAATATGCAAATACCTTTGCAAATGGGTCTTATTATGTAGATAGCATTAAAGAACAATTAGCTGAAAAAGCTTTACAAATATTTAAAGACATCGAAAAATCTGGTGGTTTTTTAACACAATTAAAAAAAGGGGTTATCCAACGAAAAATTACTGAAAACGCTAATAGAGAGCAAGAAAAATTTGACAATGCAGAAATTGTTTTATTAGGAACAAACAAACAAATGAATAAAAATGATTTCATGAAAAATGAAATTGAAATTTATCCTTTTGCAAAATCAAATCCTATAAAAACATTACTACCCCCCATTATAAAAAAACGTTTGGCAGAAGCCAACGAAATTAAAAAATTAGAATCTGAATAAAATTGCATTAAATGAAAAAAGATAAATCCGTCATTAAAGATGATATTAAACAATCAAGCTTAAAAAGGAATTAAGGAGGTTTAAAAAGAAAATACCTTATTCTATTCTTCTTTTAGTTTGCTTTAGTTTTGTGCTTATTTATTTAATAGAAGGAAAAATATACAAGTATTTAGGAGACAACTATAACCTAATCTTGGTTATTAGCATCTTTTTAGTATCAATTGTTATCATTTATATGATTACAATAATTATTAAAATGAACTCCATTAAAAAAGAGATTAAATTATTAGGTGAAAGAATGTATCAAAGAATGAAGCTACAATAAAAATGAGCAGAAAAAATCTTCAAAATATTGCAATTAAAAATCAAAAAGTTGATGGTGAAAATACTTTTTTTCATGAAGATTTTGTTGCTGGGATTCCGCCTTTTTTACGTGGACCGTATTCTACAATGTACGTTCGTAGACCTTGGACAATTAGACAATATGCTGGTTTTTCTACCGCAGAAGAAAGCAACGCTTTTTATAGAAGAAATCTAGAAGCTGGACAAAAAGGACTTTCAGTTGCTTTTGATTTAGCTACACATAGAGGGTACGATTCTAATCATGAACGTGTGCAAGGCGATGTTGGTAAAGCTGGTGTTGCGATTGATTCTGTTGAGGATATGAAAATTTTATTTGACCAAATTCCGTTAGATAAAATGTCGGTTTCTATGACCATGAATGGTGCTGTTTTACCTATTTTAGCTTTTTATATTGTTGCCGCAGAAGAACAAGGTGTAGCTCCAGAAAACCTTTCTGGAACCATTCAGAATGATATTTTAAAAGAGTTCATGGTGCGTAATACTTATATCTATCCACCAACTCCGTCCATGAAAATTATTGCTGATATTTTTAAATATACGAGCAATCATATGCCGAAATTTAACTCTATTTCTATTTCTGGTTATCATATGCAAGAAGCTGGTGCTACAGCAGAAATTGAATTAGCGTATACCTTAGCAGACGGACTAGAATACATTAGAAAAGGAATTGAAGCCGGAATGGATATTGATACGTTTGCTCCACGTCTTTCTTTTTTCTGGGCAATCGGAATGGATCATTTTAGAGAAATTGCAAAAATGAGAGCTGCACGAATGTTGTGGGCAAAAATTGTGCAAGAATTCAATCCTAAAAATCAAAAATCATTAGCCTTGAGAACGCATTCCCAAACAAGTGGTTGGAGTTTAACAGAACAAGATCCGTTTAACAATGTTGCCAGAACAACTATTGAAGCGATGGCAGCAGCTTTTGGAGGAACTCAAAGTTTACATACAAATGCGTTGGATGAAGCCATTGCATTACCCACAGATTTTTCTGCAAGAATTGCCAGAAATACACAAATCTATTTACAAGAAGAAACACATATTACCAAAACGGTTGACCCTTGGGCAGGAAGTTTTCATGTTGAAAAATTGACTGAAGATATCGCAAACAAAGCATGGGAATTGATTCAAGAAGTAGAAAAATTGGGCGGAATGACCAAAGCAATTGAAAAAGGAATTCCGAAAATGCGCATTGAAGAAGCTGCAGCCATTAAACAAGCAAAAATTGACAGTGGACAAGACATCATTGTTGGTGTTAATAAATATCAACTAAAAGAAGAAGATCCGTTACATGTTTTAGAAGTAGATAATGAAGCCGTTCGTCTATCTCAAATTGAAAGACTAAATGCATTAAAATCTAAAAGAAATACTTCTGAAGTAAAAAAATCTTTAGTAGCTTTGACTAAAGCTGCAAAGTCTGGAAAAGAAAACTTGTTAGAATTGGCTATTATTGCTGCAAGAAACAGAGCTACATTGGGCGAAATTTCTGATGCTTTAGAAGTAGTTTTTGGCAGACATAAAGCAGTTCATAAAACCATATCTGGCGTGTATAGTAAAGAAATAAAAGAAGACAGAACCTTTAAAGAAGCAACTAAATTGGCAGATCAATTTGCTGAATTAGAAGGAAGACGTCCACGTATTATGATTGCCAAACTTGGGCAAGATGGTCATGACAGAGGTGCGAAAGTGGTGGCTACTGGTTATGCAGATTTAGGGTTTGATGTAGATATTGGCCCGTTATTTCAAACTCCAAAAGAAGCCGTAAAGCAAGCTGTAGAAAATGATGTACATATTTTAGGAATTTCTTCTTTAGCTGCCGGACATAAAACGTTGGTTCCACAAGTAATTGATGAATTAAAAAAATATGGACGTGAAGATATTATGGTGATTGTTGGTGGCGTAATACCTGCACAAGATTATCAATTTTTATTTGATGCTGGTGCTGTGGGTGTATTTGGCCCGGGAACAAAAATCGCACAAGCCGCTATTGATATGCTGACTATTTTAATTGATTCTGTAGCTGAATAATATGAGTACAAAAGCATTTATGATTAAATGAAAAATTTAATACTAATACTCATTATATTTCAGGTTTTTCAAACATCTGCACAGCAGCAAAAACATCCGATAGATGTAAAAAATAACAAATGTTTAGAAGAAGCTGTACCAACAACCATTGGATCTATTATTTGTGAAAAAGAGGCTTTAAAAGCTTGGGAATCTGAAATGGAAACGACACTCAAATTATTAAAAGAAAATCAAAAGCATCTCGACATAAAATTACTTGAGGAAACTCAAACAAAATGGCTTGCCTTTCATAAAAAACAAGTTCAATTTTACTATTCTTATTACCAAACTCAATATCAAGGTGGAACAATGGCTCGCGCTGCTGCCCTTAGCCATGACAAGAAATATTTAAGAGAACGTGTAATTTATTTAAAAGAACTTTATAAAGAAATAAGTGGGCAATAAAAAAGACATAATCATTTGTGGTGAAGTATTTAAAGCAAAAAGGATTCATTTTTCTTTTGAAACAATATTTAAGCAAATTGGGAATATGAATGAGCTTAAAAAGCTCCAAGAATTTCCAAATTTAGAATCCGTCTCACTTAATGGAACAAATATCAATGATATTGGTTTACAATACATAGGGCAATGCTCTACAATTACAAATTTAAACTTAACTTTTACGAATATTTCCGATAAAGGCATCACACATTTAGTAAATCTAAATAGTATAAAACACCTTCGATTAAAAGAAACAAATATTAGTAAAAAAAGTATTCAAAATTTTAACCAAATGACTCATTTAATTTCATTGCAAGTGCATGAAACTAATATTTCTGGAAAAGATATGGCTAATCTAAACTTAGCTCATTTAGAAGAACTTTTTGTTGATAGTAATGATGTTGAAGATTATAATACCTTATTAGCTCTTTCAAATCGGTTACCATCTTGTAAGATTGTTGCTAAAGGGAAAGGGACTTTTTTCTAAGGTGTATTTGAATCTTAATTTATTATAGCTTCTTTAATTTGTTACACACTGAGAAATTAGTTCTAAATTGGTTACTTCTTAATCACAAACATTTTCAGGAAAAGCCTATAAAAAGCATTTAAAAAACTATTTTTTTAACATTTCTACAACTTAAAAAACAGTCAATTCCAAAAGGTTATTCAAGCTTTTATCCTTAAATTTGTGAACTTTTACAATCAAATTTAGAGATGAAAAAAATCTTCAATATTCTTTACTCAACACGTTTAATGGCTGTTTTATTTTTCCTGTTTGCAACAGCAATGGGTGTAGCCACTTTTATAGAAAATGATTTTGGTACACAAACTTCTAAAGCCTTAGTTTATAATACTTGGTGGTTTGAAGCCATTATGATCTTTTTTGTCATTAATTTTTTTGGAAATATCTTTAGATACAGATTGTATAAAAAAGAGAAATGGCCAGTATTGTTATTTCATACTGCTTTTTTATTCATTTTAATTGGGGCGGGTATTACGCGTTATATTGGGTATGAAGGTTTAATGATTATCAAAGAAGGTGAAGTTACCAATAAATTCATCTCAGAAACCACCTATTTAAATGTTGTCATTGATGATAACAATCAGCAAAAACCAACCATCCATCAACCCATATTATTATCTGCTTGGGGTAATAATAACTGGGTTTTTTCTACAAAATTTAAACAACAAGATGTTGCCTTCAAATTGGTAGAGTACATCCCGTGGGCAGAAAAAAAATTAATCGAAGATGAAAATGGCGATGAGTATTTATTCTTTGTAGAATCTAGTGAAGGCACAAGACACGAGCATTATATTAAAAAGGGAACTACTCAAAACATTCATAATGTTTTAGTGGGGTTTGATGCAGGAAACAATGCAACTATTAATTTTACAACTGTAGATGGAGAGCTAAAAATAAACTCTAAAGAAGATGGATCTTGGTTACGTATGGCTGATCAAAAAAGAGGAACAGTGACTAAAGATTCTCTAGCAACGTTTAACTATTTATCTTTACACAACATTTCTGGATTGCAATTTGTAATTCCGAGACCTGCAGAAAAAGGGATTCTAAAAATGGTAAGTGGTCCTAAAAACGATCAAAAGCATGATGTAATTGTGGTAGAAATTACTACAAACAATAAAACAGAAAGAGTAGAATTATTAGGAGGAAAATACAATACACAAAACTCTGAACAAGTATCTGTTGCTAATTTAAACTTTAGACTCTTATACGGTTCTAACATCCTAGAAACTCCTTTCCATATCAAATTAAGAGATTTTCAACTAGAAAAATATCCAGGTTCAGAAAGCGCTGCATCCTATGCCAGTGAAGTAACCGTTATTACAAAAGAAGAGACCTTTGATTATCGAATATTTATGAATCATATTTTAGATTTTAAAGGATATAAATTCTTCCAATCAAGTTATGACAATACCAAAGAAGTTGAAGAAACACATTTATCTGTAAATCACGATTTCTGGGGAACCCTTTTTACATATATTGGCTATTCAATGTTATATTTTGGATTGATTTCTATTTTATTCGCAAAAAATATACGTTTTGATTATTTAAAAAACACATTGAAAAAAATTAGAAGCAAAAAAGCTGCTTTATCGCTTTTGGGGTTATTGTTTTTCTCTGTTACTGTTTCTGCACAACATCAAGAACATGCCATTTCAGAACAACAAATAGATTCTATTTTAAATGCCAATATTGTTGATGCAAAACATGCAGACTTGTTTAATAGTTTGGTCATTCAAGATGCTGGTGGAAGAATGAAACCTGCACATACTTTTGCTTCTCAGCTGGTTAGAAAAGTAACCCACCAAGAGGTTTTTAAAGGAATGAATCCTAGTCAAGTGTTGTTATCAATTATAGAAAACCCAAGATTTTGGATTGAAGTTCCGATGGTGTATTTAGAAAAAGGAAACACGCAAATAAGAGAGATAATTGGAGTTTCTAAAGATGCTACACATGCTAGGATATCCGATTTTTTGACAAAGGATGGTGTTTATAAAATACGTACAAGAGTTGATGAATCTCAAAAGAAAAATGTAAAAAATAAGTTCGAAAAAGATATCATCAACATCGACAAAAGAGTTGGTTTACTTTATAGTGCTATTGGGGGACAAATATTTAAGATTTTCCCAATTCCGAATGACCCAAATAACAAATGGGTTTCTCAACCGGAAACATTAAATGCTGGCTTTAAAGGAACTGATTCTGTTTTCGTGCGTCAAGTGCTGCCTGTTTACATACAAATGTTGCAAAAATCCAAAGAAACAAACGATTATACACAAGCTAATAAAGTATTGACCGGAATTAAAAATTTTCAAAAGAAATTTGGTGCACAAGTCATTCCTTCTGACGATAAAATTGAGTTAGAAATTGCTTACAATAAATTCAGTATTTTTAGTCGATTGGCAAAATATCTGGGTATAGCCGGAGCCTTATTAATTTTTGTAGTTGTCGCTCAAATTTTTTCTGACAGAAAAGTGTTTAATTACATCGTAAAAGGACTGATTGCAATTATCATTGGATTGTTTGTTTTTCATACCTTAGGATTAGGTGCGCGTTGGTATATTAGCGGAAACGCACCTTGGAGTAATGCCTACGAATCCATTATTTATGTAGCTTGGGCAACCATGTTATTTGGATTGGTTTTCGGAAGAAAATCTTCTTTAACTATTGCTGCAACAACGTTTTTAACAGCTGTTATTTTAGCATTTGCACACCAAAATTGGTTAGACCCAGAAATAGCAAACTTACAGCCTGTTTTAAACTCGTATTGGTTGCTAATTCACGTTTCCATCATTGTGGCTAGTTACGGGCCATTTTCTTTAGCGATGATTTTAGGAATCTTCTCGTTATTCTTAATAGCCTTTACAAACAAAAAAAATAAGAAAAAACTAGATTTAGCCATCAAAGAATTAACCATCATTAACGAAATGTCTATTACCGTTGGTTTAATCATGTTGACCATTGGTAACTTTTTAGGCGGAATGTGGGCAAATGAAAGTTGGGGACGTTATTGGGGTTGGGATCCAAAAGAGACTTGGGCATTAATTAGTATTATGCTATATGCTTTTGTCTTACACATGCGTTTAATTCCGGGTTTACGAAGCCGCTTTACATTTAACCTGTGGTCAATTATTACCTACGCTTCTATTATGATGACGTACTTTGGAGTAAACTTTTATTTATCTGGACTGCATTCGTATGCTAGTGGAGATAAAGTAATAACTCCGACTTCTGTATATTATTCAGTTGGTTTTGTAGCTATCTTAGGGACTTTTGCTTGGTTTAAATATAAAAAATACTATAAAAAATAACCTATAAGTACTGAACGTTTTATTTTGGAATTTCACTAGAGTCAACAAACAAAAATCAAATGAAAGCTGTATTTTTGCTTTCTTAAAATTAAAATAACAAATTATGTTTCATAAAAATTTTAAATTAATTATTGCCGCTTTAATTACAGCTTGGTCTGTATATGAATTTGCTCAAGGTCATATCATGAATGGTATTTCCATTTTATTATTAGCCGGAATGTTTATTCTGTTATATTTTAAAAACGAATTTATCTTATTGGCATTTTTACAATTGCGTAAACAGAATTTTCCTGGAGCTCAAAAATGGCTGAACTATATTAAAAATCCGAGTGCAGCTTTAACAAGAAAGCAAGAAGGATACTATAATTTTTTACACGGAATTATGCTGTCGCAAACCAATATAACCCAAGCAGAAAAATATTTAAAGAAAGCGGTAAAATTAGGTTTGTCTATGGGACATGATTTAGCCATGGCAAAACTACAATTAGCCGGTATTGCAATGACAAAAAGAAGAAAACGTGAAGCAACTATGTTAATGAATGAAGCTAAAAAGCTTGACAAACAGGGCATGTTGAACGAACAAATAAAAATGATGAAACAACAAATGAAAAAAATCTAGTTGCAACTGAATAAAACTTAAAAAAAGCTTCTGAAAATTCAGAAGCTTTTTTTTATTTACTCAATTCTTTTTAGGCTTAAATCTGTTTGAAACTCTAACAGATACAATCCCCGGTTTTGGGAAATACCGAAAAGTCTTTTATCAAAATCGAATTTACTTTCAACTCGATAAGAAACGCCATCTTTAAAAGTATCGTATAGCTCTTTTCCCGAAGCCAATCTCATAAGTACATCATAAGTGACATCAAAACCGCGAGTAGCATAAAAAGAAGGCAAGGCTTTGTTTTTTTGTAAATATTGCTTGTTAAAAATTCTGGCCGCCAAAGAAGCTTCATCTACATAGGTGTCTGTGACGTAGACAAACTCTAGTTGTGCTAACTTATTATAATCCACATAATCATACTTATCAAATCCAAACAATTTTACCTTATAATTAATTTTTTCTTCTGGTTCTTCTCCTTCTTCTGGTTCTGGAGGATCTGGAAAACTAATCAAACTATTAATGGCATCTGAAGCTATCACATCATTATTAGTTGCAATAATTACCCAATTATTTACCAAGGTAGAATCAGGTTTCATCATTTTTAAAAAACGCTCTTGGGCAATATAACCGTAATGTGGTATTATTTGGTGCACTTCTTTAATAGAGTCGTGTTGCTTTAAAATATTTGCAATCTGATTTATTTCTGTAATTGAAGCAGTGGTAGAATCGCCAACGATAATAATATTTTCGTTTTTGTATTGTTTAGAAACATAAGACAACAATTTCTCTTTATACAAATGTTTATCTGGAGATGTTTTTACAATTCTAGAAGATGTAAAAGAAGTTTGTGCTTTAGAAAAAATAGGAAAAACTAAGGGCGCTTTTACACTGCTTGCTAACTTTATGGTTTCATCAGAATAGATAGAACCAATAATAACATCTTTATCTTCTAGCGAATTATTTGTAATAATTTCGTCAATTTTAGTATTTCTATCTTCAGTATCGAAAACAGAAAAATCGATTTGAACACCTTGATTTCTTAGTGAATCTATTGCTAAAGCTGCACCCAAATAGAAATCTGTAACAATATTTGGCAAGGCTCTTGTTTTAAAAATGTCTTGTGACGAAACTGTATCAAAAACCTTGGCTCTAAATGGCAATAACAATGCTACTTTAATTGCATCAATATTTGAAATAGTGTCCTTATAAATTACATCCAATTTCTCTCCTTCAACTCTTTCTTTAATTTTTATAATTGCCCCTAATTTTAATCCTTCTGATAAGTTCGGATTTAAGGCTAATAAATCTGATTTTAAAACATTGTAATATCTCGTTAAGCTATAAAAAGTATCTCCTTTACTTACAGTGTGTAAAAGATATTTTTCATCTAAACCTTCTATATCATTTAATTTTTTGATACTATCAATTTGAATAGTATCTTTTACGATACGATCTTTAGGTGTGTCATTTATATCTATAAGATTACGTGAGTTTTTACTTGGAATAAAAATTTCTGTGTCTGGTTTTGGCCTTCTACCAACATCTGGGTTTAAGCGTAATAAATCTTTCGTTTCGATGTCCAATTTTTTAGCGATCATTCGCATGGTTTCACCTTTCTTTACTTTATACGTAATATACTTTTTTTGCTGTCCACAAGAAATAGCAATGGTAAAAACGAAAAAAAGAACTACTAATTTAAAATGCTTCATCTAATATATATTTCTACTTTTTGAAAAAAATCTAACGCTAACAATTATGTATAATATAACATAAAATATGCCAGCTTAGTATATTATTCCCACTCAATTGTTGCAGGTGGTTTAGAGCTGATATCATACACCACTCTATTAACACCTTTTACTTTATTGATAATATCGTTTGATGTTTTTTGTAAAAATTCATAAGGTAAATTTACCCAATCTGCGGTCATACCATCAGTACTTTCTACAGCTCGTAAAGCAACCACTTTTTCGTAAGTTCTCTCATCGCCCATAACTCCTACAGAATTAACTGGCAATAACATTGCTCCTGCTTGCCATACATTATCATACAAACCGCTCTCTTTCAATCCGTTTATAAAGATAGCATCAACTTCTTGTAAAATTCTTACTTTTTCTTTTGTGATATCTCCTAAGATACGAATCCCTAAACCTGGCCCCGGAAATGGGTGTCTACCTAACAATTCTTTATCAATTCCCATAGAGGCTCCAACTCTTCTTACCTCATCTTTAAAAATCATTCGTAAAGGTTCTACAATTTTTAACTTCATAAAATCTGGTAAACCTCCAACATTATGGTGACTTTTAATAGTTGCTGATGGCCCTCCATTTACAGAAACAGACTCTATTACATCAGGATAGATAGTTCCTTGTGCCAACCATTTTGCATCTTTAATTTTATGTGATTCATCATCAAAAACTTCTATAAAAGCTTTTCCTATGGCTTTTCTTTTAGCCTCTGGATCTGTTAATTCTTTTAAGGCATCTAAAAAACGATCTGATGCATCAACACCTTTTACGTTTAAGCCCATTCCTTCGTATTGCTTTAATACATCGGTGAATTCATTCTTACGAAGTAAGCCATTGTTTACAAAAATACAATGCAGGTTTTTACCAATAGCTTTGTTTAACAATACTGCTGCCACGGTAGAATCTACTCCTCCAGATAGTCCTAAGACTACTTTTTCAGCGCCTACTTTTTCTCTGATTGCTTCAACTGTACTTTCAACAAATGAATCTGGCGTCCAAGTTTGTGCAACACCCGCAATTTTTACTAAAAAGTTTTCTAACAATTTTTTTCCGTCTGTAGAATGATATACTTCTGGATGAAACTGAATAGCAAATGTTTGTTCTCCTTCAATTTTATAGGCTGCATTTTCAACATCATTTGTACTAGCCAAACACAAACCGTTGGTTGGTAATTCTTTAATCGTATCTGAATGACTCATCCAAACTTGACTTCCTTTTGTAATATTTTCAAAGAAAATTTCATTCTCTTTTACATAAGATAAGTTTGCTCTTCCGTATTCTCTTGTGTTCGATTGGCCAACCAAACCGCCTGAAAAATGAGCTAAATATTGAGCTCCATAACAAACAGCCAACAAAGGTTTTTTACCTCTAATTTCTGATAAATCTGGATGCGGTGGATCTTCTGAACGAACAGAAGATGGACTCCCAGAAAGGATGACTGCTTTATAGTTTGTTAAATCTTTAGGTGGATTGTTGTAGGGATGAATTTCACAATAAATGTTTAACTCTCTAACTCTACGCGCAATAAGCTGTGTGTATTGCGAACCGAAATCTAATATAAGTACATTGTGTTGTTGCATGTGCAAAAATACTACAAGAATTTAGATTTTTTTACAACTATTTTCATTTTTTTTATGTCTTAAAAAACAAAAATCTAAGTATTTAATTTCTGTTAAAAACGATATACAATGGCATTGATGTTCATTCCAGAACCTACTGAAGCAAAAATAACTACATCTCTTTTTTGAACTTTTTGATTTTTTATCTGCCCTTTTAAAACCATATCTAATAAAGTAGGTACGGTTGCCACAGAACTGTTTCCATATTCATGTATATTCATTGGCATCACTCCTTCTGGAACTTGCTGTTTGAACAATCGGTAAAATCTTTTGATGATCGCCTCATCCATTTTTTCATTTGCTTGATGAATAAATACTTTTTTTACATCATGAATCTCTACACCACTTTTGTCTAAGGCAGATTTCATGGCATCCGGAACATGATTTAAAGCAAATTCATAAATCTTACGTCCTTGCATTTTGATATACTTTTCATCTTCAGTAGAATCTATAGCATTTGATTTTCCAAAATACAAATAATAGGCTTCTTCTTTCGAAAAGGTTTGAGTAGCGTGACTTAAAATTCCGATGGCATCATCTTCATTCGCTTCAACAATACAAGCTCCTGCGCCATCACTAAAAATCATAGAATCTCTATCTGTTTTATCTACAACTCTAGACAAGGTTTCTGCTCCAATAACCAATACTTTTTTTGCCATCCCTGACTTTATAAAGGCATGTGCTTGGATAACACCTTCAATCCAACCCGGGCATCCAAATAAAATATCATACGCAACACAATTTGGGTTTTCAATTTTTAAACTGTGTTTAACTCTGGTAGCTAGACTTGGTAAAATATCACTTTGTCCTGCAGGCTTATTAACATCTCCAAAATTATGTGCTAAAATAATGTAATCCAATTCTTCTGGATTTACACCCGAAGACTCAATTGCTTTTTGAGCTGCAAAAAAAGCCAAATCTGAAGTTGAATAGTTACTAGAAGCATATCTTCTTTCTTCTATCCCTGTAATAGATTTAAACTTTTGAATAATTATTTCATTACTCGTTTCAAATTTAGATCCATCTTCATTTAAAAATTCATGCTCTAAAAAAGCATCATTCCCTTGAATAATTGTTGGAATATAACAACCAGTTCCTGTAATTTTTGAGTTAACCATTATAGATTCATTTTTTAACCTTAAACAAAGTAACACTTTTTAAATTGTAAAAATAATATTAGATTATCATTTTATAAATTTTTGTAGATTATATAAAATTGAGAATTCTATTTTATTAAATCTTAATTTTAAAAGACATCTTTTGAATTAATCGTAAAGTTTAAACTTTACTTGCATTACCATAGCAATAGAATTTGCTCGGTCTTTCATGTTTTGAGCAACTTGAACTTTAAAAGAAGCATCTATTGTTGTTTGTAAGTAAAACAACCATTTCTTAAAATGCACTTTTTTAAAACGAACTTTTTCATTAAAATCTAAATGTTTTTGCAAAACATTGTTCTGATACGAATTTGTCTGAAACAAAATATCTTGCCAAAAATCGGTGATGATCTCTAAATGCTTTTCTAAGTGATTTTGTTGCACTATTTCTTCAAAAAAAGGAAGCATTTCTGAATCAGAAATTAACTTTTTATAAAATTCTGTAATGATAAAATGTATATCTTCTCTAGAAGAAATGTCTTGTTGCATTATAAATAAGTGCTATCAAATGAAAAAGGCAATAAAGACAACAACGATGCTGTTTTTACAACTTTACCAACTTCGCCCATAAAATAAATTTCTATAGGTTCTTTTTGGTTTATTTCGTATTCTGATAATGTTTGTCTACAAGCACCACAAGGACCAACAGGTCTATCTACTTTAGTATTGGTAGAACTTGCAGTAATAACCAGTTGTTTTACTTTTACTCCTGGATAATCCGAACCCGCTTTCCAGATAGCAACCCTTTCAGCACACATTCCGGATGGATAGGCTGCATTTTCTTGATTACTCCCTAAAATAACTTGATTGTTTTCTAATAACAAGGCTGCTCCAACCTTAAATTTAGAATAGGGCGCATAGGCTTGATTTCGAGCTTCAACCGCTTTATTCATTAGTATTTGAACATCTGAAGGTAATTCTGAAACATCTTCATAAATAGTTGCAGTAGCTACTACATCAATTTTTTTCATAGTTGTTGTAAACTGGTGTACAAACGAAGATACTAATAATCTTCATAAATCTCCCCTAAATCAAATGATAATGAAAAACGTAAAGTATTTTCTAAAGGATGATTTACATTAGAGGGGTTTATCAAGTAAGATAAATCTAACGAAAAAGCTCTTGCTTTAAATCCGCCACCCATTGTAAAGTATTGTCTATTTCCTTTAATTTCACTTTCGTGATAATATCCAGTTCTTAAAGCAAAGGCATTGTTATATAAGTATTCTGCTCCTAGAGCATAGGTAAATTCTTTTAATTCTTCGCTAAAGCCTCCTGGCGCATCACCAAAAGATGAAAACATCCCAGACAACCAACCTTTATCTTTATCAGAGTTATCTGGCTGTGGAGTTGGCACTAATAATTTGGTAGTTTCTATGTTGATTCCGATAATATTATAATCATCTAAGATAAAATCAAAACCTCCACCCAATCTTAAGTTTGTCGGGATAAAATCTTCATTTCCTGGAACGTATGATACTTTTGGTCCAATATTAGAAATGTTAAACCCTAGTCGATATCTACCATTAAAGGTTCCGTAATTTTCTTCTGGAGATCTGTAATACCCAGAAACATCTAGAGCAAACGAGTTGATTGCTTTGATATTCGGATTTTGAACACTCAGTTTATAATTTGAATGAATATAACGCAACCCAACTCCCATAGAAAAAGTTTCACTTAATTTTAAGGCATAGGCTCCAGAAACCGATAGTTCATTTGGATTTTCAGTTCCAATTGGATTTCCACTAGAATCTGTTAATTCTATTTTACCCAAAGAAAAGTATTTAAAATCTACTGCCCAAGCAGCATTTTCTTTAAACCTATTCAAATAAGACAATCCTCCCACAAAAATATCATCAACCAAATTACGCAACCAAGGTGTATAATTGGCTCCAATACTTATTTGATTTGTATTGAATGCGATTTTAGATGGATTGTGAAATAAAGAAAAAGCATCGGATGATGTTGCTACTCCCATATCTCCCATTCCCCCGGCTCTAGCATCTGGTGTAATTAATAAAAATGGGGCTGCTGTTGTAATTGAATTAGACTGACTTTGAATGGTGTTAACCACCATAAAAAACAAGACTAGTATTGGTAATACGTAACTTTTTTTCATTTGATATTCTAGGTTTGGCTGAATCAAGATTGAGACTAAAGTATGACTAATTTTTCATATTTCTCTGAATTTTGATTACTAATTGTTGATTTTACTTTTAATTTATATATATAAACTCCCTTTCCTATTCGATTACCAAAGTCATCTAAACCATTCCAATGTATACTTCGAGAAAGGTTTCCAGAAGTTTGTACTGTCTGATTAATTGTTTTGATAATTTTACCAGAAATGGTAAAGAGTTGAACTTGCACTTCTAATGGCTCATTTGGTTTGTTATGATTGAACCAAAACTCTGTATAATTTACAAACGGATTTGGATAGTTTAATACATTATCTAACACCAATCCGCTATCACTAACAACCATGAAATTTAACGTTGCTTCAGACGAATTATTATATGTGTCCCAAGCTTTTATTTTTATGGTGTGATTTCCAACCGATAAATCTCTTAATTGATAGACTACTTTTCCTTTGGTAAAATCATTTAATTCAGTTTCATAATAATCGTTTAACACAATGGGATTTGCCTGATCACCATCTAAAATAGCGACAATCTCATGACCAATAGACGTAATTGAGGTATTGATACCACTTAAATCTGACAAGGAAACGATTAAATTTGGAGAGGTATTGGTGTTTCCTCCTTCAATAAAAGATTCGTCATTCATATAAATTGACAAGTCTGGCCCAACAGTATCACTTGTTGCATTTGGATTGATACCGCCAACAACAACATCAAAATTTGCTCCAGATTTATCTTCATTTATTGTGGAAGCATAGAAGCTTAATTTTCCTTTTCCATATTCAACTTTGATATCTTTTGGAACAATAAAATCGAATTTAAAGGCACCATTTGTAACACTTGATTTTCCTCTAAACAATTTACTTTCTCTAGAATCAAAATTCATTTTAATACCAAAATTATCATTGTCTAAGGTGGTCTTATTTATGGGCTTATCAAAAACTGTAGTAGATAATGTACCATTAAAGTTGTTTAACACTTGATTTGAATTATTGGTCACAACTCCTTCAAAACTTACTTTAGACAGCGCTTTTAAAGTATCTAACGATTGTGTAATGCTTAAACCATTCATTTTAGTTATTTGAATGTTTGGTTTTGGAATTGCCAATTTCATTGCAGGGTCTCCTAAATAGTAAATAAAGAATTTCTGAAAGCTTGAGAAACCATTTTTCGCTGCCATTAACGATTCTGAAATCGATAAATCTTCATTATTAAATTGCAGTAAAATTTTCAACAAACGTTCATTAAAATTTTGTCCTGTAGATATAAAAACTTCTCTTGTGGTGGTAATTAAACTGGTTGCTCCACCATTCTTATTCCATAAAACCAACTCTCCTGCCGTTGTTCTCAAAGGGTTGTCAAATCTAGAAAACTCACAGGTTACAGTTATAAACAAGGGTAATGCTTTTTTGTTATTTAAAGATTGTATTTGTGGTACCTCTAAAATTCGCTCACTTGCAAAACCATCTTCACCTCCATGACCAAAATAATCTAGCACTAAAGTTCCTTTTTCTATCGCATTTGTTAACGCTAAATTTACTTGTGGATATCGTTCGCCACCAGAGGAGTTTTCTTGTTTAAAAGCATCTGCATAAATTTTATTGATATTAAAAACAGGTTTGTTTTTTTTGATAGAATCTGCAATTCTCTCTACACCTAATTGCAATGATTCTTCACCTTTTTCATCAATATCATCAGCAACTAATGTGATGGTGTTTCTCCAATCTCCAAAAGTTGAGGTATTGTAATAGCTTAAAATTTTATCTACCACTTCCGTTGCTTGTTGCACAGTTGAAACCGGAATTCTACCAGAAGTAACGTCAATAGTATCTGTTGTTAGCATACTTCCTTCGTTGGAGTCTAACATCACAAAATAATCGTCTGTAACATACGAAGTTGCCAAATTAAAACTCTGAGAAGATTCATAAACAGGAACGATATTTGTATTGCCTGTTATTCTGTCTTTATAATCATAAGAACCGTCACCAAAAAAACAAATATAGTTTAACTTTCTTGTAGGGTTGGTGTTTGTAGTATACACCCGTTTGATAAAATCTCTTATCGCTGTAATGTCTGGAGATCCCGAGCCAAACTCGTTATAAATCTCTGAAACCTTTACCACTTTGGTTGTTAACCCAGAATTATTTTGATGATAGTCTGCCAAGCGTTGCGCTTGAGAAAAAAGGGTTTCGTTGGTAATTACGATATAATTAACATCTTTTAATGCATGTAAATTTTGGTTGCTTATCAATGAGTTACTTTCAACTTCTGGGGTAAAATAATCAGATTGATTGAGTGCAATATACTCATGTAAAACTCCGCCATTTGCTTTGAATATAAAATTGCTACCACTCGATGCATTCGATACTCTCTTAGGATTGACGAAATCTGTAACTTCCCAAAGTTCAGAAACATTTGTTGCGTTTTGGATTTGATATTCAACAATTCCTTTCGTTTTAAAAGCTTCAAAACTTCGAAAAGAAAATTGTTTTCCTTCAGCTATCAATTGTTTCTTGCCCACAATTTCTATATAATCTAAATAGGCTTTTGCTCCAGGATTTCCATTGTTATTATAGCTAATAGAAACATCTATACTTGAAGTGTTTACAGTACTGTTTGAAGAATTAAAATTAGGCCAACCCAAAGTTAATGAACCATTGGTAACAGCAGGATAACTAATAGAAAAGGCGTTTTGATTATTCACTTTTACTTCCATGGTTGATGAAAGTGCCGAAATTGCAGCACCACCCACTGTTACTTTTATGGGAGAATTTACAGCAACAGGGCTAAAGTCTAATCTAAAACTCTGAACATTCTCTACGCTAAAATCTTCGCCAAACCATTGAGTTCCTACTGCAAACAAATTTCTAGTCTCTTTTTCGTAAAAAACAAAATCATCAAACGTAGTAATGGTTTTTGTAGCTGAGCCTGTTACGTCTGGGATAGCTGAAATTCTTTTCCCGTTTGATTGAGCAATGGTTAAAAAATAATAGGCTTTGTCTGAAAAAATATTTTGACGGTGTTTTGCTGTTTCTAAATTTGGATTCAACACCCAATCATGTGGTCCTTTAGCATAAAACAGAATAAAATCATCAGCGTTAAAAACACCATCCACTTCACCTTCTACATATATGGCGTTTTCTTGCAAATCAGCATATCTAAAATCGCTGTTTTTTTGAGGCAACATTGCACCTCCATTTCCGTAAATTCGAATATTTTTAGGATTAATTTCGGCAGTATTAATCCCCATTCTTTGTAGTAAAGAGGCATCAATCTTAAAAACACCAGTTGTGTCCACAGAAAACTTATACCATTTTCCGTTTGACAGCACAGAATTTGCAGTTTGCGAAAAACTTATGGCACTTAAACCTATAAGCAATACAAAAAGGAGTTTTGTTTTTCTCATTTCTTAATCAAAATAACGCTGTATCTACTACGATATTTTAAGCCTATGCAAGAATACTTATAATAAAGCTAAAAAACAATCGTTTATAATTTGAATAAATAGTATGGCCTTTAAAAAAAGTTAATTATCTTGGTAGAAAACATAATTATTGTAAATTGCAAGGCTTAATAAAAACCCTTAAATAAATTTAAATAAGATAGATGAAAAACTTATTAAAATTTTCTTTATTAGTAATTGTTAGTTTAACTCTTACTCATTGTAAATCTAAATCGCGCGGTGGTAATACTTCCACTTTAACTGGTTGGGAATTTAACAACCCAAATTACGGAAACTATATTAAAGGAAAATCCTTTGAAGGCTCAAAACCACCAAGTGGAATGGTAGCCATAGAAGGTGGTACTTTTACTATGGGACGCGTACAAGATGATGTCATGTATGACTGGAATACAACTCCAAATAATATGCACATTCGTTCATTTTTTATGGATGAAGCAGAAGTAACAAACTCAGAATACTTATTGTTTGTTCAATATACCAAAGATGTATTTCCTCCAGAAGACCCAAAATTTAAACACATTTACACTTCTGTTTTACCAGACACCTTGGTTTGGAGAAAAGGATTAGGGAACACAGCTTTACTTTCAGAAAATTATTTACGTCATCCTGCCTATGCAGATTATCCTGTTGTTGGTGTTAGTTGGTTACAAGCAAATCAATATTGTAAATGGAGAACAAATGCAGTGAATTTAAAAATTTTAATGGATAAAGGTGTAATTAACAACATCTGGAAAATGGATTCAATTGCCTTCAAAGGAAAAGATGTTTTTGACACAGAAGTGTATTTAGAAAAACCTTATGCATTATTTGATGGTGATTCTACGATCTACAAAAAAGGATTGCCAGTTCCTAGAAAAAAAGGACAGCCAAGACCAACTAAAGGAAGTTTTACAGGTAGACATATCACTTCTTCTGATGGTATTTTAGCACAGAAATTTCGCTTACCTACTGAAGCTGAATGGGAATATGCAGCTAAAGCTAATATAGAAAATAGAGAATACAACAATATTAGAGGTAGAAAAAAATATACTTGGGCAGGAAAATACACTAGAGCTAAATCTAAAAGATACAAAGGAGACCAATTAGCCAACTTTAAACAAGCTAAAGGAAACTATAGCGGAATTGCTGGTTGGAGTAGCGATGGCTCAGACATTCCTATTAAAGTAAAATCATATCCACCAAATGCTTTTGGTTTATATGACATGTCTGGTAACGTAGCAGAATGGGTTGCTGATGTTTACAGACCAAATATTGACACAGAAGCTAATGATTTGAACTATTTTAGAGGAAACATTTTTTCTAAAAAAGTGATTGGTAAGGATGGTAAAGTTGTAATTGTTGATGAAAATTCTATTCAGTATGATACATTACCTAACGGAAAAGTAATCCCGTTATATTTACCAGGAACAATAAAATCAACTCCTGTTACCAAAAACGATACCTATTTAAGAAGAAATTATACAAAAGGGGACAACTCTAATTTAGGAGACGGAGATTTAAATTCATCAAGGTTTTTTCAATCGGATTCTAATAACAATCCATCAATGTATAACTCTCCAAAAGCGATTAAAATTGAAAGAGATAGCTTAGGAAACATTGTCACTAAATACGATTCTAAATTTAGATCTACATTAATTAGTGATAACACAAGAGTTTACAAAGGGGCTTCTTGGAGCGATAGAGAATATTGGCTAGATCCTGCTCAAAGAAGGTATTTACCAGAATACATGTCTACTAATTTTATTGGTTTCAGATGTGTAACAGATAGAATTGGTCCGATGACATACAAGAAAAAAACAGCTAGAAACCCTAGTAGATAGTTTTTTCTTTTAATAAATAATACTGCCTCATTGTATCAATATTACAATGAGGTTTTTTATAATTAAAAAATGAATATCGAAACATTATATAAGATTTATTCTCAACATTATCGTGTTGATACAGATTCTAGAAAAATCAGAAAGAACACCCTATACTTTGCTTTAAAGGGAGAAAATTTCAATGGGAATTTTTTTGCGGAAGAAGCGCTATCTAAAGGTGCCTCATATAGCATTGTTGATGAAAAAGAATATGTAACAAAAGATAGTATTATTTTAGTAGATAATGTTTTAGAAACACTACAATTGCTAGCCATATATCACAGAAAAAAACTGAATGTCCCTATTCTCAGTCTTACGGGTAGTAATGGTAAAACAACCACTAAAGAATTGATCAATGCCATCTTAGAAACCCAATATAGAACCACGGCTACAACCGGAAACTTAAACAATCATATTGGAGTTCCTTTAACCCTTCTTTCAATGACACCACAAACGGAAATTGGCATTGTAGAAATGGGCGCAAATCATCATAAAGAAATTGAGTTCTTATGTTCTATTGCGAACCCTGATTTTGGGTATATCACCAATTTTGGAAAAGCGCATTTAGAAGGTTTCGGTAGCGTTGAAGGAGTTATTGAAGCAAAATCTGAGTTGTATACTTATCTTAAAAGGAATGATAAAACTATTTTTGTAAACACTAGTGATAAAATTCAAGTTGAAAAAACATCAGGAATGAATGTTATTCCACTCAGTAATTCTGTGGAGTTTGTAGAAGCAAATCCGTTTGTAAAAATTCAATTTAAAAATGAACGCATACAAACACTTTTAATTGGTAATTACAACTTTAGTAACATTGCTGCAGCAATTACCATTGGAGAACACTTTAACATCTCTTTAGAAAATATAAAAAACGCATTAGAGAATTACAAACCCACCAATAATAGATCTCAAATACTCAAAACAAAAAACAACAATACCATTATTTTAGATGCCTATAATGCAAATCCAACCAGCATGAAAGCTGCTTTAGATAATTTTAGTGGACTAAAATCGGATGCTAAAATTGCTATTTTGGGTGACATGTTTGAACTAGGAAAAGAAAGCAAGGAAGAACATCAATTTATTTGTGATTACTGTAAAAAACTAGGTTTAAAAAATGTTTTTTTGGTTGGTCAATTGTTTAATCAAACAACAACAGATTTTACCAAATTCAAATCATTTGAATTAGTACAGGACTACTTGCAAAATACAGATTTTCAGAATCATCACCTATTAATTAAAGGCTCAAGAGGAATGGCTTTAGAGAGAGCATTGGGTTTTATAAAATAATTTTTATCGAATCTAAAACTTTCATTTCGAGTGAAATGGAGTGGAACGAAATGAAGTCGAGAAATCTTAAGTATATAGTCTTATTAATGACGAAATTCCTACCGAAGTTTATCTTGAGCGGAGTCGAAAGGCATTAATGACAGTTGGTTTGTTGCAGCAATCTTACTTATCTTCATACAAGTAAATATAAGCTTTTCGATACATCTTACAATTTATCCTTATGATATGCAACAAGGTTATCAATAGGTCTATGAATTACATCTGTAATTTTAAGGTTGTGTTTTGAAGCTACAACATCTAATATGTCTTTAAAATAAAAAGCAATAGATCCTATAAAATAAATCGGGATATCAACACTTTTATGAAAAGGTAAAATTCGATATTCAAAAAAAGTTTCAAATCCTTTTTTGATCATTTTTTTAATGTATTTTTCGTTTTTAAAATCGAACATAAACTTTGCAAAGGTTGCTAAATACATATTCGGATTTTGTTGTCTATACAAATTAAACTTAACCTCGTCAACCTCTAAATCAAATTGCTTTACAAACGCTACCGCTGTTGTTTTAGGCATTTTGTGATAGTAAAAATCTCTCAATAAAATTTTTCCGAAATAGTTACCAGAAGCTTCATCCATAACTGTATATCCTAGAGATGGTGAGGTTACATGTACATTTTTACCATCGTAAAAGCAACTATTAGAGCCGGTCCCTAAAATGCACACAATTGCTTCAGAATTTCCAGAAGATGCATACACTGCAGCTAACAAGTCTTCAGAAACAAAAATCTTGGCATTCACAAAAATAGATTCCAACAACGTTTTTAAAATTGCAACGGGTTTTGGTGTTCCACAACCAGCCCCATAAAAATGAATTTCTTTCACTGCTTCTTTCACTTGCATTAACTGAAACATGTTAATGATTCTATTCCGCAATTCGGATTCAGCAACAACAGCAGGATTTAATCCTAATGTTCTCGTTCTAAAAACTTCTTCTTTATTTGAATTTAAGGCTATCCAATCTGCTTTTGTAGAACCTCCATCGGCAATAAGTATCATAGTTTATATTATTAACTTTTCAAAGATAAAGGAAGAAATAATGATAAACAATAGCTTTTAAAACTTTAATCGTTTTCGTTCACTAAGTTTTTATTAAAAAAACTCTAAAACCCTAACAAAACCTTCATTGCAAAGAGCATTAAATATGACTGTGGCCATCTCCTAATTTATACTCCAAAACCAAACCGACTTATTTTGATGCCCTGAACATCTCTAAAAGAATTCATTTAACTTGAAGGGATTGGAGCTTAAAACTTTAGGTTGTCTGAGCATAGCGTGTTCCTAAAGTCTAGCGAATGAACAAAAAGTTTAGAATACTTTTAGGAAGTTCTAGACCTTTTGATTCTTTTACGGTAATGGTAAAAGAACAAAATTTAAAATCATAATGACTTTTTGTGCACCGAGATCTACTTGGAATTTATCAAGACAAAAGATAAATATTTAAAAATGTAAATATCATTTAGGAGATCGCTTCGTTAAACTCGCAATGACGTCATTCATTTTAACCTCCTAAACCCAAAAACCAATCCGTCATTGCGAAGGAGCGCAATACGCGTCTGTGGCAATCTCCTAATTAGTAAAGCCAAAACATAACACTAAAAACTGTGCTAATCATCGAAGAAATTGCTTCGTTTCACTCGCAATGACGGGTTTTATTTTAATTGCGAAAATACACAAAATTCAAGTTAAACGTAATGAGTTATGCTATTTTTGTTGCCAAATTTAAAAATCCAATTGAAATTATTTGCAAGTTTTCTTAGAGTTTTTAATTTTTAAGTTTAATCTCTAAGAATTTTGAAATTTCACCGATAAAATAAGTAGAAGATAGAAGTAGTAAATGCTAAATTTCAGTTTTTATAAATCATCAAAGATTATAAAATATAATCAATCTTATTTCACAAAATAATAGTCTTAAATTTTAAATATAAAGATTTTTAAAAAAATTTAAGTAAGGATTTTGATTTAGAAAAAAAATATTCTAATATTTTTTAATTTTCTATTAAATTTAATTCTATTTTCTTTATGTAGACTTTTTTCATTAATTTTAAAAGAAAGTTTAATGAAAAATCTAAAAAGATATTTTCTAATTTTTACTTTTATTTTTTTTGTCTGATATGCTTTGTTAATCACAAAAAAGAAATAAATCAATAATGAAATTAATATAAATAATATAAAAATCGATGGCAATAACCCAAAAAATCGTATACTAAAATACATTACTAGTATTATAAAAAAATTTATAATACCGACTGTAATTGAAGCTTTTATATGGGTTAAACCTGCATCTATTAAAACATGATGTATATGATTTCTATCAGGAGAGAATACCGGTAAATTATTACTTAATCTGATAAAAATTACTCTAGAAATATCAAAAGCAGGAATAATTAAGATACATAATAATAATAAAGGAATTTCACTTCTAGAGATCGCAATTGCTGAAACGGGTTCATACCCTAAAGATAATAATCTCATTGTTAAAACACCTAACACCAAGCCTATTAAAAGAGAACCTGTATCACCCATAAATATTTTCTTACTAGAAGAAAAATTATATCTTAAAAATGAAAATAACATAGCAACTAAAGATACACAAACTGCTAAATAAAAATACATTTTTAAATTAAAAAAAAGCAGACCTAAACTAGTAGCAACAACTATCCCGATTATTGATGCCATACCATCTATACCATCTATTAAGTTATATGCGTTAATAAGACCTATTAGTATAAAAAGACTTAAAAGTAAAGAAATTAATGGATGTAATTCATAAATTCCCATAAATCCATAAAAAGACGTAATTCTCAATTCAGCATGAATCATGAGTAAACCAATAGAGATAAGTTGACCTAAAGATTTCGATATAGGAGAAACATCTTGGAAATCATCTTTCAACCCAATAAAAAACATGATCGATAGCGATGTTAATAAAGAAATGATAACATCATCTGTATCTATACTTTGAAATACAAATAGCGTTAGTGTTAATCCTATATAAAAAGCAACACCTCCAAAAGTGGGTACGATGCCTTTATGAGAACTTCTTTCTTCAGGTGGGTGAATTAAATCAAATTTCAAACTGATTTTTCTGATTCTAGGTAGCAGAAACCAAGTCAATAAAAATATCCCTAAAAAGAGTAGGATTAAAAAATATTCTTGGAGTGATTGATTTCTTAACATTTTTAATTTTTTTCTAAATACAAAATTACGAAAAAAATATTAACTATAATTTCAGAAAGACTTAAACAACATAAGTATAAGAATACAAATGCTAAAATGTACTTTTGGAGAACCAAACAACTGCAAGAGGTAGATTTAGTAGAAGAACAAAATGGTATGATCTCTAGTTTTAAATTTAAATGGAATAATAAGAAAAAAGTAAGATTACCAAAAACTTTTGTAAACGAATACGACGCCAAGGAAATAGTAATTGATAAAAATAATTTTAGAGAACTTATTAAAATATAGTTTACAAAAGAAATCAAAAATTTAATACATCTTATGCCAATTAAAATTGAGCTTTTT